>OJIS01000030.1_pt1 | contig 67263 bp, 65 predicted proteins | sample 1595671 | NCBI WGS metagenome assembly OJIS01 (sample SAMN05416814, study PRJEB24817) | seawater metagenome | isolation source: Sea water | place: Canada:Atlantic | collected 2013-07 | reverse complement strand
GTATCACTGCCATGTCGATGGCTGTAAGAGACGGTTTTATCTGGTTGGATGGCGAACTGGTTCCCTGGCAGGACGCCAAGGTTCACGTGCTCACGCACACTCTGCACTATGGCATGGGGGTGTTCGAAGGTGTGCGCGCCTATGAGACGGCAAAAGGGCCGGCGATTTTTCGTCTGCAGGATCACACCGACCGCTTTTTCAACAGTGCGCATATCCTCAACATGAAACTGCCCTTTACCAAAGAGCAGATCAACGAGGCGCACCTGTCGTCTATTCGGGAAAATAATTTACCCCACGCTTACCTGCGCCCGATGGCGTTTTATGGCAGCGAAGGGATGGGCCTGCGCGCCCACAATCTGAAAGTGCATGTCATGGTGGCAGCCTGGGAATGGCCGTCCTACATGTCACCGGAAGCCCTGGAGCTGGGCATCAAGGTGCGAACCTCCAGCTACACCCGTCACCACGTGAACATCACCATGTGCAAGGCGAAGGCCAACGGCAATTACATGAATTCCATGCTGGCCCTTAATGAAGCCCTGTCCGGCGGTGCCGATGAGGCGCTGTTGCTGGACAACGAAGGCTATGTGGCAGAAGGCTCCGGTGAAAACGTATTCCTGGTTCGCGACGGCGTGCTTTACACCCCGGAACTGACGTCCTGTCTGGATGGCATTACCCGCAAAACCATCATTCAGTTGGCCGAAGAGCGCGGTTATCCGGTGCGTGAGAAACGTATTACTCGTGATGAGCTGTATATCGCCGATGAAGCTTTCTTCACGGGTACCGCCGCAGAGGTCATGCCGATTCGGGAGCTGGATGGACGCATCATTGGCGCAGGCAAGCGTGGTCCGATTACCGAGCAGTTGCAGGCGGTGTATTTCGACCTGGTGCGCGGCAAACAGGATGACAACTATGGAGACTGGCTCACTTACGTGAGCTGAGCAGGCGCATGCCGGCAATCTTGTCCGACTCGCCCTCCGCCATCCTTGTCGTCGGCCCGTCCTGGGTCGGCGACATGGTCATGGCCCAGACCCTCTTTTCCGAACTGCGTCGCCAATACCCGGACTGTGCCATCGATGTGCTGGCGCCGGCCTGGTGTCGGCCGCTGCTGTCGCGCATGCCTGAAGTGCGCGAGGCGCTATCGCTGCCTTTCGATCATGGCGACCTGAAGCTGGGTGAGCGACATGCGCTGGGCAAATCCCTGCGTGGTCAGTACCAGCAGAGTTATGTGCTGCCCAATTCCCTCAAGTCTGCGTTGGTGCCCTGGTCGGCAAAGATCCCGCAGCGTATCGGGTGGCGTGGGGAAATGCGTTACGGCCTGCTGAACGACGTGCGCAAGCTGGACAAGGAAGGCCACCCATTGATGGTGCAGCGCTTTGTAGCGCTGGCGCTGTCACCGGATGCGCCGGCACCGAAACTGGATACCATTACTGCGCCGCACCTGGAAGTCAGTGAAGACTCGCTTCAAGACGCTATCGCGACACATGGCCTTGATACGCAACGGCCGGTGCTGGGCCTGTGTCCCGGTGCCGAATTCGGTCCGTCCAAGCGCTGGCCGGAGCATCATTACGCGGCGGTAGCACAGCACTGGATTGAGCACGGTGGCCAGGTATGGATCTTCGGCTCCGGCAAGGATCAGCCCGTGGCTGATACCATCGTCGAGATGCTGGAGAACAGCGCGGATGAGCATGCCGTGGTGCTGGCGGGTAATACTTCCCTGGAGCAGGCGGTGGATCTGCTGTCGGCCACCACCGCGGTGGTCAGCAACGATTCCGGGCTAATGCATATCGCCGCCGCCCTCAAGCGTCCGCTGGTAGCAGTGTACGGTTCCACCTCGCCGGGGTTTACGCCACCGCTGGGTGATAGAGTGGCAGTGGTACGGCTGGGGCTGGAATGCAGTCCCTGTTTCGAACGGGAATGCCCGCTGGGGCATTTGAACTGTCTGCGCCAGTTGCCCCCTTCGCAGGTGATCGACGCCCTGCAGCAGCTGGAAAGCGCGGATGCCTGACGTTGACGGCGAGCGGGTTCTGACATGCGCGTGCTGCTGATCAAAACCTCCTCCATGGGGGATGTGATCCACACCTTGCCGGCGCTGACTGATGCGCTGTCGGCCATTCCCGATCTGCAGGTGGACTGGGTGGTGGAAGAGGCCTTTGCCGATCTGGCCCGTCGCCACCCGGCGGTCCATCAGGTTTTCCCTTGTGCCCTGCGCCGCTGGCGCAAACATCCTCTCAAGGCTCGCCGCTCCGGTGAATGGGCCGCCTTCAAATCCGCCGTTCAGGCAACGTCCTATGATGCGGTGATTGATGCCCAGGGCCTGATCAAGAGCGCCTTCGTGACCCGTTTGGCGCGCGGTGAAAAATTCGGGCTGGATAAACAGTCCGCCCGGGAAGGCTTGTCTGCCAGGGCTCTCGATCACCCTCTGCCGGTGGCGAAGGGTCAGCATGCCATTGACCGGGTACGGCAACTTTTTGCGCTGGCGCTGTCGTACGACCTGCCCGATGGTGCCCCGGATTACGGCCTGCCGCGCAGCCATGTGCCCACACCGTTGAGCCGCCCGGCACAACTGGTGTTTTGCCATGGCACCACCTGGGCGACCAAACATTATCCGGAAGCCTTCTGGCGTCAGCTGCTCGAGCTAGCCACCAGTGAAGGCCATACGGTTTTTTTGCCCTGGGGCAACGAAACGGAACAATCCCGTGCCCAGCGCCTGAGCGAAGGGCTGGATGGCGCCCGGGTTCTACCGAAAATGGGGCTGGATGCGCTCACCGACAAACTGCTCAGTTGGGATGCGTTCATTGCCGTTGATACCGGCCTGGCTCACCTGGCCGCTGCCGCCGGCTTGCCTGGCGTAGCGCTCTATGGTCCTACCGATCCGGTATTGACCGGGGTGCGTGGCATTCAAGCGCACTCCCTGGCTGCAGATTTTCCCTGCGCACCCTGCGTGCAGGAAAAGTGCACCTATCGCGGTGAACTGGGCAAGGGCGTGGAGCCGCCCTGTTTCAGTAGTCTGAAACCGAAGCAGGTGTGGCGGGAACTGCGGAGGCGTACCGCATGAAACTGGCCATGGCGCTCTATCACTACTTTCCCTACGGCGGCCTGCAACGGGATTTTGCCCGCATTGCCCGTGAAGCGGTAAAGCGCGGGCATGAGGTGGTGGCTCTGGTCAGCGACTGGCAGGGTGATGCTATCGACGGAGTGACGGTTCAGCGTATCGCTGCTGCCGGTGGCAGTAATCATGGTCGCATGCGTTCCTTTGCCAGGGGTGTCCTGGCTGCCCGTGAGACGGGAGGGTTCGACCGGGTTCTGGGTTTTAATCGGCTGCCGGGTCTGGACGTGTACTTTGCTGCGGACAGTTGTTTTGCCGAGCACGTAAACAGCAAGCCGAAACCGTTACGCTGGCTGCCTCGCTATGCTACTTACCTGAAACTGGAGCAAGCGGTGACAGCGGTGGATGGTCCGCTGATCCTGTTTCTCAACGACGACCAGCGTGACCAGTACCTGCGCCATTATGCGCTGGCGGAAAATCGTTATGGGTTGCTGCCACCGGGTATCGAAAGAGACCGTCAGCGGCCTGCGGATCATGAAGCCGTACGGCAGCAAACCCGCGCCAGTCTCGGAATCGATAAGCAGGATACCCTGCTGCTGTTTCTCGGTTCCGGTTTCAAGGTGAAGGGGCTGGACCGGGCGCTGAAGGCCTTCTCCTCCCTGCCGGAGACTGTCAAGTTGATGATTGTGGGTAACGATCAGGCGGAGCCTTATCTGTCCGGGCTGTCGAAGGCCCAGCGCCAGCGTATTCTGGTATTGGGGCCAAGGGATGATGTGACTGCCCTGATGCAGGCGGCGGATCTGCTGCTGCACCCGGCCTATCGGGAATCCGCTGGCATGGTGTTGCTGGAGGCCACGGTGGCCGGGTTGCCGGTGCTGACCACAGACACCTGTGGCTACGCCCGCTATGTGCGCGAAGCCGGTTCCGGCGAAGTGATCGCGTCCCCGTTCAGTCAACCGGTGTTGAATGACACTCTGCAGCGAATGGTGGATCAGTTGCCCGGACCCTGGCAGGAAAATGGTGTGGAGTATGGACGTAACCCGGCCCTCTATTGTCTGGCCCAGACGGTGGTGGATCAGGTAGAGGGTTGGACGCCGTGAAGCTTTTTCTACGCGATGACATCGTCGCCCTGTGGGGCGACCGCGATCCGTTCGAGCAGGCTGCCGAACAGGAAGGTGACATCTTCCGGGCCCGTGAGGGGCGCCGCACCTTGCGCTTTACCGGCAACGGGCGCAGCTATTTTCTCAAGTACCACGGTGGTATCGGCTGGAAGGAAATTTTCAAGAATCTGACCCAGGGGAAATTGCCGGTACTCGGCGCAATGGATGAAGTTGCAGCCATTGATGCGGTGCGTGGTGCCGGCCTGGATACCATGACCATTGCCGCCTATGGCTCGCGGGGCAGTAACCCGGCGTCGGTGGAGTCCTTCATCATTACCGATGACTTGGTGAATACCCTGAGCCTGGAAGATCTCGGCGAGCGTTGGGTAAAAGACCCGCAGGCCATGCCGCCGGCGTTCAAGCGAGCTGTGATTGAGCGGGTGGCCACCATTGCGCGGACCATGCACGGTGCGGGCGTTAATCACCGGGATTTCTATCTTGCCCACTTTCTGATGCGCGACAGTGATGCGGCCGCGAACAATGCGGATGGCCCCTTGTATCTTATCGACCTGCATCGTTCCCAGGTGCGCGGCCAGGTGCCCCGTCGCTGGCGTATCAAGGACCTCGGTGGCCTGTATTTTTCCACCGCCCGGTTCGGCATGACCCGTCGCGATCTGTTGCGCTTTATTCGTGCCTACAGCGGCTTGCCGCTCCGTCAGGCGCTAGCCGAGGGTGATACCTGGTCAGGGGCCCGCCGCGAGGCAGAAAAAATCTATCGCCGTTATTTTGAAGTGGAGCCCGAGCTGCCGCTGCAGTTCAACGAACACCCAGGAAAGGATATCTGATCGGATGGCGGATTCGTCACAGGACACTACCCAGGCCTTGCTGGCCAGCCGCGAAACCGTTTTGCCTGTGACACTGAGCGTGGACGGGCAGGTGCTGGAGATGCAGGCGTTACTGCGCTTCATGCCTGAGCGTCGGGCTGTCTATTCCGGGCTGCTGGATGGGCAGCCGGTGATTATCAAACTGTTTTCTTCGCACCCCCGGTCCCGTCGGGAAGTGCAGGTCGAACAGCAACGACTGGCGGCACTGGCTGAGAAACAGGTGCCGGCTCCCCGGGTGCTGCTGCGCGACTATCCTGGGGAGTCGGCCTTGCTGGTGCTGGAACATTTGGGTGAGGTGTCGGCCAAGATCCGCTTGCAGGAAATGTCTACTGAAAACATCCCCGGCTTGGTGCAGGAGTTGGTGGCATTGACCAGCAAAATGCACCGCCAGGGTGTGATGCAGAATGATATCCATCTGGACAACTTCATTGTTTCCGATGGGGGCTGGCATGTGATTGATGCGGGCGATGTGGACGTTGCCGATGCGTCTGTGGACAAGAGCAAAGCCCTCTCCAACCTGGCTATGCTGCTTGCCCAATTCCCCCCCTTGTCCTTGCCCACGGCACAACAGGTTGTCAGCGCCTATGGTGAGGCCTTTTCGCCACAGCAACTGGCGCAATCCCTGAAAAAAACGCGGCAGACCCGTTTACGCAAACTGGTAAAAAAAGCCCTGCGTAACTGTACCGAGTTTGTGGAGCTCAATGGCAAGGGGCATACCGGCATGGGGCGGCGTGAGGACCAGCAGCTGATTGGCGCCTTGCTCAATCATGGGCTGGATGCCTTGCTTGAAGACAGTGAGAGACTCAAGGATGGCAATAGCGCCACTGTCGGACGACTTCAGGTTCAGGGCGAAAGCCTGGTGATCAAGCGTTATAACGTGAAAAGTGCCTGGAAGAAACTGGCCCGCCAGTTCAAGAGTCGGGCGAAAAACTCCTGGCTCAACGCAGCCTACCTGGGCCTTGTGCAGGTACCAACTCCCGAGGCTGTTTGCTATTTATCCAGCAAGCAGTCAGGGCTGACGGACCGTGAATATCTGGTGTGCAGGAACGTGGACGGTCGCATGCTGCCGGAAATTTGCGAAGACGGCGGCGTCTTGCGGGATCAGGCGCTGAGCCAGATGGCAGATTTTTTTGCGGTAATGCTTTTGATGGGGTTCAGCCATGGAGATAGCAAATACACTAATTTTCTGTTTCAGGATGGTCAGCTCCAGGTGCTGGATCTGGATGGCATGAGCCGGGAACCCGGCAGTGGGCTGGAGCAGGAACTGGCAGACCAACGCGAGCGTCTTTTTGAGAGTTGGCGTCCCCGTGAAGGGCTAGCCCCACAAGCCAGGCAGGAATTCAATGCGTTTTACGAAGCGCGCATCAAATCGATTGAGAGTTGGTTATGAAAACCCTGGTTGTGTCCACCGATGGCAAGCTGATGGTCACACGCCCTCTGTGGGAAGCGGCGAAGCAGTACTTTGATTTCGATCATGTGGAAGTGACCCGGGAACATGGCCTGGAAGCCTATTTCAACGACGCGGATTTCAGTGGCTATGATCGCGTCATCGCTGATACCAACCTGCGCCGTCTGGGTAAGCGTTATCAGTGTCTCAAACGGGCGCCGGGTCTGGTGATATTCGATCACGATGTCTGCCAAAACAACGTTTCCACAAGCGAGTGGTATCGCCGTTACCCGGCGGTGCTTCGTGACCTGGAAAAGGCAAGGGTCATTGTGTCCGGTGCCAGCCTGGCGGAACAGTTGCGTGAGGAAGGGATCGACGCCTGTTTTCTTCCCAAGGGCTATGACGGCACAACCATTACTGACCTTGGGCTGGAGCGTACCATCGAATCTGCGTTTGTAGGCCGGGTGAAGAACAAGGTCTACAAACGCCGTAAACGCTTTTTGTTGAGGCAGGAAAATCTGGGCAAGGTGCAGCTTCTGCGGGCAGATCCGGGAGAGCCCTATAACCGTTTGCTCAATGAGATCCGGGTGTTTGTCAGCGCAGACATCGGCTTCAATGAATATATGATCAAGAATTTCGAAGCCATGGCGGCGGGGTGTGTATTGCTGGCCTGGCGGCAACCGGCCCTGGAGCAGCAGGCGTTGGGTTTCGTGGAAAACGAGAATGTGGTCCTGTACGACAGTGAAGCGGAATTACATGAAAAGCTGCAATGGCTTCACGATAATCCGGAAAAAGCTGGGGCTATTGCCCGGGCCGGACAGGCGATCGTGAGGGAACAGCATGCCTGGGCCTGCCGTGCTGCCTCCTTCCCCAAATTGCTGGACGCCGAGATCATGAGTGCGCCGGCAGTAAGCTGGAAGGACAGGGTACGATTGCTGGGAGCCGGCAAATGAGCGCGACACATCTGCATGTAGTGGGGTGTCCACGCAGTGGCACTACCTTGATGGCGGAAATGCTGGTGGCCTGCTACCCCCATGAAGGTCACTCTGAACATGAAGAAACCATCTTCAAGGTGCCGCCGCAGGGAAGCGGGTTGCGGCTGTCCAAAAAGCCCAATGATGCCCTGTGGATGGCGCCGCTGCTTGATCGTGATCCGAATCTTTATGTGATCGCCATGATGCGTGATCCCCGCTCGGTGATCTGCAGTATGCACAAGGCCTGGCCCGGCATGTATTTCTGCAACTATCCGGTGTGGAAGCGGGCAGAAAAGGCCATCACCGACATCCAGGCGCACCCCAGGGTGATGGTGCTGCGCTACGAGGATCTGGTCAGTGACCCCACAGGGGTTCAACAGCGCATGGAAGATATCTTCCCGTTTTTGCGCAGAAGTCATGATTTTGATCGCTTCCATGAAGTGGCCAAGGCCGGACAAGATGCTCAGAATGCCTTGGGTGGACTGCGTCAGGTGGACCTGTCGCGCATTGCCGGCTGGCGAGAGCATCTGCCTCGCCTGAAGCAGCAGCTGCAGCGTTACCCGCAGTTGGCGCAGGATCTGATCACCCATGGCTACGAAAGCCGTAATGACTGGCAGGCGCAGCTCGACGGGGTGACAGCAGAGAACTTTCCTTGTCGTTATTCCGACTCTTCCGAGTTCTGGAAGCACCTGGAACAGAAGCTGCGTTTTGTTGGCAAGCGCCGCCGCTATTTCCGTGACAGGGGGCTTTAACCATGCAGACCCTTCGTGAGTTCGTTTTCCTGGGGCTGGCGAACCACTTGCCGCGACTGCGTTTCAGTGACAAGTGGCGCTGGTTGTTCCTCAAGGCCGCCGGCTTCGATATGCAGGGTCGCTCCACGGTCTATGGACCTGTGGTGCTACGCCCGATTGGTGGTGCTGGGAAGGTGCACATCGGCAAGGGTTGTTTTATCAATACTGAAGTGCGTTTTGCCTGCCCCAAGGCACCGATCACTCTGGGTGAGCGATGCCGTATCGGCCCCCGGGTCTGCTTTGAAGGGGCGCAGCACAGTCTTTATCTCAATGAAAAGGGTCGGCGTGGTACTACTGGTGCACCTATCACTCTAGGCGATGATGTGTGGATCGGTGCCGGAGCCATTATTACTGCAGGGGTGGAGATCGGCGAAGGCAGCGTTGTTGCCGCCGGGGCGGTTGTTTCCGGCAACGTGCCTGCCTTTACATTGGTGGGTGGTGTGCCGGCAAAAGTTATCAAGGACTTGAGAGAAATGGGCTCAGAATCTTAATGTTAGAGGCTTTTTCTCGGCGGCCGGTATCGTTGACCGAGTTCCCTTAGATACAGCTCCAAGCGGCGAAGCAAACGATTATTGTCTTTTTTCTTATGTTTTCGGGTCTTCTTCTGTTGCCGATCATCTTCGAGGTTGGATTTCTCTGACTGGACGGGGCATAACCCTGCTGCCTCAGGAACAACAGCAAACATGTCCAGATCTTTGCGGATCCAGCCTCCCGAGACAAAATCATCAGCTGGTAAATAAAAACTCTTGCTGAGTTCGGCCAGCTTTCTAGCGCCGGCCGGTGTCAGCATATAGGCGGCTAGACAATAGGCTCTGCGGTTGGCGAACTTGGCAAGGCGAAAAGTGCTGTCCAAACGCTGCTGATGCCAGACAGATGGAATGCATTTGGAATAGTAAAGCATGGCCAGCTCCCAACCTGAGTTTCTGTCACTCAGCATCTCGCAGACGTTACGGGAATTCAGATTCAGTTCCGCATCACCTTCCAAAATTAATGAAGGGCGATCGGAAGCTGCAGCTATCTGCCAGGCAGCCCTGTGGCTGAGGAAGCAACCAATCTCGCCACAGGATAAATCCCTGCCGAGAAGTGCCCTGGATTTTTGGTGGTCGAACCCCACCTCTTGCCAGCGATCTTGCGGCACCGGTGGGGACGTTTTGACTATCTCATAGTGCATACCCAGTGCAGCAAGCATTTCATCGAGATGCTTCCGGCGTTCCAGTTCAGAAGGCTGTGCTATGGCCAGGATATTATAGTGTTGTTTAGGGCTGCTCATGCAGGGGCCTGTGCTCTCTATTGGTATTCATTATCAGCATAAGAATGGGGAGCCAGGTGTAAAGCCAAAAACTGTTGGGTGGGCGCACCGGGTAAACCCCTTCAAACCCTTGGGTAATCAAACCAAAAAGTAGAATATAGATCCAGATACTATTGGTTGAGTTTGAATAAGCATGCTTGCGGACCGCCAAGGTAATCAAAATAACATAAAGGGCGACAGCGAGCAGGCCTCCACGCAGTAACAGAGAAAAATAAAGGCTATGGGGTTCGAGCTTAATCCCTTGGACCTCTGAAAAAACGGTAACACTGCCGGCAAGACCGCTCCCCCAGAAAAAATTGAAGTTTGAGTAATGGCTGAGAAATTCACCCCACAGAGTAGGGCGGCTGCTCAAAAGTTTTTCAGCATCAAGTGTTCCTTGCAGCATTAGAATAATAATGACGCCGGCGCCAATGATGCAGGCGAGCAAGTAAGCGATAGCGGTTTTGCGCTGCTGCCGCTCGAAGAAAAAGGCAAATGGCAGAGTTACCGCCAGGCCAAGCATTGCGGAGCGGCTATTGGCCAGGTATATGGCTACCAGGAAAGGAATAGCAACCAGGAAGCCGGCCGCACGAGGCTGCCTGATCACGTTGACTGAAAGAATCAGCATGCCCACTGACAGGGCCAGGCCTGTTTCATTAGGGTTGTCGCCAAGGTTTCCCATCCCGAGATTGCCATCACTGAGGATCCCATCCCGGGCTAGAGCGATATAGAACAGACATAGTGCTGCCAGTGATGCCACGAACAAAATGATGGGTATACAATTTGACAGTGCGGGATAGTGCATATAAAGATGGCGCACAGCTAGCGCCAAGCTCATCACGAAAATTACGCCCTTCAGATTTTTTCTTAAAGTGTCCAGCACATCTCCTGTAACCCAAAGGCTTGGTATGTAGAGCGCTAGACAGATCATCAGAAGCCATAGCAGGACCTTCCCTTCAGAGAGAAAGTAGCGTTTGCTCTGCCAAAGAGAAAAATAGAGAGCGGGAAGAATCAATCCTATATAGAGGGTGAGATACTGTGCCTTGCTGGATGGGGCGATGAAGAAGCCACAGAGATATAGCACCAGACCTGTGATTATCCAGGCTGAAAAAAAGCGATAGGTGGAAGATTCATTCAAGGGAGTCATCAATAACGCTTAGGCTGGCCAGGGGGTTGGTGTTTGAATCGCTTGTGCACCCACAAATATTGTTCCGGATGCTTGCGGACATAATGCTCAATGGTTTGGTTGATGCGGGCGGTATCGGCTTCTTCATCGCCGCTGGGGAAGCCGTCGAGTGGCGCGCCGAATTCGATCTCATATCGACCTCCAGGCAAGCGATAATGCGCACACGGGATCACCGCAGCCTTGCCCATCTTGGCGATGCGGCTGGTGGCGGTGATGGTGGCTGCTGGAATGCCGAAGAACGGAACGAACAGAGCGTGGGCAGTGCCGTAGTCCTGGTCCGGCGCATACCAGACAATTTCGCCACTGCGCAGCAGGCGCAGCATTTGCCGGATATCGGTACGGTCGACGGTGCTGCGAACGTAGTGGCGGCGCCCCCGGTCGATAAGCCGGTCGATGACCGGGTTGTCATTGGGGCGATAGACCGCATGGATATCCACCAGGGTGGCAAGCATCCTTGAGCAGGTATCCAAGGTGTTGAAATGCATGCCCAGCAGCAATACGCCCTCGCCCCTGGCCTGGCAGGCTTCGATGTGCTCCATGCCCGTCACGGTAAGATTCTTATTCAGGTCGATGCGGTGATTATTGTAACTGCCGGCCATCTCAAGGATCGCCTCGCCGGTGCTGATGACGCTGCGGTGGGCCAGCTCGTCCTGTTCTTCCGGCGTCAGCTCCGGGAAGCAAAGTCGAATGTTGGTCTGGGCAATATGGCGCCGTTTTTTTGCCAGATACCACGCCAGGCGCCCCAAGCCTCTGCCTATGGCCTGCAAAAGGCGCCAGGGCAGCTGACCGATCAGCCAGAACAGGCCCACGCCGATCCAGCTAGGGTATAGCCTGGGATCAGACAATCGGGTGGGGCGGTTATTACGTTTTCCCATGCAAATCTCGAGACAAGTTCAACGGCTGTTAGGGCGGATAGAGGGGCGCTCGCTCAGCCGAGCGAGCAGCAGGGCCAGTGGCAACCAGACACTGAGCCAGCTGGCATGAAACGGCACCAGCAGGTAGGCGCCGGCGGCGAATGCCATGAACAGACCGGGAAGCACGGCGATGGAGTAGGCTGCGTCCACATGCCAGTTGACCTGACGTTGTAACAAGGCGGTGAAAGGACTGATCCAGCTGGCCAAGAACAGGACCAGGCCGACCAGACCCAAACTGTGGATCAGTAATACGAACAGGTTACGGGGATGCGCCAGGCTGAGCAGGCGGTTGTTATCCTGGGCAAGAACGTTGTTGAGTGTCTCCTGATTGAGACCATTGCCAATCAGTGGATGCAGGAAGTAGTTGCTCAAAGTGAAGTCGCTGCTGCCTTCCAGCATCAGATAGACCCCGGCCAGCAAGGGAATAACCGCCAACCAGGAGCGTCGCCGCCGGCTGGCCAGCCAGCTCAGCCCCAGCATTACCGTCATCAGGCCCAGAGGCAGTGATGTCAGACACAGAAAGGCAAAGCCCACAGCAGCACCGACCAGGCGACGCCCGCCCTTGCCACTGACCCCTTCTTCCATGCCCTGGGCGAGCAGGATAAAGGTAGGGGCTACCATGGCCATCAGGGCAACGCTGGGATCCAGGGATGGCAGGTGAAAGATCAGATTGGCCGGCTCGCTGAACAGGGGGCTACTAAGCGGTTGGGTGGTGTAGTAACTGATCATCACCATGGTGGCAACGACCATGCAGCACAGGGCGCCATTGGCCAGAGCCTGTTTGAAGGTGTTGCGGAAATACAGGTGCAGCCAGCGGAAGATGCCAACCATGACGATGAGCTGCACCATGCCGCGCACGGCCCGCGAGGTGTTGGGCTCTTCCGCCCAGATAAAACTCAGGGCTGCCCAGCCGATAAACAGATAGAGCGGCATCAGTAGCGGCGAGGTCATCAATCGATAGTCGCCGCTCACCACGGCGCGGGTCAGCAAGGTCAGTGCCGGCAGGAAGAACAGCACATCCAGCACATTGAGAAAACCGATACGGGAATTGAACAGAAAGGTGCCGCTGAACATCACCGCAAAGGACAGGGTCAGCCACCAGCGCAGCCAGCGACCTTGCATGATGTTGGGAGGTAATGGCGGCATAGCGGTTCTGTAGCTCCTGTGGTCTGCCCGTTGGCGGACATGATACCCGTCTGGCAGAGGGATGCGTAGCGGCGGCAAAGTGTACTGGCCTGCGCCGTTGGTATCCACCGCTCCTGCTGCGTCGTGCCCGGCTTTGGTCTTGTGTCGAGGTGCCCGGCGTTTCCCCAAGTCCTTTCAGCAGGTTAGCTGAGTATTGGCCTATGCTACACTGCGTCGAAATCCGGCTCTGTTGTGTTTTGGAGAGCGAAGGGCACCTCCATCAATAGATTGCTGCCTCTGGCTTTCAGGCTGGCTCGCAATCTAGGCGCACTTTTGAAGGCATGCTGGTTGCCTGTCGAGAAAGTGCAACAACGAGTGCGGGCCAGCCTGGAAGCCCCGAAGGGCGTGGCCTGAAGCGCACATCTGCTGCGCTTCAGGCCACGCAGAGGTAGCAATCTATTGATGGAGGTGCCCTTGATGCACAATCCGCATATCCCCGCTTTTGCCACGGCCCGTGTTCTGGTGGCCGGTGATGTCATGCTCGACCGTTATTGGCATGGCCCCACCGGGCGAATCTCGCCGGAAGCGCCGGTACCGGTGGTGCGGGTGACCGAGCTGGAGGACCGTCCTGGTGGCGCGGCCAACGTGGCCCTGAATATGGCCGCCCTTGGCGCCCGGGCCGAGCTGGTGGGGATTACCGGCGATGACGAGGCCGCCTCTATCCTTGAGGAGCGCCTCGGTGCCGCGGAAGTGGGTTGTCATTTTCAGAAGGTGAATGGCCTCCCCACCATTACCAAGCTGCGTGTCATCAGTCGCCAGCAGCAGTTGCTGCGCCTGGATTTCGAAGAAGCCTTCCACGACCAGGATCCGGCGCCTTTCGCCAGCAAGGTAAAGGAGCAACTGGCTCACTGCGGGGCGTTGGTGTTGTCCGATTATGCCAAGGGGGCGTTGCGTGATTGCCCCGGTCTGATTGCCCTGGCCCGGGAAGCCGGCGTGCCGGTACTGGTGGACCCGAAGGGAACGGATTTCAGTCATTACCGTGGCGCGACGTTGCTTACGCCCAATCTCAGTGAATTCGAAGCGGTGGCCGGCCCGGTCAAAGATGAGCAGGATCTGATTGCCAAGGGCCAGAAACTGATCCGGGATCTTGACCTGCAGGCCCTGTTGGTAACCCGCAGCGAAAAGGGCATGACCCTGCTGCGCGATGGTCAGCCGGAGCTGCACCTGCCTGCCCGTGCCCGTGAAGTATTCGATGTGACCGGCGCCGGCGATACGGTGATCTCGGTGTTGGCGGTGGCGCTGGCCGCCGGTGCCGACATGGCGGACGCGGTGGCGTTGGCGAATATCGCCGCTGGTATCGTGGTCGGCAAGCTGGGCACCGCGGTGGTCTCTGCCCCGGAATTGCGCCGGGCGGTACATCAGGAAGGTGGCTTGGGCCGTGGTGTGATGACGGAAGATCAGTTGTTGATTGCCATCGAAGATGCCCGCGCCCAGGGCGAGCGGATCGTCTTTACCAATGGCTGTTTCGATATTATTCATGCCGGTCACGTGGGCTATCTGGATTCCGCCCGCCGTCAGGGTGATCGCCTGGTTCTGGCGGTGAATGGCGACGAATCCATCCGTCGCCTGAAGGGACCGGGCCGTCCCATCAATCCCCTGGAGCGCCGCATGGCGGTTCTTGCGGCCCTTGAGGTAGTGGACTGGGTGGTGTCTTTCGATACCGATACCCCTGAGCCACTGCTGGAAGCCATCAAGCCGGATGTGCTGGTAAAAGGTGGCGATTACAGTGTGGATCAGGTGGTTGGGCACGAGTTTGTGCAAGGCTATGGCGGTGAAGTGAAGGTGCTCGATTTTATCGACGATATCTCTACGACGAAGATTGTGGAGCGCATTCGGCAAGACTGATCTTTCTACGAAGCCTCTGTAGGAGCGCCGCTTGAGGCGCGAAACGAGCGTTAGCGAGTAACGAGTTTCGAGAAGCGAGTTGTGAAAGGCAAAACCTGCCTGGTCGGATGTGTTGGTTTTCGAAACTCGTTTCTCGTAACTCGAAATGGTGTTGTTCGCGCCTCAAGCGGCGCTCCTACTGCCCATCCCTGTCCTCTTTGCGATGGCGGGCCGGCGTCATCCCCGTCCATCGTTCAAACGCTCTTACAAAGGCCGCCGACTCGCTATAACCCAACAGCTCGCCGATCTGCGCCACGCTTTTCTCTGAATCGGCCAGGTACCGTTTCGCTTTCTCTTCGCGCACCTGATCCATGATGCTCTGAAAGGGCTTTTGCTCGCTGCTTAACTGTCGCCGGAAGCTGCGTTCCGGGATACCGAAGGCCCGGGCCACCTGCTCGGCAGTGGGGTAGCTGCGTACGAACAGCTGCAGGTAGCTGGCCACCCGGGTGGCCAGGTTGTCGGTGGGAATCTCCCGACGGGCCAGCATGGCGTCGCACTGGTCGCGGTACATGTCTTGGGCCATTTTGTTGTAGCCCGGCAGGCGTACGGCCAGGTCCTGATTGCGAATCAGCGCTCGGCAGTGGGGCTGGTCATAGCGTATCGGGCAGCCAAAATAGTCCTCGAATCTCCGTACCTGTTCCTCCGGTGGGCGGGCATAGGGCATCCAGACCTCGGCCGGTTTCAGGTCCAGATTGAGCTGGGTCTGGATATCGTTGACCAGCTTGAAGGTGCCCACCATGTCCCGGTCGATCAGGGTGCGGCGCAGCTCCGGCGGCAGTGAGATGGGGTACAGATCCAGGGCAGTGCTGTGCTCCCCCGGGGTCAGGGCGATTTCGCCGTAGAGATAGGTAAGCGCCTGGTATTTCACGCCGAACTGGAAGCCCTGAAAGGCGGTTTCGCTGGTCATCAGCAGCATGGTGAGCTGGCCATAGCCGGCAAAACCGAAGCGACTGCCCATTTCGAAACCCAGCATCGGGTCATCCACCCGGGGCAGCAGCTCGGAAAAGATCAGCAGCTCCCGGTCCCGGCCGATTTCGCTGTTGGGGTCCAGGCTGGCCTTGTCCAGGCCATGGCGGGCCAGCACCGGCGCGCAATCCAGTCCTTTCTCTGTTTCCAGAAGTTCCACGGTGTAGATCAGTGCCAGGATCGAGCGAGCGGACATGGGATAAAGCCTTGGCCGGAATTATCAATTTTCAGCTCAGGTTAACACGTATTCACCGACGCCAACCATGGCTAGAGTAATCGCCAATGACGAATGACAGCGGTGCTGTCCATGGAGGATAACGATGACAAGTCAGGCCCGGATCAATGTACAAACCCGTCGCGTAAAGGTGGCCATCGTCGGTGGTGGCTTCGGCGGTCTGTGTATGGCCATCAAGCTGCGAGAAGCTGGCATCGATGATTTTCTGCTGCTGGAGAAGGGCGACGATGTGGGCGGTACCTGGAATCACAATAGCTACCCGGGTGCAGCCTGTGATGTGCAGTCGCACATGTACTCGTTTTCCTTTGAGGGCAATCCGGACTGGAGTCACCGCTACAGCGGCCAGCAGGAGATCCACAGCTACATCAATGGGGTCACTGAAAAGCACGGCATCCGCCAGTTCACCCGTTTCAATGCGGAAGTGACCGGCGCGCATTTTGATGACAAGGCTGCCCTGTGGACCCTGGACCTGGCAGATGGCTCCCAGGTGATATGTCAGCACTGGGTGCTGGCCAGCGGCCCCCTGCATGTCCCTTCCTTCCCCAACTTCAAGGGAATAGACAAGTTCCAGGGCAAGATCATTCACTCGGCCCAGTGGGATCACGGTTACGACATGGCGGGCAAGAAGGTGGTGTCCATTGGCACCGGCGCCAGCGCCATTCAGTATGTGCCGCACGTAGCCAAAGAGGCGGAACATCTCACCGTGGTGCAACGTACCCCGCCATGGATTATTCCCCGTGACGAACGCGCCTATTCCGGTCTGAGTAAGTGGATGTTTCGCCGCTTCCCGGCCCTGCGCAAGCTGCACCGCCTGCGTCTGTATCTGAGTAACGAAGCCCGTGTGGTGCCGATCTTCAAACCGCGCCTGGCCAAGCTGGCAGAGCCGGCCCTGAAGGCGTTTATCCGTTATCAGGTAAAGGACAAGGAGACCGCTCGCAAGCTGATACCCAGCTACACCCTGGGCTGCAAGCGCATCCTGATTTCCAACAACTATTACCCCACCTTCAACCGGGACAATGTGTCGCTGGTCACCGAAGGGGTGAAGGAAATCCGCGAGAACAGCATTGTCTTCAGTGATGGTACTGAGCAGCAGGCGGATTGTCTGGTGCTGGGCACCGGCTTTATCGTCGATCCGCGCATTTACATGAAGGATTTCGAGATCACCGGCTTGCCGGGTCACCGTCTGCAGGATGACTGGAAAGACGCCGCGGAGGCCTACCTGGGGACCACCGTCAGCGGTTACCCGAATATGTTCCAGCTGGTGGGGCCGAATACCGGGCTGGGCCATAACTCGATCATCTTCATGATTGAGAGCCAGGTTCGTTATGTCATTGATGCCATCAGCAAACTGGATCAGCGTGGCGATGCTTGGCTGGACGTGAAACAAGATGTGCAGAATCGCTACAACGACAAGCTGCAGGAAGAGTTGAAAGGCACGGTGTGGCAGAACGGTGGCTGCATGAGCTGGTATCAGCAGGCGGATGGTCGCAATACCGCCCTGTGGCCCCATGCCACCTTCCAGTTTATGGCGCGTACCTGGCGCGTGAACATGAAGGATTACGATTGGCAGCCGGCGGTGGTGCCGGCTACGGCGAAGGCGTCGCTGGCGGAGCAATAGCAGCATAAAATATTATTCGCACGGTGATGTCGAAGCCGCTGTAGGAGCTATGCTTGCATGGCGAACCACGCTTGCGCGGACATCGCCCGCGGGCGATCAGGCATTGCCGTTTTTTGAGTGGGGCTTTGGAAGCGTAAGGGGAAGCTTCACCGATTTCCTCGCTTTGGCTCGGTTCGCCATGCAAGCATAGGTTATTCGCTTCGCTCACCCTTCGGGCCGCACGGAACTACGTGCGTTACTCCGCTGCGCTCCGTTCCTACAGCGGGTCACGGAGCGCGCCGTCAGGCAAGATTTACGGGCTCTCGCAATTCGCTGGGCTGGTGCGCTGATACAGTGGCAGCGCTGCGTCCATCCGCTCTTCCAGTGCCTCGATCCGCGATTCGTGGTTCGGGTGGGTAGAAAGAAACTCCAGCGGTTGCCCGTCCCCTGCGGCGGCCATATTGCGCCACAGCTGGGTGCTCTCGCGCGGATCGAAGCCGGCACTGGCCATCAGTTCCAGCCCCATCACATCGGCTTCTTCCTCATGGGCACGGCTGAAAGGCAGGGCAATGCCCAGATGGGCGCCCAGCCCCAGCGCCTGAATGATCCGTTCACTGTCTCCGTCTCCCTCGCTGAATAATCCCACCAGTAACAACACCGCCTTGATACCCAGTTCCTGGGTCAGGCGCTCATTACCGTGGCGAGCCAGCACATGGGCCACCTCGTGGCCGATGACTGCGGCTAGCTGGGCATCGTTGTCGGCCACGTCCAGTAATCCCTGATTCACGCCGATCTTGCCGCCGGGCAGGGCGAAGGCGTTGGGCGTGGGGTCATCAAACAGCACGATTTCCCAGGTGTCCGGCATGGGGGTGCCGGGAAAGCGATTGCCCACTTCCAGCAGGATTTCCCGGGCGATGCACTGCACACGGGCATTGCGGGTCGTATTCTCGCTGGCCGGAATCTGTTGCTGCATCTGCAGGAAGGCCTGGCTGCCAAACTGGGCCATCATCGACCCGGGTACCAGCGCTAATTGGTCGCGACCGGTTGGAGTTTTGTCGCAGCCGCTGATCAGTATCAGGGTGGCAAGCAGAAAGAGGCGTGTCTTCATGGGCTGTCCTGCGGTGAGTGCAGTGTCAGGATAAGGGGGAAGCCGATAGGAGTGGTAGCCCTTGGGCGGGGCAGGCGATTCTGCAGCATAAAAAAAGCCCCGCTCGTTTGAGCGGGGCTTCTCAAGATGGTGCCCGGAGGCGGAATCGAACCACCGACACGGGGATTTTCAATCCCCTGCTCTACCGACTGAGCTATCCGGGCAATCAGGGCGCGTATTAAAGCGGCTCGAGCCGGAGGCGTCAAGTGATCAGCGGCTATTTGTTCGCATCGTGAGCAGGGGGAACGTAACCCTCGGCTTTTTCGTAGTTTTCGTTGTTCAAAAAACGATCGCGCTGTTCGTCCAGAAACCCTTTTGCCTGTGGGTCCATCACGTTCAGGTGTTTTTCGTTGATCAGCATGGTCTGCTCGTGGAGCCACTCCTGCCAGGCCTTGCGCGATACATTATCGAAGATGTCCTGCCCCTTGGGGCCGGGGAAGGGGGGGCGGTCCAGGCCTTCCAGTTCGCTCTGGTATTTGCGGCAGAAAACCGTGCGACTCATAACGTCTCCATGGTGCGGAATGGGTATGGCGGGACTATAACATGCTCGTCTGCTGTGGATGGTCGAGCCGGCTCAACAGTTTTTTGACCGGGGCGGCCAGCCCCAATTCGCCCGGGGCTGCCGGGTCCACCCAGCGGCCGTTGCTGTCTCGGGTGCCGACGGTGTGTACCCGGACCTCCAGCGGCGTGATATCCAGATGGAAATGGCTGAAGGTATGACGAAAGCCTGGCAGGGGCTGTGGTGTGTCACTGGTGCTGAGCGCTCGCTGGGCCAGAGCTTCGTCGAAAAGATCGACATCATCTGTCTGCGGGAAGCACCACAGGCCACCCCAGATGCCAGATGATGGCCGGGGTTCCAGCCACACCCGGCCTTGTGTATCTCGCAGGATCAGCATCACGGTGGTGCGCACCGGCACTGTTTTTTTCGGTTTGCGTCCGGGATAGTCCTGCGGATTGCCATTGGCGTGGGCCTGGCAGTGGGGCTGTATCGGGCAGGCGCTGCAATTGGGCGTGCCCCTGGTGCAGACGGTGGAGCCGAGATCCATCATGGCCTGGGTGTAGTCTGCCAATCGCTGGTGAGGGGTGTAATGTTCTGCCAGTTCCCACAGGCGGTTTTCCACCGGTTTCTTGCCGGGCCAGCCTTCCACTGCATGCAGACGCGCCAGTACCCGTTTCACGTTGCCGTCGAGAATGGCGGCACGGATCCCTCGGCTCTGGGCAAGAATAGCGCCGGCGGTGGAGCGACCGATGCCGGACAGGGCAGCGACTTCCTCCACGGTATGCGGGAAGTCGCCCGCATGTTCCGCCACCAGCGTTTGCGCGCACTTGTGCAGGTTACGGGCGCGGGCGTAGTAGCCCAGGCCGGTCCACAGGTGCAGCACTTCATCCTGGGCGGCGCTGGCCAGGCTGTGGATATCCGGAAAACGTTCCATGAACCGCTGGAAGTAGGGGATGACTGTGGTGACCTGGGTCTGCTGTAGCATGATTTCCGAAACCCACACCTGATAGGGCGTGCGGGGATGCTGCCAGGGCAGACTCTGGCGACCGTATTGGTCGTACCAGGCGAGCACGGCATCGCTGACGGTGGAGGGGGGGATCGGTGAAGGACTGCGCATGCGGCGAGTTGTACCTGTGAAGACGCAGGCATGCAACACGCTTCACGCCTTGCGCCGGTGACGAAGCCGGCGTGGCGTGTAGCGTGAGGCGTGCCGCGTGTGGCGTTAGTTAAACAACTTTTTCAGGCCATCCTTGAGCTGTTTGTCCACTTCTTCCTTGGCCTTTTTCTTGGCGGCATCCTTGATCACTTCCTCGGCGGTGTCGCCTTCGCCGTCGATGCCCAGCTTGTCCTTGATCTTTTGCTGAGCGGCTTTGGCGGCCACTTGCTTGCCAATGTCCTTGAAGCCGGATTTGTCCGGGCCGCACCATTTGGCTGGGCTGCCGCCCAGGTTGCCTTCACAGCGCAGCGGCCAGGTGGTGCCTTCCAGGTACTTGGAGGTACCCAGTTCCGGGGACTGCATGCCGATCTTCAGGTCGAAATCCTGGTTGAGGATATTCATCCAGCCGTTACCGGTGATTTCGCCTTTGCTGAGTACCGCATTCAGGCTGTCCAGGTAGGCCACGTTCTTGTCCAGACGCGCCTTGGAGGTCAAATCCACGATCTTGGTGTCTTCGGACAGGGCGCTGGGCAGCTTGCCAGATTCCTGATTGGGGATCAGCGCTGTGGCGAGGCCCTGGAACTGGCCAAGCATATCGTTCACGCCGCCGACCAGGGTCTGGTAAAGGTTGAGACCGCGCACGGTAGTATCTGCCAGTGACATGTCGATAGTGCCTTTTGCGGAATCCATAAGCGCTTTTTCACTATTGCCGCTGGCGCTGTAGCTGCCGCTCATGGCGAAAATGCCCTTGGCCAGGTCGTCTTCCAGCGCCAGTTGTACCAGTGGCTGGATCTGCATGCTGGTCACGGTGTTGCTGGCGGTGATGCGTGGAGTGTTGCCGGACGCATCCAGCTTCCCTTTGGCGCTGAAGCTGCCGCCGAGAGTGTCGCCGCGGGCTTCAGTGAGCTGCAGGATGCCGTTGTTGGCAGTGACTGCAAATTTCAGATTGCTCGCGTCGATGGTGTCGTACTTCAGGCTGCCGATGCGCAGTTTGCCATCCATGACAAGGGGGCGGAGAGCTTCTACCGGAATCAGTTCCGCGGTGGACAGGTTGGCGGTGCCGCCGTCCTTGCCGCCGCCGGCAGCAGCGGTGGCCGGCTCATCCGAGGACGGCGGCATGTAGCCGTCCAGGGTGATTTGGTCCAGCGCCAGGTCAAAAATGATCTTGCCGCTTTCCAGGCTGGCCAGGCCGGCGCTGCCGCTGAGAGTGCTGCTGTCCAGCGTGATCTTCAGCGGGTTGGCCATGACGCTGCCGGGCTCGCCGGCCAGAGTGGTCTCCATGGCGATGTTGCTGAGCGCCTTGCTGTCGGTGGTCTCGATGGGGGCTTCGCCGATGGCTTCCAGTACCTTGTTGGCGTCAAAGGGGGCGGTGGACAGTTTACCGCTGAGCTGCATGTCGCCAGTGAGGGCGGCGATGTCGATGTTGCCGCGGGTTTCGGTGCCAGCGGCGGTGAGCAGCAGATCCTTGATAGAGACGGTGTCCTCGCCGAGGTTTACGTCGAGCTTCTGTTCCAGGTGCACATCCACTGGCATGGTGGTGGCGCCGGCGATGTTGGCGTCCAGGGTCATCGGGTCAAGGATGAAGTGGTTAGCATCCAGATCGGTGGTGAGAGTGGTGTCCAGATTCAGGTCCACCCGCATGTCGCTCTGGTCCTGATAACGCAGTGACATCTGCAGTGGGAAAGCCTCATCCAGATTGACGTCCTGGGCGTTCAGGTTGAAATGCTCTACCACGATGTCGGTGCCGTCGCTGGTGTTGCGATAGCGCACCTTGCCGTCGGTGACGGCCACGCTGGGAATGGTCAGGGGAATATCCAGGCTGCTGCTGTCTTCTTCGTCAGCGGCCGTAGTCGCCTCCTCGGGCGTTTCTTCCGCTGCAGTTTGCGGGCCGATCTGCTCCCAGTTGGCGCCATCTGGTCCATCGATCAGGTTTACATCCAGGCCTGCCAACGTGATGCCGTCCATCTCCACCTGACCGTACAGCAGGGGAAGCACTGCAACACTGACGCTGGCCGCGTTGAGAGCGGCAAACAGCTCTTCCTCATCCGCGATGCGGGCCTCGGTGCGGCCCAGGCTGACGCCCAGCGATGGCCAGAATTGCCATGCCAGGTCGCCCTGGATATCCAGAGTCAGATTGGCCTGCTCCCTGGCCTGTTTTTCAATTTCCGGTTTGAACTCGTTGGGATCAATCACCTGTGTGATCACAAAAACCGCGATAGCCAATAGCAGAATGATGGCAAAAATTGTGATCAGCAAAATTTTTATCAAGCGTCCCATGGAGCTCTCCTTGCGTGTTGGACGATGGACCCGGATTATACCAGTCAGAAATGACTGACTGATAACTTAGCATTGATCGTGTGAGTTTAGGGGAAGGACCTTTGCAAAAGTTCCAAATTTCAGTGTTGACGCTTCTGCTTGTGTGCTGCGGCCTGACCATGGCCGCTCAGGGCAGGACGGTGGCACTGGCTAATGCCAAGGATAAAGTGCTGCTGGGCGAATACATGCAGATACTGGAAGATCCGGAGGGAGACTGGACTCTGGATCAGGTCCGTGACCAGTTTGCCAGCCGTTTTCGCAATAGCGAAAGCAGCGCCCTGAACTTCGGCTTCACCCGCAGTACTTTCTGGTTACGTATTGCCGTGGATGCCACCGGTGTGGACGGTAGCTGGTTTCTGGTGGAACGCCATCCTATCCTCGATGAACTGACTCTTTATGCGCCAGACGGGGAGGGCAATTACCGCGCTTTGGAAGTGGGGGACACTCGGGACTTTGACCAGCGGCCCATGAAGCACCGGGCCTTTGTGTTTGGCCTGGAAACCGACGATCCCGGGGTGAAAGAGTATTACCTCAAGGTGCGCGGCAAGGGCGCCCTGAACATGATGCCGGCGCTCTACAGTGCCAAGGGGCTGGTGGAGTTCACATACCTTGAGCAATTGATGCAGGGCCTGTTTTACGGCTCCCTGGTGATTATGCTGGTCTACAACCTGCTGCTCTACCTTTCCCTGCGCGACAATGTGCATTTGCACTTCGTGATGTTCCTGGGAGGGGTGATTTTTTTCAACATCAATGTCAGCGGCTTTGGCTTGCAATACCTGTGGCCGGAAACGCCCAAGATCAACGAATACTTCTGGCTTAGCACCTATGTGATTACATTGGCCCTGGCCTTGTACTCCCGCCAGTTTCTGCAATTGGCGCAACGTTTTCCCCGCTATGATCGGCTGATAAAACATTACCTGATAATGGTTGGCGGCGCCTTTGTGCTGCAGTGGCTCATGGAGCCCCCCTGGACCTATCACCTTTCCACGGCGATTGCGTTGATGACTATCGTGCTGTTCAGCTGGCTGGGCTGGATGGTCTGGCGGCAGGGGTTTCGGGTCGCGCGGCTCTACGTACTGGCCTGGTCGGTGTTTCTGCTGACTATCTTCCTGTTCGCCATGGGCAACCTGGGGCTTATGCCCTATAGCGTGTTCGTACCTTATCTGCCGCATTTTGGCGCTCTCTGGGTGGTAGTCATGCTGTCGCTGGCGCTTGGGGACCGGATTCGCTTTCTGGAGACCGAGCGCAAACAGTTGGCCCTTGAAGCGCAGCAGAATCTGGAGCGGCATCTGGCGGATATCGAGCAGATGAACCAGGACAAGTCCATGTTCCTGCAATACATCAGCCACGAGCTGAATACACCGATCAACTGGATCGGTGCCGCCGACTCCCTGGGACAGGATGCACAGGGTGACCAGGATGTGGATGTCTGGGCCATGGTACGCAAGGGCCAGCGACGGCTGACCGGGATCGTCAGCACCTCGCTGCGTTATTTCGATTTGTCAGACCGCAATCAGCCGCCGCCGGTGGGTAACTGCCAGCCCATGTGGGTCCTGGATGGGATTTTACGTGAGCAAGCCGGGCGGATTGAACAGAGCGGCATTGCCGTACGCAATCGTGTATCACCGAACCTGCGGGTCAATGCCAGTGAAGGAGAGCTGCAGGAAGTGCTGTCAATCGGTCTGGATAATGCCCTGCGTTTCAGTGCGGAAGGCGGCAGCGTGGACATTTCCAGTGAAGTGGATGTGTCCGGCGGTTACGCGGAGATTTGTATCAAGGATGAGGGCAAGGGCGCCACGGCCGAGCAGCTTGAGCATATTCTCGAACCGTTTTTTGTGATGGGCTCGCGCCACCACGAGGAGGGCTTTGGCCTGTCATTGGCCATGGCCCGGGTAATGATCGAGCAGGTGGATGGCCAGTTGTGGGCGCAAAGCCCGGGGCCGGGGCAGGGCTTTACCCTGCATATTCGTCTGCCTCTCTCGGACATGCAGGCCCCGCGGGCGTAACCGTTGCCGCCCGGGTCACTGATCAGCGTGTTGGGTCGCATTCCCGGGGCATAGCCAGGATTGCCCCCAGTTGCTGGCCGATCAGCCGCAAAAAGTCCTTGCCCACCCCGCGGCCCCGGGTGGCCGGGTGTACCACCACCCAGTCCAGCTCGGGACGGTTTTCTTCTATCAACGCCACCGCCACGCGCTTGCCGTTGAAATGGGCGGCAAAAAGGCGTTTGTCGCCGGCGGCCACTGCCGCGTCCAGTTTTTCCCGGTATTGCGGGTCATCTCGCAGCACCTGATCGAAGGTGGCGGCCTGTTCCGACGATAAGGGGTGGGGTTCAGCACTGATCGGCATGAAATTGCTCCGCTGGTTAGGCTCTGTCAGGGTGCGTATAATAACCGGCCCACTGCCCTGGGTAACCCCTGGAGATAGAGATGAGCAAGCGCAGCGCCACTGTTGAGCGCAACACCCTGGAAACCCAGATCCAGGTCTCCATCAATCTGGATGGCACCGGCCAGTGCAAGCTGGATACCGGCCTGCCGTTCCTGGAGCACATGCTGGACCAGGTGGCCCGCCATGGCCTGGTGGATATCGAGATCAAGGCCAAGGGGGATTTGCACATCGATGCCCACCACACGGTGGAAGACATCGGCATTACCCTGGGTCAGGCTTTTACCAAAGCCATTGGCGACAAGAAAGGGGTGCGCCGTTACGGCCACGCCTATGTACCGCTGGATGAAGCCCTGTCCCGCGTGGTGCTGGACCTGTCTGGCCGTCCCGGCCTGGAAATGTTCGTGGACTTTACCCGGGGCAGCATCGGCGGCTTCGACGTGGACCTGTTCTACGAATTCTTCCAGGGGCTGGTCAACCACGCCATGATCACCCTGCACATCGATAACCTGCGTGGCAAGAACGCCCACCACCAGGCAGAGACCGTGTTCAAGGCCTTCGGCCGTGCCCTGCGCATGGCGGTGGAGCCGGACCCGCGCATGAGCGGCATTACCCCGTCCACCAAGGGCACCCTGAGCGAAAGCGAGTAACCGTAGCGTATGAGCGAAGTAGTAGCCGTCATTGATTACGGCATGGGCAATCTGCACTCCGCCGGCAAGGCGCTGGAAAAGGTGGCCAGTGGCCAGCAGATCGTCATTACCGGTGACCCGGATCAGGTGCGGGCGGCAGATCGGGTGGTATTCCCCGGTGTGGGTGCCATCCGGGATTGTATCGCGGTGCTGCGCGAGACCGGCTTGGACCGGGCCATTCTGGATGTGATTGCCGCCGGCAAGCCGGTGCTGGGGATCTGTGTTGGCATGCAGGCCCTGATGGCACGTAGTGAGGAGAACAACGGCGTGGATTGCTTGGGCGTGTTCGACGGTCAGGTTACTTTTTTCGGCGAGTTGCAGAATGATACCGGTGGCCGTCTGAAGGTGCCGCACATGGGTTGGAACCAGGTGCGTCAGGGCATGGCGCACCCCATGTGGGCGGGCATCGCCGATAACACCCGTTTCTACTTCGTACACAGCTATTGCGTCACCGGGCTGGCCGATGAGGAAGTAGCGGGTCGTTGCGACTACGGTCTGAGCTTTGCCGCGGCGGCTACCAGAAAGAATGTCTTTGCGGTGCAGTTTCACCCTGAGAAGAGCGCAGATGCAGGCCTGACGCTGCTGGAAAATTTCCTGCGCTGGCAGCCATGATTTCACTGAGTGTTTCAGTGGGTCGCTGACAGCAACATCATCACTAACGTCGTCATTCACCGCGCAAGCGCAAACCCAGCTTTTGAGATTTTGACATGCTTTTGATTCCCGCCATCGACCTGAAAGACGGTAAATGTGTACGCCTGAAGCAGGGGCGTATGGAAGACGATACGGTGTTTTCCGATGACCCGGTGGCGGTAGCCAGCCACTGGGTGGAGCGCGGCGCCCGCCGTCTGCACCTGGTGGACTTGAACGGTGCCTTTGCCGGGGAGCCGGTGAATGGTGACATCGTCAAGGCGATAGCCAAGGCGCATCCGGATCTGCCAATCCAGATTGGCGGTGGTATCCGCAGCCCGGAAATTATCCAGGCCTATCTGGATGCCGGGGTGCAATGGGTAATTATCGGCACCAAGGCGGTCAACGAGCCGCAGTTCGTCAAGGAAATGTGTCAGCAGTTCCCCGGCCACATCATCGTTGGCCTGGATGCCAAGGATGGCAAGGTCGCCACTGATGGCTGGGCCAATGTCACTGATGTGGATGTGATCGATCTGGCCAAACAGTTCGAGAACGACGGCGTGTCCGCCATCGTCTATACCGATATCAGCCGTGACGGCATGCTGCAGGGCGTCAATGTGGACGCTACCGTGCGCCTTGCCCAGTCCATGTCCATTCCGGTGATTGCCTCCGGCGGTATCACCAATCTGGATGACGTGCGTAACCTGTGTGCAGTGGCGGATCAGGGCATCAGTGGTGCCATTACCGGCCGCGCCATCTACGAGAACACCCTGGACTTCGGCGAAGGCCAGGCACTGTCCGACGAACTGATCGGCGCCTGACGGGGACGCATTATGGGCTTAGCCAAACGCATTATTCCGTGTCTTGATGTGGACGCCGGTCGGGTGGTCAAGGGCGTGCAATTCGTGGACATTCGCGATGCCGGTGACCCGGTGGAGATTGCCAAGCGCTACAACGATGCCGGTGCTGACGAGATTACCTTTCTGGATATCACCGCCAGCCATCAGGAGCGTGACACCACCCTGCACATCGTGGAGCGGATCGCCAGCCAGGTGTTTATTCCGCTCACCGTGGGCGGCGGCGTACGGACTCTGGAAGATATCCGTAATCTGCTCAATGCCGGTGCTGACAAGGTCGGCATCAATTCGGCGGCGGTGCACAATCCGGAATTTGTGCGCGAGGCGGCGGAGCGTTTCGGGTCCCAGTGCATCGTGGTGGCCATTGATGCCAAGAAAGTCAGTGCCGAGAGCGAGACCAATCGCTGGGAAATCTTCACCCATGGTGGCCGCAAGCCCACCGGGCTGGATGCGGTAGCCTGGGCAAAGCAGATGACCGACTACGGTGCCGGTGAAATCCTGCTCACCAGCATGGACCGGGATGGCACCAAGAACGGCTTTGATATTGCCCTGACCCGGGCCATTGCCGACGCAGTGCCGGTGCCGGTGATCGCTTCTGGGGGTGTTGGTAACCTGCAGCACCTGGTGGACGGCGTGGTTCAGGGTGGTGCCGATGCGGTGCTCGCCGCTTCCATTTTCCACTTCGGCGAATACTCCGTGCAGGAGGCCAAGCAGTTCATGCAGGCGGCCGGGGTGGAGATGCGACTGGACTAGCGGCCGCTATATTTCAGCGGCGCGCTACTGAGTCGACCCGCTGGCGCTTTGCTCGCAACTCGAATCTTTCGGTTGCCTTTACCCTTCGCTTTGCGAGCAAAGCGCCAACAGGTATATCAGACCGGGGTCGCAGATGTGGCAAGACAGCCGCTTTGTACTGGCTGTCAGTGAAATCCTGTTTTACTCTCGAGGCGTTACCAAGAATAAAATCTCGGGAGAGAGGCAATGGGTTCCAATGCGCTAATCGATATCGGCCTGCCGGTGTCGCTGTTTTTGATCATGGTGGGGATGGGCATGACCCTGACTCCCAAGGACTTCCGCGAAGTCGCCATCGCCCCGCGCGGCACCTTCTTCGGCCTGCTGGCCCAGATTCTTTTATTGCCGCTCATTGCCCTGGGGGTGGCCCTGGCGCTGGAGTTGTCCCCTGCATTGGCGGTGGGGCTGATCGTGATTGCCGCCTGTCCGGGTGGTACAACGTCCAATCTTTTCGTCTATCTGGGCCGTGGTGATGTGGCCCTGTCCATTGTACTGACAGTGCTGGCCAGCCTGATCACCATTGTTACCCTGCCGGCATTTACCGGTTGGGCGCTGGAGCGCTTTCAGGATGCGGACAAGGTGCTGGAGTTGCCGGTGCTGCGCACCATCATTACTCTGTTTGTGATCATTCTGCTGCCGGTGGCAGTGGGCATGACGATTCGCCATTTCCGTCAGGACTGGGCGGAAAAGGGCGAGAAGGCGGTAGGCTTGCTGGGTCTGCTGGTGTTGGTGGCGGTGATTGCGCTGCTGATGGTAGAGCTGGGTGAAGAAGCGCTGGATCTGTTCCGCAAGGCAGGGTTGTCGGCGGTAATTCTGAACATTGCCGGCCTGGTGCTGGGTTTGGTGGGGGGGCGCCTGATCGGCCTGAGCCGGGACCAGGCCTTTACCGTGGCCATCGAGCTGGGCATCAAGAATGGCACCCTGGGGCTGATGGTGACCCTGACCCTGTTGCACTCCGAAGCCATGTCGGTGCCGTCAGCGGTGTACGGGGTGCTGATGTTTGTCTTCGGCTTCCTGATGATCGGCTATGCCAGGCTCACCGGTATCGGCCGGGGACAGCCCGCTCCGGCTTCCGAATAACCGGACTCAGGACCCGGCGTGGGTGCTATTTCCCGTAGTGGCAGTGTCCAGCGCCGGGGTGTCCAGTAGCGAAGAAACTGGCACCACTTGAATGCCGGCATCGTCCATCAGCGGTAGTACCTGCTGCAGATAATGAACGGTTTCCGGATAAGGGTGGCCGATGGCAATCGCCTGGCCGCGCTGACGGGCGAGCCGGATCAGTTTGTTGAACTGGGCGTTGATCTTGACCAGGTCACGCTCGTTATCCAGAAAGATGTCACGTCCGGCGTTGGCCAGCCCCTGTTGTCGTGCCACCTGCTGTGCCACTGAGCGGCCACTGGTGCGGCTATCCACAAAGAACAGTTGATGGGCTTTCAGTTCTGCCATCAGCCAGCCCATGGGTTCGTCCTGTTCGGTGAGTGCACTGCCCATGTGGTTGTTAAGGCCCCGTGCCTGGGGGATCTGGCTGAGTGCCTGGCGTACGGTATCGAGCAGTTCGTTTTCGCTGATGCCCTGTCGAAGTCCGCCGCGATCCAGGCGAATATGCTGGCCGGCGTCCATGGGCAGATGTACCAGCACTTCCTTGCCGGCCCGACTGGCGCGCTCGGCCAGTTTGCGTCCGTGAGGGGAATAGGGGATCACCGCGCAGGTCACCGGTGCTGGTAGATCGGCAATGGCCTGGCCGTTCTGGCGGTGATACCCCAGATCATCAATGATGATGGCAATGCGCGGCTGGGCTGTGGCAGTGGCGGTGGCCAGCAACAGCGCCAGACCGATTGCGAAACGGTGCATTAGCGACTGTCGTTGTTGCGGGCCAGTACTACGCCTTTCAGCACGGACAGGGCCTGTGCCAGGGCGTAATCTTCCTGGGCAAGAGACTGGCGCTTGCCGTTGTCGCGAGTTTCTCCGTTTTCGTTGTTCAGGTGGCGAGGCAGGTCTGCCTCTCGTACCTGCATGTCTTCACGGACTTCGAGTTTGGTAACCACGTCCACGGCGATATCCGGTTCAATGCCTTCGGCCTGAATGGAGCGTCCATCGGGTGTGTAGTAACGGGCAGTGGTCAGCTTCAGGGCCTTGTCCTTGCTCAGCGGTAGCACCGTTTGTACCGAGCCCTTGCCGAAGGTGCGATTGCCCACCACGATGGCGCGGCCCTGATCCTGCAGGGCGCCAGCGACGATTTCCGAGGCGGAGGCGCTGCCGCCGTTGACCAGCACCACCATGGGCATGCCATTCAGGCGGTCGCCGGGTTTGGCATTGAAGTCGCTACGACTGCTTTTCTCGCGGCCCTGGGTATAAACAATCAGGCCGTTGTCCATGAACAGGTCGGCCACTTCCACGGCGCCACCCAGTACACCGCCGGGGTTGTTGCGCAGGTCCAGCACCAGGCCACGCAAGGTGTCTTCCTTGGCGAGTTTGTCCAGGGCTTTGCGGGCATCGTCGCCGGTATTGTTCTGGAATTGGGAAATGCGCAAATAGCCCAGCCCAGGCTCCAGCATGCGGGATTTGACGCTGTGCAGCTGGATCTTGTCGCGCTCGAGGGTAACCTGGTGAGGTTTGTCATCCCCGTCACTAAGCACCATCAGTTCGATTTCCGAACCGATCTCACCGCGCATCAGCTCTACGGCTTCGCCCAGGCTCAGACCTTTCACAAAGGTCTCGTCGATTTTCAGGATCAGGTCGCCGGCCTGGATGCCGGCCTTGCTGGCCGGTGAGCCGTCCACCGGGGTAACCACCTTGACGAAGCCGTCTTCCATGGTGACTTCGATACCCAAGCCGCCGAATTCACCGGTGGTGGTGACCTGCAGGTCGTCAAACTGGTCCGGGGTCAGGTAGCTGGAATGCGGGTCCAGTTCGTAGAGCATGCCGCGAATGGCGGACTCCAGCAGTTCGCGGTCATCAACCTCATCGATATAGGCGCCGCGGATGCGCTCCATGACTTCGGCAAAGGCACGTAGCTCATCTACCGGTACGCCCTGCTGGCGGGCTTGTTGATCCAGCGCCGGGTCTTCGGCATGAAGGCTGGCGAAGGGAGCGGCGGACAGCAGTGCCGTCACCACAGCGGTGCGCAGAAAGGACAAGGTTGGCGTTGGCATTCAGTATCCCCGGCAGGCACGCGAGATCAATGCGCGTGCTTTAATCATTTGTGTTTTGGGCCAGTGGCGGCAGTGTAACACGGCGATTACACCAGCGTGTGGGGTTCACTGCCTTGCCGCGATGACGTATCTCGAAGTACAGACCACTGGCACGATTGCCGCCGGAATTACCGGCCAGTGCCAGGCTGTCACCGGCGGAAACCCACTCGCCGACCTCCCGCAACAGGCTCTGGTTATAACCATACAGGGTCAGGTAGCCGTTACCGTGATCAACAATGGTGAGCAGGCCGTAGCCGCGCAGCCAGTCTGCAAACACGACGCGACCGGCGTATACCGACCGCACCGGCGTGCCGGCAGACGCATTCAAGATCACGCCCTGCCAGCGTAGCGCCCCTTCGCGGGCGCTGTTGTAGCTGGTGCCGATATTTCCGTCCAGAGGCCATGGCAATTTGCCGGCCAGTTTGCCGAAGGGTGTTCCGCCCAGATCAGCGGGGATATCGTCGAGACTGCGCTGCATGTCTGCCAGCAATTTTTCCAGCTGCTGTTGGTCTCGCTTGAGCTGGCTGAGGCTTGAGCTGCGGTCATCCAGGGAGCGGTTCAGGCTGGCCAGGGTCTGCTGGCGGCTTTTCTGGGCCCCCTGCAACTTGTCGGCATGGCGCTGTACGTCACTGCGCTTGTCGAGCAGTGCCTGGCGGGCCTGCTCCACGCGCAGGCTGACAGCCATCAGTTCATCCAGCTCACCATTGACCTGTTGCAGGCGATTGCTGCGGGCGCGCTGGTAGTATTCCTGGTAGCGCAGCAGGCGGGCAATCTGGTCCGGTTGCTCCTGGTTCAGCAGTAGTTTGATGCGTTCCTGGCGGCCGGCCTGATAACTGGCGCGGACGGTTTTGGCCAGCCAGTCGAGCTGGGTCTGCTTTTCCCGGGCCAGCTGAGCCTGTTCCTTTTCCAGTTTGGCCAGTCGCTGGCGAGCTTCGCCGGCTTGTTGTTCCAGATTGCGTTGTTCACGGGACAGGCGACTGATGCGAAGCTCGGCTTCGCGCAGATCCGCCTGAACTGAATCCCGCTTGCGCAGTTCCCGGTTCTGGGCGGCACTGAGCTCGCTGATGCGGTCCTTGAGCTGCGCCAGTTGGGCCTTTGACGGTGTATTGTCGCCCCAGGCCAGGGCGGGCAGGAGTAATAGCAGCAGTAATCCGGGGCGCATGGTTTTACCTTACCCCCTTGCGGGTGTGTATACTTGGCGCCGATTTTCCATCGGCGCGGGGCTGTCCAATTATCTGCACAGCGTCGGCCATTGCCACTGATTCGGGGTTCCAATGAGCCAATTGCTTGAATTTGCCAGTAACCATTACCTTCTGGTGTCCGCCTTTTTTCTGCTGTGGGCCGTTTTCTTTGTGCTTGAGTCCCGCCGTGGCGGCAAGGCTCTGAGTCCTCAGCTGGCCACCAATCTGGTCAACCAGAAGGATGCGGTGATTGTTGACCTGCGCGATAGTGATGAGTTTCGTGCCGGGCATATTGCCGGCAGCATCAATATCCCTGCCAGCCAGGCCCTTGAGCGTATTGCAGAACTGGAAAAATACAAGGACAAACCGATTATTCTGACTTGTGATATGGGCGCCAAGGCCTCACATCTCGGTCGTCAGCTGCGTGGTAAGGGCTTTGACGAGCTGTATCGCATCCAGGGCGGACTTAACGCCTGGCGCGGGGCTTCCCTGCCTGTGGTTAAAGACTAGGCAGGAGGTGAATATGGCCAAAGTGGAGCTTTATACCACAGGTTGGTGCCCTTTTTGCGTTCGCGCCAAGCAGTTGCTGAACAGCAAAAATATTTCGTACCACGACACGGATGTGGATCGAGAGCCTGATCAACGTGCGGTGATGATGCAGCGCGGCGGGGCTCGTACGGTGCCACAGATCTTTATTGATGATCGCCCCATCGGCGGTTGTGATGAACTTTATGCTCTGGAGCGCGCAGGGGAGCTGGATTCGCTGCTCGGCGCCAATTCGGGGGAGTCGGGAACAAAGTAACAGGAGAAAAACCATGGCCGAACAACAACAGGTTTTCCAGCTGCAGCGTATTTATCTGAAAGATGCCTCTTTCGAGTGCCCGGGGGCGCCGGAAGTGTTTCTGGAAGAGTGGAAACCCAAGGTCAATGTACAGCTCAATAACGGCGCCCGCCGCATTGGCGAGACCGATGAATTTGAAGTGGAGTTGACTGTCACGGTTACCGCCAAGGACGAGAAGGAAGAGAAAACCTTCTATCTGGCAGAAGTGAAGCAGGCCGGTATTTTCACCGTGAAAGGTGTCGAGGGCGAAGAGCGTGCCCAGTTGCTCGGCGCCTACTGCCCGAACCTGCTGTTTCCCTATGTGCGCGAAGTGGTCTCGGATCTGGTCGCCAAGGGCTCCTTCCCGCAAATGGTACTGCAACCGATCAACTTCGATGCCCTGTACCAGCAGCAACGCCAGCAGCAGGCGAAAGCGCAGGCTGAGTCTGCGGGGGAGACGGTGCAGTAAATTCAGTGAACAGTTAATAGTGAATAGTTAACAGTTCGCGGACCGGCATTGGTACCGGTTCCTGAACGCAAGAGGCCGCGCCCAACCTATGGGTGCGGCCTCTTGCGTTCAGGAACCGATAAAACCCTATCGCGGCGCTGTTCACTATTCACTCGCCCCTATGTAGTCCAGCTGCCGCCATGCCTCATACAGCGTCACCGACACCGCATTGGCAAGATTGAGGCTGCGGCTGTTCGCCACCATGGGCAGGCGCAGTTTTTGGGTGGGTGGCAGGCTGTCGAGAATGTCGGTGGGCAGGCCGCGGGTTTCCGGGCCGAACAGCAGCACATCCTCTTCTGCGAAAACCGCATCACTATGTGGCTGGCTGGCCCGGGTGGTCAGGGCAAACAGGCGTCTACCCTCCATTGCGTCCAGAAAAGCGGCAAAATCCGCATGCATGGTGAGGTGGGCCAGTTCATTGTAATCCAGCCCGGCGCGGCGCAGTTTCTTTTCCTCCAGGGAAAAACCCAGTGGCTCGATCAGGTGCAGGTGGGCGCCGGTGTTGGCGGCCAGGCGGATAATGTTACCGGTGTTGGGGGGAATTTCCGGTTCGAACAGTGCGATATGGAGCATGGGAACCTGTTTCAAGTCTAGTGGCAGCCGTGCCGGAGGCGAATTTCTCGTCCGTTCGTATTGCGGCGGTGTATGGCGCTTATGTTTTGCCTTGCTGGGCCGCGCATGGTACTGCTTGTTACCTGTGAGGGAAAAATAACAAGGCTGGTACCATGATACTGAAACACACGCTGTTTGCGGTGCTGTTTTTACTGGTTGCTTGTGGTGAGAAAGAAGACAAGCCCGGCGATATTTTGCACGTTGCTCCTTATGCTTCTGCCTGTATCGGTGCAGGGCCAATGAATTGTCTGCGGGTGCGCAGTGATGAGGAGGCCAACTTTCAGCTTTTCTATAATCATATCGATGGTTTCGAGTTCGAGCCTGGTCACCGCTACACGCTGCGAGTAAAAATAGAGGAAGTGGCGTCACCGCCAGCGGACGGCAGCAGCTTGCGTTACACCCTGCTGGAGGTGGTGAGCAAGGAAGCGGTCAACCCCTGATGAGTGAGAGGACACTGCCGTGAAGTGTGTTTTCCATGCCCGCGACGGTATTGAAGCGCATATGCTGGCGGACCTGCTGGATCAGGTGGGTATCATGGCGCAGGTTCAGGGTGACATGTTGCAGGGAGCCGTAGGAGAGCTGCCCGCGGCGGGCCTGGCGTCGGTGTGGGTGGCGGAAAGCGATGAGTCGAGAGCTCGTGAGGTGATCGCCGAGTTTGAGACCAGTCAGCCTGCAGACACCGTGCAAGCGGCTCGCCCGGAGGCGCAGCGCTCTTTCACCCAGGGGTTGTTGTTGGGAATGGTGATCGGCGCGGTGGTGATGTTGATGCTGCTGCGTTGAAAAATTTTGGACACAAAAAAGCCGGGCATTGCCCGGCTTTTTTGTGTCCAGCGTTGGCGCAGAGGGAGGAATTCGCTTTGCGCATTCCTCCCCGCGACCATTGTTGCGTTTACCGTCCGGCGCGCTTGCGCTCGGTTTCGGTAAGCAGCTTCTTGCGGATACGCAGACAGTTCGGGGTCACTTCCACCAGCTCGTCATCTTCGATGAAGTCCAGTGCCTGCTCCAGGCTGAAACGAATCGGCGGAGTCAGGACGATATTTTCATCGGTGCCGGAGGCGCGCATGTTGGTGAGCTGCTTGCCTTTGGTGGGGTTGACCACCAGGTCGTTGCCGCGACTGTGGATGCCGATGATCTGGCCTTCATACACATCCACGTTCGGATCAATCAGCATCCGGCCACGCTCCTGCAGGTTGAACAGGGCGAAGCCCAGCACCTTGCCCTTGACCATGGACACCAGTACACCGTTGATGCGCTTGGCCATGTCGCCGGCCTTGTATTCGCCATAGTGGCTAAAGGTGCTGTTGAGGATGCCGGTGCCGGAGGTGAGGGTCAGGAACTGGCTACGGAAGCCGATCAGACCACGGCTGGGCACCAGGAACTCGAGGCGTACCCGGCCCTTGCCGTCCGGCTCCATGTTGGTCATTTCCGCACGACGCAGACCCAGATGCTCCATGATCGCACCCTGGTGTTGTTCTTCCACATCGGCGATCACGGTTTCGTAGGGTTCCTGCTTGACGCCATCCTCTTCACGGATGATCACCTGCGGGCGGCCAACGGCCAGCTCGAAGCCTTCGCGACGCATGTTCTCGATCAACACGGACAGGTGCAGCTCGCCACGGCCGGAGACGCGGAACTGGTCGGCGCTGCCGGTTTCTTCCACGCGCAGGGCCACGTTGTGCTTGAGCTCTGCTTCCAGGCGTTCGCGGATCTGACGGCTGGTGACGAATTTGCCATCCTGACCGGCGAACGGCGAGGTGTTCACGTGGAAGAACATGCTCACGGTGGGCTCGTCCACGCTCAACGGCGGCAACGCTTCCACGCTGGCCGGATCACACAGGGTGTCGGAAATGTTCAGCGGGTCCAGGCCGGTGATGCAGACGATTTCGCCGGCAGAGGCGGTGGGGGCGTCAACACGCTCCAGACCGTGATAGCCCATGATGGTGAGGATCTTGCCATTGCGGACATTGCCATCGGCGCCGATTACTTTTACCGGGCTGTTGGCCTTGATGTTGCCGCGCTTGACCCGGCCAATGCCGACGATGCCCAGGTAGCTGTTGTAGTCCAGGGAGGAAATCTGCATCTGGAACGGACCGTCCGCGTCCACGTTCGGGTAGTCCACCTTGTCGACGATGGTCTGCAGCAGCGGGGTCATGTCGTCGGCCATGTTGTCTGCTTCCAGACCGGCAATGCCGTTCAGGGCTGACGCGTAAATGACCGGGAAATCCAGTTGCTCGTCGGTGGCGCCCAGGTTATCGAACAGGTCGAATACCTGATCCATGACCCAGTCCGGGCGCGCGCCCGGGCGGTCGATTTTGTTGATTACCACGATCGGCTTGAGGCCGGCGGCAAAGGCTTTCTGGGTGACGAAGCGGGTTTGCGGCATGGGGCCATCCACCGCGTCTACCAGCAGCAATACGCAATCCACCATGGACATGACCCGCTCTACCTCGCCACCGAAATCGGCGTGGCCGGGGGTGTCGACGATGTTGATGCGGTATTCATTCCACTGGATGGCAGTGTTCTTGGAGAGGATGGTGATGCCCCGTTCCTTCTCCAGATCGTTAGAGTCCATTACCCGCTCAATATCGCCAGCGCGATCTCCCAGGGTGCCGGATTGTTGCAACAGCTTGTCCACCAGGGTGGTCTTGCCGTGGTCAACGTGGGCGATGATGGCGATATTGCGCAGACGTTCAATCACAGATGTAGCTCCGTTAAGAAATGGGCGGGATGACGCTCGTGCCTGATCTCGACCTGTACGCAGCCACGTAGTGGGCGTTGAAAAGGGTCTGGCATCCCGCGGGGGCGCGCATTATACCAGCGCTGGGCGCAGGTGATAGCCCGTCGGTCAGGCTTTCGCGTAACATTTGCGAATGTGAAAAGATTCAAAAATTCACGGTTGTTCCTGCGAGTGGGCTGCGGATCGCCTAGAATGGCGCAACCATTTCCCCGGAGAAGGGTCAGACCCACCGTCTTTCTCCGTTGTCGGTGCCGATAATCCGGCAATAACGCTTTTATAATCAGGTTGTTATGATGCGAATCCCCTTGGTGCTGATAGGGGCGCTGGTGCCTGCTGTGGCCCTGTCCGAGGTGCCACCAGTCAACAAGAGAATCTATGGTCTGCACGAGAGTGTGCATATCGGTGAACTGGGTATTACTGTGCCGGCCAAGCTGGACACCGGGGCGGACTCCGCTTCCCTGAGCGCCCGTTACATAAAGACCTTTGAGCGTGACGGGGTGAAGATGGTTGAGTTTGATATAGCCATCGACAGGGATGACCGTGAGGAATGGGGCATCCAGCAGAATCAGTGGGATGACGTGGAATTGCCGCTGGCCGGGCATGTGCGGATAAAACGCCGGGCAGAGAGTGTTCAGGATGGCGAGCGGGATTTCAGCCGCCGGCCAATGGTGACGCTGACGGTCTGCATGGGCAATCGGCGGCAACAAATTGATGTCAACCTGACCGATCGCAGCGAGTTTCGCTATCCGCTGTTGATCGGGGCAGAGGCCCTGAAGGGCCTGGGAGCCCTGGTGGATCCGTCGCTGTCTCACTCTGTCGGGACGCCGCGCTGCCAGGAAGATCAAGAGGATACACTGATGATGGAGGCTGCCGGGGCGCATTAACATGGGGTCTGTCAAACTACAGGCACGGATTGTGGCCGTGTTTCTTTTACTGCTGGGCGGCGGCAGTATCGCTTACCAGTTGCTGGTGCAGAAAGTGCCGCTGACTCAGGACGAGAAGGACCCGGTGTGGGTGGTCGATGCCCAGGTCAGTTTTACTGCCAGGGCCAACAAACCGATCAAGGTGCGCATGTTCGTGCCGCCACAGGGGGCGGGTTACACCACCCTCAACGAGAGCTTTATCTCCAATAACTATGGCGTAAACGTCAATGTGGAGAAGAGCAATCGTCAGGTTACCTGGTCTGCTCGTCGTGCCGAGGGGAATCAATATCTTTACTACCGGCTGATGCTCACCCCCCGTTTTGCGGAAACCCGCGAGAATGAGCCCGGCCCCCAGTTCCGTCCAGCACCGGTGCTGGACGGAGCGGAGAAGCTGGCTGCCGAGGCGCTGTTGCAGCCGATCCGTCAGCATTCTGCCGATGTGGAAACCTTTATCGGCGAGACTATCAAGCGGGTAAATGAGCTGGAAAACGACAACGTCCAGTTGTTGCTCGGTGGTGATGTGAGTCCGGAAAACCGGGCCCAGGTAGTGGATCTGCTGCTTGCCATGTCTCACATTCCTGCTCAGCCGGTGCATACCTTGCGACTGGTGGAAAGCCAGGAGCAGCAGCCAGAGCTGTGGTTGCGGACCTATAATGGGAAGCGCTGGTTGTACTTCAACCCGCTGGATGGTCAACAGGGTTTGCCGGATGACCGTTTGGTATGGTGGAGCGGCAGTGAGTCGTTGCTGAATATCGAAGGCGGACGCTCGGCGAATATGACGCTGAGCGTGCACCGCAATGAAATGAGTGCTCTGCAGCTGGCGCGGTCCCTGCGGTTGCAGGATGCCAGCAGTTTTATCGATTTCTCCCTGTACGAGTTGCCGCTGCCCTCTCAGCAGCTATTCCGTATTCTGATGATGATCCCGGTGGGCGTATTGCTGGTGCTGCTGATACGTTCCCTGGTGGGCATGGAAACCCTGGGTACCTTTACGCCTGTGCTGATTGCCCTGGCGTTCCGCGAAACTCAGGTGATCTGGGGAGTGTTGCTGTTTACCTTCATCACCGCTATTGGTCTGTCGGTGCGCTCCTATCTTGAGCATTTGAAACTGCAGCTGTTGGCGCGGCTGTCCATTGTGCTCACCTTTGTGGTGATCCTGATGGCGGTCATCAGTCTGTTTGGCTATAAGTTGGGTGTGTCATCAGGGTTGTCGGTGGCACTGTTCCCCATGGTGATTCTGACCATGGTGATCGAGCGGGTTTCCATTGTCTGGGAAGAGCGCGGTGGAACCCAGTCCCTGAAAGTGGCGCTGGGCACCCTGGTGGCTGCGGTGTTGTGTCATTTGCTTATGGTATGGCCGCCGCTGGTCTATTTCGTCTTTACCTTCCCGGGTGTGCTGTTGTGCATGTCCGCAGTGATGGTGTTGATGGGGCATTATCGTGGCTACCGCCTCACTGAATTGATGCGCTTCCGGGCCATGGTGGAGCGCTGACATGTTCTGGTCCAAGACCCGCAAGGCCCTGCGTGCCCGTGGCGTAATGGGTATTAACCAGCGTAACGGTGATTACATCCTCCGCTATAACAAGCGCAGTCTGTATCCGCTGGTGGACGACAAGCTGCAGACCAAGCAGATGGCGCTGGATGCGGGAATTCGGGTGCCGGAGCTGTACGGTGCCATCGCCACCGAACAGGGAATTAGCACCCTGCACCGGGTGGTGGAAACCCATCGGGATTTCGTCATCAAGCCGGCTCAGGGTGCGGGCGGTGACGGTATCATGGTGATTGCCGATCGCTTCGAGGACTATTTCCGTTCCGCCTCCGGGCGCATCGTGACTACCGAAGAGCTGGAACATCATATTTCCGGGATTATCTCCGGTATTTATTCCCTGGGCGGCCACCGTGATCAGGCCCTGATCGAATACCGGGTGCGGTCCACCGAGCTGTTCAATCGCATCAGTTTCGAGGGGGTGCCGGATATTCGCATCATCGTGCTGCAGGGTTACCCGGTGGCGGCCATGCTGCGTCTGCCTACCCGCCAGTCCCAGGGCAAGGCCAACCTGCATCAGGGTGCTATTGGTGTGGGGCTGGACCTGTCCAGCGGCGTGACTCTGGGTGGCACCTGGCACAACCAGAGAATCGAGCGCCATCCAGACACCGCCAATGCCGTGGCCGGCCTGACCGTGCCGGACTGGGAAGAGTGTCTGGAGCTGGCCGCCCGTTGTTATGATCTGACCGGCCTGGGCTATCTGGGGGTGGATCTGGTGATGGACCGGGAATTCGGGCCGATGATGTTGGAGCTGAATGCCCGACCAGGGTTGAACATCCAGATCGCCATGGATGATGGTCTGCTGCGCCGCTGCAGCATTATTGAGGACCACCTGGACAGCCTCGGCAATACCCGTCGCCCGGTGGCGGAACGTATCGCTTTCTCCAAAAAGCATTTCGCCGTGGCCGGACCGGTGCCGGTTAGCGAACCTGATCCCGCCGTTACGCCTTGATTCTCTGAGCGCGCTGATCTCCCTCCCATAGCGGAAGATCAGCAGGTCTTCGGGATTCCTCGCACACAGTAGAGGCGGTAGCTGGCGTTGACCGTGGGGTTGTGCGGAAAGACCCGGTCCAATTCACAGGCTCAGGCCACTGCTCAAATTAGTTGTAGCGGGGCTTGGATCAGTTATTGGTGCTGTGCCCTCCAGCCAGATTTTGGCATTTTGATTCCCCGATTATGCACGGACGCTGCCTGCCCTGGGGAGCCCTGCGTGCCCTTCAGGTGACAGCCGGGCCGGGGTGAAGGGTGCGTCAGGAGCGCGTGATTGCTATACTGCGCCGCCCATTTTTTGAGCGCCGAACAAGGCAGCAGGTTTTTTCACATGACGTCTTCTGTAACTGAGTCAACCCAACCGATTAAGCGCCGTGCTATCGCACTGGTGTCCGGCGGGCTGGATTCCATGCTGGCAGTGAAGGTGATGCAGGAGCAGGGGATTGAGGTGGAGGGCGTCAATTTCTTCACCGGTTTCTGTGTGGAAGGCCATACCCATGCCATCCGCAAGAAGGACAAGGACAAGGAAAAGCGTAATAACGCCCTGTGGGTGGCCGAACAGCTGGGCATCAAGATGCACATCATTGATATCTCCGAGGAGTACAAAGATGTGGTGCTCAACCCCAGACATGGCTACGGGGCCAACCTCAACCCTTGTCTGGACTGCAAGATTTTCATGGTTAACCAGGCCACCCTGATGATCAACAAGGCCCGGGAGTTGGCCGGCGATCGGGGTTTTGATTTTATCGTCACTGGCGAGGTGATCGGCCAGCGTCCGAAAAGCCAGCGCAAGGCAACCATGCCGATTATCAGCGCGGAATCCGGCGCGGACGAGCGTCTGCTGCGGCCGCTATGCGCGAAGAACTTGCCAGCTACCCTGCCCGAACGTGAGGGCTGGGTAGACCGGGAATCCCTGCATGATTTTTCCGGCCGCAGCCGTAAGCCGCAAATGGCCCTGGCCAAGAAGTTCGGGCTGGATGACTTTGCCCAGCCTGCCGGTGGTTGCTGCTTTCTTACCGACGAATCCTATTCCAACAAGTTGGCGGATCTGTGGAAGGCCCGCAACGAGCGTCGCTACGAGCTTGATGACATCATGCTGTTAAAGGTGGGGCGTCATATACGTCCGCAGCCCCATTTAAAGCTGATCATCAGCCGGGAGGAAGGCGAGAACCGTTTCCTGGAGGGGTATCGCTACCAGTTTACCAGCATTACCACAGTGAGCTGCCCGGGGCCTTTGGCCTTGGTGGATGGCAATTTCCAGAATGATGAGGAAATGCAGCAGGCGGCGGCGATCGTGGCCCGTTATTCCAAGGGGCGTTCGTCGGATGAGGTTACCCTGGAAGTGCGCAGCCCGGATGGTGTGGCGCGCCAGGTCACTGTGGAGCCATTCCACCCGGATGCGGTGCCGTTGGCCTGGAATGTGGGGTAAAGGCAGCTATGAGCTGTTAGCTGCCAGGAAAACAAAAAGTGCTGCTGGGGTTGTGCTTCGTTTGGGGTGCGACACCATCTTGAGAGGCTAGAAGCCAGGGATCCCTGATGACCGAAGCTGTTCATGAACTGGATGTGCGCCGCATGTTGTGCCCCATGCCGGTGATCAAGACACAGAATAAGGTGCGCACTCTGGCCACCGGCGATTGCCTGCGGGTGGTATGCACGGACCCCGGAGCGCTAAGCGATATCCCTGCCTGGTGCCGTATCAACGGGCATCAGGTGCTGGAAACCGGCGAGGCGGGCAACGAGGTGTTTGTGGTCCTGCGGGTCGGCGAAGACAACGGTGCACTATTTTAGTGCTATCAAATGGTGCGATGCACCACAATAATGCACCATGAGGTGCTATCTTTCCCCTGATTCTGTATTTTGGCGTCAAATGCGCTAAAAAAGGGCTGGCATGGAACTTGCCTCCCTATTGGCAAAGCAGGCCTGGTGGCCGAGAATACCGGCTCTCTGTTCTGCCCTGATGCGGGGCGGGGCGATGAGCCAGAGACAAACCCGCTGTTCCTTAGGAGGACGCACGACAATGTCTGAAAAGACCCTCAAGCTGATTAAAGAAAATGATGTGAAATGGGTGGACCTGCGCTTCACCGATAGCCGTGGTAAGGAGCAGCACGTAACCCTCCCCGTGGGCGAAATCGACGAAGATTTCTTCCAGGATGGCAAAATGTTCGATGGCTCTTCCATCGCTGGCTGGAAAGGCATCAACGAGTCCGACATGGTGATGATGCCGGACGACGAGTCTGCCGTACTGGACCCGTTCACTGATGTGGCGACCGTCAATCTTCGCTGCGACATCCTCGAGCCGTCCACCATGCAGGGTTATGAGCGTGATCCGCGTTCCGTTGCCCGTCGTGCCGAGGAATATCTGAAGTCTACCGGTATTGCTGACACCGCACTGTTCGGTCCGGAGCCGGAATTCTTCGTATTTGATTCCGTGCAGTGGAAATCCGACATGCAGGGTTCCATGTACAACATTCACTCCGAAGAAGCAGCGTGGGTATCCCACGAAGACTTCGAAGGTGGCAACATTGGTCACCGTCCGGGCGTGAAAGGCGGCTACTTCCCGGTTCCGCCGGTAGATAGCCTGCACGACCTGCGTGGCGCCATGTGTTCCGCCATGGAGCAGATGGGTCTGCAGATCGAAGTGCATCACCATGAAGTGGGTACTGCGGGCCAGTGTGAAATCGGCGTTGGCGCCAACACCCTGACTGCCAAGGCTGACGAAGTACAGATTCTCAAGTACTGCGTACACAACGTGGCTCACGCCTACGGCAAAACCGCCACCTTCATGCCCAAGCCGCTGATCGGTGATAACGGTTCCGGTATGCACGTTCACGTGTCCCTGGGTAAAGATGGCAAAAACCTGTTCGCCGGTGACGGCTATGCGGGCCTGTCCGACGAAGCGCTGTACTTCATCGGCGGCATCATCAAGCACGCCCGTGCCCTGAACGCGTTCACCAATGCGTCCACCAACGCCTACAAGCGTCTGGTGCCCGGCTTCGAAGCCCCGGTAATGCTGGCCTACTCTGCCCGTAACCGTTCTGCTTCCATCCGGATTCCGTTTGTGAACAGCGCCAAGGCTCGTCGTATCGAAGCGCGCTTCCCTGATCCGTCTGCGAACCCGTACCTGTGTTTCGCGTCTCTGCTGATGGCTGGCCTGGACGGCATCAAGAACAAGATGCACCCTGGCGATGCCATGGATAAGGATCTGTACGATCTGCCGGCAGAAGAAGCCAAGGACATCCCGACCGTGGCGCATACCCTGACCATGGCGCTGGATTGCCTGGAAGCCGATATGGACTTCCTGACCGAAGGCGACGTGTTCTCCAAGGATATGCTGGAAGGCTACATCGCCCTGAAGCGTGGTGAGGTTGAGCGTCTCAACATGACCCCGCACCCGGTTGAGTTCGATATGTACTACTCCTGCTAATTTTCCCCCGGGAAAGCTCGCAGAAAGAAGGCCCCCGCTAGTCGGGGGCTTTTTTTGTCTGTGCTATTCTGGTTGAAACGCCAATTTGTGCATTTGGCCCTTTCCCGTGCTTCATGGGCGGGTGAGAATCAGGGTATGTCCATGGGAGGCGATAATGAAGAAAACAGGAATGCTGATTGCCGGGCTGCTTCTTTGCTTTGGCGGGCTCCATGCCGAGACAGCGGCAGAGGGAGAGGCTGAAGGTGAAGAGGCGAAGGCGTCGGCTAAAATATATCGGTCTGTGGATAAGCACGGGAACGTGATCTTCAGTGACCAGCCCGCTGAGGATAGCGGTGCCTCAGAGGAAGTGCATTTGCGAACCCCTAATATGGTTCCCATGAAGCAGGTAAAGCTACCTCAGGTTGACTCCCAGGCCGCTGAAGAAGAGCCGGCTGAGGAATACCGCTCTCTTGTAATCACCAGTCCTGAGCCGGAAAGCACGATTCGTAATCCGCGGGAGCCGGTGCCGATCGTCGTCGATCTGCAGCCATCCCTTCAGGGGGAAGATCGTCTTGTCCTGTTTGATAATGGGGAAGAGCAGCCGGGGATGGAGCTGAATACCATCATCCGGGGTACGCACTCCCTGGTGGTAAAAGTGATGAGCCCGGATGATGAGGTATTGATCAGCTCTGAGCCCGTGCAGGTCTACGTTCATCGCAGCACGGTGCAGAATTTCCAGAACAGTTCGGGTAATGGAAACAATAGAGATCCCAACACTATAGGGGACCCTGCCAGCCGTGGTAGCCCGGCAAAGGCGGGTGAGACGGCATCATCCGGCAAGCCTGCGGGGGCAGGCGATGCGGCGGGCCCGGGGAAACCCGCCCGCCCTGCCCAGCAGCGCCCCGTTCTGACTCCTCGATAATGCACCATAAGTGTGCATCCTTTCCCTGAATCCCGCTACACTCATCATCATGGGGCTGCGTTTTCTGCTGTGACGACCTGAAGCCGTGCATCTGCGGCGCCGGCAGAGATGGCCTGATAATTGCTTATGCCCTGTTATGGGCCAACAGTTGATGGGTGGTGTCACCTTGCACAAACGTTTACTCGATCACCTGCGTACCGCAGTGGTCATGCTTGATGACAATCTGCAGGTCCGCTACCTGAATCCGGCGGCGGAAATGCTGCTTGCGACCAGTGCCAGCCGTGCCATGGGTCAGCCGTTACCGGACTATTTCTTTGATGATGAGGAAGCCCGTGCTGCCTTGCGCCAGTGCATTCGGGACGAGCATCCGTTTACCCGCAGGGAAGCCCGCCTGGCGGTGTCCCCTGGCTATGAAGTAACGGTGGATTACTCGGTCAGCCCGATCAATGAGCCGGGGCAGACGCTGTGTCTGTTGATGGAACTTCAACCGCTGGACCGGCTGTTGCGGATTACCCGGGAAGAGGCGCTGATCCATGCTCATCAGGCCACCCGGGCGCTGGTGCGCGGTGTGGCGCACGAGATCAAGAATCCGCTGGGCGGTATCCGCGGCGCTGCACAGTTGCTGGAGCGAGCCCTGCCGACCCCGGATCTGACCGAGTACACCAAGGTCATCATTGATGAGGCGGACCGGTTGCGCACGGTGGCGGATCGTATGCTGGGTCCGCGCAAACCGCCGGAATTCAAGGCGGTGAATATCCATGAGTGCCTGGAGCATGTGCGGCAGTTGTTGCTGGCGGAACATCCCAGGGGTGTGTCCATCTGGCGGGATTACGATATCAGCCTGCCGGATGTGATCGCCGACCGGGATCAGATGATCCAGGTGCTGCTCAATATTATCCGCAACGCCACCCAGGCCTTGTTGGAATCGCACACCGAGGATGCCCGCATCATCATGCGCACCCGGGTGTTGCGGCAGTTCACCATCGGCTCACTGCGCCACCGCCTGGTGCTGCGGGTGGATATTATCGACAACGGCCCGGGCATAGCTCCGGATGTGCAGGAGACCCTGTTCTATCCCATGGTCAGTGGCCGGGCCAGTGGTACCGGGCTGGGATTGTCCATTGCCCAGTCCATCATCAGCCAGCACCAGGGGCTGATCGAGTGCGAAAGCGTACCGGGCAAAACCGTATTCAGTATTTTGCTGCCAATGGAGCAGCCGGAAGTAACGGAGAGCGAACAGTCATGAGCGCCTATGTAGCCGTGAGTAACGACAACAGTGAACATCCAGGGAGAGGCCGGTCATGAGCGTAACCGTATGGGTAGTCGACGATGACCGCTCCATTCGCTGGGTGCTGGAAAAGGCACTGAGCCAGGAAGGATACGCGGTAACCTGTTTCGAAGATGGCGATGAGGCGCTGAATACCCTGGAAGAGGGAGCGCAGGAGCCGGAGGTGCTGATCAGTGATGTGCGCATGCCTGGTACTGATGGCCTGCGTATGCTCAAGATCCTGCAGCGCAAGAATCCGGACCTGCCGGTGATCATCATGACCGCCCATTCCGATCTGGATTCGGCGGTGGCCTCCTATCAGGGGGGGGCCTTTGAGTACCTGCCCAAGCCGTTTGATGTGGATGAGGCGGTAGCGCTGGTGCGCCGCGCCATCAAGCACCGGGAAGAATCCCGTGGTGAACAGCCGGCCGCGGTGGAGGAAGAGTCCACTGAGATTATCGGTGAAGCACCGGCCATGCAGGAGGTGTTTCGCGCTATTGGTCGGCTCAGCCATTCCAACGTCACCGTATTGATCAATGGCCAGTCCGGTACCGGTAAGGAGCTGGTGGCGCGGGCCCTGCATAGCCATTCCATGCGCCGTGAAAAGAATTTCGTCGCCCTGAACATGGCGGCCATTCCCAAGGATCTGATTGAGTCGGAGCTGTTTGGCCACGAAAAAGGTGCCTTTACTGGCGCCAACAACCAGCGTGTAGGCCGCTTCGAGCAGGCCAATGGCGGGACCCTGTTTCTCGATGAAATCGGTGACATGCCGCTGGAAGCGCAGACTCGTCTGTTGCGGGTATTGCAGGAAAGTGAGTTTTACCGGGTCGGTGGTACAACGCCTATCCATGTGGACGTGCGGATTATTGCCGCCACCCACCAGGATTTGGAAAAACTGGTGAAGGAAGGGGACTTCCGGGAGGATTTGTTTCACCGGCTAAACGTGATTCGTATCCATATCCCACGTATGGCCGAGCGTCGCGAAGACATTCCCCGGCTGGCCAATTATTTTCTCCAGCGAGCAGGTCATGAATTGGGTGTGGAGCCGAAAATTCTGCACAAGGATACCGAGAAATACCTGTCTGCCCAGGCCTGGCCGGGCAATGTGCGGCAGCTGGAAAATACCTGTCGCTGGCTGACCGTAATGGCGTCCGGTCGCGAAGTCCTTGTGGATGATTTGCCCCCGGAATTGAAAGAAGCGGGTGCGGCCAAGGGGGCTGATGTTTCCGGCGACTGGCTCAAGTCCCTGCGCAACTGGGCCGATCGCGCCCTGTCACAGGGTGAGCGCAGCATCCTCGAACAGGCGGTTCCCGGCTTTGAGCGCACCATGATCGAAGTGGCCCTGCAGCACACCGGCGGTCGCAAACGTGACGCCGCCGCTTTGCTCGGCTGGGGTCGAAACACCCTTACCCGCAAGATCAAGGAGCTGGATATGGAAGGAGAGTTGGCGGGTAGCGATGAGGATTGAAAGGCGGTGAACAGTTAATAGTGAATAGTTAACAGTTCGCGGGACTGAATTTCGAGTTCTGCAACGCACGAGGCCGCGCCCATACTTTGGGCGCGGCCTCTTGCGTTGGGGAATAACGAGCGCAAAATCGCGAACTGTTCACTGTTCACTGTTCATTCTCGAAGCCCGTTCGCCGTCAGCCCCTCAATTTTCCACTCTCCATCCTCGCGCCAGTCGCTTACCACCCGGTAGCTGTCGGCGTTGTCGGGCATCATGCTTTGCCCGCCCCAGGCGAAGGCGGTGAAGGTGACGCGGGCGTGGCGCTGGGTGACCGGATCCAGCTCGATGTTGATCTGGGTGAGTGCGAGCTGTCGTTTCGGGTAGCGCAGGAAGGTGCCCATCAGCAGGCGCCGAAGCTCGTCGCGCTGCAGGATGTGGCCGCCACGCTGAATCTCAGCCGGATCGGTGAGGGCATCCATCACCGTGCCGGTATCGCCGGCTTCTATGGCTGTCTCAAGCTTTTCCAGAGCATCCAGAATGGCCTGCTCCGGTGGTGTTTTGGTGCAGCCAGCGATCAACAGTTGCAGGGCAATCAGCAGCAGGTATGCTGAAATCTTTCTGCAGACAAGTGCAGTTCTCATGGCGTTATTTCCCTTGCCGAACAGCTATCGGCAGTCTCTGGTGCCGGTGGGTCAGGGGCATCAGCTTTATGTGGAAGAAAGTGGTAACCCGAACGGCGTGCCAGTGATCGTGTTGCACGGTGGCCCCGGTGGCGGTTGCTCGCCGTTCATGCGCCGCTTTTTCGATCCCCGGCGGTTCCGCATTATTCTCTTCGACCAGCGGGGTAGTGGTCAAAGCCGTCCCTTTGCGTCTACCCGTCACAATACCACCGCGCATCTGATTGCTGATCTGGAATCTCTCCGCGAGGCCCTTGGGGTGGAGCGATGGCGAGTGTTCGGTGGCTCCTGGGGCGTTACTCTGGCTCTGGCCTACCTGGCGGCGTATCCGCGGCGAGTCGCCGGGTTGGTGTTGCGGGGCGTCTTTCTCTGCCGTCAGCAGGATCGTGACTGGCTTTATACGTCAGAGGGCGCGGCGCGGCTGTTCCCTGAAGAATGGGCTGCATTACAGAAGCAGGCCCCGCCTGGCGAGGGGTGCCTGCTGCAGCGCTATCATCAGGGGCTGAAAGGAGATCGTGCCCGCTATCATGCCCGCAGCTGGTGTAACTGGGAGTCCACGCTGGCGTTAACGTCGGTGCTACCGTCCGGTGAAGCCAGTGACGATGAGTTATGCATGGCCATGCAGGAAACCCATTATTTTCTTCATGATGGTTTCCTGACAGCGCCGTTGCTGGAGGCTTGTGCCGGCATGACCCTGCCGGTGGAAATGGTTCACGGCACCCGGGATTTTGTCTGCCCGGCGGATCAGGCCCTTGCACTGCATCAGGTATTGCCAGGCAGTCGACTCCACTGGGTGGAAGGGGGCAGTCATTCTTCCTCCGACCCGGCGATTGCCAATGCACTGGTGGACGCGGTAAATCGACTGGAAAAGAGGATTGACGATTGAAGGTGTTGTTGCAGCGTGTCAGCGAAGCGTCGGTGGCGGTGTCCGGTGATTGTGTGGGGCGTATTGGTAAAGGTCTGCTGTTGCTGGTTGGCATTGAGGCCGGCGACGATGAGGCTACGATTGCGCGTATGGCCGAGAGGACGGTGGGCTATAGGGTGTTTGCCGATAGTGATGACAAGATGAACCTGGATGTGCGAGATATTAATGGCGCAATTCTTGCCATATCCCAGTTCACTCTGGCGGCGGATACCCGCAAAGGGCGTCGGCCCAGCTTCAGCAAGGCAGCCCCGCCAGAGCAGGGCAAACAGCTATACGAGGGTTACCTGCGGGAGCTGGAGAAACAGAATATTCCGGTGCGCAGCGGAGTCTTTGGTGCCGATATGCAGGTTCAACTCGTCAATGATGGACCCGTCACATTTCTTTTGAGCTCGTGACACCGGTTTTGCAATTGTATTGCAAAGGTCCTCGCCTTGTTTATGATGAAGTTTGTTACCTGATTACGGGTGACGGGGAGAGCACTGAGCAGCATCGCTGCAACAGGGTTGCGAAATACAGCCTGGTGCTGTGAAGTATCCCCAGGGACGACATATAAAAACTTGGAGGTATCTCAGGATGAAAAAGACGCTTATCGCTGCCACTCTGCTTGGCGCTTCTACTTCTGCCATGGCCGTAGCACCGGGTGGTCCGGGCTGTGGTTGGGGCAACTTGTTGTTCGAAGGCAACTCCGGTCTGCCCATGCACCTGCTGGCGACCATTGTGAATGGCACCTCCGGCAACGCCACCTTTGGTATGACTACCGGCACCAACGGTTGTGATACCAATGGTTCTCTGACCTACAGCGGCCAGAGCCTGCTGGGTATGACCGGTGTGATGGAAGAAGTGGCTCAGGATATGGCAACCGGTGAAGGCGAAGCCCTGACCGCACTGTCCGTATCCATGGGCATCGAAGCTGGCGACCGCGCTCGCTTCAATGCTGCCATGCATGAAAACTTTGCAGTTATCTTCCCGCACCAGGATGTGACTGCCGAAGAAGTCATGGCCAGCATCACCGAGGTAATGAAGCAGGACCAGAGCCTGTCCAAGTACCTGGCGTAAACGGCTAGCACGTTTACCGACAAGCCCCGCCCAACGGCGGGGCTTTGTTTGTCTGATCTGAAATCACGGATTCAGGTCTGAATTTCCCCCGCCCGAATCACGGATAATACCGGATGCGCACTGGACTATTTTGTGTGCTGCTGTGCTGGATTGCCCCGGCGTTGGCCGCGAACTCCTCTCCTTCATTGGTTGATCTTGCCGCTTCATCACGATGGCAGGCTCTCATGCATGTAAATCCCGGTGCCACCCTGCGCGACCGGGGACGCAGTTATATCGACGACGACAATTATTTTCTGGCAGACAATGGCAAGGATGATGTGCTTGCCGAATTGCGGGCAACGGCTGCTGCGCTTGAGCCGGCAGAAGCCCCGGAACGTTGTCGTTTCCCTGCCCGCTATCGTTTCCTGGCCGGGCATTTCAATTGGCAGGATGATGCGCCGTTTGCCCACTGCGAGGATTATTCCGAATGGCGTGCTGCGGTACAGGCCAGTCGGGCAGTGCTGGTTTTTCCTGCGGCTTATCTGAACAGCCCGTCTTCCATGTTCGGTCACACCCTGTTGCGCCTGGATCAGGGCGAAGGCAGTGCCGTGTGGTTGTCCTGGGCGGTGAACTTCGGTGCGGTATCCAGCGAGGCCGACAATTCCCTGTTTTATATTTACCGGGGTTTGGCGGGTGGTTATCCCGGGCGATTTGCCCTGGTGCCTTACGTGCAAAAAATTCAGGAATACTCCCACATGGAAAACCGCGACATGTGGGAGTACACCCTGGACCTGGATCAGCAGGAAATTGACTGGCTGATTGAGCATCTGTGGGAATTGAAGGACATCAATTTCGATTACTACTTTTTTGATGAAAATTGCTCCTTTCGTTTGCTGGAGCTGGTGGAGGTAGCACGTCCGGGGTCGCAGCTGCTGACAGAATTACGGTTTGCGGAAGTGCCGGTGAATACGGTGCGCGCCCTGGATGACCGGGATCTGATCAGCGAGCGCCACTACCGGCCCTCCAAGGCGGTGGAGCTGGATAACCTGCGCCGCCAGATGACGCCGCGCCAACAGAAGCTGGCCCGTCGTCTGGCGGATGATCCCGGTTTAATGGAATCGGAAGAATTCCAGCAAGCCGGTGCGGAGCAGCAGGCGCAGATGGTCACCACAGCCTACCGCTATCTGCGTTTGGTCAACCGCAAGGGGGCACGGGATCCAGAGGTCGCCAGGGATTCCTTTGTCTTGCTGACAAAGATGAACCAGTTGCCCAGGGTCGACGTGCCGGAAACGCAGGATCCCGAGCCGCCGGAAGCCGGTCATGGCACCCAGATGCTGGCGCTGGCTGGTGGTCAGCGCGAAGGGAACCAGGATTTTGGGGAGCTGAGTTACCGGCTGACCTACCATGACTTGCTGGATAATAATTACGGGTTTCTGCGCGGAGCACAGATCCAGGGGCTGGGACTGACGTTGCGCAGCACGGAATCCGGTGATCCACGACTTGAAGAACTGGATGTGGTGAGCATTCGCTCGCTGGCTCCCCGTAACCGCTTTAGCAAACCGCTGAGCTGGTATGTGGAGGGTGGCCTGGAGAGAGCCTGGGCGGGGCGTCGCAGACTGGTTCGCTATGTTCAGGGCGGTGCGGGTGGCAGCTGGGCCATGGGGAACTGGCAGCCTTACCTGTTAACCAGCCTGCGAATGGAAAATAATAGCGACTTCGATACCTTCCTCACCCCCGGGGCCGGGCTGGATGCCGGTCTGCTCTACCAGCGTGGGCGCTGGCAGTGGCAAGTGGGGAGTGTGGGGCATTACTTCAACAACGATACCTATCGACATACCTCCGAGCTTGCCGTGCACTGGGCGTTTGCCCGACAGCACGGACTGCGGGCATCGCTGAGCCGGGAAGGCTGGCGCGGGGATGGCGATAACGAGTTCAAACTGCAATGGCGATGGTACTTCGACTGATCCTGCTGACTGGGCTGGCCATGGCGCTGGCCGGCTGCAGCAAACTGTTCTTCTATCCCATGGAGCCCTGGGTACAAAACCCGGAAAACCAGGGGCTCAGCTACGAGGATGTGGTGTTGATCCATCCGCGCGGGCTACGCCTGCATGGCTGGTGGCTGCCGGCAGCCGGTGATGGTCATGTGCGTGGCACCGTGTATTTTCTTCATGGCAATGCCCAGAACATCAGCACCCATCTGGCCAGTGTGCAATGGTTGCCAGAGCAGGGGTATAACGTTTTTCTCCTTGATTACCGTGGCTATGGTCTGTCAGAGGGCAAGCCGAAACTGCCGGCGGTGTTCGACGACGTGCAACTGGGACTGGACTGGTTGCGCAATGCCAAGAGTGCCGAAGGCCCGCTGACAGTGTTTGGTCAGAGCCTGGGGGGCGCCATGGCAACGACGGTGCTGGGAGATGCCGAGAATCAGGGTGCGGCGGACTGCGTGGTGCTGGAGGCGGCGTTTGCCAGTTATCGGGGTATCACCAATGATGTGATGAAAGGCAGCTGGTTGCTGTGGCCGCTGCGTTGGTTGGTGCTACCGGGTATGCCCGGCACCGACCTGGACCCGGAATCCCGTATTGCAGGGGTGGCACCGACGCCCTTGCTGGTGATGCACAGCGAAGACGACCCGATTATTCCCTATGACCACGGCAAGCGGTTGTTTGCTGCTGCCAGCGAGCCAAAAACGTTCCAGCGCTTGCGTGGCGGGCATATCGAAAGCACCCGGGATCCGTCGGTGCAGCAGCGCATAGTAGATTTTCTGCAGCACAATGGCTGCGCCGCGCCGGCACCAACGCCACCGGCCCGTGATGACGGTATGGATGGCTTGGCGCCGTTGCCGTTGCCGCCAGCGCCAACCGGCAATAATGGCTACCGCTTTTAATGAAGGTGGCTGCCGAGCGCGAGACTGTGCGTAGGGGGTAGATTAGGCCAAAGGGCGTAATCCACCATAAGGTGGGAGAGTGTTTGATGTGCCTGGTCTGGTGGATTACGCCTTCGGTTAATCCACCCTACGGGTCGGGCGTCTCCTGCTGTTTCTGCTTTTCCCGACGTATCAAACGCGCGGCCATCAGGCCAACCTCGAACAGGAACCACATGGGCAGCGCCAGCAGGGTCTGGCTGATGATGTCCGGTGGTGTCAGCAGCATGCCTACCACGAAGCAGCCCACCACCACATAGGCGCGGGCGCCGGCCAGTTTTTCCACGGTAGTGGCCCCGGTACTGACCAGCAGCACGATGGCGATGGGTAACTCAAAGGCCAGCCCGAACGCCAGGAACAGGGCCAGCACAAAATCCAGATAGCTGCTGATGTCCGTGGTCACCGCCACCCCTTCCGGGGCAATGGCGGTAAAGAACTGGAACATCAGCGGGAATACCACGAAATAGGCAAAGGCAGCGCCGGCGTAAAACAGCAGCACGCTGCTGCCCAATAGCGGGATGGCCAGGCGTTTTTCATGCCGGTACAGGCCGGGTGCCACAAAGGCCCAGGCCTGATGCAGGATAAAGGGCATGGCCACGAAGATGCTCAGATACAGGGTCAGTTTGAAGGGCGCCAGGAACGGCGAGGCGACGCCGGTGGCGATCATGCTGGTACCTTCCGGCATGGCCTGCATCAGCGGTTTGGCCACCAGGGTGTACAGTTCTCGAGAGAAATAAAACAGCCCCAGGAACACCACGAAGATGGCTGCCATGGCTTTGAGCAGGCGATTGCGCAGTTCCAGCAAATGGGCAATCAGTGGCTGGCCGGAATCGTTGCTGGCGTCATTCATGGCGCGGTGGTTCCTGGGTTTTTTCACTGTCGTCGGCGGAGTCCGCTTGCGAGTCGCGGGGGGTTCTCGCCTTGGCAATCTGTTCCGGGCTTAGCAGGCTTTCTTTGGCGTCGCGGATGCTGTCTTCATCCAGGCCCATCTCGCGCATCTGTTTTTCCATGCGTTCGCGCATGTCCTGGGTGACCGCTTCGCGCTCCAGTTCGCTTTTCAGATGATTGAAGGTGGAGCGGGCACGACCGATCCATTGCCCCAAAGTGCGCGCCACCGTGGGAAGACGCTCGGGGCCAAGCACCACCAGACCAATGACGAAGATCAGGGTAAGTTCGGCAAAGCCGATATCGAACATGGAAACCTCTTAACGGGGCGTTGGAGAAGCCGAAAGCCCGGGCCAGATCAGGCTTGGTCTTTTTCCTTGTCCTTTTCGGTTTTTTGTTCGGGAGCCTCTTTCTCTTCGTCGGCCAGGCGCTTCTGATCCTGCTCTTCCTCGCCGTCTTTCATGGCATTCTTGAAGCCTTTTACGGCCCCGCCAAGGTCGCCACCCATATTGCGCAGCTTCTTGGTGCCGAACAACAGGACCACGATGGCCAGAAGGATCAGTAACTGCCAAATGCTGATGCCGGAAAACATGCTCTCTCTCTCCAGTAGGTCAGGCGCCGATAGTCAGGGCGGTTCAGTGCTTGCTGCCGCGCGCCGCTTTTTCGTCATGGCCGGACAGGCCGAAGCGGCGCTCCAGTTCTGCCAGTACCTTGTCAGGGTGTTCTCCCAGTTTGGCCAACATCACCAGACTATGGAACCACAAATCTGCGGTTTCGCTGATCAGCGCATCGGTTTTGCCGCTGACCTCCGCGTCGCGGGCGGCGAGAATGGTTTCCACCGCTTCCTCGCCCACTTTTTCCAGGATCTTGTTCAAGCCTTTGGCGTACAGGCTGGCCACGTAGGAGCTGTCCGGGTCGGAGCCCTTGCGGGATTCAAGCACCTGATGGAGCTGACTGAGTATATCTGACATAGCGTTTGTACTTTCTTTATTGTTGGCGCCTGCTGCGGGCGGGCGCCGACGGATTATCCGGTGTGCCGCGGTGCGGTGCCACAGTCTAGCGCCGCCAGCTCCAGCTCACCAGCAGCATGGCAGCCGCGGCCAGTGGCCAGCTGAAATGGGGGGTTGCCAGCCACACGGCAGTGCCGGCGCAGCCCAGTCCTGCCAGACCGGCAAACAGCTTGTGCCGGTGGCGTAACAGGGCCTGTTCGAAGCGGGCTTCCAGGCGGTCCTGTTGATAGGGCAGTTCGCGCAGGCTTTCCAGGCCGTCGCGCAGCAGATCCGGCATGTCAGGCAGCTGGGCGGTCCACTCCGGCATGCGGTTCTGCAGCTTTTTCAGCGTGGCGCTGGGCCCGTATTCGGCCAGCATCCAGGCCTCCAGCAGCGGCCGTCCGGTGCTCCAGATATCCAGTTGCGGGTAAATGCTGCGCCCCAGCCCTTCGATATGCACTAGGGTCTTCATCAGCAGGATGTACTGCACCGGCATTTCGATGTGGTAGTTGCGCGCCATATCGAACAGCTTCATCACCAGCGGCGCGAATTCCAGCTGGTCCAGTTGGGCGGAGCGCACCGGCTCGACAATGTCGATCACGGCCCGCTCAAAGCGGGGGCGGTCGATGGGGGCGGTATTCCAGCCGGCGCGGATCACCGCATCCACCAGGGCGCTGTAATCCTCGCGCATCACGGCCAGCACCATGCGGCCCAGCACGTTCAGGTCTTCCTTCGACAAGCGCCCGGCGATGGCCGCATCCACGGCCATATACTGAGGGGATTCCGGGTGTTCCGGGTTGACGAAGATGTTGCCCGGGTGCATGTCCGCGTGGAAAAAGTTGAAACGGAATACCTGGGAAAAGAAGATCTCCACGCCCCGTTCTGCCAACACCTTGGGATCAATACCGGCGGCCTTGATGCGCTCGATATCATTCACCGGGATGCCGTGAATGCGATCCATGATGATCACGGTGGGACTGGACAGCTCCAGATGAATGGCCGGGATATGCAGCAGCGGGCTGAACAGGAAGTGCCGGCGCATGGTTTCGCTGTTGCGGGCCTCGGCGGCCAGATCGAGTTCGCCAAGGATGATGTCCCGATAATCCTGTACCACCCGGGCCGGGCGGAAATAGCGGGCATCGCGCCACAACCGTTCCAGCCAGCGGGCGCCGAAGGCCATTACCTTCAGGTCCCGGTGCACCACCGGACGGATGGTGGGGCGCAGTACCTTGGCCACCACCTGTTGGCCATTGTGCAGGGTAGCGGCATGGACCTGGGCCACGGAGGCGGCGGCCATGGGCGTTGTGTCAAAGTCGCGGAATACCTCATCGAAGGGCTGACTCAGGCTGGCTTCGACCAGATCCCGGGCCCGTTGCCCGTCGAAGGGCGCCACCTGGTCCTGTAGTCGCGCCAAGGCGCTGGTCCACTCCGGTGGCAGCATGTCCTGGCGGGTGGCCAGCAGTTGGCCGAACTTGATGAAGATGGGGCCGAGGCGTTCCAGGGCCTTCTGCAGGCGCTCGCCTTCGCTGAGTTTGCCGGTGCCAAGCCAGCTTGAAGGTACCAGGAATGACAGCATCAGCAGCACATTGCGCAGCGGATGCGAGGGCAGCAGGGCAATCAGCCGGTAGCGGCACACCACATGAGCGACCACCAGAATGCGGGTAACGGGCAGCATCAGTCGGTGGCGCTCCCGTTGCTGGTATTGCCGGACCGGGCAGTGCGCAGGCGCTGGATACGGGCATCCAGACGGTCCACGTCCATGCGCAGCTCGTCCACGTCCTGACCGAATTCGTAGACGTCCCGGCGCCCGGGGGTCAGGCCGGATTCGTTGCCCACGTAGTCGGCCAGTTGCTCGGTCAGCCGACCGGCGGCCTGGCGGGCCCAGCCGAACAGGCGGCGGGCACTGTAATCCAGTTGCTGGGCCAGTTCCGAGCCGGTCACCGGCTCAAGGATGGCGCCCCAGTCGATCTGCAGTTCACGGGCCAGTTGCTGCATTTCCTGCAACAGTTCCCGATTGCCGCTGATATCCACCGGGCCGCCAATGACGCCGGGGCGGGTATTCCAGTTGAGCAACAGGGAGGCCAGGTCCATGGGGTTGCCCTTTACCGTGACATCCGCGTTGGCATCGCTGCGGTGATATAACTCCACCCCGTCTTCCACGATCAGCGCATAGATGGCCAGCGGCGGTAAGGTCACCTCGATGGCCAGCAGGCGCCCGGCATGCAGCGCCAGCCGGTCGGCGCTGGCCGGATCGGAGCGCAGGGCAGTGTTAATGGCTCGTTCCACCGTAGCCAGAGCGGTGGTGGAGAGGAGACCGGGGGAGCGGGACTGGTCTTTCAGACTCAAAATTTGAACCCTCTGTGCAGCGCTACGATGCCACCCAGCATGTTGAAATATTCGGTACGGGCGAAGCCGGCCTGGTCCATCATCCCCTGCAGAGTGTCCTGGTCCGGGTGCATGCGGATGGACTCGGCCAGGTACTGGTAGCTGTCTGCATCATTGACGATCAGCTTGCCCAGCTTGGGCCATACACCGAAGGAGTACAGCTCGTAGGCCTTGGCCAGGGGCTTGTGGACCGGGGTGGAAAATTCCAGTACCAGCAGCCGGCCGCCGGGTTTCAGTACCCGCAGCATGGAGCGCAGGGCGGCATCCTTGTCGGTGATGTTGCGCAGGCCGAAGGCAATGGTGATGCAGTGGAAGCTGTTGTCTTCGAAGGGCAGGCATTCGCCGTTTACCTGGGCGACCTGGGTATTGTGGCTGCAACCCGCGTCGAACAGACGGTCGCGGCCCACTGCCAGCATGGCGTCATTGATATCTGCCAGCACCACCTGCCCGGTTTCGCCGACAAGACGGGAAAACTTGATGGCCAGGTCGCCGGTGCCGCCGGCCAGATCCAGCACCTTGTGGCCCGGACGAATGCCGGCCAGTTCGATGGTCATGCGCTTGAGCAAGCGATGGCTGCCCATGGAAATCAGGTCGTTCATGACATCGTATTTGCCCGCCACCGAGCGGAATACGCCAGCCACTTTCTGCTGCTTTTCCTGCCACGGTACCTGCTGGTAACCGAAGTGGGTGACCTTGGTTTCGTCGTTCATGTCAGTCCTCGAAGGGGGCCGGGTGATGGTCGTAGACCTTCTGCATGATGGTCTCTTCCCGTGCGGCCAGCTGCTCCAGCAACAGGCCCACACTGGGCACTGGCTTCATCACCCGGAAGCTGCGATCCATGAAATCATACAGGTTCGCAAAGCCTGCCGCATGGGCCGGTCTGCGTACCATGCGAAAGGTGGTCTGTATCATTCGCGAGCGGATATAGCGGTCCAGCCGATGGCCTAGCTCAGCCACCAATTGTAGCTGGCGCTGGCGGGCAGGGTGATGGCTTTGCTGGCGAAACCCCTTGAGGTAGGTCAGCTCCGTGAGCGGTTGATCCAGCTCGTCACTCAGCCAGTCGGTGACCTGCTCGTCCAGCTCCTGGGTGAGAATGGCGGCCTCCAGAGCGCTGGCGGAGGTGGCCATGACCTTGTCCGGCAGCAGCTTCATGGCCTTGGGCAGGGCGCGCCGGATTTCCCGGGCCACCGGTAGCAGCTCGCGACCACCGTAGACTTCCTCGAGGAGAAAACGGATGCCCTCCGCCGTGGCCGGAGCGTTAAGAAGATGGCGATGGGTGTGCTTGAGACGTTCCCCCTGCCAGTCCTGTAGACGTTGCAGGCGGGCGAGAAACAGGGTGTCGTCGCCATGCTGGCGCAGGGCAAAGAAACGGTCCAGATAGTGTTGTAGTTGTTCGCCGGCGGTCATGGTTTTTCCTCCGGCGGGGATCATAGCAGGAAAGGGGGCGGACGACGGAAGTCAGGCATCCAACACTTGCAGGTTTCGTGTCAGATGCCCGACCTCAGACGTGGGCCATCAGAGGATGTAGCGGCTCAGATCCTCGTCATCGGCCAGCTCACCCAGATAGCGGTCCACCGCTTCGGCGTCGAGTACCAGCGCCTTGTCGTGGTACTGGGTGGCCAGGGAGTCGGCATCGTAGCTGATCTCTTCCAGCAGCTTTTCCAGTACCGTGTGCAGACGGCGGGCACCGATATTTTCGGTGCGCTCGTTGACCTGCCAGGCCACCTCGGCGATGCGCCGGATGCAGTCGTCGGTGATCTCCAGATTAAGCCCTTCGGTGTCCAGCAGGGCCTTGTACTGCTCGGTGAGGGAGCATCTGGGTTCGGTGAGAATGCGCTGGAAGTCATCTGGCGTCAGCGCGCTTAGTTCCACGCGAATGGGCAGACGGCCTTGCAGCTCCGGGATCAGGTCGCTGGGTTTTGACAGATGGAAGGCGCCGGAGGCGATGAACAGGATGTGGTCGGTCTTCACCATGCCGTACTTGGTAGATACGGTGCAGCCTTCGATCAGCGGCAGCAGGTCACGCTGAACCCCTTCCCGGGATACATCGGTGCCGCCGCTTTCGCCGCGTTTGGCCACCTTGTCGATTTCATCCAGGAACACAATGCCGTTGTTTTCCACCGCATCAATGGCCTGCACCTTCAATTCGTCTTCATTGACGAAACGTGCCGCTTCCTCGTCGCGGATCAGTCGGTAGGCTTCGCGGACACGCAGTTTCTGGGTGCGCTTGTTACCGCTGCCGCCCATTTTCGAGAACATCTGCTGCAGCTGGCTGGTCATCTCTTCCATGCCTGGCGGTGCCATGATTTCCACCCCGGCCGGGTTGCTGGACACCTCGATTTCGATTTCCTTGTCGTCCAGCTCACCCTCGCGGAGTTTCTTGCGAAAGATCTGACGGGTGCTGTTGTCGGTCTTGTTCTCTTCCTCGCCGCGGGCGGCGGGTAGTAGGGCATCGAGAATGCGTTCCTCGGCGGCATCATCAGCCTGGCTGCCAACGCGGGCGATGGCTTTCTCGCGTAGCATCTTGATGGCCATTTCCACCAGGTCACGAATGATGGATTCCACATCGCGGCCCACATAGCCCACTTCCGTGAACTTGGTGGCCTCGATCTTGATAAAGGGGGCATCGGCCAGTTTGGCCAGGCGGCGGGCAATTTCGGTCTTGCCCACGCCGGTAGGGCCAATCATCAGAATATTTTTGGGCGCCACTTCAGCGCGCATTTCTGCCGGAAGCTGCATGCGACGCCAGCGGTTGCGCAGGGCCAGGGCAACGGATTTTTTCGCCGGCTCTTGGCCGACAATGTGCTTGTTCAGTTCATGAACAATTTCGCGCGGGGTCAGGTTTGGCATCGGATTACCAGCTCAATTCTTCAATGGTTTGCTGTTGATTGGTGTAGACGCAGATATCGCCGGCAATGGTCAGGCTCTTCTCGACAATATCTCCGGCAGCCAACTCGGTGTTGTGTAGCAGGGCGGTGGCGGCTGCCTGGGCAAAGGGTCCACCGGAACCGATAGCGATCAGGTCGTTTTCCGGCTCAATGACATCGCCATTGCCGGTGATGATCAGTGAGGCTTCCTTGTCGGCCACGGCCAATAGAGCTTCCAGGCGACGCAGGGCGCGGTCGGTGCGCCAATCCTTGGCCAGCTCTACAGCGGCCCGGACCAGATGGCCCTGGTGTTTTTCCAGTTGCGCTTCAAATCGCTCAAACAGGGTGAAGGCATCGGCGGTGCCGCCGGCAAACCCGGCAATGACCTTGCCGTGGTAGAGGCGGCGGACCTTGCGGGCATTGCCTTTCATGACGGTGTTGCCCAGTGACACCTGGCCGTCACCGCCAATCACAACGCTATTGCCGCGGCGTACGGATACGATAGTGGTCACGGTAAGCTCCTTTTATAGTGGTTTTGCAGATGTGGGGCTGGCGATAAGGGATTCAAGGGAAGAGAGGGCATTTGATGATTGATAGTGGATAGCTCGCGAGGGGGCTTGGTGCCGGGCCAGCAGAGGGTGCGCTCATGGTTTCGTTGCGACGTCTGCGCTTTGAGAGTCACCGCCATGGATTGGGTCGTTATCAATTATCCATTATCAACGATCAATTAGCCGCAGGAGCTTGATCCCGCCTCGCTTGCGGGCAAGCCCCTGCAGTTGGAAAGTCCTCACTTCTTCATCTTGATCGGCAGGGTCTCAATGCCATTGCCGGCCAGTTGGTCCTGGGCCCGGTGCATGGCGTTAAGGTTGTCGTAGGGGCCGATCATGACCCGGTGCCAGCTGTCTCCGCTTTCCAGGTCCACGGACTGAATGGAGGCATCGAAGCCCTTCAGGATAAGCTCAGCACGGCGGCGGTCGGCATCCTCGTTGCGGCGAAAACTGCCCGCTTGCAGCAGATAGCGCTCGCTGCTGGAGCGTGTGCCGGCGTCCGGTTTGCGTTCGCTGGTCGGTTTGTCCTGAGCGGGTTTGCGGCTGTCCCGGCTGCCAGAATCGGTTTCATTCTGCGGCACGATCACTTCCATCTTCGGCAGTACTGCGTAGAAATCGAATTGCGGGGAATCGTCGCTGCTGTCCTTTTTCGGTGTTGGCTTGGCCGGTTTGGCGGGCTGCTCCGGCTTCTGTGCCACCTTGCCGTTATTTCCTTGCTCCAGCTGGGTCTTGCCCAGGTGAAACAGGAACGCCACAAACAGGCCCACCATCAGCCCGGTGAACAGCCACACCCAGCCCGGGACCTGGCGTTGCGTCTTCTTGCGTACCGGGCCGCGGCTGGCCCCTCGTTTGCTGGTGTTCTTTGCCATGGGGTGTCCTGTGGTTCTCGGCTACATCCGTTCGAGCGGGCTCAGGCCCAGCAGTTCCATGCCCTGTTTCAGGGTGCGGGCGGTAAGGGCTGCCAGCTTCAGGCGGCTCTGTTTGAGGGCCTCATTGTCGCCGGAGAGGATCGGGCAATGCTCGTAAAATGTGGAAAACAGGCCGGCCACGTCATACAGGTAGGTGCAGAGCAGGTGCGGCAGGCCTTTTTCGGCCACGCTTTCCAGTACCTCCCCGAATTGCACCAGGCGGGCGGCCAGTGCCTGCTCCGCGTCTTCCTGAAGCTGGAAGTCACCGCTGACCTGGGCCATCTCCAGACCGGCCTTGCGGAATACGCTGGCCACCCGGGTGTAGGCGTAGAGCAAATAGGGGGCGGTGTTGCCTTCGAAGCTGAGCATCTGCTCGAAATTGAAGATGTAGTCACTGCTACGGTTCTTCGACAGGTCCGCGTATTTCACTGCGCCAATACCCACGGCGTGGGCGATGGTGCGCAGGTCCTGGTCGTCCAGTTGCGGGTTCTTGTCCTTGACCAGGGTATAAGCGCGCTCTTCAGCTTCGTCGAGCAGATCAATCAGTTTCACGGTACCGCCGTCGCGAGTCTTGAAAGGGCGGCCGTCCGGGCCGTTCATGGTGCCGAAGCCCATGTGCTCGAGCTCGGTGGGCTCAGGCACAAAGCCGGCCCGTTTGGCCAGGCTGAACATCTGCTGGAAGTGCAGGGCCTGACGCTGGTCCACGAAGTAGAGCATGCGGTCGGCATGCAGGGTGCCGGCCCGGTAGCGCAGGGCGGCAAGGTCGGTGGTGGCGTACAGATAGCCACCGTCGGCTTTCTGCACGATCACCGGCAGCGGGGCACCTTCCTTGTTCTTGAACTCGTCCATGAACACGCACTGGGCGCCCTGGTCTTCGCTGAGCAGGCCTCTGGCGTCCAGATCGCTGACCACTTGCGCCAGGTCATCGTTGTAGGCGCTTTCACCGCGCACGTCCGCTGGAGTCAGGCTGACGCCCAGGCGGTCATAGACGGCCTGGCAGTGGCTCAGGGAGACGCTGTTGAATTCCCGCCACAGAGCCAGGCAGTCTTCGTCGCCGGCCTGAAGTTTCACTACCAGGCTGCGAGCGCGGGTGGCGAATGCGTCGGATTCGTCAAAGCGCTGCTTGGCGGCACGGTAGAAACCTTCCAGGTCTCCCAGCTCGCGGGACAGCTCGGTGTTGCTTTCCTCGCTTTTCTGTTCTTCCAGGTAGGCCAGCAGCATGCCGAACTGGGTGCCCCAATCGCCCACGTGATTCTGGCGTACCACCGCGTGGCCGAGGAATTCCAGGGTGCGTACCACTGCATCGCCGATGATGGACGAGCGCAGGTGCCCCACGTGCATTTCCTTGGCCAGGTTGGGGGACGAGTAGTCCACCACCACGGTCTGTGCCTGCTCAGGGCGGGGTACAGCAAGGTATGGGGCCGCCAGTGCCTGATCCAGCAGGCCGGTGAGCCAGTCATCGGCCTGGAAAAAATTGATAAAACCGGGGCCGGCGATTTCCACTTTGGCGACGGCGTTGTCCGCCGGCAGGGCGGCAATCAGTTTTTCCGCCAGGTCGCGGGGCTTCATGCCGGCGGGTTTGGCCAGCATCAGCGCGATATTGGTAGCGAAGTCGCCGTGGCTCTTGTCCTTGGTGCGGTCGATTTGCACCGGACGCTTGGCGTCAGCGGGCAGGGTGCCGTCGTCGATCAGGGTGTCCAGGGCGCTTTCAATAAGGGGTATCAGGCGTTCTTTCATGACATTCTTTTGTGGAGGGCTCTGGGCCGTTTGACTGGCCGGCGATTGTACGGGAAAAGGCGAAGATACGCAGCAGGCTTCACGCAACACGCATCATGCGGGGCTCCGGCGTGCTGCGTGCGGCGTCGTCACAGCATGTCGATGGGATCCACATCCAGGTGCCAGCGGCACTGGCGGCCCTCGGGGAGTTTGCGGCCCTGCTCCAGGATCAGGTTCAGCGCCTGGTGTAGTGGCGCGCGCTGGGCGCATTGCAGCAGCAGCTGGGTGCGGAAGCGCCCGGCGCGTTTTTCCATGGGGGCAGGGATTGGGCCGAGAATGTGGACGTCGGGCGGCACGGCAATGGTGCTGAGTTGCTGCAGAAAGTTCATGGCGGTGCCCATGGCCATGGCTTCGCAGCGGAACAGGGCCAGGTGACCGTGGGGGGGCAGGCCGGCCATTTGCCGCTCTTCCAACAGGGTGGTGGCCAGTTGCGGATAGTCGCCACTGGCGGCCAGCTGCAGCAGGTGGTGGTCCGGGTGGCGGCTTTGCAGGATGACCCGGCCCTGGCCTTCGCGGCCGCTGCGGCCGGCCACTTGTAGTAATAATTGCGCGGCTTGCTCCGGGCCGCGGAAGTCGGCACTGAGAAAGCCCGCGTCCATATCCAGAATCACTACCAGCGTCAGCTTGGGAAAGTGGTGCCCCTTGGCCAGCATCTGGGTGCCGACCATGACGGCGGGTTCGCCTTTCTGGATCTGCGCCAGATGTGCATCCAGGGCGCCTTTGCGGCGGGTGGCATCCCGGTCGATGCGAATCACCGGCACCGGCAGGGATTGTTCCAGCAGTTCGGTAAGCTTTTCGGTGCCGCTGCCGGCTTCCTGGATGGCGCTGGAGCCGCAGTCCGGGCAGCGGCTGGGGACGCGCTGTTGGTAGCCGCAGTGATGACAGCGCAGGGCGCGGTCGCTGCGATGCCAGGTAAGAAAGCTGTCGCAGCGTTTGCATTCCGCCTGCCAGCCGCAGTCGTGGCAGAGAATCATCGGCGCGTAGCCGCGCCGGTTGATGAACACCAGTCCCTGATTACCGGCCTCCACACATTGTTTCAGTGCCTGCAGCGACAGGGGCAGTAGCGGGTTGCCCGGGGCGGCCAGTCGGGCATCGACGATCTCAATGGGCGGGCGGCTCTGGTCTGTGGCGCGCTGGGATAGCTTGAGCCACTGGAAGCGGCCTTCCCGGGCCAGGTGCAGGGTTTCCAGGGCCGGGGTGGCGCTGCCGAGGATGACCGGGATGTCCAGCTGCTGGGCGCGCCAGGTGGCCAGGTCCCGGGCGTGGTAGCGAAAGCCGTCCTGCTGTTTCAGAGAGCTGTCGTGGGCCTCATCCACAATAATCAGGGCGGGATTGAGCATGGGGGTAAAGATGGCGGAGCGGGTGCCGATGATGATGCGCGCCTGGCCTTCCCGGGCCGCCAGCCAGTTATCCAGCCGTTCCCGGTCGGTGAGCCCGGAGTGCAGGGTGACCACCGGGACGGCGAAGCGCTGCTTGAAGCGTTGTACTGTCTGTGGGGTCAGGCCGATTTCTGGCACCAGCACCATGACTTGCTTGCCGGCGGCCAGCAGTGGCGCCATGGCTTGCAGATAGACTTCCGTTTTGCCACTGCCGGTGATGCCGTCGAGCAGGAAAGGGGTGAAGCCGTCGGCATCCTGAATCGCCTGAATGGCGGCGCGTTGCTCGGCGTTGGCTGCCAGTGGTGCCTGCGCCAGGGTTTCTCGTGCGACCTCCGGGCGGGTGTCCACTTGAATTTGCTCGGCCCAGCCCTTGTCGCGCAGGCTGCTCAGGGCGGACGGGCTTACCTCCAGTGCCGCCAGCATGGCGCTGCTCAGCCCCTGAGGGTGCTCACGCAAAATGCGCAGGGCGTCCCGCTGGCGCGGCGCGCGGCTGACCTGGTCATCGTTGACGTGTTGCCCGCGGTCGGTGATCTGCCAGCGTTTTTCCAGGCTGGCCTGGGCGTCATTGCCCTGGCGCAACAGGGTGGGCAGGGCGTAATTGAGCACTTCGCCCAGCGGATGGTGGTAATAGCGGGCCGCCCGCTCGCAGAGCTGGTAGAGCTCGTCGGGCATTACCGGCTCGTTGTCGAGTACCGCCTGCACGGCCTTGAGTTTCGGGTAGTCGCTGGGGGCATGGCCGTGCACGAGGCCGATCAGGGTGCGTCGCCCGAAGGGGACTTTGACCCGGCTGCCCCGGGGCGGCACCACGGTGCCGTGCAGTGCATAGTCAAAACACCCGGGCAGGGGCACGGGCAGGGCAATTTGCAGGGTGTTTTTCGGTGACACGGAATTTCCTGGAGCCAGCGGCGGCTTTGCGCTTGCGGAATGGGGACAAGCTGTTATGATTCGCCTTCTTTTTCCCAGGCGCAAGCCGTGTGGTGCCTGTCGTAGAGGCCGGTAGCGACACAAAATGGAGCTTAGCAATGAAAGCAGAGATTCATCCCGATTACCAGACAGCGACCTATTCCTGTAGCTGTGGCAACGTTATCGAGTCCCGTTCCACCAAAGGTGGAGCCATGGATTTGGACGTTTGTTCCGCCTGCCATCCTTTCTATACTGGCAAGCAGAAGCAGGCCGACAGCGGTGGTCAGATCGACAAGTTCAAGCAGCGCTTTGGCATGATGCGCAGCAAGAAGGACTGATACGGCGTCTTCACAGCGCCTATTGTAAAAAGCACCCTGCCGGGTGCTTTTTACGTTAAGTACTTGCGTACACACTGTATATCCCAACTAGGGAAGCGGAGACCAGCATGTCCGAGGATTTAAAAACGGCGGCCCTGGAATACCACGCCAAACCGCGGCCGGGGAAAATTAGCGTCGAGGTAACCAAGCCGGCGGCGACCAGTCGAGATCTGAGCCTGGCCTATAGCCCAGGTGTAGCTGAACCGGTGCGAGAAATCGCGCGGGAGCCGGAGCTGGCCTACCGTTTTACTTCCAAGGGCAACCTGGTAGCCGTAATTAGTGATGGCACGGCGATTCTTGGTCTTGGCAATCTGGGCGCGCTAGCCTCCAAGCCGGTGATGGAAGGTAAGGGCATTCTGTTCAAGTTGTTTGCGGGTATCGATGTGTTCGATATCGAAGTGGACTCTGAGGATTCCCAGGCTTTTATTGATACGGTAATGCGTATTCATCGCACCTTCGGTGGCATCAATCTGGAAGATATCCGTGCGCCGGAGTGTTTCGAGATTGAGCGTATTCTCAAAGAACAGTGCGAAGTTCCCGTATTCCATGATGACCAGCACGGCACCGCTATTGTGGTGGGGGCAGGTTTGATTAATGCGCTGGAAATTCAAAACAAGCGTATCGAAGACATCAAGGTAGTGTGTGTCGGGGCTGGTGCGGCGGGTATCGCATCTGTGCGGTTGTTGATCGAGATGGGCGCGCGCAAGGAAAATATTCTGGTGTTGGATCGTAAGGGGGTGATTCATAGCCGCCGTGATGATCTGAACCAGTACAAGGCTGCGCTGGCCAACGATACGGATAAGCGCACATTGAACGATGCTGTGGAAGACGCGGATGTGTTCATCGGCGTTTCCGGGCCGGATATGTTGACCCCAGAAATGGTCAAGAAGATGGCTCCCAAGCCGATCATCTTCGCGTTGGCTAACCCGGATCCGGAAATTCGTCCGGAAGTGGCCAAGGCGGCACGTCCGGATGCGATTGTGGCGACGGGTCGTTCGGATTTCCCGAACCAAGTAAACAATGTGCTGTGTTTCCCGTACATGTTTCGTGGGGCTTTGGATGTGCGCTCCACGTCCATCACTGAAGAAATGAAGATCGCCGCAGTGCATGCTATTGCCGGGCTGGTGCGAACGGCGCCCCCGCAGGAAGTGCTGGATGCCTACGGTGGTGAGCCGTTGACCTTCGGGCCGGAATATATCTGTCTCTTATACACATCTGACGCTGCCGACGATCTACTCTGTGTAGA
>OJIS01000025.1_pt1 | contig 76784 bp, 81 predicted proteins | sample 1595671 | NCBI WGS metagenome assembly OJIS01 (sample SAMN05416814, study PRJEB24817) | seawater metagenome | isolation source: Sea water | place: Canada:Atlantic | collected 2013-07 | reverse complement strand
AGATCAGCCTCGGTCTCGTGGGCTCGGAGATGTGTATAAGAGACAGCTGCTGGCCCCTTGATCGTCACATTATCTTTGTCACGGTACAGCACGTATTCAGCATTGATCGCGACACTATCAGTAATATCCAGATCCACACCCGCCCCATAGGACGTATCGGTCCAATCATCATTGAAAGAACCCGCTGGCGTATCCAGCGTTTCCTTGGCATGAGCAACCCCCAGCACTGCATAAGGGGTCAACACCGTCTTATTGGACCAGCGCGCACGAACATAACCACCATAGAAATAATTCTGACGATACTCCAGATCCCCACCAGCTACGGACTCTTCGTTACTGACTACCGTCGTTCCCAGTCGCATTTCTGCACCGAAGTATTCACTAATGTCGGCACCCAACTTGACGACCAAGTCACCAGTATCAAAACGGTCGTCACCAAAAAAGCGGTCGTTTTGCTCAAGCTGCGCGTAACCCACTGCAAGGTAACCCTCAGCATAGGAGTTGGCCGACACGATCCCCAAACCGCACAACACCAGTGAGGCACAAAGCTTTTTCATGTTAACTCCTTGTTAATCAGCCTACCGGCTTACTTATTCTTTTGAGCATCTTTTGCTCTTTTCTCAGCAACAAGCTGATCGTGCTGGGCCGGGGTACAGCCGAGACAACGCAGAAACGTGCTGCGGGCCGGTGCTCTTACCAGTTTCTCGGCAGCCTCATCTTCATTGCCCCCCAGCAGACTGACTGGCAGCGTGACGGTAAAGAGCGCAAAGCCCACCAGCGTTGAGGCCGCTAACACCGGGCGGGCAATCAGGGCGTCCCCGATCATGGCCACTTCGCCTGGGCGATTATCCACGTCCCCCATGGATCGGGCATGGGTAGCAAGCGGCGTCATTGCACTCAGCACCAGGGTGGAGGCGAGAACAGATGCCACTACCGGGCGCTTTGCTCGCTTCATGGTGAATCCCTCTTGTGTTTTTATAGTTAAAGTATCGCTGACATTGTTCCAGCTAAGTCGTTAATATTCCGACAATTGCATCACAATCTACACCTTTGTTCGTAGCCCAGCAATAGGTTGCATGGTCAATTCATGACCAACAGCCCCTGGCTGAGGACCCAGTCTCACCCGTGGCAAGCCCCTCACATGCAAGGGCCTCCTAGCGCTGGCACTGCGGGCAATAACAGGTGCTGCGCTGGCCATGGCGATCTGCCTTGAGCAACGCCCCACACTGCAGGCAGGGCTGCCCGGCCCGACCATAGACATGCAGGGACTGGGCAAAATAGCCTGGCTGGCCATCCGCACTGGTAAAGTCTTTCAAGGTCGTGCCGCCCGCCTCGATAGCCTTGGCAAGCACCGCCCGAATGGCATCCGCCAACCGCTGATAACGCTCCCGGGAAATTCGACCTGCCGCGCGGGAAGGATGGATTCCGGCAAGAAACAGGCTTTCCTGCGCATAAATATTTCCCACTCCGACCACAGTGGCGTTATCCATGATGAAGCTCTTCACTGCAACCTTACGAGCCCGTGAGCGGGCAAACAGCCAGTCACCATCGAAGTCCTCCCCCAATGGTTCCGGGCCAAGCGCAGCCAGTAACGCATGGGGCTCGCCAGCAGGCTGATACAGCACACTGCCGAAACGACGCGGATCGTTGAACCGCAGCACCTTGCCACTATCGAGCAGCAGATCCACATGATCATGCTTGCGCAGAGGCAGAGCGGCCTCCACCACTCGCAAAGTCCCAGACATGCCGAGATGAATCATTACCTGGCCCGCCTCGAGCTCAATCAGCAGGTATTTAGCCCGTCGCCGCAGGGCAATGACCGGGCAATCCTTCAGCACATACAGGGCATCGCTGACCGGCCAGCGTAAACGCGACTCACGCACGGTAACGCCTTTCAGGATGCGCCCTTCCAGATGGGGGCGAATGCCTCTGAGGGTGGTTTCCACTTCGGGTAGTTCGGGCATGAAGAAAGCAGTGAACAGTTAATAGTGAATAGTGAATAGTTAAAATTCACCCGCTTCAGGTATGGTAGCAAACTGGCTGACGAATGCGTCTGCCTTTTGGTTTTCGCTGTTCACTATTCACTGTTAACTGTTCATTGCTATGTCCGTTTCCTACTGGCTCGGCGTCGACACCGGCGGCACGTTTACCGATTTTGTGCTGATCGGGGACGGCGAACCGCGTATTCACAAGGTACTGTCCACTCCCACGGCTCCCGAACAGGCCATCCTGCAAGGCATTGACGAGCTTGGACTCGGGGACGCCATGGCCGCGGGCAAGCTGGCCATCGTCCACGGCACTACGGTAGCCACCAACGCGGCACTGGAAGGCAAAGGTGCCCACACGGTGATGGTCACCAACCAGGGACTGGAGGACATTCTGCGCATCGGTCGGCAGAACCGGACAGAGCTGTATAACCTGACACCGACACCACCGCCGTCGGTACTGGAGGCCCTACCCGCTGTTGGAACACCTTGCCGGCTTGATGCCCAGGGCAAGGAAGTGACACCACTCAGTGAAGCGGGCCTGTCACAACTGGTGGAGGAAGTGCTTGCCCACAAGCCGCAATCTGTGGCCCTGTGTCTGCTGTTTTCCTACCTGAACCCGGCCCATGAGCAGCGCATCCGTCAGGCCCTGGAAGCCGCCGGCCTGCCGGTCAGTGCCTCCCACGCCATTCTGCCCACCCGGGGAGAGTATGAGCGTGGCATGGCCACCTGGCTGAATGCCTGGCTGGCCCCCAAGGTGGCAAACTACCTGCAACGCCTTCAGCAGGCGACTACCCCCGCGCCACTAGCCATCATGCAATCCCACGGCGGCACTATTGCCTCCGAGCAGGCCGCCGATCTGGCGGTAAACCTGCTACTGTCCGGCCCTGCTGGCGGCCTTGCCGCTGCCAATCGGCTGGGAGAACAGCTCCAGCAGCCGCAACTGATGACCTTTGACATGGGCGGCACCTCCACGGACGTTGCTCTGCTGGATGGCGACCTGCGGCTCACCCAGCAGGGTCACATTGGCCCCTATCCGGTGGCGGTTCCCATGGTAGACATGCATACCATCGGCGCCGGTGGCGGCTCACTGGCCTATGTGGATGATGCGGACCTACTCCACGTGGGGCCGCATTCCGCTGGCGCCGACCCGGGGCCAGCCTGTTATGGCCGGGACGGTGACCGGGTCACGGTCACCGACGCCAATGTAGTGCTCGGCCGTCTGCAACCGGATTTCGCCCTGGGCGGGACCCTGACACTGGATACCGCTGCCGCCCGAAACGCCATGCAAACCCTGGCGACGCAGCTGGGGCTCGGCGTGGAAGACACCGCCGAAGGGGTACTGGCATTGGCCAATGAACATATGACCCAGGCACTACGGGTGATTTCCATCCAGAAAGGCTTCGACCCGGCGGATTTTGCCCTGCTCAGTTTTGGCGGTGCCGGCGGCCTTCACGTCTGCGCCCTGGCAGACAATCTGGGCATGCGCCGGGCCATTGTCCCCCGTCGTGCCGGCGTCCTTTCTGCCGAGGGGCTGGTGTATGCGCCACGTAAACGCGAACACCTCCAGGCGCTGCCCGAGGCCTCTGACGACAAGGCACTGCAATCCCTGATCGCTGCTCTGCAACTGCAAGGCGACGAAGAGCTGATTCACGAAGGGGTCCCTGAGCGCGACATTCAGCACCGGGTCTTTGTGGATATGTGTTACCAGGGCCAGTCATCCGTATTACAGATACCATGGCAAAATGACGCTGCAGTGCGAGAAAAGCAGTTCCACGCTGCCCACGAGCAGCGCTTCGGCCACCGCCTCGCACTGCCGGTACAACAGGTGAATATCCGGGTGCAAAGCCTGGCCACCACCTCGCCGCCTCGCCAACCGCCTTTGCCTGCGCGCACCGGCAAGGCGACCCGGCATGCGCAACTGCCCGGCGTGAACCAGCCGGTGACCGTTTATGACCGTGAAGCCCTGGGCACGGGCCAGACCCTGCATGGCCCGGCATTGATCAGCGAAGCGGTGGGAACGACCTGGCTGGCCCAGGGCTGGCAGGCCTCGGTGGATCAGTATGGGCATTTATTGCTGGAACGCTCTCCCACCTGACGCCAATCCGTTTGGGCGAGCTCTGGCCGCATCACCCGGTTTTTGCTTTTTTACGTCCTGCGTCAGGCGTCAGGTCCAGGCGCTCTTTTTCCTACCGTTCATCCGCCCCTGGCCAACCCTTGGCCCGAAAGTCCGAATTTGACCCATCCGGCACCTTCTTCCTGTCATCCCGACTGGGCACAATAGGAACTCCGTTTTTACCTTGTGCGACTTTCATGCTGAATTATCTGAGCAACGGCCTGCTGGCCCCGAGCCTGGGTGCCCTGATTCTGATCACCCTGGCCATGACCCACATCACTATTGTCGGCGTCACCGTATACCTGCACCGCTATTCCGCCCACCGGGCCCTGGAACTGCATCCGGTGCTGAAACATTTTTTCCGCTTCTGGCTGTGGCTGACCACCGCCCAGAACACCCTTGAGTGGACCGCCATCCACCGCAAGCACCACGCCAAATGCGAAACCGAAGACGACCCGCACAGCCCGCAGGTCAAAGGCATCAAAAAAGTCCTCAGCGAAGGGGCAGAGCTTTATCGTGAGGAAGCGGAAAATCAGGAAACCCTGAAAAAGTACGGCGCCGGCTGCCCGGACGACTGGGTTGAGCGCAATATCTATTCCCGCTTCCCCATGGGCGGCGTGACTCTGATGGCGGTGATCGACCTGCTGCTGTTTGGTGCCGCCGGTATCACCGTGTGGGCGATTCAGATGATGTGGATTCCACTGTTCGCCGCCGGGGTCATCAACGGCATCGGTCATTACTGGGGCTATCGCAACTTCGAGTGCGCCGATGCCTCCCGTAATATTTCGCCCTGGGGCATCCTGATCGGCGGTGAAGAACTGCATAACAATCACCACACCTACCCCAACTCCGCGAAACTTTCCGTACGCCGTTTCGAGTTCGATATGGGCTGGGCCTGGATTCGTCTGTTTGAAATGCTGGGCATGGCCAAGGTGAAAAAAGTCGCCCCCAAGCCTGCCTTCGAGAAAAGCGCCAGCAAAGTGGACCTGGATGCCCTGCGAGGCATCATGCAGCATCGTTTCCAGGTAATGGCCACCTATCGCAAGACCGTCATCGTGCCGGTGTTCAAGCAGGAACAGGCCCGCGCCTGTGACGCTACCCGCGATTTGTATGCCCGTGCCCACGCCCTTTTCCATCGCGACATCAGCCTGATCAAGCCCGGCCAGAAAAAGCGGCTGCAGAAGCTGACGGAAAGCAACGAAACCCTGGATGCCATCTACCAGTTCCGGTTACGCCTGCAGGACATCTGGACCCAGACCAGCCGTAATTCTTCGGAGATGGTAGAAGCTCTGGAGCAGTGGTATCACGATGCCCGAGAGTCAGGCATTGCGGCCCTGCAGGAGTTTGCCGATCAGCTTACTCGCTATCGGCCGGCCACTGTGTCGCACTGACCTTCCGCCGCATCAAGGCACCACAAAAAAGGCCGCATTTTGCGGCCTTTTTTGTGGTGGACTTTTCGGTACGCAAGCAAGCTACTGTCGGCACTCAGCAATCACTGATCCGGCTCCACCACCACAATATTCTCAATCAGTTGAACACCATCTTGATTAGCAGCACTGACATTGACACTGATGCCTCCCAACCCGACACCCAGGGTTCTCAGCAAGGGGTTGATCACGGCCTCAGCCAGACTTGATATTACATCGTTCAACAGTGTCAGCACCGGCTCCAGAATTGGTTCCAATAACGGTGTCAGGTTGATCAACCCCAAACTGCTTTTAAGCAGCGAGGCCTCTTTCACCTCTACAGTAAGATCCAGGCCGGACAGGCCATCTCCCAGATCGCTATATTGTGACTGATCGCACCCATCAACCGGGTCACAATACAAGTCATAGCGCGGGTCCATGAATACCGTTTCTTCAACGCCCTCTACCCGACCCTCCACTTCTGCTCTCAGATAGAGTATGCCTTCGATAGGGGGGAGCAACCCGGACAGCAACGTCAACCTGCCGACGCTGGCTTCCAGCGGCTCAGGCTGCAACTCGCCATCCGAGCTCAATTTCCCGGTTACGATACGAGCCACTTCCCGCTCAATATTAACGCCAAATTCGACAGTGTTGGCCGTACCGCGAGCACAGTCAGCAGACACCAGCTGGCCCTCCCCACCACCAGCATTCACTGCCAGAGGAATCGTCAGATCAGCCAGAGAAAACGCCACTAACCCCAGGTTTATCGGCAACAGCTCCACATCCGCCGATAATTGCAAGGTCACATCCGGGGCATAGAAACTGGTCACCCACTCACCATCCGCATCCTGACGAGCCGGCCCCACGGCCACTGTGGGCGGCTCGCCCACGTTCAGACCCAGGTCCACAGTATTGATATTGGCAATCAGAGGAACGGACAGGTTGTTGATATTAAGGGGTAACGACAACACGCCACCTTCTCCAGCCTGCTGTTGTTCGGCCAGATTAAGCACCAGACTGATGACCAGATCGTAGACAGGAAACTCGCTGGACGCCGGGACCGAGGCATTTTCTACCACATCAACGATGTCACTCACTTTGATGGTTTCTATCCCCTGGGCCGTCACCAGGTCATCCAACATTTCCGCCACCGGCGCGGTAGCACCACCAACATCACGGAGTGCAGCCGCAAGGGCGGAGGCTTCAAGGGGCAAAAGATCCACAAGGTCATCAACCCCAGCCGCAGAAAGCAGGTCACCCAACCGCACCGTAGCGTTTTCAAGACTGTTCAGATCAGTAGGATCGAGACCAAAACCGGGCTGATTGAGAACAACACCGAGCAGACTGCCCAGCAAGGTGCCATCTCCCCCCACACCGGCGGTGCCGCCAGCCGCACTGACAGTCGCCACCACCTCCTTGCGCACAGCGGCATTGACGGAAATGTTGATGCCCCCAAACACCGATTGCGGCAACAGCATGGAAATCGGCTCCGTGCGGGTATAACTCACCAGCACCGCATTACTTTGTTCGATAATACTGACCGGGGCGAAAGCCACGACACCATCATTATCAGCATCGTCAATCACGCCGAGCTGCACCTCCAGCTCTTCACCAGCACCCTGAAAGCCCTGGGCGACTGCCGCTGCCAGTGCGCGTTGCTGGACAAGGGCAGTGCTGGGTGCTTGCCCACCACAGGCCTGAGCCTCTCCTGCTGCCGCCTGGGCCGCCACATTCACCTGAGCCTGCATATCACTGCGCAGGCTGTACAGGCGCGCGCCATCAAGCGCCATTACCATGAGGATAATGACGATCAACAGCAACAGCGGGGTAATAATCGACAGGGCCCCGCGCTGCCGGAGACGGTTAATTGTCGTCTCGGGTCTGTTCACCGAAGCTTTCCGGGATCGCGGTACGGAAGGAGTCTGCCAGTCGGCGCTGGGTATCCACATAAAGCGGCGCCGCCAGTTCACTCTGCCCTGCCGGGCGGGAATCGCGCTGCTGGTTGAGCAACCAGTCAGTCACTGTCTCTGATTCATTGCTGACGACCTGCCCGGAAACACCAAAGCTATAGGTTTGCTGGGGTTCCGCCGCCAGCACCGCTCCAGGCAACATGAGTATCAAGACCAGTTTCTTCATTGTCGGGTCCTCCCGAACTGCTCACTGAGTTTCTCGGCATAGGCGATTTCATCCTCCGAGAACCCATAATTGGACTGTAACGCTTGCAGTCCCTCACGGTCATCGGTCATCAGATAGGCTACTGCCAGATTCTGACGAACCGGTCCCTTGCCATTAGCCAGTTCAAGGGCTGTACGCAACTCGAAGGCGGCATCTTCATAGCGTCCCACCAGCATCAGCGCATAGCCATAATCATTACGCACCTGCGAGGTGGCAGGCGCAAGGCTTCGTGCACGCTCCAGATGCGACAGTGCCGCCATGACTTCATGACGCTTGAGCAGCACCATACCCAGCCCATGGCGGCTGCGACCATCATCACAGCGGTTGGCGAGGGTCCGGTATACCTGTTCAGCCTCATCCAGCTTGCCGGAGGCTGCCAGCAACTGGCCATATCGCAGCCAGTGATCAATGGCGCTCATCGGCTTGCTTTCCAGCTGTGCCAGAGCCGCATAGTTGCGCCCCTTGGCCATCAGGGTATCGACCATTTCCAGATCCACACGCTGCTCTGGCTGCAATGCGTCCTTGCAGGCAATTGCTGATACATCCACTGTCCCGGGGGCCGACTCCGGTACCGACTGGTGGGCACAACCCGCCAGCAATACCAGTGCTCCCCAAACCATGCCACGCATGTTGTTACTCCCTTGTTATCGTGCCAATGCATCGGCGATGGAAATCACCGCCGGTCCGCCGATCAAGATAAACAATGCCGGCAGCATGAACGCCATCATTACCACCGTCATCTTGGCGCCGATCCGGTTGGTTTCCTCCCGGATGCGGCTACGTTCCACGTTCTGGGCTTCTTCAATAATCTGATCCAGGCTCGCTGATACACCCGCACCCAGTTGGCTGCTTTGCTTCATCAGCACCACATAGCTACGCAGCACCGGAATACGTTTGTTTTCACCCAGTTCATCCAGCGCCTGAGTCCGCTCCGCGCCAGATTTCATGAGCCGGTTAAAGCGGTCTATTCGCATAATAAGAATGGGCAAAAGCGGTCGCCCCTGGCGTCCGATGATGCGTAGTACTCGTTCCAGCGAGAGCCCCGCCTCCATCAGCATCCGCGTCATGTGACAAAGCTCTACGGCTTCCAGGTTCTGTCGCAACTCGGCCTGGGCACCCATGCCACGAATCATCCGCCGCGGCACAATAAACCCTGCAGCCGACGCCAGCAGACCACCCAGCAAACCAAAAACCAGAAACCCCACCAACGCCACCAGGCCCGGCAGCAGCCAGCAGGACAGCAGGTAGATGACCTGGGATTGTTCGCGGCTCTTGCCCATGCCGGCCAACGCCTGGCGAATCTCCTGATAATCGCCGGAAGCGACAGAGGAGTCCGTCAATGCACTGGAAAGCTTCCAGAGCCAGAACCCCCGATCCTCATCGTCCCGATGACTGCCGCTATCCTGCAAACGCTGACTGACGCGCGCACGCAGTGCCCAGTCCCGGGTCTTGTATACCAGCCACAAGGACAACGCAGACAGAAGAATGGCGACTATCAACAGCACATTATTCACGGCCCACCCCCTGGATCATTCGCCAGATCACCAGCACGCCCACACCCTGCAGGATGCCGGCGATCATCAGCATGGTATGGCCGGTATCCGTGTTCAGCAGAACCTCGGCATACTTCTCGTTGATCAGCATCATGTACGCAGCCATGCCCAGTGGCAGCAGGGTAAAGGCACCGGCGGTAAAACGGGTTTCAGCAGTTGACGCAAGAAATTCCCGACGCAGCTCCTGCTGGGAGCGAAGCGAGGTGGCCACCTGCTCAAGTACCGGCCGAATGGAGGAACCAAACCGGGCAGATGTGCGCAAAGCAATGGAAACCAGCACCAGAGACGACACCTGATAAAGCCGGGAAAAATCTTCAAACAGGCCGGTGTAATCCCGCCCGGATTCAATGGCACTGCGCAACCGGAAGGTCAACGGCGCAAATACTGGCGGCGCATCCTGAAAGGATTCCAGCAAGGATGCCTCCAGGGACCGGCCCGCGCTCATATAGCGCAAGGTGGATTCCATGATCCCGGGAAGAGATTCAAAAATCATTCGCCGTTGTTGCTGGAAGCGAAACCGCCAGTACATCCACAGGCTTGCCGCCAACAGGGCCAGCACTACAGCAGCCGCAATGAACCCCGAAGATGCCAGCACCAGCACCACGATCAAGAAGATAACAATACCGAGTAACGACAACTGTACTCTGGACAGGCGGATATCGGCCCGCAATAACAGCCGCTCCAGCGGCCCCGCCACCACTCGCACCTGTCCCGGCTCACCACCGATTTCCATGCGCTGCTGCAAACGCTGGCGTACCCGCTCGGTGAGCAGGCTACGTTGCCGGTAGCGAAACCAGACGAGCTGCATCAGCACTGTCAGCACGGCAATAATGCCGAGCATCTGCGCCATGCCGAGCAACTCCACCGCACTCATTCCTGACTCCTGTACAGGTAATCCATGTGGTAGAGGTCATTTTCCGTTGGTGTCAGCGCCACCACCTCACTGACTCGGCGGCGGCCATCGGGCAGCCTTTCCAGCTGAATGATGATATCCAGCGCCGAGCCAATCAGCCGGCCAATGGCGGTTTCGCTGGCTTCATAGCCACTGACCGCCAGCAGGGTTTCGATCCGCACCAGGGCATCGCGGGTGCTATTGGCATGAATGGTGCTCATGGAACCGTCATGGCCGGTGTTCATGGCCTGCAGTAATTCGATGATCTCGTTGGAACGCACCTCGCCGAGAATAATCCGGTCAGGGCGCATCCGCAGGGCGTTGATGACCAACTCCCGGGCACTGATTCTACCCTTGCCTTCGGTATTGGCCGGGCGGGTTTCCAGACGAACCACATGGGGATGGTTAAGCACCAGTTCGGCAGAATCCTCAATGGTGAGAATACGCTCCTGCCGAGGAATATACTGGCTGATCAGGTTCAGCATGGTGGTCTTACCAGTACCCGTACCGCCACTAATGATGATATTTCGCTGCGATTCCACTGCCTTGACCATGGTGTCCAGGCACGCTTCGGTCAGGGAGCCGCTGTCAATCAGCTCCTGTGCGCTCAGGTGGTTACCGGTGAATTTACGGATACTGATACTGGGGCCGTCCAGGGCCAACGGTGGAATGATCGCATTGACCCGGGAACCATCCGGCAGGCGGGCATCCACCATGGGGCTGGATTCATCCAGCCGGCGCCCCAGAGGAGCCAGCATGCGACGAATCACCCGCACTACATGGTCATCATTGATGAACCGCACCGACGCCTTTTGCAGCACCCCGGCCACCTCAATGAAGACACTGTCCGGACCATTGACCAGAATATCGTTGATCCGCGGGTCAGCCAGCAAAGGCTCCAGCGGCCCGTAGCCGGTCACCTCGTCCAGTGTATCGCGCACCAGCTGATTCAGATCCTGGGTGGACAGGGGCACCCGGTTAAGGGCGATATGCTGCCCCGCTGCGGTCCGGACAAAATCCGCAAGCTGATCGCGGCCGGCATTGCCTACCTCGATGCCTTCTTCATCCAGCCGCTCCACCACCCAGCGATGGGTGCGATCCTTGAGGTGCTGGTACTCCGCGTCGATTCGTCCCGCCACAAGCGCTCCTGCTATCCGTTGCTACGCAGTCGTTGCCACCAGCTGTCGCTGGCACCGTTTTCCTGCTGGGACTCCAGTTTGTTCATCAACGTCTGCAGGCTACGGCTGTAACGACAGCGGGGAGACTGCTCCTGAATCGGCAACCCGCTGTTCATGGCCATCAGGCGATGACGCCAGTCCATGGGCAATCCCCCCAGCAGGCTCACTCCGGCGGTCTCCGACAGCTCGTCCAGCCCCGGTGGCACCTTGCCTTCCATGCCATCCACCACAAGATGGACCTGGCTATCGCGGCCCAGGTGAGAGCGCCATTCATTGCCCAGGGTCCGCACGGCATGGGCCTGGTCCACCAGCGGCTGCATGGTGATCAACAGATGGCGGGCATGAATGCCCAGCGCTCGCACCCAGTGGCGGCTCTCCAGAGTGCCCACATTGATCACGATGCGATCGAACATCTGCATCAGGTGATTGAGCGCGATAAACAGATCTGCACTGCGGTCCCCCTCCAGCTCATGGCTGTCGATACCACCGGCCAGCAAACGCAGCCCCGGGCGATACTCTTCCAGAGCGGTGCCGATCAGGGTTTCATCCAGGGTTTCCGGGCTCGCCAGCAAGTTCTCCAGGGTGTATTCGTTGTGCACATCCAGATAGAAAATACCGCGCTCGGCGGGCTGGGTATCGATAGCCAGGCAGCGTTCATTGGGAAACAGGCGATTCAACCCCAGCGCCACATTCTGAGCCAGAAAACGGGTATCCACCGTGGGGCTGGCTGCTGCAACCAGGGTCAGATTATTGGTGGCCGAACGAGCCTGATCATCATAGTGACCGACCCGCAAAAGCTGATGGCGACGCAAGCGATCACGAACATCGCCAGCTTCACTGCCCGCCACAAAACAATCCCGGGCACCGGCGCGCATGGACTGCAACAGCAATTCCTGATTGGCGCGAGCACAAACGGTAATCACGGTTACCCAGGGGCGAGCACTGGTCAGGGCAGTGATAATGGCCAGCGACTGGTCCATATCCACTTCGGAAATTTCCACCATCACGACATGAGCCGTGGTGGCTTCCAACAACCGCAGCACACGGGTCAGATCACTGCGGCTGACCTGTTCCAGCCGGAAAGGCTCATCCACCACCCGCTCCAGCCATGCCTCAATACCGTCGTCGTCGACGACGGAAAGAACAATGTCATGATCACTCATAGCATCACCAGCTCAGGCCGTGACGAATGGGCTGAGAACCACGGCGGCTTTCCGTGGCCATATCCAGCCAGCCCATACTGCTGCTGTGGTAGCCCGCGCCAGGCAGGGTCACCGGAGGTTCGGTACTTTGCTGTGGCGTCACCAGATGGGGCGTCACCACCATCACCAGCTCCTTGTCACTTTTCTCGATACGTGAAGAGCGGAAAAATGCACCCAGCAGCGGGATATTACCAATGCCCGGCAGTCGATTACTGTTATTGATGGTGTTGCGGCTGACCAGACCACTAATGATAAAAGTCTCTCCCGGCGCCAGAGATACGGTGGTCTCAGCACGCCGCACCCGCAGGCCCGGCACCGCCACGCCACCGGTTTCCACACCGGCAGAGAAATCTAGTTCGGATACTTCCGGCGCCACCTTGAGAATAATCTGTCCGGCATCAATCACCGTAGGGGTCAGACTCAGGCCAATACCGAATTCCTTGAACTCGATCTGTATCCCGGTGTTATCACTGCGAATGGGAACGGGGAACTCACCGCCGGACAGAAAACTGGCACTCTGTCCGGACAGGCTGGTCAGAGAGGGCTCCGCCAGGGTGTACGCAAAGCCGCCGGCTTCGAGAGCATTAATGGCCAACACTGAATTGGGGCCAAACCCGAACAGATTGAAACCGTCTGAACTCAGCGGCGCCGGTACCATTCCCGGTACCTGGAAGCCAGCCCCGGGAGGCGCAACACCCACGGCAGACTGGCCATCATTAAAGACATTACTATAGCTCATACCCAGTTGATTGAGCTCGGAACGGCTAACCTCCAGCACGCGGATATCCGTCTGCACCTGGGTACCAAAGGGCAATGCGGACCCCAACGTAGTTGCGACTACCACGGTGCTGCGAAGTGGCTTTGACTCGCCACGCAACCATACCGATATCACCGCCGAGCCCTCAGCCTTGGCCGTCAGCAACAGCTCTTCACTGCCGGTCACGGTAAGCGCTGCCACCTTCGGGTCGGAAGTCGCCACCTTGGCCACGGCGGCCGGAAAGTTCAGAACTTTCTGATCTCCAGGCGCAACTCGCATGGTGCCTTGAAGGGTTTCCGCCTGCGCCACCATGGCAAGCGACAGAGAGAAACATAGTGCCAGGCAGGTCCCAGCCCCCTTCCACAACCACTTAACGCACATAAGTGCTCCTTGACTCTGATCCCTCATACACTTCCACTTTCTGACCCGGTGTCGCCCGTGGTGCAGGTTCGCGGGCCGCCGGGAACAGATCCTTGTAGTAAACCGGTTTGGCTTTCTTGTCTTCGTCGCTGTCGTCAGCAGCCTTGTCCAAGCTGGCCACCACCGCCAATCGCAATGTACCTTCTTCCGAGGCAAGCAACAGTGTCGGCACCTTGTCTTTCGGTACCGCCAGTACCACCGTGTTGTTGCGGCGCTGGGCCTCGCGATCCTGATCACTGCTGGCCGCAGCCATGGCGCCCTTCACGGCAAGCACCTGAAGGCTGCGCAGCAGTACCATGGCAGCCGGGTTATCCCTATCCGCTTTTTGAAACGACACCACCACATCGACCAGATCACCGGGTTGCAGCAAACCACCGGCCATGACCACATCATCCACACCTACCGCCACAGCGCGGAAACCGGAAGGCAGGGTACTGGGCAGGGTGCCGCCAGGCTCAAGGTGGTTACGGGAAAGCAGCTCGCCCGGGCGGGCGTATTGACGTAATTCCTTGCCGACGACCTTTTCATCGGCGGTCAGCACATTGGGGATGGGCGCCGGCGAGGATACTACCGCCAGAGCTTCTTCACCCAGGGAGTCACCGATATTGAGACTTTCAGTAACGACCCAATAGCGGTAACTGGGCGTTTCCTGATCGCGCACTTCCTCGCCGGAGGCGTTATCGCGGACTACCAGCGACGGTGCCGGGTCGCGACTTAATCCCACCAGCGCCAGTATCAGCGCAACCAATGCCACCGCCAACGCCGGCAGCATGTAGAGCAGTCTTGATCCCATGTTCTCTCCGGAACATCCCTGTCAAATATTGATTCTTTTGCCGACCCGCATCTCTAGATCAAAACGCGGCCCGGGCATCCACATCCAGTTGTGCCGGCAGGGGCGGGAAATCCCCCAGCATGCCGAAACTTAACGCCGGCACAATCGGGTTGGTTTGATAATTGGGGTATACCAGACTGCAGCGAAGCACTACTACCCCCCCCGCGATGGTTTCCAGCCCACAGGCCGAATCCGTATTCAGGTTATCTGCCAGGCTTTCCGGTAACTGCGCCACCAAGCCAGCCAAAGCCATGTTGGCCCTCTGTGTTACAGCTGTGCCGATATTACTGGCCTGGTTATCAGACCGGTCAACATACAGCGCCGTGGATACTGCGGTATCCACGGCAGCCTGCATACGATACTGGGCAAAGAAAGTCAGACCGTAGACCGCCGCACCATAGAGCATGGCAACTACGAAGGGGAAAAGCATCAAAAACTCTAGAGCCACTGCCCCTAACGCTTTTCGACGCATTCGCATTCTAATAACCTGCTAGATAGAAGACTTTTAGCCGCCTTCGCCACCACCGGCCGCATCGTCAAACAGATTCTGGAAGGCGGTTTCAAAAGTGTCTTTCACGGTGTCATTGGTTGCAAGAACACCGATGATGATGATCAGGGCAGCAGCCAAAACAATATATTCCAGTGCACTGGCACCACGCTGGTTGTGCGCTCGCCCAGGCAATTGGGTGTACAGCCGGATCATCAATAAACGAAACATATCTTTAAAGGTACTCATAGTGCTCTCCGTTGCACGTCCCTTGATGTGAAAATCACGTGAATGCATATGCGAAAAAGTGAACTTCGCATTTGATGCTATGCATCTGTGAGGTGCATCACAACTTCCACTGCGTAGTGTTTTGTAGCGATGCACTTCTATCTGTAAACGTAGCACCAGAGTGCCGACAACCGCATTGCAAAAGCCCCATTCGGGCCTGAAAGGTGACGAACGGTGTTTCAAAAGCACAGAATTGCAGGTAGTTGACAGACAACCATGGTGGCTTTGTGATACCAAGGGCCCTGGCTGCGGAACATTGCACTCTCGGGCAAGGCTACAAACATGCCACCAATCCTTAAGAACCCGGCTCAGGACGACAAAACCAAAACATCCACAGCCCCCCGTTCCTGATCGAATTCCAGCCATAAAAAAACCCAGGACAAAGTCCCGGGTTTTTTTATGTCCGTTGCCAGGCAGGCAGGAAGAAAATCGTTACTTGATCTTCGCTTCCTTATAGGCCACGTGCTTGCGCACGACCGGATCATACTTCTTGGTTTCCATCTTTTCAGGATGGAGACGCTTGTTCTTGGTGGTAGTGTAGAAGTGCCCCGTGCCAGCAGAGGACACCAGGCGGATTTTTTCACGAATAGGACCGGCCATGGGTTAGCTCCTTAATTAGCCTTAAACACGCTCGCCGCGAGAACGGATATCAGCCAGCACGGCATCAATCCCTTTCTTGTCGATAATACGCATGCCCTTGGAGGTCACACGCAGGCGCACAAAGCGCTTCTCGGACTCAACCCAGAAACGATGGTGGTGCAGATTCGGCTCGAAACGACGCTTGGTCTTGATGTTCGAGTGAGAAACTCTGTTGCCCGTTACAGGGCGCTTACCGGTCACCTGGCAAACCTTGGACATTGTCTTGCTCCGTAAATCTTCTTGCGGGGGGACGGTAGAGCCCCGGAAAAGGCGCGTTTTATACCAATCCGCCGGTCAAGTTTCAAGCTAAATCTTGGATATTCGACCGGAAGGGCCAGGATTCAGGGACTTACCTCCGCCTTGCCAAGACCTGGCAGGGCGAAAATACCCCGCAGAGAATCTTCGCAACGCCACTATAAGGCCCCTCTCGAGGCCAGCGACACCCAGCCACCATCACCGATCACCAGATGATCCAGCACCCGAATCTCCATCAGCCCCAGCGCCTCCACCAGCCGCCGGGTGATGGCATGGTCGGACTGGCTGGGTTCCGCCACACCGGAGGGGTGATTGTGAGCCAGAATCACTGCCGCCGCATTGTGCTCCATGGCCCGGCGCACCACCTCCCGCGGATACACCGCTGCCGCATCGATAGTGCCCTGAAACAACTGCTCAAAGGCAATCAGCCGATGCTTGTTGTCCAGAAACAGGCAGGCAAACACCTCGTAAGGCAACCCGCGCAGGCGAGCAGTGAGTAACTGCCCGGCCTTGTCCGGATTATCCAGCGGCAAGCCCCGCTCCAGAGGTTCAGCCAGATAACGCCGCCCCAGCTCCAGGGCCGCCAGCAACAAAGCCCGCCGGGCAGTGCCCATGCCCGGCAGACGGGCCATACGCTCCGGCCCGGCATCCAGCAAGGCGCGCAGCCCGCCCCCTGCCAACAACTGTGTTCTGGCCAGATCCACCGCTGTCATACCCTGCTGCCCGGTGCGCAAGAAAATCGCCAGCAGCTCCGCATCACTCAGTGATTCCGCCCCTCTTGCCAGCAACTTTTCCCTGGGCCGCTCATCCGTCGGCCAGTCAGTTATCGCCACAGGAACGCTCCACACGGCATGGAACCACGCAACATGGAATAATCAGACATCACGCCGCCTCCAGCTTTCTCAGCACGCCCATAGCCCTGGGCGATATTGGACGGTATTCCCAGCGCCGCTTTTTGCATCTGGCCAGCCAGCCCAGAGCGTTTTTCTCTCGGCCACCACTTGGTCATCCCATATACCGCTTCGGCCAATTCCACCGCTCCCAGCCAAACTCGCAAATTTCTATAGCGCCGATTCTCTCTCTCCACCTTTTCGCCCCTGATCTTTTCCGTGTTGCGTGCTTGCATGCTGCGTGCCGCGCCTCTTTTACAGTGCTACCCTATGCGCCTCGATTAATAGCATTCCGGGGGCAGCATCGGCAGACGAGATTTGCCATGATTGCCGTCAGCCAATAAGGGTTCTCGCATGCATCGTCTGGTGAACAAACGCATCCTTCTGGGAGTCACGGGCGGGATTGCCGCCTATAAAGCCGCCGATCTGGTTCGTCGCCTGCAGGATGTGGGTGCCCAGGTGCGGGTGGTGATGACCCAGGGAGCCTGCGAATTCATTACCCCATTGACCATGCAGGCCCTGTCCGGGCATCCGGTCCATACCACCTTGCTGGACCCCAACGCGGAAGCCGCCATGGGCCATATCGAGCTGGCACGGTGGGCGGATCTGGTGCTGATTGCTCCGGCCTCGGCCAACTTCATGGCGCGCCTGGCCCATGGCCATGGCAACGATCTGCTCGCCACCCTCTGCCTGGCCACCGGCGCCCCCATCGCCATCGCTCCGGCCATGAATCAGCAGATGTGGGCGGACACCAGCACTCAGAAAAACCTGCTGATCCTGCAGGAAAAGGGCATCAAGGTGTTCGGCCCCGGCAGCGGCAGCCAGGCCTGCGGCGAAATCGGCGCAGGGCGGATGCTCGAGCCGCTGGAGATTCTCCAGCATGCCGCCGAGGTCTTCGATTACCAGCTGCTCACCGGCAAGCATGTGGTGATTACCGCCGGCCCCACCCGCGAGGCCATCGACCCGGTGCGCTATATCACCAACAAGAGTTCCGGGAAAATGGGCTTCGCCCTGGCCGAGGCCGCTGCCGAAGCCGGCGCGCGGGTCACCCTGATCGCCGGGCCGGTCAATCTGCCGACTCCTTCTCGGGTAGACCGGGTGGACGTTAGCCGGGCGGTGGATATGTTCGATGCCTGCATGAAAACCGTGGACGAGGGCTGTGATGTATTCATTGCCACCGCCGCCGTGGCCGACTACCGCCCCACCGTCACCGCCGACCACAAGATCAAGAAATCCACCGAGGAAATTCACCTCACCCTGGTGAAAAACCCGGACATCGTGGCGTCGGTGGCAGAACACGACAAACGCCCCTTCACCGTGGGCTTCGCCGCTGAAACCCGGGATGTGGTGGCCTACGCCCAGGCCAAACTGGTGAACAAGAAACTGGACATGATCGCTACCAACGATGTGTCCGGCAGCAACGTGGGCTTCAACAGCGACAACAACGCCCTCACCGTCATCTGGCCCGGTGGCCACAAGGTGTTGCCGCTGGCCTCCAAAGCTCAGATTGCCAAACAACTGATCGAACTGATTGCGATACGGTATAAAGATTGATGCTGGCACGCGTCATGCCGCACGCAACACGCCCCAGTGATGCCTGCCGCGTGAAGGGTGCTGCCTGACCGAAGGGAAAACCATGAAACTGCAATACCGCGTTCTCGACGCCCGACTGGGCGACACGATTCCTCTGCCTCATTACGCCACCGACGGCTCCGCCGGTCTGGACCTGCGCGCCATGGTAAAAGAGCCACTGACGCTGGAACCGGGACAGACCGAGTTACTGCCCACCGGCATGGCCATTCACATCAGCGACCCCGGCTATGCGGGCATGATCCTGCCGCGCTCCGGGCTGGGCCACAAACACGGCATCGTACTGGGCAATCTGGTGGGACTGATTGATTCCGACTACCAGGGTGAGCTGATGGTGTCCTGCTGGAACCGGGGCAACCAGCCATTCACCGTGGAGCCCGGCGAGCGCATCGCCCAGCTGGTGATCGTGCCGGTGATGCAGGTGCAACTGGAACAGGTGGAGACTTTCACCAACACTGAGCGGGGCAGCGGCGGTTTCGGCCACAGCGGCCGTCACTGAGCCTGATCCGGAGGGGACATGGGGAACAACAAGAAGAACAATAAAGGCGCCGACGTCAGCGTATTCAAGCCACTGGCACCTCTGCTGATTGCCGCCGTGGCGGCCATCCTGGTGGCCGGCGGTGCCACCTGGTTTTATCAGACCAGGGTGGCAGACGCGGCACAACAACAGCAAGCCGCCACGCAGCTTGCCCAGTCCATCGCCAACCTGGGCCAGAGCCATATCCAGGCTCACCAGCAACAGCTGGCGTTGCTTGCCACCCGTAACGATGTGGATCACGCACTATCCACTGACACCGTCGCAAGCTTCAACTCCCGTCATCACCAATGGTTGCCGGATGCCAGCCTGCGCCTGGTGCCACGCCGTGGCGCGAACACCGACGATTTCAGCTATACCGCCCAGCAACTGCTCAAGGAAGTGCGTCTGGGCCAGTCACCGGGCCCCGTCATCATTGCCGGCCAGCCCCCCACCCTGATTCTGGTGAAAGCCACCCGCACCCAGAGTGGCGCCCTGCTGCTACAAGCGCCTCTCAGTGCATTGGCGAAAAGCCTGCAAGACCTGACCCCCACCGGGGGGCAACTGCAGGTAACATTCGCTGGCAGCAACCTCTTCAGCCAGCCCGGCAACAACGATGGAACCCGTGCCGACGCCACTGCCGGCCCGGTGAAGGTCCAACTGACGCTACCCACCGCCGACAGCAATCTGCTGATGATCAGCACCATCGTTGTGGCCCTGGGCATCGTGTTGCTGTTGCTCGGCACCCTGGTGGTCAGTCGCTTGCTGGCCCGGTTTCTCAAGCAGGACTGTGCCGAACTGGTTCGCTACTGCGATGAACTGGCGCGCCAGCCCGGCGTCAGCGCCCGCAATCACTTCCATTTTCCGCTTTTCAGCACCGTCAACGACGCCCAGGCGCGCATGGCAACCAAGCTGCGAGAGCGGGGAGGGACGGGCCGCCCCGCTGTGAAAAAACAGTCGGAAGACCTGGTCGTAGTGGAAGAAAGTGACGACGGCATTCTGCTGATGGACGAGGAACAAGGCGAGACCCTGCCGGATAGTATCTTCCGTGCCTACGACATCCGTGGTGTTGCCGGCGACACACTCACCGCCCAAGGTGTGTATCTGCTTGGCCGCGCCATCGGCGCCGAAGCTGGCGAAGCCGGCCAGCAAAGCGTACTGGTGGCCCGGGACGGGCGCCTGTCCAGCCCGGAACTGAGCCGCTCGCTGATCAAGGGCCTGCTGGAGTCCGGTCGCGATGTCATCAACCTGGGGCTGGTGCCCACCCCGGTGCTCTACTACGCCACCGAAGTGCTGGAAACCCGTAGCGGCGTCATGCTCACCGGCAGCCACAATCCGGCCAGCCATAACGGCCTGAAGATCGTCATCAATGGCGACACCCTTTACGGCGAACGCATCTCAGCCTTGCAGGATCGTATCCGCAACAAGGTTTTCAGCGAAGGAAAAGGTCGCGAGGAAGAACGCGACATCAGCGACCGCTACCTGAGCGACATCACCAGCGACATAGTATTGGCTCGCCCGCTGAAGATCGCCATTGACTGCGGCAACGGCGCTGGCGGTGAACTGGCTCCAGAGCTCTTCAAGCAACTTGGCTGTGAAGTGACCCCTCTGTACACCGATATCGACGGCAACTTCCCCAATCACGCCCCCGACCCGGGCAACCCGGAGAATCTGGCTGACCTGATCCGCATTGTGCAGCAGGAAAATCTGGACCTTGGTCTGGCTTTTGATGGCGACGCTGACCGGGTGGCGGTGGTCACCAACAGCGGCGAAATCATCTGGCCCGACCGTCTGCTGATGCTGTTTGCCAAGGATCTGCTGGGACGCAGCCCGGGCGCAGACATTCTCTTTGACGTAAAATGCAGCCGGGCTCTGCCGGCCATTATCCGCAAGAACGGTGGCCGCCCGATGATGTACAAGACCGGGCATTCGCTGATCAAGGCCAAAATGAAAGAGTGCGGTGCGCCACTGGCCGGCGAGATCAGTGGCCACATCTTCTTCGCCGACCGCTGGTTCGGCTGTGATGACGGCCTGTACGCCGGCGCTCGTCTGCTGGAAATACTCTCTCTGCAGGATGACAGCGCCGGGCAGGTGTTCGACGGTCTGAAAACCGGCCTCACCACCCCGGCCCTCTACATTGATGTGAGCGAAGAAAACAAGTTTGCCATTGTGGATGCCCTCGCCGCTCGCGCCGATCAATTCGCCGGCGGCCGCCCCAACACCATCGATGGTTTGCGGGTGGACTTCCCGGACGGCTGGGGCCTGGTGCGCGCCTCAAACACCACGCCGTCGCTGGTGGCCCGCTTCGAAGGCCGCGATGAGGACGCCCTGGAAAGAGTCAAGGAACAGTTCCGCAAGCACCTGCAGGCCGTGGACGACAGCCTGGAATTGCCGTTTTGAGTTAGAATTGCGAAAGACGAGTTGCAAGCGGCAAGTTAAAAGGTGCTAGGCGCGAGGAGGGTTATAGTTGCTTACACGCAGCGTCCCCGCACCTGCCCTGTAAGCGCGACCGAGGACGTCGTCGCATGGCACAACCGTTGTCCGCGCTGAAACTTTCAACTTGTCACTTGCCACACCCCGGCCATCTCAAGGAGATCCAATGGACACCAACAGTGCCCACGACACTGCCCGGATTCTGATCGAGGCGCTGCCCTACATTCAGCGCTTTTCCGGTGCCACCGTGGTGATCAAGTACGGCGGCAACGCCATGGAAAACGACGAACTGAAAAACAGCTTCGCTCGCGACGTGGTGATGCTGAAACAGGTTGGCCTCAACCCGGTGATCGTTCACGGCGGCGGCCCGCAGATCGGCAGCCTGCTGGAACGCCTGGGCAAGGAATCCAAGTTTGTTCAGGGTATGCGCGTCACTGATCAGGAAACCATGGACGTGGTGCAGATGGTTCTCGGCGGCCTGGTCAACAAGGACATCGTCAACCTGATCCAGCACAACGGCGGCCAGGCCATCGGTCTCACCGGCAAGGACGGACGCCTGATCAAGGCCCGCAAGATGCTGCTCAAGGCACAGGACAAAAACGACCCGGCCCTGCAGACATCGGAAATTATCGACATCGGCCATGTGGGCGAAGTGCAAGGTATTGATACCACCATCATCGACCTGATTGCCGGCAGTGATTTTATTCCGGTAATCGCCCCTATCGGCGTGGATAAAGATGGCGTTAGCTACAATATCAATGCGGATCTGGTGGCCGGCAAAATGGCCGAGGTGTTGCGCGCCGAAAAATTGATCCTGCTCACCAATGTGGCGGGCCTGAAAGACAAACAGGGTAAAGTACTCACCGGCCTTAGCGCCGAGCGGGTCGATGAACTAATCAAGGACGGCACCATCCACGGTGGCATGCTGCCCAAGATCGGCTGCGCCCTGGAAGCGGTAAAAAACGGCGTACACACCGCTCACATCATCGATGGGCGGGTATCCCACGCGGTGCTGCTGGAAATCCTTACCGATCAGGGGATCGGGACCCTGATCAGCAAGGACTGAGACTGTAGGAGCCATGCTCGCATGGCGAACATGGCAACGCCTTCAGGGACTTCGCCATGCAAGCATAGCTCCTACGAGGGCTGACAATATAACAATCGGGAACGACGCTACATGACCGAAAAACAACCGTCGCGCAAAGAGCAGATTCTGCAGTCACTCGCTCACATGCTGGAAGCCGCGCCCGGGGGGCGTATCACTACCGCCGGTCTGGCTCGGGAAGTGGGGGTCTCAGAGGCGGCGCTGTACCGGCATTTTCCCAGCAAGGCCAAAATGTTCGAGGGGTTGATCGAGTTTATTGAAGAGGCGATCTTCTCCCGCATCAATCGCATTACCGAAGAAGGGGATGCCACTGCCCAGGTGGAACAGATACTGACCCTGATGCTGGCCTTTACCGAACGCAACCCGGGGATTACCCGGCTGCTCACCGGTGATGCCCTGACCGGCGAGAATGAACGCCTGCACCAGCGTATCCAGCAGTTCTATGATCGGGTGGAAAGTCAGCTCAAGCAGGTACTTCGCGACGCGGAACTCAAGGAAGGGCTGCGCACCCGGGCCACCCCCACCATTACTGCCAACCTGTTGCTGGCCGTGGTCGAAGGTCGTATTGCCCAGTTCGTGCGCTCAGGCTTTAAAACCCGCCCCGGCCAGGACTGGCAGGCACAGTGGGAATTGCTGATCCCCACCCTGTTCCGGGAATAGCCCTGCCCCTGTAGGGAGCTTGCAAGCAAGCTCCCTACAGGAAAAGATTTACCGCTCCGCCTGCTCAATTTCCTTCAGCCGCTGGATAATCGGCGCATATTCCTTTTTCGCCGCGTCGATATCGGTTTCGAACTCCGCCAGCTTTTCTTCCGTCACTTCAATCTGGCGCTTCAGGCGCTCAATGGCCTCCTGAACACCCTCCGGCACATCGCGACCGGCTCGTTCATTTCGGGCAGCCACTGCAATCTCGTCATCCAGCTTCATCTGTAGCTGGGCCAGGCTGTTTTCTTCATAGCTGATGCTCAGCTCCAGAGCATCGATCTTGCGATCCCTGGCGCGTACCGCATCTTCTGGCCCCGCATAAAGGCGCACAAGCTCCTTGTCTTCACGGGCCTGACGAGCCCGCTGCAGACGAACCTGCCGGGCCTCTTCATCATTCAGGTTAACACCGTCCACATCTTCCAGAATCCGCCCGTGCTGATCCAGTAGCTGATAACCGCTACGCATGGCGTCGGTGGTCAGAGTACGGTTCAAGTGGACCACCCCATCGGCAGTCACATGCCGAAAATAGGCGCCATCCGGCATGCGCTCACTGGCGCGCTGCCCAAATCGCGCTGCCAGTGTAGGCGCTGACAGAATCAGCACCAGAATCAGAGCAATACATCTCATTATTATTCCACTCCATAACGCTCCCGGTACTGCCGCATACGGTACACCATGGGCTCGCTATCCGGTTGCTGTTCCAGCCAGTGAATAATATCGTTCATCGCCACGATACTGCCCACCGGCACCCCCAGGGATTGCTCCACTTCCTGAATCGCTGACAGGCCCTTTCCCGCATCGGAAGGCTCTTTGCCGCATTCCTGGCGATCCAGCGCCACCATGACCCCCGCCAAGGTGGCCTCAGTCTTCTCGAACAGGGCCGCCACTTCACGTATGGCGGTTCCTGCGGTAATCACATCATCAATTACCAGCACTCGGCCCTGTAAGGGCGCTCCTACCAGCCAGCCGCCTTCGCCATGATCCTTGGCTTCCTTGCGGTTGAAGGCCCAGGGCAAATCGCGACCATGGTGCTCGGCCAGGGCCACCGCCACCGCGGCCACCAGCGGAATGCCTTTATAGGCCGGCCCGAACAGCATGTCGAACTCCTGTCCGGAGGCGACGATGGCGTCCGCATAATAGCGACCCAGCCGCGCCAGTGCCTCACCGGTATTGAAGGTGCCCGCGTTGAAGAAGTACGGGCTCTTGCGACCGGACTTGAGGGTGAATTCGCCGAATTTCAGCGCTTCACGCTCCTGGGCAAAACGCAGAAAATGCTTCTTGTAGTTCTTCATTGTCTATCCTTACCAGCCCAGCACCTGCTGTTGGGCCTGAATGATTTCACCAATGCCCTTTTCCGCCAGCCCCAGCAGAGTGTCGGACTGTTCGCGGGTAAAGGGAGCCCCTTCGGCAGAGCCCTGGATTTCGATAAAGCCGCCTTGCTGAGTCATGACCACGTTCATGTCGGTACCGGCATTGGAATCTTCGGCATAGTCCAGATCCAGCACCGGCTCGTCCTTGTAGACCCCCACGGATACTGCGCCGACCAGACCAGTGAGCGGATCATCCTTGATCTTCTTGGTTTCCAGCAAATGGGAAAAGGCATCCACCAGGGCCACGCAGGCACCGGAAATGGATGCGGTGCGGGTGCCACCATCAGCCTGCAGTACATCACAATCCAGGAAGATGGTGCGCTCACCCAGCTTTTTCATATCTACGGCAGCACGCAGGGAACGACCGATCAGACGCTGGATTTCAAGGGTACGGCCACCCTGCTTGCCCCGGGAAGCCTCGCGACCGGAGCGGGTGTGGGTGGAACGGGGCAGCATGCCGTACTCGGCAGTGATCCAGCCCTGGCCCTTGCCCTTCAGAAAGCGCGGCACACCTTCCTCTACGGACGCGGTACACAGCACCTTGGTATCCCCGAAAGCGACCAGCACACTGCCCTCGGCGTGAACGGTGTAGTTGCGGGTGAAGCTCAGTTCACGCAGCTGATCGTGGGCTCGGCCGGAAGGACGCATGGAAACTCCTGAAGTGTCTTGAATGCAAAAGGGCCGCCATTGTAGCAAAGGCAGGGGCGGTTATGCCTGCCTGGAGGGTCATTAGGCCCGATGGGCCCTCGTGGTCTAGACTAAGGGGCCTTTCCAACAGCTGTTTCGAGGTTCACATGATCTGCAGTATGACCGCTTTCGCCCGCGCCGACCGTCATCTGGAAGGCTACAGCCTGGTCTGGGAGATCAAAGCCGTGAATCATCGCTACCTGGAGGTGAGCCCGCGTCTGCCCGATGCCTTGCGCGCCCTGGAAAACGGCGTGCGCGAGAAATGCCGCAAGGCGCTGGCCCGGGGCAAGGTGGAAGTGACCCTGCGCTACCAGCAGGACGATAGCGAGGTCTCCCTGGAGCTCAACGAAGAACTGGTGAAGCAACTTTCCGAGGTATCCCGTCGAGTCGGCGACCTGGTCCAGCATCCAGGTCAGGTCAACCCCATGGAAATCCTGCGCCACCCTGGCGTACTCAGCACCCGCAAGCTGGATGTGGAACTGCTGCAGAACGAATCCCAGTCCCTGCTGGATGAAGCCCTCGATGCCCTTATCGACACCCGCCGCCGGGAAGGCGAGCAACTGGGCCAGCTGATCGTCGACCGGCTGGATGGCATCGGCACCCAGATCGATATCGTCAAAGCCGCCATCCCCCGTATCAAGGAAGCCCAGCGCGAACGCCTTCGCACCCGCATCCAGGACGTGATCGAGTCCCCGGACCCGGACCGCCTGGAGCAGGAGCTGGTGATGCTGGCCCAGAAAATGGACGTGGATGAAGAGCTGGATCGCCTGGTCACTCACATCAGTGAAGTGCGCCGCATTCTCAAGAAAGGCGGCCACATCGGCCGCCGCCTGGATTTCCTGATGCAGGAACTCAACCGCGAAGCCAACACCCTGGCAAGTAAATCCGTGGACAGCGAGACCACCGCGGCAGCGGTGGAACTGAAAGTGCTGATTGAGCAGATGCGGGAACAGATCCAGAATATCGAATAAGCCCCACGCCCCTCTTCTTTTTCAGAAACCGATATCCCGGTAATGCCGGGATACCTTCTCAATGGCGATTACATAGGCCGCCATGCGGTAATCGTCGATCTTCGGATTGGTATTACGGGTACGGATGATTTCCTGCAGGGCCAGTCGCATTGAGTCATCCAGGCCCGAACGCACCAGGTCGAACTCGTCGGCGCCACGGGCCAGCTCCTTGACGATATGTTCAGGCACCTTGGTATCGGTGGCCTGCTCAATGGCATCAATCACATGCTGACCGCGGGCTTCGTGGAAGCGCTTGTCCAGACGGCCGAAGCGCACATGGTTCAGGTTACGGATCCATTCGAAATAGGAAACAATCACGCCGCCAGCGTTGCAATAGGCATCGGGAATGATTTCCACACCGCGCTCGCGGAGAATCCGGTCTGCTTCAAAGGTTACCGGCCCGTTGGCCGCTTCGGCGATCAGCCTGGCCTGAATGCGCGGCGCGTTTTCGGTGGTAATTACCCCTTCCAGGGCCGCCGGGATGAGAATGTCGCACTCTCTTTCCAGGGCCTTGATGCCATCTTCCAGATACTCGGCCCCGGGGAAGCCCTTCACCCCGCCGCTTTCGACGATGTGCTGACGCACCGCGCCCACATTCAATCCGTCTTCATTAATGATGGCGCCGTCACGTTCGATGATCGCTGTGATCAGACAGTCATCCTCGGTTTCCAGAAAGTGGGCAGCGTGATAACCCACATTCCCCAACCCCTGAACAATGACTCTTTTTCCGGATAGTGAACCGGAAAGCCCGGCACGCTTGATTTCTTCCGGGTTACGAAACAGCTCGCGCAGCGCATATTGCACTCCCCGGCCAGTGGCTTCATTACGGCCACGCACGCCACCATGCTCCACCGGCTTGCCGGTCAGCGCACCCATGTAATTGATGTCGTTGGGGAACATCTGCTTGTAGGTGTCCACCATCCAACCCATTTCCTGGGGGCCGGTGCCCATGTCCGGGGCCGGCACATTCTGGGATGGGCTCAGGTAGCCCTTGTTGATGAGTTCGCGGGCAAAGCGCCGCGTGATGGCTTCCAGCTGGTGGCGCTCGTATTTTTTCGGGTCGATCACCAGGCCGCCTTTCGAACCACCGAAGGGCACATCGACGATGGCGCACTTGTAGGTCATCAGCGCCGCCAGCGCTTCCACTTCATCCTGATCCACAATCGGGGCGTAACGGATACCGCCCTTGGAGGGCAGCCGGTGATCACTGTGGGTGGCGCGCCAGCCGGTGAAGATCTCGGCCTTGCCGTTGATCTCCACCGGAAAGGATACCTGCACCACGCTCTGGCACACCTTCATGGCATTACCCATGCCCGCATCAAGACCCATGATGCCGATGGCATGGTCCACCATATGCTCAACGCTTTCACGAAATGACATGCCCTGCTGGGCAAACTTGCTGTCGCTCATGGCTGCTCCGTCAGTCCTGTTGTTCTTGATAGAACCTGAACATTAGCAGCGCCTTCCCGGCAAGGGTGTTAGTGCTTTGTTATGCCCTGTTAACGTGCACGGAGGTACCAGTCAGCGCGGCACCGCCAGTACTGCAAAGGTGTCCCCCACATTCACTAAAGCCGGATGCCGGCGACCGATCAGCAGACCATCACAGGGGGCGTAATACTCCACCGGGGCTTCACCGGTACGTTCCAGGGAATGCACCCGGGCCAACACATCACCGGCGCGAACGGCGTCCCCCAAAGCCACGGCAAATTCCAGCAGGCCACGATGTTCGCTGACCCGGTAATACTCACTGCCGGGAATCTCCAGCGCCTGCGAGGCCACCACCTCCGGATCACCGGGCAGGATGCCGGCGAAGCGCAGCAGGTTGTCCACCCCCCGTTCCGCCAGCGCCACGGTCTCCGGCGTGGTAGTGCCGCCGCCGCGCAGTTCCGTGCTAACAAACACCTTGCCGCCAGCCTCCACCACACTGTCGTAGAGCACGTCGCCTTCCAGCTCGGCCATGAACAGCGTGTAGGGCGCACCAAAGGCGGTGGCGGCGGCCAGACAACGGGCTTCGAATTCCCGGTCGGCCATGCGGTGGGTGGCGGCAAAGGGCAACAGATCCAGGGTGCGGCCGCCGGAGTGAATATCCAATGCCAGATCACATAGTGGCACCAGGTAGCGGGTGAGGTAATCGGCGATCTTTTCCGTCAGGTTGCCCGCCGGATTACCGGGAAAGGCCCGGTTCAGATTGCCGCCATCCAGCGGCGAAGTGCGGGAGCCATTAAGCACCGCGGGATGGTTGAGCATGGGCACGATAATCACGCGCCCGGTGATCTGCTCAGGCTGCAACCGGTTGGCCAGTTTCAGCAGCGCGGTAATGCCTTCGTACTCGTCACCGTGATTGCCACCGGAGAGCAACGCCGTAGGCCCCTCACCGTTGCGCACCACGGTGATCGGGATCATCACATTGCCCCAGGCGGAGCCATCGTGGGAATGGGGCAGCTTGAGAAAACCGTGCTGAACGCCGTCACGGTCGAAGTCCACGGTGGCAGTGATGGGGCTGTCTTGCATAACGGCATCGGGTCCAGGGTTGGGAAGGTTGGCGGGGGCGCCTACCACGCCCCCGCCTTCTATAGTGCGCGCTTTTCCGGGATGACGAACAGCGCAATGTTGCTCTGCCAGCAATACCGAAACGCGGCACCCTTCACCTCAGAAGTCGTCGGTTACCGCTCCTTCACTGGCGGAACCGACCAGGCGTGCATATTTTGCCAGCACACCGCGGGTATAACGCGGCGCCGGTTGCTGCCAGTTCGCTCGACGTTGCGCCAGCTCGGCATCGGACAGATCCACGACAAGGCTGTTGGCCTCGGCATCAATGGTGATGCGGTCACCGTCCTCGAGTAGCGCCAGCGGCCCGCCATCGAAGGCTTCCGGGGTCACATGACCGACCACGAAACCATGACTGCCGCCAGAAAAACGCCCGTCGGTGATCAGGGCGACGTCATTGCCCAAACCGCGCCCCATGATCGCCGAGGTGGGCGTCAGCATTTCCCGCATGCCCGGACCGCCGCGAGGCCCTTCGTAGCGAATCACCACCACATCGCCGGCTACGACAGTGCCGTCATTGATGCGCGCCTGGGCTTCCTCTTCCGAGCCGAACACCCGTGCCGAACCGGAAAAGTGGGTCCCTTCCTTGCCGGTGATCTTGGCCACCGCGCCTTCTGGGGCCAGGTTGCCGTAGAGAATGCGCAGGTGGCTTTCCGCTTTCAGCGGGGCGGACAACGGCGCGATGATGTCCTGCTCCGACGGATACGGCGCTACCTCGGCCAGATTCTCTGCCAGGGTGCGGCCGGTGACGGTCAGGCAGTCGCCGTGCAGCAGACCGGCCTCCAGCAAGATTTTCATCAGCGGCTGAATGCCGCCGATGGCGACCAGCTCGCTCATCATGTACTGGCCGCTGGGGCGCAGGTCCGCCAGCACCGGCACCCGCTTGCCGATATCGGTAAAGTCGTCCAGCGACAGCGGCACCCCCACCGTGCGGGCCATACCCAACAGATGCAGCACCGCATTGGTGGAGCCGCCCAGGGCAATCACCACGGTGATGGCATTTTCGAAGGCCTCACGAGTCATGATGTCGGAGGGTTTGATGTCATGTTCCAGCAGGTTCAATACCGCCGCACCGGCCCGCACGCAGTCTTCCCCCTTTTCTGCGGACACCGCGTTCTGTGCCGAGCTGCCGGGCAGGCTCATACCCAGCGCCTCAATGGCCGAGGCCATGGTATTGGCGGTGTACATGCCACCACAGGAACCCGGTCCGGGAATGGCGGTTTCTTCAATCTGCTTGAGCTCGATCAGGTCCATGTCCCCGCGGGAATGGGCACCCATGGCTTCGAACACGGAAACGATATCGGTATGGCCCTTACCCGGCAGAATAGTGCCGCCGTAGACAAACACACTGGGGCGGTCGAGTCGGGCCAGACCGATCAGACAACCGGGCATGTTCTTGTCGCAGCCACCAATGGCCACCAACCCATCAAAGCCCTCGCAGCCGGCAACCGTCTCAATGGAATCGGCAATCACCTCGCGAGACACCAGCGAATACTTCATGCCCTCGGTGCCGTTGGCGATGCCATCAGAAATGGTGATGGTATTGAATATCACCCCTTTACCACCGGCGCCGTCAGCCCCTTCACAGGCCCGCTCTGCCAGCTCGCCGATATGGCTATTACAGGGTGTCACCTGGCTCCAGGTGGAAGCGATGCCCACCTGTGGCTTGCGAAAGTCCTCGTCGGTAAAACCCACCGCCCGTAACATGGCACGGCCAGCCGACTTGCCCGGGCCATCTACCACCTTCGATGAATGACGACGGCGTGGGTCGTCCTGGGTATCGCTCATAATCTCTCCTTGTCCGGTGCCGAGAAGTGTCCGACTCATTCGTGGCGGGCTCGGCACAGCATTGCATACGGTAACCTGCCATGGCGCTGGCATCGAGTCGCATATGACGTGCCGCCTCCTTTACGCCTATAATGCGCGCTTTACCGGGATCGCGAACAGGACCGTCCTCACTATGGCCGACAAAGGCACGCTGTATATCATTTCCGCCCCGTCCGGCGCCGGCAAGACCAGCCTGGTGGCAGCGCTGGTCGACAAGCTCGAGCAAGTGCGCATTTCTGTCTCCCACACCACACGCGCCATGCGTGCCGGGGAGGAAGACGGGGTGAACTACCACTTCACCGACCGCAACACCTTTGTCCAGCAAGTGGAAAAGGGGCGATTCCTGGAACACGCCGAAGTCTTTGGCAACCTCTACGGTACCAGCGCCGACTGGGTAGCCCAGACGCTACGGGGCGGCGAGGACGTAATTCTGGAGATCGATTGGCAGGGCGCCACCCAGATCCGCAAGCAGCTACCCGACTCGGTGAGCATCTTTATTCTGCCACCTTCCCTGGAAACCCTGGCCGAACGCCTGCGCGGCCGTGACACCGACGACGAGACGGTGATCCAGCAACGCCTGGACGGCGCCCAGGACGAGATGAGTCACTACGGCGAATTCGACTATCTGGTGGTGAACGACGATTTCCAGCGCGCCCTCTACGAACTGGAAGCCGTCCTGGAAGCTCGTCGGCTGATCACCGCCCGTCAGTCCGCGCGGCTGGCCGACACCCTGAGCAACCTGCTCGCGAAGCGGTAACCCGGCGAAACCAGAGGGCAAGGCCCGCCTTTCCGCCCTGCGGCAGACCCTTCTGCTGGACTGGTCACCGATTCACCAGTAAAATCGCCCATTGCGAATTTCAGGCGCTGCCGACTTCGGCACCGCCACCCTGTAGGAGAACAGCATGGCCCGTGTAACCGTTGAAGACTGCCTGGAAAAACTGGAAAACCGCTTTGAGCTGGTCCTGGTTGCCGGCAAGCGCTCCCGTCAACTTCAGACTGGCGGCAAAGAGCCCCGCGTGGCCTGGGAAAACGACAAGCCCACCGTAGTCGCTTTGCGCGAAATCGCCGAAGGTCACGTGACCGCGGAATCCGTGGACAACCCGATTGCTGACCGCAGCGCCGACGTGGACGAGCTGGCTCTGCTGACTCAGTCTTTCGGCGAGTAACACTGTTTTTGGCAAGTGCCCGCCCGGGCGCTTGCCTGTATTTCCCCCTCTTTCTCTTCTGCTTTTCCTTTCCGACACCTGTCGGAAAATTGATTGCCCGTGACTATCGCGCTTGTCATAGACAAACCTCGCCCTCAAATCTAAGCTAAGGTTAATCCCTAATCATTACTCCGCCCCGGGCGTGACGAGGACTTTTGCCCACCATCCATAACCTGGAAAAACGGTTACGCAGTTATCTGGACGATGATCAGATCGCCCAGGTCGTACGCGCTTACCATTTTGCCGAGCAAGCGCACGAGGGGCAGTACCGCCGCACCGGGGATCCGTACATCACCCACCCGCTGGCCGTGGCCAACATCCTCACCGACATGCACATGGACCATTCTTCACTGATGGCTGCCATGCTGCACGACGTGATCGAGGACACCGGCATTACCAAGGAACAGCTGGCCGGGGAATTTAGCGAAGAAGTGGCCGAGCTGGTGGATGGCGTGTCCAAGATCGCCCAGATCAAGTTCGAGTCCAAGGCCGAGCAGCAGGCCGAAAACCTGCGCAAGATGATGCTGGCCATGACCCGGGACATCCGCGTCATTCTTATCAAGCTGGCAGACCGACTGCACAACATGCGCACCCTGCATGTCATGCGTGCTGAAAAACGCCGTCGCATCGCCACCGAGACTCTGGAGCTATACGCCCCCATCGCCTTCCGGCTGGGCATGTACAACATGCGGGTGGAGTACGAGGATCTGGCCTTCCACGCCATCTACCCCATGCGCGCGCGCCTGATCGGCCAGGCGGTGAAAAAGGCCCGCGGCAACCGCAAGGAAATCCTCACCACCATAAAAGCCAGCCTCGAGCACTGCCTGGAAGAAGAAGGCATCGAGGCACGCGTGCTGGGCCGCGAGAAGCACCTGTACAGCATCTACACCAAGATGAAGGAACAGCACAAACCCTTTGCCGACATCATGGATGTGTTCGGTTTTCGCATCATCGTCGACCGGGTGGATACCTGTTACCGGGTACTGGGTGCGGTGCACAACTACTTCACCCCGATCCCCGGCCGCTTCAAGGATTACATCGCCATTCCCAAGGCCAACGGCTACCAGTCCCTGCATACCACCCTCAAGGCGCGCTCCGGCATTCCCCTGGAAATGCAGATCCGCACCGAGGAAATGGAGGCCATGGCCAACAACGGCATCGCCGCCCACTGGCTGTACAAGGCCGACGACGAGCCCGGCTCGCCCACCCACAGTCGCACCCAGAGCTGGATGCAGCGGCTGCTTGAACTACAGCAGAAAGCCGGCAACTCCATGGAGTTCATCGAGAATGTGAAGGTGGACCTGTTCCCGGACGAAGCCTATGTGTTCACCCCCAAGGGCGACATCAAGGAACTGCCCGGCGGTGCCACCGCCGTGGACTTCGCCTACGCGGTGCATACCAAGGTAGGCAATCAGTGCGTGGCCGCCCGTATCGACGGCAAGCTGGCGGCGCTCTCCACCCCCCTGGAATCCGGCCAGACGGTGAAAATCATCACCGCCCCCAACGCCACCCCCAACCCGGCCTGGCTCAACTTCGTGGTCACCGGCAAGGCGCGCACCAACATACGTCACTTCCTCAAACACCAGCGTCGCGAGGACGCCGTGGAGCTGGGCGAGCGACTGCTGGAAAAAGCGCTGCATTCCTATGACATCGGCATGGACGAGCTGCCCATCGAGCGGGTAGTCAGTGAACTGGCCGGTAACGGCTATGTGGAACTGGACGAACTGCTGGAAGACATCGGCATGGGCAACCGCCTGGCGCCGCTGGTGGCCCGTAAACTGGCTGGCGCCCGCGATGATGACGAACGCCAGCACGAAGATGACCGTCGACCGCTGGCCATCCGTGGCAGCGAAGGGCTGATGGTCAGCTATGCCAAGTGTTGCCTGCCCCTGCCCGGCGACACCATCATCGGCCACCTGAGCGCCGGTCGCGGCATCGTGGTACACCGGGACACCTGCAAGAACCTGCTGGCGGAAATGCGCAACGCCCCGGAAAAATGCATCGCCCTGAGCTGGGATAAACAGGTGGAGCAAGAGTTCACCGCCGCCCTTCGCATCGAGCTGATCAACAAGCGCGGCGTGCTGGCTACCCTGGCCAACAGCGTTTCCGAGCTGGGCTCCAACATAGACACCATCGACATGGCGGAGAAGGACCCCACGCTCACCTCCCTCAACGTGACCATGACGGTAAAAGATCGCATCCACCTGGCCCGCATCATCAAAAAGCTACGCACGCTGGACAGTATTGTGCGGATCCACCGGCTTTGATAGCCACACCCGCCCTGTAGGAGCTCTTCTTGAGGGGCGAACCGAATGGCCGGCTCGCATAGAGCCTGCCAAGCTCTGATATTCCTGATCGCCCCCGGATCAAGTCCGGGGCAGGCTCTGCGGTCGATTTCCACGTTGACGCGTGGTTCGCCCCTCAAGAGGAGCTCCTACAGCGGCTTCGAAACAGCTCGGGGCAGCAAAAGCGCCGCCAGTGACGCTCCTGCAAACAGGCAGGCGCTTCCCATGTTGCGTGCGGGCCGGCTGCGTGCAAGCATAGCTCCTTTCCTGATTTCCGCCTGTTGGCGCTACGGCGCTGGCAGCTCAACCAAGTGAAGAACCGACCATGTCCAACCATTCCGTTATCAGCACCGACAAGGCGCCCCAGGCCATTGGCACCTATTCCCAGGCCATCAAGGCAGGCGCCACCGTTTACCTGTCCGGCCAGATCCCGTTGGTGCCTGACACCATGGAGCTGGTGGACGGCGATATGGAAGCGCAGATCGAACAGGTATTCAGCAATCTGATCGCCGTCTGCGAAGCCGCCGGCGGCACCCTGCAGGACATCGTCAAACTGAATATTTTCCTCACCGATCTGAGCCACTTTGCCCTGGTCAACGAGGTCATGGCGCGTCACTTCAAACAGCCATACCCAGCCCGCGCCGCCATCGGCGTGGCCGCCCTGCCCAAGGGCGCCGGGGTGGAAATGGACGGCATCATGGATATTGCATAACCATCGCAACAGGCCGCATGCATCATGCAACACGCCCGCTACTCGCGGGCGTTTTTGTTACCAAACTCTCCTCCTCAGGGGGAAGACAGCAGCGCCTCAAAAGTGCACCATCTGGATATAACGTCATCCGACCCGGAGGGACTGCGATATGGACACCGCAACCCACGACCTACCCACCCTGTTTGCCCAGCTTGGTCTGGATAACAGCGATGCGGCCATCGAAGACTTCATCCATCAGTACGCCGGTACCCTGAAAGACAGCATGCATCTACATCAGGCGCCATTCTGGAACGATTCACAGGCGCGCTTTCTGGCAGATGCCATTCGCGAAGATGCAGACTGGGCTGAAGCGGTAGACAGCCTTAGTGCCCTGTTAAGACATTAGCGCTCACAGGCAATGGCGTGATGGCCAGGCACTACCTGGTTACGCCAGTTGCAACACTCGGGCGATGCGGTCGAAGAAAAAACAGTAAACCAGCAGTGGCAAGGGCAGGCCCAGCAGCGAGCCAAGCAGGTAATCGCGGCGCTTTACCCCGCTCAATGCCAGGGTGTAGTTCAGGGCGGGCATGGTCTGGAACAAGAGCCGCAGTAACACCACACTGCGTACAGGATGCCGGTCCAAGCGGGCGAGAATCTTCCTTGCCAGGGGCCTGTCGATATCCCGCAGGGCACTACCGCCAACGCCCTGCACCACCTGAAATGTCACCAGGCAGGACACGCAGGCCGCCACATAGGTGACCAGCCCGCCGGTCGCCGTGCCCAGCGCCAATATCGACGCCGCCAGAAACGGCCAGCCTGGCAACTGGATCAGGTTACCGATGGAAAACGCCAGCACAAACAGCAAGACGCCCACCACCAGATTGGCTTCCAGCAGCGCCCGCAAGGCAGGCAGGGAAAACTGCTCACGCAGGCCGGTGAGTTCCACAAGTAACAGTACTGTCACCAGCACCACGGCCAGCAGGATCAGTCGTCGATAACGCGTCATAGCAAGCGGCAAGGCCACATCCGAATTCCTGTCTCAAAGTCAGGATTCAGTGTAACCGATTGCCGGAAGGCAGGAACGTGAAGGGCCGCCAAGGGTTACAAGTTGCAACGTTCAACTTGAATCCTGAAACTCACCCCAGCGCCAATTCGGAATCGAGCACGGCCTGATAGCCTTCCGGTAACACATCCGCCCATGCATCCAGGCCTTCACGCAGGCCTTCCAGGCTGTCCGCCACCAGATTGGCGTGGCCCAGCTTGCGACCCGGGCGCACCCCCTTGCCATACCAGTGCACCACACCCGGGTGCTGTAACCAGGCGCTTTCGAAGGGGGTACCGATCAGATTCACCATGGCGGTGGGGCCATGCACGTTCAGCGCGTGCAGGGGCACCCCCGCCAAGGCGTGGACATGCAGGTCGAACTGGGACCAGTCCGCGCCTTCATGGGTCCAGTGACCGGAGTTGTGCACTCGCGGGGCAATTTCGTTGACCATCAGCTGGCCATCGGTTTCGAAGAATTCCACCGCCATCACACCGGCGTAATCCAGTTCTTCCATGATGCCCTTGAGCATCTGCTCCGCCGGCTTCTGCAAGTCAGCGCAGGCGGTGGCCGGCGCCAGGCTCAAGCGCAGGATGCCGTCCACATGCCAGTTGCGGGTGAGCGGGTAGAACAGGGTCTCGCCGCTGGTGCTGCGGGCACCGACAATGGACAGCTCGCGGCGGAAAGGGATCTTCTGTTCGATAATGGCCTTACCGGCCAGTTCGCCGGCAGGCACCGCGCTCAGATCACCACCTTCGCCGACGATCCAGGTTCCGCGTCCGTCATAACCGCCGGTGCGCGCCTTGACCACTACGCCGCCAAACTTCGCCACCGCCGCATCCAGATCGTCCGGCTGGTCCAGGGTCACCCAGGGGGCTGTGGGAATACCCAGCTTGTCGAGCATGGATTTCTGGGTAAAGCGATCGGGAATCACTTCCAGCGCGCCGCGCGCCACGCAACGATCACTTTTTGCCAGCTCGGCGGACAGACCGGTTTCAGGGAAGGCCTCGCGTTCCACGGTGATCACCGGATAGCGCTCCTGGCACTCTTCCCAGCTGATCGGCACTGCCAGGTCCGAGGTACCGGGCAGCAGCAGGGCCCGCTCCGGGTCATAGCGATCTACTACCAGACCCAGACGCGCCGCCGCCTCTGCCATCATCAGGCCAAGCTGGCCACCACCGAGAACGAGCACACGATTCATCAGCCTTCACCCAGCTCGGCGTTAGCCAGCACATCGTCGGCGCGGGACGCTTTCCAGTCGGCGATCTTCTGCAGCTGCTCCGGGTTGCCGGCGGCCAGCATCTGCGCCGCCAGCAGGCCCGCATTCCAGGCGCCGGCGGCGCCGATGGCCAGGGTGCCCACGGCCACGCCCTTGGGCATCTGCACGATGGACAACAGGCTGTCCCAGCCGGACAGGGTGCGGCTTTTCACCGGCACGCCCAGTACCGGCAGCGGGGTCAGGGAGGCAATCATACCCGGTAGGTGAGCAGCGCCACCGGCACCGGCGATAATCACCTGATAGCCATTGTCGTGGGCGCTTTTGGCGAAGTCATACATGCGCTGGGGGGTCCGGTGGGCAGACACCACTTCCGCCTTCCAGCCCACACCGAACTGGGTCAAGGCGTCACAGGCTTCTTTCATGGTTTCCCAATCGGACTGGGAGCCCATTACCACGGCAACCGGTGTGCTCATTCGCTTCACTCCATCGCGCCCACCACGGGCTTTTGCAGGCTCTGGGCCCGCCACAGAAAAAATTGAGGCGCACACTTTACTAGCGCGTACGCGGGAGGCAAGTCCGCTTTAGGGGCAGAAAATAGTTAACAGTGAACAGTGAATCGGCAAAAGAGAAAAATAAGTTTTAAATTCAACTGGTTACCGATAGTTTAAGCACTTTCCCCCGGTTTTGATGGATCACGCCGTTTATCGGCTGATCAGGGTGGCGTAGGTTGGGGTGAGTGCAGCGAAACCCAACATCACAACCAGAGATCGGTCAAACGCCCGGTATTGCTGGGTTTCGCTGCACTCAACCCAACCTGCGCGGTTTTCCATTTTCAACGTTTAACTTGCCGCTCTTTTTCCGCCAGCACCTGGCTGTACCCATCCTGATAACCCGGATAGCGCAGGGTGTAATGCCCCTGGCGAATGTACTGGCTGCGGATCCGCTTGCCAGCGGGCGCGTCATCGGGCACCGCCAGGGTCAGTCCCTGTTGCTGAGCCAGCCATTGCAGCACGTCCAGATTGCGGCCGCCCACGTTGTCGGTGCCGATCACCAATGGCGGCATTTCCTGCCCCGCCAACCAGCCATCGGCCACCTGCTTCAGCAGGCCAACGCAATCGTCCCGATGAATGCGATTGGTCCACTGGGCGGAAGGCAGTGCTTCCTCGCCGCGAGCGAGACGGGCCGCCTTGTCGATCTGGCGATAGCGACCTGGCCCGTAGATGCCAGAGAAGCGCACCACCGTGCAATGGGAGCGGATGCTGAGTTCCTCTTCCGCCGCCAGCAACACCTTGCCGTTGTAGCGAGACGGCGTTGGCGGCGTAAGCTCGTCGACGTCTCCCTCAACGTCACCGAAGACCGCCGTGCTGGAAACAAAAACCACTGGCGGCAACGGCTGCTGCGCGGCCAGGGCATCCAGCAGCGTCTGTGGCGCCCGCACATAGGCCTTCAGATAACCTTCCTCGCTGAACTCAGACGGCGTCATGATGATAATAACCAGATCCACTGGATCCGGAGGCAACATGGCAGCGCCTGCGAGCAAATCCTGGCTGTATAGCTCCACACCGGAGGGACAGTGGCTGCCCCGTCGAATGGCGCTGACCCGATGACCCTCGGCCAGAAACTGCTCCGCCAGGCCGGTCCCCAGGTCACCCAGGCCGGCAATCAGAATGTGGGACATAAATGCAAAACCAATTAATAGTTAATAGTGAATAGTTAACAACCACAAACGCCCTTAAGGGGCGTCTGCCATGCCGCAGCCCACTCCCTTTTTCGCGAGCTATTAACTATTCACTGTTAACTATTCACTGCCTTATTTTCTAGGCACAATGATCAGTAATTGAATTAGCGAATCAGTGCCATGACATTAACAGAACTACGCTATCTCGTCGCCCTGGCGCGGGAACGCCATTTTGGTCACGCCGCCCAGGCCTGCAACGTGAGCCAACCCACCCTCAGTGCAGCCATCAAAAAGCTGGAAGACCAGCTCGGCATGCCGCTGTTCGAACGTCGCCCCCGGGAAGTGGTGGTGACACCCCAGGCGGGGCCCATTGTGGCGCAGGCCCAACGGGTTCTGGAACAGGCAGACCTGCTGACGCAGATGGCCATGAGCCAGCAGGATCAACTGGGGTCGCCACTACGGGTCGGCGCCATTTTTACTGTGGCACCCTATCTGTTCCCCACCATGGTGCCAAAGGTACGCGCGGCGGCACCGGAAATGCCTTTGTTCATCGAAGAAAACTATACCCACGTGCTGCGTCGCAAGCTGGAACAGGGCGACCTGGACGCCATTATCGTCGCACTGCCCTTCTCCGGTGGCGGGTTGGTACGGGCACGCATGTACGAGGAATCGTTCTCGGTGCTGTTGCCCGGCGACCACCCCTGGACCAGCCAGACAGAAATCGCGCCGGAGCAACTGCTGGATGAAACCTTGCTGCTGCTGGGCGAAGGCCACTGCTTCCGCGATCAGGTGCTGGAGCTGTGCCCGGCCATCGACTCCCAGCGCCAGCGCAATCTGGTACAAATTGAAGGCGGCTCCCTGGAAACCCTTCGCCATATGGTGGCCAGCGGCCTGGGTATCACCGTGTTGCCCAACTCGGCGCTCCACCAGCATGGCTATGACAAGGCGACTTTCGCGGTTCGCCCCTTCAAGGCCCCGGTCCCGGCGCGAACCATTGCCCTGATCTGGCGCGACAGCTTCCCGCGGCCGAAAGCCATCGAGGTACTGCGCCAGGCGGTGCCAAAGGAAGGGCTGGCGGGCTAACGATGGGCTGGACGATCTCTCCCTGTAGGAGCACCTCTCGAGGTGCGAACCTGTTTGAAGACGATCCCAAAAGTACCGTTCGCACCTCGAGAGGTGCTTCTACAGCGGCGCAGTATCATGGCCAGTGACAGTCTTTCCGCCCTGCCCATCACCCGCCTGAAAGGCGTCGGGCCCGCTGCTGCCGAAAAACTCACGAAACTGGGCCTGCACAATCTGGAAGATGTGCTGTTCCATCTGCCATTCCGCTACGAAGACCGCACCCGCATCACCCCCATCGGCAGCCTGCGCCCGGAAACCGGGGTCGTCATCGAAGGAGAAGTGATGGCGGCGGATGTGGTGTTCGGACGCCGACGCTCGTTGCTGTGCAAGGTGGCCGATGGCACCGGCATGGTGACCCTGCGTTTTTATCATTTCAGCGCCGCGCAGAAGAACAACATGGAACGGGGGAAGCCCATTCGCGTGTATGGCGAACCGCGCCCCGGGGCCGCCGGGCTGGAGTTTTATCACCCCGAATATCAAATCGGCACCAGCCTGCCACCACTGGAAAAAGCACTGACCCCTGTCTACCCCACCACCGAAGGCGTCAGCCAGAAACTGTTGCGCAACCTGGCCGCTCAGGCCCTGCAGTACCTGCAGGGTCACCCGCCGGCGGAACTGATTCCCGGCAATCTGCTTGATCAACGCGGCCTGCCGTCACTCACCGAGGCGCTGACCAAGCTGCACAACCCGCGCCCGGATGACCCGGTCAACCTGCTACTGGACGGCAAGCACCCGGCGGTAAAGCGACTGGTCATGGAAGAGATGGTGGCCCACCAGCTGGGCATGCTGCAGAAACGGGCCGGCCAGAAAGCCTTCCACGCCCCGCGCCTGCACGCGGATGATTTATTCGAACAACTGCAGGCCAGCCTGCCCTTCACCCTCACCGGAGCCCAGCAGCGAGTGATTGGAGAATTGCTTGGCGATATGGGCAAGCCCCACCCCATGCTGCGGCTGGTCCAGGGGGATGTGGGTTCGGGTAAGACCCTGGTCGCCGCCGCGGCGGCGCTGGCCGCGATCGAATCCGGCTACCAGGTGGCGCTGATGGCACCCACGGAACTGCTTGCCGAACAGCACCGGGACAACTTCCACCACTGGCTCGCGCCGCTGGGCATCGAGGTGCACTGGCTGGCAGGCAGCCTGGGGGCCAAGGCCCGCCGGGACACCCAAGCGGCGCTGGCAGATGGCCGCGCCCCTATCGTGGTCGGTACCCACGCCCTGTTCCAGGAAGCCGTACAGTTCCATCGCCTGGGCCTGACCATCATCGATGAACAACACCGCTTTGGCGTACAGCAACGCCTGGCCCTGCGCGAAAAAGGCCGCTTCGATACCCGACACGGCATCCAGGTGCCCCACCAGCTGGTGCTCACCGCCACGCCAATTCCCCGCACCCTGGCCATGAGCGTCTATGGCGATCTGGATACGTCGGTGATAGATGAAATGCCCCCCGGCCGCAAACCCATCGACACCCTGGTACTACCGGAAGGACGTAGGCCGCAGGTGATTGAGCGCATCAACGACGCCTGCCAGCAGGGTACCCAGGCCTACTGGGTATGCCCGCTGATTGAGGAATCCGAGGAAATCCAGGCCCGGGCGGCGGAAGCCTCTTTTGAGGAGTTACAGACCGCCCTGCCCGATCTCACCGTGGAACTGGTACACGGCCGCATGAAGGCAAAAGAGAAGGCCGAACGCATGGCCCGGTTTGCCAGCGGTGAGGCCCAGTTACTGGTGGCCACCACCGTGATCGAAGTGGGCGTGGATGTGCCCAACGCCACCCTGATGGTAATGGAAAATGCGGAACGGCTGGGCCTGGCCCAGCTCCATCAGCTGCGTGGTCGAGTGGGCCGGGGCGGCGAGCAAAGCTACTGCCTGTTGCTCTACCAGACGCCCCTGTCGCTCACCGCCAAACGGCGCCTGGCGGTGATGCGCGACACCACCGACGGCTTCGTGATTGCCGAAGAAGACCTGAAACTGCGCGGCCCCGGCGAGTGGCTGGGCACCCGCCAGACCGGCGACATGGCATTCCGCATTGCTGATCTGATGCGTGATGAAGCGCTGATGGGGCCCGCCCGGGACGTGGCAGACAGTCTGTTGCAACATTGCCCGGGAAGCGTGGAGCCGCTACTGCGACGCTGGCTCAAGGGCGGGCAGGATTACGCGGATATCTGACCTTCCTTAATTGCCCACACTATCCGCTTGTACCGGCAGTAACGGAATATCCAGGGAGCCCTCCCAGTTTTCCGGCGTCGCCAACCCCCGCACCCATTTTACCGAGAGAATCTGCCAGTCCGGGTCCTGTTCGCGAAGCAAGGCAACTACGCCGGGAAGGTGCGCCGCGCCATAGGTGATGTAGATCTTGTTTGCCGGGTCTGCCAGCAGTCGCTCCACCAGCTTGCGATTGCGGAAATCCAGCACCACCTTGTCCAGATCCCGGTCACGGATATTATCTTCATCAAGCGCAATGGAAATGAAACCCCGGCACAGCACACCGATCAGTTCCCGCTGGGAATCGTTGGCCTGACCATGCCAGTCCAGCAGACGGTCCACCAGGTTCGGTGGGCGAGGCGTGGGGAGCTTGCCGCGGCGACGCATGCGTTCATCGAATTCCGGGTCGTTCATGATCAGACGCTGGTATTCCTGTTTCATCTCCAGGGTCGTCACGTCGGCCACCACATGGCGGCCGGGATTGCGCCGGGCTGACTCCTCCATCAGCGAGAAATAGTCCAGCTGGAACGTCACCCCGCACGCATCCGCCAACGCCTTGAAGTGCTCTGACAGGTCACCGCCACTCGCTTGATTGTCGTTGTACCAGTCATCCCCCTCCCCCGGCGAAGACCGAATGCCTTCGTAGTAGAGCCGGTAGCCAGACTGCATGGCAGATTCCAGGTCATAGACCACGGACTTAAAGAAACTTTCCATCCCCACATGAACCATTCCCTGGAAAACTACCGTCTTTTCTCCATTGGTGAGCACCACATTGGGTAACAGAGGCGGGTCCGCTTCAACCTTGTAGATCAGGTAGTAAATAGGGAACGCAACGGCGATGGTGAGAAGACTGAAGGTGACGATCAGGGTTGCCAGGGTATGTCCACGACGCTCCGTCCCCATCAACAGCAATGCCAGACCGCGGACCAGCAAACCCACTACAAGGGCGGCGGCCAGCACAGCCCAGAACAACCACAGGGTCCAGATAAACAGCACCGGCAGGCTGACAACAAACAAGACGACAAGCAGAAACTCGCCGATTGCCGCCAGACTGATCCTGCGCCGCTCTGCCGGTGACACCCCTGTCATTGGCTTTCCTCTTCCTTGTTCGGCCCGCCGGGAGATAGTGGCCAGGTGTGGCTTGTCGGCCGGGAACGTCCAGTATCCCCATAACCGAAGACCGGTACCACCTCCCTCACAGGCCAAAAGTCCTTGGCCCGGATTGCCCGGCATGGCGGCCTCTGCCGGCAAGCGGCTGACAACGCTGTCAGCCATTATTAAAAACGCTTTTTATCTGCCGACGCTAGTGAATCAAAGAGTCGAGGCGTACTATCGCCGCCGCCTTCCACATGCAGCCAGACGGGTGCGGAAGGATTCACACTTCCAGGCAGCAACTGTCTGATTTAACAGGGAGAAAGACAATGGCAAAAGGCCCCAAACCGCTGCGAAACTGGGCGGCAATGGATCCGCTGATGCGCAAGGGCGGCGCTCATCAATCCGCCAGGGAACAGACCCGGCCCCGTATGGACTGGCGCCAGGCGCTGGACGAATTCGAGGACCTGCAGGTCCGTCAGGAACCGGAAGATAACGAGGGGCTGCAAGGCCCCTCTTTTTTTGCATCGCAAAACGGCGACTTTCACCAGCGCCCTGATGGTTTATGTCATTGTCGCTAGCGAGCATCGGATTACCCTTGTAGAACTTGCCAGTTCTACTACGGAATCGCCAATGACCGAAAAACGTATTCTTGTCACCGGCGCCACCGGTGCCCAGGGCGGCGCCCTGATCCCTCTCCTGATGGAGCAAGGCTTTCAGGTTCGCGCCCTCACCCGTAACCCGGACAAGCCCTCCGCCCAGGCACTGGCCCGCAAAGGCGCGGAAGTCGTGGCCGGCGACCTGGATGACGGCGTATCGCTGCAGCTGGCCTGCCAGGGCTGCTACGGTGTTTTTGCGCTACAGAATTTTTGGGAAAAAGGCGTGGGCTACCAGCGCGAGATCGACCAGGGCATCCGCTTGGCCGATGCCGCGGCGGCCTCCGGCGTTCAGCATTTCCTGCAAACCTCTGTGGCCGGGTGCGAGGAAGCCGGCAATGTGCTGCATTTCGCCAGCAAGTGGGAAATCGAGCAGCACATCGAAAAGCTCGACCTGCCATTCACCATGCTGCGCGAAGTGTTCTTCATGGAGAATTTCTTCGAGCCGGTAATGGGCAACAAGGGCAAGAAGGCCATCAACCCGGCTCTGGTACTGGCCACTCTGGACGGCTGCCTGAAAAAGGATGTGCCTTTCCACATGGTCACCGTTAACGATATTGCCCGCGCCAGTGCCGAGATCTTTGCCAACCCTGAAAAATTCATCGGCAGTAAACCCGACCTGGCCAGCGATGTGCTGACCGTAGCCGAGATGAAAACCATCTACCGGGACGTTACCGGCAAGCGACCGCTGCCGTTCAGTATTCCGCTTTGGGCACTGCGCATGACCAATGCAGAAGCCGCCCGCCAATATGTCTGGAACAACACCGTGCGCTGGCGCTTCGATATGGAAGCGGTACGCAAGGACTTTCCGTTCCTGACATCCTTCGAGACTTTCCTGCGGCAGCGATCCGCCGCCGTCTGACACAATGAGGAGCCCTATGCCCAGCATTCACGCAGACCATCACTATACTCATGACGCCGATACGGTATGGCACCGGATTCGGGGTTTTGGCGATCTGAAAAGCTGGTTACCTAGTGTCACCGACTGTTCGGTAACCGGCACCGGCGTGGGAGCTACTCGTACCGTCAGCATGGCCACAGGGGGGCAGGTCATTGAAGAACTAGTTGCCTACGACGAGGCCTCCAGGCGGTTTTCCTACCGCATTGTGGCAGCGCCGGGAGTACGGGAAGAAAACCGTTTTGTAGCCACGGTCAGCGTGAGGCCTGTCGACAAGGGCTGCCGGGTAACCTGGCAGGCTGACTTTGATGCGGCAGACACACCGCCGGAAAAGCTGGAAGCAGCCAGGCAAGGGGGCGAACAGATGTACCGGTTCTGCCTTTCCCATCTGGCCACTTTACTGGACAGCTAATCAGGGCTCACAAATCCATGCCTTGGCACTGTCCACGTCATCACCGGCAAAGACCTTTACCTCTATGGAAGGCAACAGCTTGTCCGCCAGCAGCGCCAGACGGCGCATCCAGTCCCGGTCGGTGACCACGGCCTCGCGTTCGAATTGTTGCCAGTGGCGCAAACCGAACTTCAGGTCCTGGAAAAGGGCATCCATGGCGACACCACCAAAGGTCTCCATTTCCGCGTAGAAGCGCACCTTGTCGTGCTTGGCCAGCGCCGCTTCCAGGGCTTCTGCCACTGCATCGAACTCCGGGCGGGTGATCTTGCCGGAAATTCTTGCACCAACCACGCGATCATCGTCAAACGGAATGAGTGTCAGCATGCCTGCCCCTCCTTGTGTGCCGCTCGGCCCTCAGTGTTCCTCGGGGTTAGTGCCTTCAGCCACGGGCGCATTCAACGCCTGCCAGCTCTGTTTGGCGGCTTCCCAGCCCTGGGAAAATTTTACCTTGGCGGCTTCCCAGTTGTCCGCACCGGCCTGCTGCAGTGCCTGGTAACGGGTTTCCAGCTCTGCGCGTTGCTCTTTCAGCGCTGCCATGGCGGATTGTTTGTCCAGCCGAGCCTGCTGGGAAAGTTCTTTCCAGCCGCTATCAATTTCGCTCTGCAGCAGCGTGATCTGCCGATCCAGATCATCCAGCGCATGGCGGGCAGTGCGCATGGCATCGTTTTTCTGTTCCACCGTGAATTCCTGAATATCTTCCAGGGTGTCTTCCATCTGCACGGCGACTTTATCCGGGTCCGGGGTTTTCACATTGGGCACCCCTTGGGTGTCCGCCCAGGAGGTAGCGGTGGTTACCAGCATGAATGCGGCGGCAGCGAGTAAACGGTGTGTCATCGGAGCACTCCTTGTATTGCCTGTTAATGCCTGTCATCCGGTAGGACAAGCAGAACGCAGGAAATGCTCCTGAGGAGATGAAAAATGAGGTAAAACGGGGCCTGAACTGACCACTTCCAGCAAGCTCTGACCCCGCGTCCTGTCAGGCGCTAAGGATATAGACCAGCATCTCCACCACCTGCTCGGGAGTGCGTGCCACGGCATCGGCAGCGGCATCCACTTCCTTGAGAGGATGATCGTGTTCTTCGTCGTGAAGAATGATCATGGGCGTGCCCAAGGCGGCGGTGTAACCCGCATCGAAGGCCGCATTCCACTGCTTGTACTTGGGCCCGAAACGGACAATGACCAGATCTGCCTCGTCGATCAGCTTGCGAGTACGGATACCGTTAATCCCGGCACCCAGGCGATCTTCCCAGAAACGCTTTTCTTCCGCGCCAAGAATGTTTACCCCCACCTTGTCGCTGGCTTCGTGATCGGTCACCGGGCCGCTAAATTCGATATCCAGTTCTTTCTCGGCACACCCCTGAATGATCCGCTCGCGCCAATCGGTGTGAATCTCCCCGGAGAGGTAAACCGTCCAGAAGCTCATTGCATTTCTCCCATCAATAACAGTGTCAGTCAGGCCGGCCAGCATAGCAGGCTACTGAAAAACCCGTTGCGTGCTCAGTCTTTCAGGCTGGCTCGTAATCTAGGCGCAATTTTGATGGCATGCTGGTTGCCTGTCGAGAAATTGCAACGACGAGTACGGGCCAGCCTGGAAGACCCGAAGGGCGCGGCCTGAAGCGTACATCTGCTGCGCCTTGTCTCTAGGAAAGGGAGCCACCCTGCCCGTCAAGACAAAACACAACAGCTGCACACTTCAGGCCACGCTGAGCATGCAACGGGTTTTTCAGTAGCCTGCCAGGTCCATGGTTGCAAAAGGCAAGGCGACTGCCGTTAAATGCCCGCATCCCGAATTTCCCGAAAAGGCTATCCCATGCGCATGACATTTGTGTTCCTGCTCGCAGCAGCACTGCTGGCAGGTTGTGATAACAACAATCAGGACACCGACCCGTCTGCCGCAAAACAGGGCACCGCCGACGCCCAGGGGCATACCGGTGAGCTGGTGCGCATTCTCCACACCCTGGAAAAAACCGATGAACAATGCCAGGGCGACGGCTGCCCGAAAGTGAACCTGGCCTGGATCACCTTTGAAAACCAGCCGACCCTGAATGAGGCGATCACCACCCAACTGGCCAGCATGCTGGTTCAGAATCAGGGCAGCACCCCCCATGACGGCACCATCGAAAGCCTGGTGGATGCCTTCCTTGCCGATGCCTCAGACATGGCCATGGCGTCCAAACAAGGCTGGGAGCTGAATGCCACCATCAAGCGTCAAACCCGTCGGGGCAACCTGCTTACCCTGCGCATGGACAGCTACGAATACACCGGTGGCGCCCATGGCCAGCCCGGCGTGCAGTACTTCCACTGGGACCTGGCTCGCCAGCAAAAACTGACCCTTGCTGACCTGCTGGAGCCTGGTAAAAAACAGGCTTTCTGGGAGCTGGCCCGTCACCAGCACCAGCAATGGCTGGACAAGGAAGAGCTGGATCAGGCCTTTCGCGACAGCTGGCCCTTCGATCGCACCGACAATGTCTACTTCGGCAAGAAAGGCCTGGTGCTGCACTACAACGTCTACCACATCGCCCCCTATGCCATGGGGCAACCGGAACTGACCATTCCGTATGAAAAACTGGACGGGATTGTGCGGGGGAAATACCTCAATCCGTAATCACTCAGCGTAGGAGCCAGCCTGCTGGCGAAGATAAGGTACGAGTGGCGAGGCTCGAGTGACGAAGTTCAAAACCGGTTTTTGATTTTCGAAACTCGCTTCTCGAACCTCGAAACTGGTTTGATTCACCCTCTACGTAGGGTGGATTACGCCTGCGGCTAATTCACCCTACAGAGTCAAACCCAGCAGAAACACCAACTCGGTAAACACCACGCTGGCCCCCAATGCATCCCCGGTATAGCCACCCAGCTGCCGCTTCAGGCTGGCGCCCCACAGCAGAGCGACCACCCCCACTGCCAGCAAAGCAGGCAGCCACACCGAAAACAGCAGCGCCACCACCACAGTAAAGAGTGTGGCCAGTAGCAATCGCTGTCCGCTGAAGGCCTCCGCCACCGGTTTGCTTTTACTGGTATCCGGGTCGGTCACGTAGGGCAGAAAACGCATCAGCAGCAAGGGCGTCAGCCGCCCGATGGCAGGCGTCACCAGCAGGGCCAGCCAGACCGGTTCGGCATCCATCAGCAACACAACCTTCAGGCCCAGCGCCACGAACAACGCCACCGCACCGTAGGTGCCGATGCGGCTGTCCTTCATGATCTCCAGCCGCCGCGCCACCGTGTAGCCGCCGCCCAGGGCATCCATGCTGTCCGCCAGACCATCCTCATGGAAAGCACCGGTAATCCAGAGATGGAAGGCCAGCACCAGACCGATACACACCGGCAGGCTCCAGAACGCGGCCAGGCCGGTAAAGAGCGCCGCATAAAGCCCGCCCAGCAACAGCCCCACCAACGGGAAGTAAAGGCTTGAGCGGTTCATCAACGCCAGGGAATAGTCGATCTTCACCGGCATGGGAATCCGGGTCAGGAAGCCCACTGCCAGCCAGAACGCCTGCCACTCCTGTTTCACGATGACGGGATCTCCTTCAGCAGCAACAGGTTAGCGCACATCAAAATGCGTCAGCGGGTTAAGGTAAAACATCTTCTTCCAGCCCTGGGGTGCACCGTCTGCCTGCCACACCAACGGCAACAGGCTGACCAGCGAATAATGCAGATGGGGCGGCTTGCCGATCGCATTGCCGCTATTGCCCACGGTGCCCACCGGTTCCCCGCCCCATAGCCAGGGGCCGGTATCGGCAATGTCCGCCAGGTGCGCATAATAGTGGAGCCGCCAACGAGGGCCCAGCACCAGAACGACCTTGCCGCCCCGGACCAGTTCACCGCGAAATAGCACCAGACCGCCGCTACTGGCCAGTACCGGCGTGCCGCTGGCGGCAAAAATATCCACGCCCTTGTGCACTCCGGACTTGCCCCAGGGGTGATACCAGAACGTCTGCGGGTGCCAGTCGTTGCTGTCGGCGCCCTGCACGGGAACCTGGCGCCCCTCCGGCAGCAGCAACCCGAGAGCCAGCAGCAGTGTCAGCCCGATCAGGCTGTAACCGGTTATCCGGCGCACGCGCGACATAATTCCAGCCACCTCTCAATGCCCGGGCTGCGGTATTTCTGGCGATGCAGCACAAAGTAGAAATCACGGCTGAAATCCCGGTGGGGCACCGGTAATTCCACCAGCGACCCGCGAGTGAAGGCCTCGCGCAGACATACCCGCGACAGGCAACTGATGCCCAGCCCGGTTTCCACCGCCCGCTTGATCGCCTCGGTATGCTCCAGCTCCAAGGCCAGATCCAGCTCCGGCACCAGTCCATGCAGGGCACGTTCAAAGGTCTGCCGGGTGCCGGAACCGGATTCGCGGACAATCCAGTGGGCCGCCCGCAGCTCTTCATCGGTAAGTGCTTCCTTACCGGCAAGCGGATGGCTCGGGCTGCAAAACACCACCAGCTCATCCTCCAACCAGGGCAGCAGCTCCAGATCCGGGTGGTTCAGCTCGCCCTCAATCAGGCCCAGATCCAGCTCGAACGCCAACACCCGCTCCACGATGGTCCGGGTGTTGGCCACCTCCAGATGTACCCGGGCGCCGGGCTGTTCTGCCATGTAATCGGCCATGATGCCCACCGCCAGATAATTGCCGATAGTCAGCGTGGCCCCCACATTCAGGCGCCCCAGATCCCGGTGCGACAACAGGTCTGCCTCCAGCTCCCGGGCCTGGGCCAGCAACGCCTCCGCCCGCGGCCAGAACTGGCGCCCCACCTCATTGAGCTTGAGTCGCTTCCCTGCGCGTTCGAAAAACTTCAGATCGTACAGGGTCTCCAGTTCCTTGAGCGCCCCGGAGGCAGCGGACTGACTCATGCTGAGGCTGTCCGCTGCCTTACTGATGTTTTCGTGGTGCGCCGTAGCCAGGAAGACCTGGAGCTGTCGCAGAGTGAATTTCATGGCTCCCTCCGGGCTGTCTGAACAGGTGGACACACCCTTATATCGTATTTACCGATATATTCTATCGGAATTACCCATTTTACCGATAAACCTTCTTCGATTAAATTTCCACCAACTGGAGTTTTGGAATAAGCGCTGAATTAATTATGTCTAATTTGAATACTGAAACCGTTACCAGCGTGCGCCACTGGAACGACACCCTGTTCAGCTTCACCACCAGCCGGGACCCGGGTTTCCGTTTCAAGAATGGCCACTTCACCATGATCGGCCTGGAACAGGACAATGGCCGCCCGCTGTTGCGTGCCTACTCCATCGCCAGCGCCAACTATGAGGAAGAACTGGAGTTCTTCAGCATCAAGGTGCCGGACGGCCCGCTCACCTCCCAGCTGCAGAACATCCAGCCGGGTGACAAGATCTATGTGAGCCGCAAGCCCACCGGTACTCTGGTAGCCGACCACCTGCTGCCGGGCAAGAATCTGTGGCTGCTGTCCACAGGCACCGGCCTGGCACCGTTCATGAGCATCATCAAGGACCCGGAGGTCTACGACCAGTACGACCGGGTGATCCTTACCCACGGGGTGCGCCATGTATCCGAACTGGCCTATCAGGACACTATTCAGAGCGAGCTGCCCAACAACGAATTCTTCGGTGAATTCGTCAAAGGCAAACTGCTCTACTACCCGACGGTGACCCGCGAACCGTTCCGCAACCAGGGCCGCCTCACCGACCTGATGACCAGCGGCAAGATCTTCGAAGACCTGGGCCTGCCCACGCCGAGCCTGGAGAACGATCGCTTCATGCTGTGCGGCAGTCCGGCCATGCTCAAGGATACCCAGGCAATTCTCGATGGCTGGGGCTTCAGGGAAACCCGCGGCGGCGAGCTGGGTGAGTATGTGATCGAGCGGGCGTTTGTGGAGAAGTAACGAGAGACGCCACGCGCTTCACGCTACGGGCCGCATTCGCGGCCCGTTTTTTTGATCCCTGTCCCGACCATAACGATCCGGCCTCACAGCGCATGAGCTGCTGGCTTACGCCAGGCTTCCTGTCGCACAGTCGCACGGTATTCGCAGGCTGAACCTGTTCTTTGGAATCATGGAGAGGTTGCCGAGGCTACGCGTGCAGACGATAAAACGGTGACGAGGAACGAAAAGCGAGTTGCGAAAAGGGACCACCTGTCAGGCGGCGCCTTTCGCTTCTCGAAACCAGTTTGTTCGCGCCGCAAGCGACGCCTCTACGAAAATTTATTTTTTGGGAGGCTGCAGAGTGACCGGCTTGGCCAGGGCATCGGTGGTTTCCGGTGGATTGGCATCCAGATCTTTTGTCGCCCCGCAGGCGACACATTCCATCCACTGCTTGTCATCGTCGATGACGCGCTGGATCTTGTCCACCTGCCCGCATTCCGGGCAGGTGGCACCAGCGATAAATTGGCGTTTCATGGTTGCTCCCTATCCCTCCGTAGGAGCGGCGCTTGAGCCGCTAACCTGCTTGCGAAGGCTTTCCCAAGTACAGTTCGCGGCTCAAGCGCCGCTCCTACGGTGAGGTTTTCTGAGATTATCAGCCGTTGATACCGCAATGGCGCAGCAGGGGTTCCACGCTGGGTTCACGGCCGCGGAAGGCCTTGAACAGTTCCATGGGTTCGCGGCTGCCTCCCTTGGCAAGAATTTCGCTACGGAAGGCGCGGCCGGTGTCTTCGTTGAATTCGCCTTCTTCCTCGAAACGGGAATAGGCATCCGCGGAAAGCACTTCTGCCCATTTGTAGCTGTAATACCCCGCCGCATAGCCGCCGGCAAAAATGTGCCCGAAGCTGTTGGGGAAACGGTTGAACGCGGGCGGCTGTATCACTGCCACCTGCTGACGCACTTCGTTCAGGACCTGATAGATATCCAGCCCTTCCCGGTACTCGGCATGGATGCGCATGTCGAACAGGGAGAATTCCAGTTGCCGCACCATCTGCATGGCACCCTGGAAATTTTTCGCCGCCAGCATTTTGTCCAGCTTTTCCTTGGGCAGGGGTTCACCGGTTTCATAGTGACCGGAAATCAGGGCGATGCCTTCTTCCGTCCAGCACCAGTTTTCCAGGAACTGGCTGGGCAGCTCCACCGCATCCCAGGCCACACCGTTGATGCCGGAAATACCGGACACGTCCTGTTCGGTAAGCATGTGATGCAGGCCATGGCCGAACTCGTGGAACAGGGTGACCACTTCATCGTGGGTCAGCAGGCCGGGCTTGCCACCGGCGGGCGGGGCGAAGTTGCAGGTCAGGTAGGCCACCGGCGTTTGCAGGCTGCCGTCCGGGCGACGGCGGCGAATACGGGCGTCATCCATCCAGGCACCACCCCGCTTGCCAGTGCGCGCATACATATCCAGATAGAAGGCCGCACGCACGCTGCCATCGTCGTCCACCAGTTCGTAGAAACGCGCCTCTTCGTGCCACAGGTCCACATCATCACGCTGTCGGAATTGAATCCCAAACAGCTTGCCAACCACGGCAAACATACCGTTAATCACGGTATCCGCCGGGAACCAGGGGCGCAGCTCTTCCTCGGAAATGCTGTAGCGCTCTTCACGCAAACGCTCGCTCCAGAAACCGATATCCCAGGGGTTCAGATCGTCGGCACCTTTCTCGGCCGCAAAGGCTCTCAGCTCCGCCAGCTCCTGTTCCGCCTGAGGCTTGGCCCGTTTGGCCAGGTCTTCGAGGAACTGAATCACTTCGTTCACATCACGGGCCATCTTGGTCGCCAGGGACTCTTCGCCAAAGTTGGCAAACCCCAGCAGTTGTGCCTGTTCGTGCCGCAAATTGAGGATTTCATCCATGATGGCGGTGTTGTCGAACTGGCCAGCCTGGGGTCCCTGATCAGAGGCTTTGGTTGTCCAGGCTATGTACATTTCCTTGCGCAGCTCGGCATTCTTGCAGTGGCTAATGACGGCAATAAAGACCGGCGCATCCAGCGTCAGCAACCAACCGTCCTTGCCGTCAGCCTTTGCCCGGTCGGCGGCACCGGCTTTGGCACTGTCCGGCAGGCCATCCAGCTCCGCCTCATCGCTGATGTGTTTAGTCCAGGCCTGAGTGGCATCCAGGGTGTTGTCGGAAAATTGGCTGGTCAGTTCAGAGAGCCGCTTGGAGTTGGCCATGTACTGCGCTTTCTTGTCATCCGGCAAATCCACCCCGGAGAGGCGGAAATCGCGCAGGGTATTTTCAATGTCTTTCTGCTGGGCTTCGCTGAGCGAGCTCCATTCATCACTGTCACGCAGCGCCTGGTAGGCGGCACACAGCTGCGCGTTCTGACCCACTTCGGTGCCGTACTCGCTGAGCAGCGGCAGGCAGCTGTTGTAGGCATTACGCAGGGCTTCATTCTGGGCCACCGCATTAAGATGCCCGGCGGGGCCAAAGGCTTTGCCCAGGCGGTCGTCTTCCTCATCCAGGGCTTGCACCAGATGGGCGTAATCAAACTTGCCCTGGGCCAGCACCTGCTGGATGCGTTCGCGGCCATCCGCCACCAGTTGCTCCACGGCGGGCAATACATGCTCCGGCTGGATTTTGGAAAACGGCGGCAGTTCCGGGTAGTCAATCAGCGGGTTGTTGCTCATGGGTGTCCTGTCCTGGTTCTGTCTGCGCTGCCGGCAAGCGCTGGCGAGTCGTCTCGTCTGGCTGCAGCAGCGTCTGGAAAATCAGCCACTTGCTCAGCAGGAAAACGCCAAGCAAGATCAGTAGGGTAATCAGTATACGGGTGGGCGGCTTGTTCATGGGCCTCCCTGACGATGACATTCAGCTATCGAGTTTATCAGTGATGGGGATTCGCCGCTTTGAAGACAAGGCCCCGCAGTTGGGCGAACGGGTATTTGTGGATCCGGATGCCACCGTGATTGGTGACGTGATCCTGGGAGACGACTGCTCCGTGTGGCCACGGGCCGTCATTCGCGGGGATATGCATGCCATCCGCATCGGCGCTCGGGTCAGCGTCCAGGACAACGCGGTGCTGCACATCACCCACGATTCCCGTTTCAACCCGGGCGGCTTCGCCCTGCAGATCGGTGACGATGTGACCCTCGCCCACCAGGCCATGCTGCACGGCTGCACCCTGGGCAACCGGGTGATGGTGGGCATGCAGGCCATCATCATGGATGGCGCCGTGGTGGAAGACGACGTCATCGTCGCCGCCGGTTCCCTGGTGGGGCCAGGGAAACGGCTGGAAAGTGGTTACCTCTACCGCGGCCAACCAGCCCGGCAGGTGCGTGCGCTCACCGAGGAAGAGAGGGAATTTCTACCCTATGTGGCCGGGAATTATGTGCGCTTGAAGGATCGGTATCTGGGTGAGGAGGGGTAAAGAGACTATCTGTAGGAGCGGCACTAGAGCCGCGAACCGAGCGTAGCGAGGGGAATGAAGATCAATCTAGCCGTCGTTCTGTTATTTCTGAAACCTGTCGAGCTCTGAGATTCCTGATCGCCCTGCGTTCGATTTCCGCGCAAGCGCGGTTCGCCCCTCCAGAGGGGCTCCTACAGCAGCTTCGTAGACATGTGGAGGTTCAAGGAGCTTTTCAGGCCGTCCTTATCAAACCAGCGTAGCTCGTAGCTAGATCCTCCACATAAACGACATATTCCCGAAACTCAGAATATCGTCGCTTTTACGAATCGGTGATGAGGACCCCTGCAAGGTCAGCGTGAAGGAAAAATCATCCAGCGTGATGCCGCCGCCGAGCACCAGCCCGAGAGTGCCGTCACGGGACTCCACATCATAGGGGCCACTGTTTTCTTCCAGGTAGGAGTAGCCTATGTACTCTCCGAAGCTGGCGAAGAAGATTTCCCAGCCAAACCCCTCCCCATCGAACAAGCCCACCAGGGACCCAGCGGTGCCGATACCGGCGTAGTCGGGGATAAAGTTTCGCGGAAGATTCTGACCAATACGCCAGAATCCACCGGCTTTGGCTGTGCCGTTAAAATTGTTGGCGTCTAAGCCCCAGGCGTAACCCACTTCACTTTGCAACGGACCCTGAACATACCGGAACAGGCGATGGGCGTGGAGAAAGTAAGCGCCGCCAATAGCATCATGGCCAAGCTGATTGTCCCAGCCTTGGGGCTCCTCGGAACCGGTGATCTTGTGCACCACTTTCTGTGACTGTTCTGCGCCAGAATCCGGACCCACGATGCCAACCCGTACGCCATAGCCGAACAGGCTGTTGCCGTTCCAGCTGAACAAGCCCAACTCCAGATTGCTGTAGCCCACATAGGGCAGATCATTAAAGTCCGGCGTTTCGCTGCTTATGTCCGACGGGGTAATCATGATCTGTTCCAGGCTCAGGGTCAGAGCATGCTTTTCATCGGCCAGACTGATGCCGGGTAGCGGGTCCAGCGCGGCGGCAAGGCCGCAGGTGAAGGTGCCATTTCGGTCGCAGTGCTCGTGTGCATCACCCACCCAGCTGATGCGCACGCCATTGGTGTACTGGCCGTCGGAACCGACAAACAGATCGTTATCCCAGGAAAAACCGAAGGTGGATGCCTCAGTCGCTAACGGCAGCAGGCAGGAAAGTATCAACAGAAGGCGCGAGGGCATACCTATACCTCTTTCGGGGAACGGCATCGCCCCGCTATCCACATCAGAATCGCCACCGCCGCTGCATGACCAGGAAGGCAAACGATGCGGACCAGGTGATCAGTATCAGTCCGTTAAGCGCCTCTACCCCGGCAATCAGTCGCAACGTCCCAAGAGGATACAGGTCACCAAGGCCCAGTGAGGTGTAGCAGGCGGTGGAAAAATACAGGTGATCCAGGAAACTGCCATCTACCGCACCGGCCAGGTTCATGGTGGTATCACCGTGGTCCAGAATCAGGTAGACCCACGCATATAGCGTTACCTCCACCATATGGGCGACAAACATGACCATTACCACCAGCAGGATCTCGCCGCGGAAATCTGACCAGCGCTTGAGTAGTGCGGACAATCCCGCCAGAGTCCAGTAGTGCAGTGTCACAGTGGTAAGCACCATGGCCAGACTGACCATGGAAGCAAACAGCACTTCGCTCATCACCGCACTTTCCGACATGACGCTAGCGCAACCCGCCAATTACCGGCGCGCTGTCCGGACGCCAGCCACGCCAGATTTCAAAGGCTTCTGCGGCCTGCTCCACCAGCATACCCAGTCCGTCGGCGGTGGCTGCCGCGCCCTGTTGTTTCGCCCAGCGCATGAAGGGCGTGGGCTCGCTACCGTATACCATGTCATAAGCCACGGCGTCTTCTGCCAACAGCCCCTCCGGCAAGGGCGGCATCTCGCCATGAAGGCCGGCAGAGATCGCATTGATGACCAGATCGAACTGCCCGGTCAGGTTATCCAGCCCGCCACCCAGCACCGGCGGGTTCTTTCCATCCATAAAACCGCGAGCCAGTATAGCTGCCTTGTCTTCCGTGCGATTGGCAATGCGCACCAGCGTCGGCGCTTCCGCCAGCAACGGCCCCATGACACCACGCACCGCACCGCCGGCACCCAGCACCAGCACCCGCTTGCCCTGAATGGCCCAGCCCAGGTTATCGCGGATATCTTTCACCATGCCGGCACCATCGGTGTTGTCACCATGGAGCCGGTCGCCATCCCACCACAGGGTGTTCACGGCCCCCGCCTGACCGGCGCGCTCGGTCACAGCATCGCACAGCTGGAAGGCCTGCTCCTTGAAGGGCACGGTCACATTGGCTCCCAGGCCTCCTTCTTCATGAAAGGCGTTTACCGTGCCGGCAAAGTCCTCCAGAGGCGCTTCGCGCTTTTCATAACGCAGATCATCGTCGCGCTGTGCAGCAAAGGCATGATGAATATCCGGGGAGCGGGAATGGGCCACCGGGTTGCCGAAAACACAATAGAGAGCCGTCATAACCACTCCCGATGAATCAGGAATTTCTGGTAAAGCTCGATCTCCGCACTGTCCGGCTGCGGGTGCCAGTCGTAATCCCAGCGCACCAGAGGCGGCAGGGACATGAGGATGGATTCGGTGCGCCCGCCGGACTGCAACCCGAAGATGGTGCCGCGATCGTAGACCAGGTTGAATTCCACATAGCGGCCACGACGATAGAGCTGGAACTGGCGCTCCCGGTCACCATAATCATGGTCTTTTCGACGCGCCACGATGGGCCGGTAAGCCCGAATATAGGCGTCACCCACGCTACGCATCAGCGCAAAACTGGTATCGAAATCAAACCGATTCAGGTCATCGAAAAACAACCCGCCCACACCACGGGGCTCGTCACGATGCTTGATATAAAAGTAGTCATCGCACCAGCTTTTGAACTCGGCGTAGATGTCTTCACCGAAGGGGTCACAGGCATCCTTGGCGGCCTGGTGCCAGTGCACCACATCCTCTTCAAAACCGTAAAAAGGGGTAAGATCAAAGCCGCCACCGAACCACCACACCGGGTCTTCGCCGTCTTTTTCGGCGACAAAAAACCGCACGTTGGCATGACTGGTGGGCACGTAGGGGTTCTTCGGGTGAATCACCAGGGACACCCCCATGGCCTGAAAACTGCGGCCGGCCAATTCCGGGCGAGCAGCGGTAGCAGACGGCGGCAACTGATTACCGAACACATGGGAAAAATTCACCCCGCCCTTTTCAATCACTGCCCCGTTTTCCAGCACACGGCTGCGGCCACCGCCGCCCTGCTCCCGGTCCCAACTGTCTTCACGGAAGCTGGCACTGCCATCTTCGTCGGCCAATTCCTCGCAAATGCGATCCTGAAGGCCCAGCAGGTAGTCCTTCACCGCCTGCAGTGATACCTCTGACATGCCGTCTCCCGGTTTCAATTCTTGGCTTGGAGCCTGTTTCAGGCGCGCAAGGTGCGGCCACTTTCCAGATCGATAATGGTAGAGGGTTTGGCGGCTCGGTCACAGGCGCCGCTGACAATAAAGTCCAGCCGTTCGCCAAGCTGACGGGCCACCTGGAACTGATTGCGGGCCGCCGGGCGGCCGCTGATATTGGCACTGGTGGAAATGATCGGTTGGCCCACCGCCCGGCAAAGATCTCTGGCCAGGGGGTGATCCGGTACCCGCACCGCCACCTTGGTAAAAGCGCCACGTACCCAGGCGGGTACGCTTTCGCGGGCGTCAACCAGATAGGTCAGCGGTGCTGGCCATTGCCCTGCCACTTGCTCACGCTGACTGTCGGTAAGGCGGATATAGGGCTCCAGTTGCGGCAGGTCTGCGCCGATCAGGATAAGCCCCTTGCTCACCGGCCGCTCCTTGATCGCCAGCAAATGCAATACCGCCTCTTCATTGAAAGGATCACAGCCCAACCCATAGACCGACTCGGTGGGATAAGCCACCACACCACCGGCCTGAATGATTTGTGCCGCACTATGCAGATGCTGGTACATGACGAGCTCACCCTGAAAGAAAGACGGGAAAATACCCTGCATGGGAAGTCGGCTCAAGAGAGAGTCCAGGATTGCACCGCTTAAAGCGGCACCGGTGTCAGGCGTTTTGCCGTCAGCGCCTTTTTGCCTTTTTTCACCTCGGTGGTTTCACACTCCACTTCCTCGCCCGGGGTGAATGCCCACTCCTCCCCTTCCGGCATGGTGCCGATAATCCGGTAACGCATACCGCCCACATGGACCGCATCCACCGCACGCCACTCTCCTTGTCCTCGCAGCAGGGGCACATAGATCTCGAACATGGCACACCTCGCACACAGACCTCCTGACACCTTCAACATTCCGCCCCTGGCGAGAAAAGGTCAAATATCAGGCATGGGCCAGGGCAGGCGTGTCATGAGTCCGACAGCCAGCTAGGCCGCGCCGCTGCGCTTCAGGTAACCACCCGCCACTCGCTCTACCCAGCCTTCCAGTTCCAGTTCTGAAAGCTGCCCGGCCAGGTCAGTGATCGGCATACCGGTGCGCTGCTGCAAAGCATCAAGGGAATTTAAACCACCGGTCAGGTAGTGAAGCAGCGAGGGCAGGTCCGGTTCATCGACCCCGGCCGCTTCAACACTACGCCGAAAGTCACCGAAGGCATGAAAAATATCCTCCCGGGATTCCAGCCAGCTGGCGCCATCACGCAATAGCTGGTGACAGCCCTTGCTCAAGGGATTGTGAATACTGCCGGGAATAGCGAATACCTCGCGCCCCTGGGCCAGAGCCGTGCGAGCGGTGATCAGGGAGCCACTCTTGATGGCAGCTTCCACCACAATGGTGCCCAGACTCAGCCCGCTGATCACCCGATTGCGCATGGGGAACTGGGCCGGCAGTGGCGGCGCACCGGGGGCAAACTCCGTGACCAGGGCGCCACCGGTCTCCACGATCTGACCGGCCAGCACCGCATTGCGAGGCGGGTAAATGCGATCCGGACCACTACCCAGCACAGCCACCGTGCGTCCGCTGCTGATCGCTCCCCGATGCGCAGCAGCATCTACACCCAGGGCCAGGCCACTGACGATAACAAAACCACTGCCCGCCAGATCCCGGGCAAAACGGCGACTATTATCCAGCCCGTCCGCTGACGCATTGCGGGCGCCGACGATGGCAAGGCCGGGAGCATTGAGCGCCTCCACGCTGCCACGCACCGCCAGCACCCCGGGGGCATCATCGAGCTGGGCCAACAAGGATGGATAATCCGCATCTCCCAGAGCCAGCCAGCGCCAACCTTGCTCACGCAGATGCTCGTAATGCACGGTCAGGGAGCCGGTGTTGTCCAGCAGCTTGCGACGCTCTTTCAGGCCAGCCGGCAACAGGGGGAGGTAATCGACCAACGCAGTGCTGTCGATGGATTGCTGTTTCAGAGCGCGGCCCAGGGCCGCGGATGACGGGGAAAACAACGCCTGCAATAGCAGGCGTTTGTATTGTCCGTCCATCGCCCACCTCCTTGTGTGCGTTTGACGGGTTGTCAGGAGCCGAAACTCCGGCGGTGAGCGCTACCGCGACTTAGTGAATCAGTAGCTACCCGCCGGGCTTTCGGCGACATCATGCATGTAGATAGGACGGAGGGATTCCATGATCAAGCCATAGCTGACCTTGTCGAAGACACGGAAGATCACCATGGAACCGGTTCTTTCCCGAGGCAACTGCACCCGGTCGCCACGCTGACGATCACGGACCACTTCACCCTGACCAAAGACATCCAGTACATTGCCTTCTTTCAGACCATCGCGCAGGCCCTTGTTGATCACCACCACATCGTTACGGGCCACGCTGTTGATGCGATCAAAGAAACGAATCACCTTGGCTTCGATCTTGGTATCCGGCGCCGACGGGTACAGCACTGAGCGAACCCGGCGATCTTCGGTAGAGAACAGCCGATCATCAATGCGCAGATCTTCGTTGGACTTGGTTACCCGCAGGGTCACCATGTCATCTTCCTGGCCTGCCACACGCCCCAGGCCGATCTGACGGGCTTCGTAGCCCAACACTTCGTTGGTATCCGGGTCCACGTATTGCTCACCGGTGCGATAGATACCATAGCTCTGATCCAGATTTTCCCACTGGGTCAGGGCATCACGCGCATAAACGGTGTCGCCTTCGCCGTAGATCACCCGGCGATCACGGCCCCCAACGATGTAGGGAGCCTCGGCAATCTCCTGACGACTGACCACCAGGCCTTCCTTCAGATACGCGGCAATGGCGCCGGCAGGAATGGCGGGAATAGCCTCATCATTGGCGATCTCGCGCACTGTCGGAGTAAGCTTGACCGTGCCGTTGGGCAGAGTCTTCTCTTCCACCCCGCGCTTCACCGACAGGCGGGGCTCTCCATCCACATAGCTCAGACGGATTTCATCACCAGGGTAGATCAGATGGGGATTGCTGATTTCTTCATTGATCTGCCAGATCTCAGGCCATTGCCAGGGCTCTTGCAGAAAACGGGCGCTGATATCCCAGAGGGTATCGCCGTTCTTGACGAAATACTTGCCGGGATGCCCCTCTTTGAGCATGACCTGAGCAGCAGCCAGGCCGGATAAAGACACTAACAGCCCGAAGGCCAGGGCGCGCTGGACCGATTTCATCATCATCGGATTCCTTTTATCATTATTGGACTCATCCCCGAGAGCGGCCGTGGACCGGTTTTCACGGACACGGTTTCTTTTGGATATTAGCAATGCGATCATATATTTAGCAACCGAAATTCGAGTGCTATCGCAACTTCCGAGAAGGTACATGGCCAAACTGGAAATACTGGAATTCCCTGACCCCCGGCTACGCACGGTAGCAAAGCCTGTGGAAAAGGTAGATGACGAGCTTCGCAAACTGATCGACGACATGTTCGAAACCATGTACGCCTGCCCGGGCATTGGCCTGGCGGCTACCCAGGTGGATGTGCATCAGCGGCTGATCGTGATGGACCTGTCCGAGGACCAAACCCAGCCCCGCGTGTTCATCAACCCGGAGATCACCCCGCTCACCGATGAGGTGGCCCCCTATGAAGAAGGCTGCCTGTCCGTGCCCGGCTTCTACGAGAAGGTACAACGCCCGGCCCGGGTACATATCAAGGCCCTGGACCGGGACGGCAACACCTTCGAGGAAGAGGCTGACGAACTGCTGGCCACCTGTATCCAGCACGAGATCGACCACCTGGATGGCAAGCTGTTCGTGGACTATGTCTCCCGGCTGAAGCGTGATCGCATCAAGAAAAAGCTGGAAAAGATCCACCGCCAGCAGGCTTGAAGACAGCTCCAAGCCGCAAGCTACAAGCTACAACGCGATTAAAGGTTCTTTGTTGTTTAAGCTCCGGAGCCGCGCTCAGAGTCTCGGCGCGGCTCCGGTATCGCAAAACAGACAAACCCCGGATTCGTGTTGTAGCTTGCAGCTTGTAGCTCCGAACCAATCAGAGGCTTTTCATTGAAACCCTTACGCCTTGCCTTCGCCGGCACCCCGGATTTCGCCGCCGCCAGCCTGCAGGCGGTGCTCGACAGTGACCATGAGGTGGTTGCCGTACTCACCCAGCCGGATCGGGCCGCCGGGCGCGGCAAGAAAGTGCAACAAAGCCCGGTCAAGGTACTGGCCGAACGCCACGACATCCCGGTGCTGCAACCGGAAAACCTGAAGGGCGACGAGATCCGCCAGCAACTGCGTGATTTGAATCTGGATGCCCTGGTGGTGGTGGCCTACGGCCTGATCATCCCCCAGGCGGTGCTGGATATGCCGCGCCTGGGCTGCCTCAACGTGCACGGCTCCCTGCTACCCCGCTGGCGCGGTGCGGCCCCTATCCAGCGCGCCATCACCATGGGCGACACCGAAACCGGCAACACCATCATGCAGATGGAAGCAGGCCTGGACACCGGCCCCATGTTGCTCAGCGAAAGCCTGCCGATTGGCGATAGCGAAACCGGTGGCGAACTGCATGACCGACTCGCCGCCCAGGGCGCCCGCCTGCTGGTCACCGCACTGAACGATCTGGATCAGTATCTGGCCAACGCCACCGCGCAGCCGGACGACGGTGTCACCTACGCCCACAAGTTGAGCAAAGCGGAAGCGCGGCTGGATTTTCGCCTGCCCACCCGCGCCCTGTACAACCGCATTCGGGCCTTCAATCCCTTTCCGGTGAGCTGGGTCCCACTGAACGGTCAGCCCATGCGTATCTGGCAAGCCAGCGAAAGCCCGCAACCTGGCCGGGATAACGATGAGCCCGGCCATATTCTCAACGTGGACGACAGCGGCATCCATGTGGCCACCGGCGATGGCGCACTGATTCTTGAAGAACTGCAATTGCCCGGCAAGCGGCGCATGGCCGTGGCCGATCTGCTGCGCGGTAACCCGGATCTGTTCCAGGTAGGCGAACCGCTGGGTGACTCCATTGACAACGTCTGACCCGCGCCTGACCGCGGTACGCGTCCTCAACAGGGTGCTGCCCGGTAAAGGCGACGGGGAAAGCCTGCGCGAAGTGCTGCGCGACTTTCCCCTGCAGGGCGCCGACGGCGGCCTGATGCGCGATATCTGCTTCGGCGTCTGCCGCCACCTGCGTCCGCTCAACCACTGGCTCAACCAGCAACTGGGCAAACCCCTTAAAGCCAGCGCCCAACCGGTGCGGCTGGCGTTACTCGCCGGGCTCTACGAACTGTGGTTCAGCGAGCGCCCCGCCCACGCCATCGTCAACGCCTACCCGCAGCTGTGTCGCAAACTGAAAGCCCCCTGGGCCGCCGGGCTCAGCAATGCCATCCTCCGCAAGGCCAGCAAACTGACGATGGATGAGGCCGTCGCTAACGCCAACCCCAACATCCAGCTCAGCCTGCCGGACTGGCTGTTCAAGCGCTGGCAGCACGACTGGCCCGCCGACGCGGAAGCCATGGCCCGGGCCAACCTGCAAACACCGCCCTTCACCCTGCGGGTGAACCGCCGCCAACAGCAGCGAGCCGGAGCCATTGCCGCCCTCGGCGACGGCGCCCGCCCCGGCGAGCTGTCCCCCTGGAGCATCTACCTGAACCCGGCCCGCCCGGTATTCCAGCTGCCAGGTTTTGAACAGGGCGCCCTGTCGGTGCAGGACGAAGCCGCCCAGCTGCCCGGCGAAGTCCTGCAATGCCCACCCACCGGCCGCATTCTGGATGCCTGTGCTGCCCCCGGCGGCAAGACCGGTCAGCTCTACGAGAAATTTCCCGACGCTGAGCTGGTTGCCCTGGAACTGGAAGGCAAGCGGCTGGCACGCATCAAGGAAAACCTGGCCCGCCTCGGTGCCGACGTCACCCTGCTGCAAGGCGATGCCAGCAACCCGTCAAGCTGGTGGGACGGCACCCCCTTCGACGCCATCCTGCTGGACGCCCCCTGCTCCGCCACCGGCATCCTGCGCCGCCAGCCGGATGTGAAATGGCATCGCAAAGCGTCCGACATCCACGCACTGGTTGATTTACAAGCGCGCATGCTGGATGCACTATGGCCGCTGCTCAAACCCGGCGGCATGCTGGTGTATGCCACCTGTTCGGTACTGCGGGATGAAAACGATCATCAGGTCAGCGCCTTCCTGCAACGCCAGCCACAGGCCCGGGATGTGACGCCACGGCCGGAAGAGGCCACAATGGTCAGCGCGGGATGGCAGCTGTTCCCGCAACACCATGGCCCAGACGGCTTCTATCTGGCGTGCCTGCGAAAGGACACTTGAGCGGGCAGCGTTTTTCTCCTTTGTGAGAAAAGTCGTGTAAGAGCGCCGCTCGAGGCGCTAACCCTCCCTCAGTAGGTACAGGGAAGGGAATCGCGCTGTTCGGGGACTGGAGAGACAGCAAAGCGCATGAAGATCATTATTCTCGGTGCCGGCCAGGTGGGCGGCACCCTGGCCGAGAACCTGGCCAACGAGCGCAACGACATCACCGTCATCGACACCGATGCGGAACGGCTGCGCGAACTGGGCGACCGCCTGGATATCGGTACCGTGCGCGGCATGGGCTGCTACCCGGCGGTGCTCAAGAATGCCGGCGCCGAAGACGCGGACATGCTGATCGCGGTCACCAACTCCGACGAGGTGAACATGATCGCCTGTCAGGTGGCCTACTCCCTGTTCCGCACCCCCTCGAAAATCGCCCGTATCCGCACCGCCCACTACACCAGCCGGTCCGACAAGCTGTTCAACGAAAACGCCCTGCCCATTGATGTGATCATCAGCCCCGAGCAGGTGGTCACCGATTATATCAAGCGTCTTATCGAGCACCCGGGCGCCCTGCAGGTGGTGAACTTTGCCGGTGGCCGGGTACAGCTGGTGGCAGTACGCGCCTATTACGGCGGGCCACTGGTGGGCAACGAGCTGCGCGAACTGCGCAAGCACATGCCCAACGTGGACACCCGGGTGGCGGCCATCTTCCGCCGCGGCCGGCCCATCATTCCCGAAGGCAACACGGTAATCGAAGCGGATGATGAGGTCTTCTTCATCGCCGCCAAGAACGATATCCGTGCGGTGATGAGTGAACTGCGTCGCCTGGAACACAACTACAAACGCATTCTGATTGCCGGCGGTGGCAACATCGGTTACCGGCTCGCCAAGAGCATCCAGCACCGTTACAACGTGAAAATTCTTGAGCGCAGCCCAGGCCGCGCGGAATGGCTCGGCGAAAAACTGCACCAGACCGTGGTGTTACAAGGCCTGGCCACGGACCGGGACGAACTGCTCAAAGCCAACATCGAAAATACCGACGTGTTCTGCGCTCTCACCAACGATGACGAAGCCAACATCATGGCTTCATTACTGGCGAAGCGGCTAGGCGCACGCAAGGTGATGACACTGATCTCCAACCCGGCCTACGTGGATCTGGTCCAGGGCCACGATATCGATATCGCCATTTCGCCCCAGCAATCCACCATCGGCAGCCTGCTCAGCCATGTGCGGCGGGGGGATGTGGTCAACGTCTATTCCCTGCGCCGGGGTGCAGCGGAAGCCATCGAGGCGATTGCTCACGGGGACAGCAAATCCTCGAAAGTGGTGGGCCGCGCCGTTGAAGATATCGACCTGCCGGAAGGCACTACCATCGGCGCCATCGTGCGCGGCGAAAAGGTGCTGATTGCCCACGATGACGTGGTGATCGAACCGGATGATCACGTGATCCTGTTCCTGATCGACAAACGCCGCACCCGGGACGTGGAAAAACTGTTCCAGGTCGGGTTTACCTTCTTCTAACGGCCGAGGCCACGCCAGCGCATGCATTTTGCTCTGATCTCGAAAATTCTCGGCCTGCTACTGGTGGTGTTCAGCTTCACCATGATGCCGCCGGTGGCCGTGTCCTACTGGTATCAGGAAGGCAGCGAAGGCCCCTTCCTGGTGTCATTCGTGATCACCCTGCTGTTGGGGCTGGCCCTGTGGTTACCCTTCTTCAAACACAAGGAAGAACTTCAAACCCGCGACGGCTTTCTGGTGGTGACCCTGTTCTGGTCGGTACTGGGCCTGATCGGGGCCCTGCCACTGTACATCAGTAATGACGTCCCCGTCGGCTTCACCGATGCCGTGTTCGAATCCATGTCAGGGCTGACCACCACCGGGGCCACCATCCTATCCGGCATCGATTTCCTGCCTAAATCGATTCTTTTCTACCGCCAGCAACTGCAGTGGTTGGGTGGTATGGGCGTGGTAGTGCTGGCCGTTGCCATTCTTCCCATGCTCGGCGTGGGTGGTATGCAGCTGTACAAGGCAGAAATCCCCGGCCCCATGAAGGATGCCAAGCTCACTCCGCGCATCGCCGAAACGGCCAAGGCCCTGTGGCTGCTCTATCTGTTTATCACCGTCGCCTGTGCCGTGCTTTATTGGGCGGCGGGCATGACCATCTTCGATGCCATCTGCCACAGCTTCAGCACCGTGGCCACCGGCGGCTTTTCCACCCACGACGCCTCCATGGCCTACTGGGACAATCCCTGGATCGACTGGACCGCCACCCTGTTCATTCTGATCGGCGGCGTCAATTTTGCCCTGCACTTTGCCGTCTGGCGGGGGCGCTCATTGATCGCCTATATTCTTGATCCTGAATTCCGCTTTTTCATGACCCTGTTCCTGCTTTACACCGGGCTGATTACCGTCGGCTTGCTGGCCTTCGAGGTAGATGTGACTGCCGATGATGCGCTGCGCCACTCCGCTTTCCAGGTCGCGTCGTTCAGCACGGGTACCGGGCTCACCAGCACCAACGCCGCCGCCTGGCCAGGCTTTATTCCTTACCTGCTGATCTTCACCAGCTTTATCGGTGGTTGTGCCGGTTCTACCGGCGGCGGCATGAAGGCAGTGCGAGCCGCCCTGGTATTCCATCACAGCGTGCGCGAGTTGCGTCGGCTGATTTATCCCAACGGCATCTTTGCCCTTCGCTTTGGCCGCCACTCGGTCCCGGATCGGGTATTACAGGCAGTGTGGGGCTTTGTCGGGGTCTACATCACCCTCTCGGTCATCTTCACCCTGCTGTTCACCATGACCGGCATGGACCTGACCACCGCCGTCAGTGCCGTGGCCGCCAGCCTCAATAACCTGGGTGTAGGTATCGGCCAGGTCGGCGGCGGTTTTGCCAACATTACCGACAGCGCCAAGTGGATGATGACGGTACTGATGGTGGCCGGGCGACTGGAAGTATTTACCCTGCTGGTGCTGTTTACGCCCATGTTCTGGCGACAATAAAAAGCAATTAATAGTTAACAGTGAATAGTTAATAGTTGCGCGGGTGGGCGCCCTGCCAACGGAAAGGCCGTGCCCGCGCCAACAGAACGGCACGAACCCACGACCCCTGCTGTAGGAACGGAGCGTAGCGGAGTAACGCACGAAGTGCGGCCCGAAGGGTGAGCGTGGCGAATACACCGCTTGAGGCGCGAAGGGGTTAACAGAAGCACCGCTATTCGCGATGCAAGCATCGGTTCCCACAGTCACTTCGCAGAAACAAAAAAGCCCCGGCATTGCCGGGGCTTTGGTTGCGCTATTCGCTAGCTCTAGTCGTCGCCTACTGATTCTTCTCTAGCAACCTGCAGAAATCGATCAGCAATTGCCGGTTCTTGTCATCGAGTGCGCGGAAGTGACGCTGCAACTTTCCCATATCGGTTTCCCAACCAGCAGGCGAAGGCTCACCCACCTGATTGGTCGATGTCGCATCCTCATATTCCCGGTATAAATCAGACACGCGCGTGCCCAGAGACTTCGCTAAAGCATCCAGAAGGGCAACGGATGGCTGCTGCATGCCACGCTCTACCCGTGACAGATTGCTGGGATCAGTACCGGCTCGATAAGCCACCTCTTCCAGTGTTTCTCCCATCTTAAGACGGTAACGCTTGAGTATCTCGCCGATTGTCATGGCTGGATTTTCCAAAGCTGCCGGCATTGACACCATGCAAATACGCACTTATCTTTTGCGTATTACGCAAATACCCCAATAGCCGCTACTCAGCTGAGGAAAGCACGTCACGGGTCAGCATGGAGGCGAGGCAGGCAGGATGCTTAAAAAATGGCTTGGCGGAAAAAATACATTTTCAACGCCCCAGTCCGTCCACAGGCAGGAACTCAACGCCCTTGACCTGGAACGTTACAAGGTGATCTATGCCTATAGCTGCTCCTCAGAGATATCCATGCTGATCTGGCGCAGCAATGAGATTTGCCATTCCCGCATATTGAACGCCAGCCCACTTTCTCCCCAGGAAGGAGAATTATTCATCGTGGTGCCGAACCTCCATGAAAGCAGCCTGCAACCACTTTTGCGGCAACTTGCCACTCTCGACCCGCTGGGCGAGCAACGGCTATGCGTCCCCCTGAAAATCACAGCCCTGAAAACTCTCCACCAACGCTGGCTGGAATTACGTAACAAGACCCGTGGTTACTAGAGAGACTCTCGCGTGCAAGGCGCAACATCATACAGGCCACACAAAAAAAGCCCCGGCAACTGCCGGGGCTTTTTTGTTCTAGCTGTTAACTATTCATGATTCACTGTTGACTGCCTTCAAGCGATATTGTTCACCCGCTTGGACTCGCGGAACAATTGGTCCAATTCGCCTTCGTAGTAGGCTTCCACCCGCGGGTTCATCACTTTCTTCCAAAGCGGCGGAATGAGGGCCAGCACGTACATGGTGGCGTAGCCGGCAGGCAGTTGCGGGCTTTCCTCGTAGTGACGCAGCACCTGATAACGACGCTTGGCATAGGCGTGGTGATCACTGTGACGCTGCAGCTGGAACAGGGCCAGGTTGGTCAGCAGGAAGTTGGAGTTCCAGCTGTGGGCCGGCGTTACCCGCTCGAAGCGACCTTTTTCGTTCACACGACGGTGCAGGCCGTAGTGCTCGATATAGTTGATGATTTCCAGTGCCAGGGCAGCGAAGAAGCTTTGGCCCAGGAAGAACACCACACCCTGCCAGCCCCACAGCAAACCGAAGGTCCCCGCAAACAAGGCAGAAATGCTGTACCACCAGATCAGCTCGTTATAGATACTGATGTTTTTCTTGCCCTTACGCTCCAGGTATTTCTTTTCCAGGCTCCAGGCATTCTTGAAGTTGCGTACAAACGCCTTGGGCAGGAAGTCATACAGGCTCTGGTTGTAGCGGCTGGAAGAGGCATCGTCCGGAGTAGACACATGCACATGGTGACCGCGTACGTGCTCAACCTTGAAACCGGCATAGGTCACGGTAGACAGCAACAAGCCGCCCATCCAGTTTTCCACCTTGGGATCCTTGTGGATCAGCTCGTGGCCCAGGTTGATGGCGATGATGCCACCCACAGTACCGATGGACACGATCCAACCGATCTTGCCGAGCAGGCCATAATCATTGGTCATGAAAACGTGGCCGGCGTAAAACAGCACCGCGATCCACACAAAACCCATGGCGATGGCAGACACCCGATAGAAGATTTCTTCACTCATGGTGGGGACTTGCACATCTTCACTGGGATTGGTCGGATCTTTACCTACCAGATAATCGAGGACCGGAATAATCCCGAAGATAAAGACGTAAAGGAACCACGCCCAGTAGTCCTGGGTGCCGCTATCCACACCCACGTAGGCCGAAAAGGGCACTAGCGGAACCATCAGCGCCCAAAACGTCAGGTAGCCGTATTTTTTCATTTTTAGCATTACGTCAGCGTTCATGCTCTCGAACATGGCTCATACCTCGCTAGTTCAAGCCAAAAGTAACAGTCTTCAATGTGATGATCAGGTTATCCATGATTTCTTGAATTGTCAAACAACTCATTTAGTGCCATAGTATCGACCGTGGAGGATAATTCCCGCCGAAGCCGAAAAGGACCTTTGTCATGTCGTTGAAAGCCGTCAGCCTGAGTGAACAGATTGCCCAGCACCTGGCCGAGCAAATCATCACCGGCACCCTGGTACCCGGGGCACGCCTGCCGGAGAATGATCTGGCCAAACAGCTTGATGTGAGCACTAACTCACTTAGAGAGGCCTTTCGTGTCTTGGAAAAGCAGCACCTGATCGAGCTGCAGCCGCGCAAGGGCGCACGGGTGTGCGACGTCACTGATGAGCAGGTTCACGACCTTTACGACTTCCTTTTTATGCTGCTATCGCGACTGGCAGGCCAGGCCGCCAGCAACTGGATGCCCGGCCAGATCGAGGACATGGTGGAAATGCTGCCGCAGCTGGAGCAGCATTATCAGGGCAACGATCTGCCCGCTGCCCACCAGCTGGCCTTCCGCTTTGTGGAACTGGCCACCGAACGGTTTGCCAACAACCGCTACCTGGCCGATGACATTATCGACCTGATCCCCCTGCTCAAGCGCTATACCTTTATCGCCCTGCAGGAAGACACCTCCGAGTTCGACGTTTCCCTGCAGTTGTTCAAGCGCCTGCTGATCAACGTGGTCGGCCGCAACACCGCCGACGCCGAAGCAGACATCCGCGAATACGGTGAAAACCAGTGTCAGATCGTCCTGCGCGCCATCGCCAAACGCCGTAACGCAGCGTAAAAGGCAGTGAATAGTTAACAGTTAATAGTTCGCGAACTGATTTCTCAGCCAACTGCCAGCATTGAAAGCCGCGCCCAAGTCCTGAGCGCGGCTTTCCACGTTTAAAACCAGGCACACTCCTGTCGCGCGCTGCTAACTGTTCACTGGTTCCTGCCCACACAATCCCCACAAGTCCTCCTTGTTCCGCTGCCATGCTGATCTCCATCACAAGGAGGCCACCATGAAACTGACGCTTTTCTTCTCGCTATTGCTACTGACCCTCACCGCCCAGGCGGACTGGCAGGACGAGGCCGCCACCGGCGCGCTGCTGCTGGCCGATGACCAGGGAGACATTACCGCCGCCACCCTGCTCGATACCGATGCTCACATCACCGTCAGCGGCCCGCTGGCGCGGGTCACCCTGACGCAACGATTTCACAATCCCAGCCAGCAGTTTCGTGAGGGCCGTTATCTGTTTCCTCTGCCGGAAAACGCCGCCGTGGACGGCATGGTGCTGACCGTCGGAGAAAGACGCATCGTCGGCCGCATCGACAAGAAAGCCGAGGCGGAAGAGGCGTATCGTCAGGCCCGCGCCAGCGGCAAGAAAGCCAGCCTGGTCAGCCAGCAGCGCCCCAACCTGTTCACCACCGCCGTGGCCAATATCGCTCCCGGCGAAACCGTGCAGGTGGAACTGCATTACCAGCAGACCCTGAACGTGGACGGACGCCGCTTTCAATTGCGCCTGCCGCTCACCCTGACCCCGCGCTTCACCCCAGCCACGGAAACGCCCCATCCCCTGGATTCGCTGCTGCGCAATACCGTGGCCAACCCCGGCGGCCCGGCCGAGGCCGGCACCGCGTCGATCCGCATTGATCTGGACGCTGGCGCCAGCCTGGCAACCCTGGGTAGCCCCAGCCACGCCATCCACTCACAACGCCACGGAAGACACTACACCATCACCCCGAAAGGCGGCTCCGTGCCCATGGACCGGGATCTGCTGCTCAGCTGGGAACTGGAAGACAAGGGCGAACCACTGGTCACCAGCTTTCACGAAGAGATCGATGGCGAGCACTACGCCCTGCTGATGGTGGTCCCGCCGGAAACCGGGCAGGTGACAACGCTGCCACGGGAAACCTTATTTATTATCGACAGCTCCGGCTCCATGGGCGGCGCCCCCATGCGCCAGGCCAAGGCCAGCCTGCAACTGGCCCTGCAACGCCTGAAACCCGGCGACCGCTTCAACATCACCGACTTCGACAGCCAGCACACCCTGCTGTTTGATCAAACTGCCACAGTCACCGACGCCAGCCGCCAACAGGCTCAACGCTTCGTGGACAGCCTGCATGCCGGTGGCGGCACCCACATGCTGCCCGCCCTCAGCGCCACCCTGGCCCAGCCAACCAGCGACGGCTACCTGCGCCAGGTGATCTTTATCACCGACGGCGCCGTGGGCAACGAGAACGGTATTTTCCGCGCCCTGCACGAACAGCTCGGTGAAGCGCGCCTGTTCACCGTGGGCATCGGCTCCGCCCCCAACAGCCACTTCATGACCCGTGCCGCCCAGTTCGGGCGCGGCAGCTTTACCTACATCAACGACCAGAACCAGGTCCAACAGGGCATGGATACGCTCTTCCGCCGCCTGGAATCACCGCTGATGCGCAACCTGCAGGTGCAGCTCCCGGACAACGTGGTCGCCGAACGCTGGCCGCAAAAGCTGCCAGATCTGTACGCCGGTGAGCCCCTGCTGGTGACCATGAAACTGTCCGCCCCCACCGACCGGGTTACCGTCAGCGGCTACAGCCACCAGCACTGGCAACAGCCGGTCACCCTGCCCGTCAGCAGTAACCACCCGGGCACCGCCAGCCTGTGGGCCCGGCGCAAGATCGCCGACCTGATGGACCGCATCACTCTGGGTGCCCCGGAAACCGATATCGCCCCGCAGATCACCCAGGTGGCCCTGCGCCATCAACTGGTCAGCCGCTACACCAGCTTTATCGCCGTGGAAGAGACCGTCTCCCGCCCGGCCTATGAACCCCTGCTGCAAGACACCGTCCGCAACCAGGCACCTCATGGCACCGCCTGGCCCAGCACCGCAACACCGGCACCCCTGTTATGGCGGCTGGCCGGCGTGCTGCTGATCGTCACCCTGCTGCTCTGGCTGCGTCAGCGGAGGCTAAACCATGGGACGGCTTGAACGAGGCTTGCTGGTATTGAGTCTGACGGGGCTTCTGGGGACCGCAGGCTGGGCCAGCTGGCTGGACGGCAAAGCCTGGTTGGCCCAGCACCTGATCGCCCATGCCTGGCAAACCACCCTGGACCAGGGCGCCCCACAGCGCCCCTGGCCCTGGGCAGACACCTGGCCAGTGGCACGCCTTACCACCCCCGCCGGCAAAACCCTTTACGTGCTTGAAAGTACCAGCGGCGAAGCCCTGGCCTTCGGCCCCGGCCGACTGACAGGGGGAATCGGCAGCGACCAGGCCCTCACACTGGCCGGCCACCGGGATACTCACTTTGCCTTTCTAGAAACCCTGAACAGCGGCGACCCACTCACCGTGGAATTTACCGACGGCTCACAGCAGCGCTTTCAGGTCAGCTCGCAGCAGGTCATCAACAGCCAGCAGCACCCCCTGCATATCCCCCGTGACAACCAGCAGCTAGTGCTGATCACCTGCTACCCCTTCGACGCCATCACCGCCGGCGGTCCCTTGCGCTACATCATCACCGCCAGGGCGTAACAGTGGGAACCATCGTTCGATGGCGAATGAAGCTCGCGACGGTGAAAGCGAAGCGATTGTAACGTTTGAGGGGATGGGGATGATTGAATCCAGGAAGCAACACCAGATAGGAGAGCACCACCCCCGTTGGAGCTTTGCTCGCAAAGCGAAGGCGCTTATCCATTCCGCAGAGATTCGCTTTGCCAGCAAAGCCCCAACGGCACACTACCGTTCATCAAGTCAGTATCATCCAGACACTTGCGGATCAGACCAGCAGGCTCTCAGCCCTGATAGTCACTGCAAAACCCAAGCTGCTCGCTGGCGAGATACGCGCAGAACGCCTCAACGTCATCGTTGGCATAGGTATTGGAAATCAGCTCACTGGGAATCAACCCCTCATCCCAGCGGTTCGCGATGATCCTGTGGGCCTTGCCACCCTCGTCACCGGGGTAAATGTTCACCTCGGCGGTTGTCTGATGAATATAAAGATCCCGAAGCGCTCTGGAACAACGAAACTGGCCAGCCTCGGCATCAATGGTGCACGCATAGCCCGCTTCGGAGAAAAAGCGGTCTGCTACTGTGAAGAATCGCTCCGCGTTCAGGTTCTCTCCTGCCTGCGGGGAAATGGTTCTGGGCGCATCACCGGTCACATTGGTACAGCCGGCTATCACCAGGGGAAATATTGACAGGGCAATAAAAGCAGCTTTTCTCATAGAGGATAGTAATCCTGATTTCACTGGCAACCGGCAGTCCGGACAGGGATGCTACGAGACTAGATATCCTGACCTCAGCATCAGTCTATTACACAAAGATCGCAGAACAGCAGCGCCAACCAAACCGTCACCAATCCGGTCATGATTCAACCACTGGTAGGGTGATTATTTTTTACCCGAAACAGCCAGCTTTCCCTATACTGCACCCCCAATATCAACATATTTGCATTACTGGGGAAATACTCATGGAAAAGCAAAAACAACTCATCATGGCCGCAGCCCTGCTTAGCGCCAGCACTTTTATCCATGGCGATACGGTCATCCCCGACGACCTGATCACCCAGGGCAGCGTGTGCGTGGGGGCCACCTGCGCTGATGGCACGGAATTCGGCTTTGACACTATCCGCCTGCAAAGTGACTCACCGCAAATCCACTTTGACGATACCAGCACTTCAGGCGCCTTCCCTACCACGGACTGGCGCGTAGGTGTTTCCGGTGGCGCCTCCGCACTGCCTGCTTCCTTCTTCATCATGAACGCCACCAGCGGAACCCATGTCCTGCAGATCAGCCCGGAAGGGGATGTGGCACTGGGCGCGGGTGCAGAACCCGTAGCTGACGCCGTTTCCATGGGCGCCATTGGTAACGGCCGTCGGGTCACCCATGTGGCGGATGGTATTGATGACAACGACGCCGTAACCCTGGGGCAGTTCAACAATCACATCGCTTCCATGGACACCACCGAGATCGATGCACAGGTCCAGAACCTGCAAAACCGTATTGATGATCTCTCCGCACGACTCAGCGCTCTGGCTGAAGACGAATAAGGCCGGCTGAATCATGAAAAAGTACCTTTACCTCATCGGATTACTGCCAGTGCTGGCCATGGCGTATCAGGTCTACAACGACAACCTGATCGTGCAAGGCAACAGCTGTACCGGAACGGATTGCATCAATGGCGAAACCTTTGATGTCGCCACTCTCAAACTTAGGGAAAACAACCTGCGCATCCGCCTGCAGGACAATGGCTCCCCAACTCAGGAAATCAACCTGACCGGACCGGATTACACCCTTAGCGGCATATTTGGCGATAGCTGGAACCTGACTGGCAATGACAGCGCCAATGGCGGCGATAACTATTTCGCCTTTGAGCAAGCATTACCGAACCCGGTAACCCGCCTCAGTGATGGCACTGCCATTGACTACACCTGCTATTACACCGGGACCACCATCCCCATTTTCGGTGAAGCCAACAAAGACAACATGGACGTCACCATCGTCGGCACCATCCCTGCCGGAGAACCCTGGGAAGACCAGTGGTGCGCCACTCGAACCGAGTTTCTGGTTCGCAATGGAGTGCGATTCACCCAAGGCAGTAGCGACACCAATGGTGGCGTAACTCTGGGCGTTGATAGTGAAAATGCGGACAACATCGTCAGCGTGGGAAACCCCGGTAAACTACGCCGCCTGGCCAACCTGGCAGCGGCACTGGAAGACATGGATGTGCTCACTGTGGCACAGATGGATGCCTATGCCAGCCAGAAAGCCGCACTGGACAAGATGAGCGCCAAACTGGATCAAATTGAACAAGCGGTCAGCGCCATGGAAAACCCACGCTCAAGTGGTGGCAGCCTGCCAGTTGGGTTGCTTCTGACACTGGGCCTGCTTCTCCTGCGAGGACGTCGCAGTTAATTGTACTGCGTCAGGAAGGGCAGCTAGCGCTGCCCTTTTTTACTCTGGCGATAGCATTATCGTGGTTCAGCAATAATGGAGGCAATCTTCTTGCACATGACATCGACCACCACGCCCTTGTATTTGCGTCTTCCCATATGAGGCCAACCCAGCTTCCCATAAAGTGCCGAAGCGAACTCAGTGTAGAGATAGCAAGTATCGGCATTTTACCGAAACGCCTCATTTTCTTACCGATTAATCAATACGGTTGCCATTCCTTGATGCCGGAAGTCCTTCTTTACATAGACGGCCGCCAACCAGGGGGAAAGATCTGGCTTGATATCCATATCGTTCATTACAAGTGCTGCCGAACTAACAAGCTGGTTTCCAGATATTGCAATAAAATTTGAGGGAATACCCTCCTGCCCGCGGCGCCAGCAATTGCTTCGGCTCTCCCATCCAGAGTCAATGAATGGTTCAAATGCTGCCTATCTGCATGGTGGAGCCCTGCCAACTCAGCAATAAAATTCCTTTGTTCCGCCAGAGGAACGATTTCCACAGTCTTGCCTCTTAACCACTAGGCAGGGTTTATGCTTTTTGAGAGAAGCGAAGAAAATATGCCCCACTGACTCAGAGGTTAACGCCAAACTCAGCGACCTTGTAATGGAGGCGAAGCCGCAATGAAAAGGGCATCCGGCGGCCGCGTACTACAGCGACTTGTTATGACTTTCCACCATTTTTGGCTCTAGATTCAATTGCAGATTGGGTTGCCTCACGGTTTCGATGGAAGCTTTCAATGTGGCGATCATTATAGCTGCCTGGGTTTATTCGAGTTTTCGCGGCCAGTGATTCCAGCGCCTCTCGACCACGACTCGAATAATCACGAATTCAGGCCCAGAAAGCTTTATATCCCGCGAGTACGTCGCCACGGATCCACATAGGATAGAAAGAAATAACTCTCCTTCGTGCTCAAAAAGCATCTAGTCCCATTGACTCGATTCTGAAACCTGCATAAAGCTTCCACTGGATCACGCCCGGCGCAGCGGGCAAATTGGAGCGAGGAACGAGCGGAAATTTGATCCGCC
>OJIS01000019.1_pt1 | contig 86949 bp, 78 predicted proteins | sample 1595671 | NCBI WGS metagenome assembly OJIS01 (sample SAMN05416814, study PRJEB24817) | seawater metagenome | isolation source: Sea water | place: Canada:Atlantic | collected 2013-07 | reverse complement strand
AGCGCATTGCTGGGGCCGATACACTGGAGAAGCTTGAAGCCTTGCTGCCCTGGAATGCCGAGTTGCCGGCTTTGAAAAAAGTGGCTCAATACGATTAGGGCAAGTGGGTCGATTTAACGGCGCTTACGGATCGTCCTCGTGGCGGCTGCGGCGATTGCTGGTGCTTTCCTTACCGGTACGGATGATGTCTGATGGCAGGTAGACATTTGTCATTGAGTATCTGCTGTATGGCTTCGGTCATCTGGGCCCGGGGCGAGGATTTGATAATGAACCCGAAGGGCCGTAGGTAAGTAGTGTTGATTGCAGGCATATTTGCAACTACTGGGAGAAGCTATGGAAGGCTTTTTCTGGGTTAGCTGAATGAACAACACTTTACTAGAAAATAACTTAGACTAGCGAACTAGATCTTCATGTTCTTTAGACGGATTTATCCAAGGCAAGCTTGACACTTTTCCATGGTAAAGGTAACTCTAAAAATTAAAAGAGCTTCGGCCATAGGAAATGGAAGATTAAGAGTGCCTCAATCATGTTAGGGGAGGCTCTGGTATGCAAACAAAGCCCAAGAAGCAGCATGGCATATATTTTCGTGGCTGTAGCAAGATTGTTCGTACTAATTGTATAGAAATAGGCTGATCTATGAGATGTATCCAAAAAGGTAGATTATTCCCCGAAATGCCCTCTTCCCGCCTATGCCTTCAAGGTTGCGCTATCGGTCCAACAGTCAAACTGTAAGCTGTGGAGTAGAGAGCTAAACCTAGACAGGCGGGGTGGGATTAGTTGACCACTACAATGGGCCTCATTCGTATTGGCGACGACGCGGGTTGTAAGGGGAGATTTGTTAAGAGGCTGTCGAGTTTTTTGATTTCGCTCTGGTTAGCTTATTTAGAGTAGCGTCCCAAACGTCTTTTATCCTCTAATAATAACAGTCGACTAGATGTCGAGGGAGAACTGCAATGGTAGATCTCATCGAACCAGAAGAGTTACCTATTTGGGTGCCGGGAGAGGTGTTGACTGCTAGTGACGACCTTGGGTGGCTTGATGTGGGGCAGCGTTCCTATAGGTATTCAGGCTTGGATGTTCCGATACCTCCGATGAATCACTATATGATAGTCCGATACTTTGAGGGGCAGACCCCCATGGATCGGCTTGTTGAGAGTCGCTGGAAGCGAACGACCTGCGTGCCAGGCCACATTTCTCTGCTAAATCGTGCGCAACCATCGCACTGGCATTGGACTCAAAGAATCAACGTATCACACGTATACCTCTCCGAGAGTTTAATGTCGCGTGTAGCTCAAGATGTCCTAGGCCGTTCAATATCTGAGATTTGCCTGCACGATGTGCTTAACGCAGAGGATCCAGTCATTACTTCAATCTCTGATGCCATCTTAGGAGAAACACGAAACTCAGCGATTGGCGGACCAGCATATGCTGAGGCACTGGGACTTCAGCTCAGCATCCACTTATTACGTAATTATGCGGATGTCAAATTCAAGGAGACGGTCAGTCAGTCTCGCCTTTCAAGACACCAGCGCTGTGCACTGACTGAATACATCCACGGAAATTTACAACATCAGATTAGCATAGCACAGCTGTCGGCAGTCGTTGGTTTGGGTGTTTGGACTTTTTGCCGGCGATTCAAGGAAAGCTATGGAATGACGCCTTGCGCATACCTACTAGAAAAACGCATTGAGCAGGCGAGGATGATGCTGTTGGATAGTTCTAAGCCAATCAAAGCTATTGCAAGCGAATGTGGCTTCTCGGACCAAGCTCATATGACACGAGCTTTCCGACGTAAGCTGAATCTGACACCTGGTCAGATAAGAGGATGACAGGATCATTAATCTGTAAGTGACCGCCCATCACACCTTGTCAGGTATAACCGGGTTCCAGTTATGGGGCAGGTCATGACGGCGGCAGCGGCATGCTCAAGATGGGATTACCGGACGCTTACATTAATCTGCTCTTTTTGGTCCGTCCCTAAGATTGCCTAGAGTGGCGGCATTCGTGCCACCACTCTAGGCATCAGTGCCTCAGTCGAGATTTTGATAAGTCGTAGCTTCGAATTCATAGAAGCCGGGATACGATGAGCAATCGTAGAATGGTAAAATTTGGGTTGCCCAGTAACCGCCGATTCCCTTGGTTTTATCGATCCACAGATAGGAATTGGCGAGCCCGGCCCAAGCCATTGAGCCCGGTGAGCGTCCTGTAGGGGCTTTCTCACGGTTAACCATGAAGGCATGGGACCAACCCTTATCGACCCCGGGCATAAACTCACCGCTGTTGGCAAGGCTAGGATCGGATGTTTTCCAGAACCCGATTGGAATGCTTGTGCCAGCGTAGCCGTCTTTAGCTAGCAAGCTTGCCGTTTCAGGCTTGAGCACCCTCCCGTTCTCGCCCGCTCCGTCGTTTAGGATCATTCGCAGGAACTTCATGTAGTCCCTCACGGTTCCATAGAGGCCGTGTCCGCCCATATCCATCGCAGGCTCTGTCGGTAATGCCAACTCTGGGACTGGTATTAACTGGCCGTCTTCAGCCCTTGAATGTATTGTCGCTCGTCGGTTCATCATGTCGTTGTTTACTGAAAATGCGGTGTCAGTCATGTCGAGCGGTTGAAACACGTGCTCATGCATAACCTCAGCAAGACGTCTCCCTCGCAACTTCTCCACGATCAGACCAAGCCAGTCAGTATTTACCCCATAGGTCCATGCATCGCCTGGATCGTGCTGAAGCACTGTCTGGATCGACTCTTTGGTGCAAGTGATGATCGATGGAATATCCTCTAGTTCTCGGTAGCGTTTATCTTCCGCGTTGAAAAACTCATAGCTAAGCCCTGAGGTATGCAACAGAAGATCACTAACCGTAACCCTGCGCTTTGGAGGCCTGAGTCTCGGCTTCCCATCCGCGCTGAATCCTTCAAGCACTTGCAGTTCATCCATCTCCGGCAGGTACTCCGCGATTGGATCATCAAGTCGTAGAAGTCCCTCTTCAATCAACTGCAACGCACATACACTTGTAATTGCCTTAGTGGTTGAGAAGATAGCAAACACGGTGTCTAAATCCATAGGCGTTTGTTTGCCCAGTTCCCGTACCCCCGCAGCTCCTTCGTAGATATTGCAGTCCTGATCAGTGACCATGGCTACGACACCTGGAGCACCACCATGGCGTCCTGTGGTCTGTTGAAGCACACTGTCCAGTGCAGCTTTCATTCTTGCATTGCTCATTTGGCACTACCTCTTGTTTCTTTTGGTCAGATGAGAGCTACGTATGTCATGCGCTGAATGTGAACCCCGGGTAGTTGTTTTCAGCCAACTCAACACAGCGTTGATTATAGTCATTCACCCCACCACAGTAGGAGAGTAGTCTTCTGGGCTTGCCTGGAACGTTGGTGCCCATGTACCAGCTATCGACAAGTGGTAGGAGTGTTTGATTTGTGACCTCATCGTGGTGCTGGACCCACTCATCCTGGAGCTGTTTGGTTGGCTCTATTACTGTCTTTCCCTCTTCATTAGCATGCTGAATGATATCGGTGATCCACCCCACCTGCTGTTGCAGGCAAGTTGTCATGTTGCACAGAGCCGCGGAAGGTGCAAGAGGTGCGCCGGTAGTGAACAAATTAGGGTAGCCATATACTTGCAGACCCATGGCGGTGCGGATTTCATCGTCCCACTCTTCCTTCAAGCTCCGGCCTTCCTTACCGCGTATGTCAATTCGCGTTAGGGCTCCGGAGCCTGCATCGAAACCGGTGGCCAGAATAATTACGTCCACCTCATGAACCGTGCCGTCCTTCATCAAAACACCCTGCGGCACGATCCCCTCGATCGGAGTCTCTCGACAATTCAGTGCTTCGACATTCGGTCGAAGGTATGTTTCGAGATAACCTGTATCCAGTGGAACACGCCGGATTCCGAATCCGTAGTCTGTCGGAATAAGAAGGTCGCAAAGGTCTGGATCGAAGTTCAATCGTTCCCGCATTTTCGACCGCACAAACTCGGAGATTTCTTCGTTTATAGCTTCGTCGGTGAACATTTCGGGATATGAGGAGAGCCAGAGGGCGAGTGAACCGTCATTGTAAAGGTTCTCCAGTCTTTCTTTGCGTTCCTCTGGGCTGTCAGAGTGCCAAGACCGGCCATCAAAGTCGTAGTCAAACCCAGCGAAGGTGTTGAGCACGCGATCTTTCAGATAAGTAAACTGTCCGGACCAGGATTTCCAATCCTCCTCTGTGTATTTCGGATTTCGCATCGGAATTGTGTACTGAGGAGTGCGTACAAAAACTTTCAGCGTATCCACCTCTGGCGCAATGGTCTGGATGGCTTGAATTCCAGTAGCGCCTGTGCCGATCACAGCCACACGCTTGTTTTTGAGGTCTACCCCCTCTTTGGGCCAGCGAGAAGTATGGCAAATCTGCCCTTTAAAGGTGGACTGTCCATTAAAGACATCCTCAAGGGGCGCAGACAGCATTCCAGTACAAGCGATCAGATACCGGGCTTCTAGATGGTCACCGTTGTCTGTTGTGATCGACCAGGTACCACCTGACTCGTTCCAGTGTGCAGAGTCAACGCGGGTTTCAAACTGAATGTCTCGATGAAGATCCAGTTTATCGGCCACATAATTCAGCCAGCGCTCACTTTCAGGCTGAGCTGGGAACCGCTCTGATGGTTTCCAGTTCTCATAAAGCTCTTTTGAGAACCAGTATTGGTATATCTCAGCCTGAGAGTCGAATCGCGCACCTGGATACCGATTCCAGTACCATGTGCCCCCTACCCCCGAGGCGGCTTCTATAACCCTTACGCTCATTCCGAGGGCTCGGAGTTTGTGCAACTGATATAAGCCAGCTACACCTGCGCCGATCACTACTGCATCATAAGAATCAACATTCTTTGACATATTCATCTCAAACTCCTTCGTTTCCTCTATCAGGAAACTTTCTTGTATTTGTTTGTCGGTCATACGCACCACCGATAGTGGCGCGGTAACACCAATAATGAGGTGACGGGTGAAGTTTGGTATTGGACGAAGCTGGCAAGTTATTGCACATTTCTGGCACATTCTGATTTCTTTGTCTGTCAAGCTGACTACTTAGAGAACGTGAAGTGGCGTTCTGGTTGCAGTCGTTGGCGTATTCAACTTCGGGCAGCCAGCCGGCTGCTGGGCTGTCAAGGCCAGCTCGGTTGCAGTGGGATGACCGGATTTGTGAGCTTGGACTGATCGATAGGCTGCTGGGAAAGTTGCGGGGGCTGGATCTTGCGGGTTCCCAAGGGTTTGTCGGATTACACTTAGCTAATCCGACTTACGGAAAAGTGGGAAAGGGGTCAGATTGATCTAGCCCCGGTTGTACAGAAACCTCAAAAGTGACTATACACAGAGTATAGGTAGGTGGCCTATGACAACCGAACGCAAATACCGTCTCTTTACCCCGGAGTTCAAGCGCGAAGCTGTGCGCCAGATGTCGGACTCCAATAAGCACTGCACCCAACTTGCTCGTGATCTTGGCATCCGTGTAAACCAGCTCTACAAATGGAAGAAGGAGCTGGAGGCCAAGCCGGAGGATGCTTTTCCAGTCTCTGGCCGGCCTGCCGGACCTGAAAGCGAACTGGCCAAACTCAAGCGGGAAAATGAGCGCCTGAAGCAGGAAAATGAAACCTTTAACAGCGTACTATGCCAAGAGCCTTGTGTGAAGTACGCCTTTATCCGGGATCACGCAGGGCAATATCCCAAACGCGCCCTCTGTCGTTCGGTAGGTGCCTCTCCAAGCGGTTGCTACGCTTGGCGGTCACGCCCTGAATCAGGCCGACTCAAGGCCAATAGAACGCTATTGCAGCGGATCGAGGAGATCCGCCGGCAGACTCGTCAAACCTATGGGCCTTTGCGGATCAGGAAAGAGCTGCTGTGTCAGGGCATCAAGGCTGGCCTGAACCGTAGTATCACCAAGTTAAAGCGCCAGGCGGGCCTGATCACGGCACAGGCCAAAGCCTGACAACGCTCATCTGTTGGCAGGACCTTCGAACACATCGTTGAGTATCGACTTCTGAGACGCTTCTGGGCAGAAGTGCCAAATCAACGTTGGGCGGGTGATATCACCTATATCTCAACAGCCGAAGGATGGCTGTATCTGTCAGTGATCATGGACTTGTTTTCAAGGATGATCGTTGGCTGGTCGATGAATGGGAGCCCGACTCGAAGTCTCGCTACAGAGGCCTTGGAGATGGCCCTGGGACGCCGTGGAAAACCGGCCAAACTGATGCTGCATACCGACCAGGGTGTCCAGTATCGGACAGCGAATTACCAGGCACTTCTGACCAGTAATGGCATTGAGCCTAGCACGAGGCGTAAAGGAAATTGCCTCGACAATGCCGCAATGGAGAGCTTCTTCCACACCTTGAAGACGGAGCATGTGGGGCATTGCCGGCACCTCACCCGCCAACAGGCTCGGCAAAGCTTATTTGATTACATAGAGGTCTTTTACAACCGACAGCGCCGGCACTCATACTTGGATTACATGACGCCTTTTGAGTATGAGCAACGAGACGCTGTCTCTTAACCGGGTGTCCGTAAAACTGGGGCTCGTTCAGATGAAATTTTCATCTGACCCCTTTCTCACCGCTTCAAATACTGACTGAAATCCACATCACTGGCGGACAGAATCGCCTGCACCCGGTTGTGAACCCCGAGCTTGCGCAATATCGCAGACACATGGGCCTTCACCGTGGTCTCGGCAATGTTCAGGTTATAGGCAATCTGCTTGTTGGATTCGCCCTTGGACATGCGTTCAAGCACCAGCAGCTGGCGGCGGGTCAGGGAGTTCAGCAGCTCCGGTGAAATCGGATTATCCTCATTGCGGCTGCGGCGGGTGTTGCTTTCCTTGCCGGTGCGGATGATGTCCGAGGGCAGGTAAACATTGCCGTTCAGGATCTGCTGGATGGCCTCGGTCATCTGGGCCCGGGGCGAGGACTTGGTGATAAAGCCGCAGGCGCCGTAGGTAATGGCCTGCAGTACCACCTGCTTGTCTTCCTCGGCAGAGACAATCACCACCGGAATGGTCGGGGCCTCATTGCGCAACGTGATCAGACCGTTCAGGCCATGCATTCCCGGCATATTCAGGTCCAGCAGGATCAGGTCCAGATCGTCGTTCTCGCGGGTAATATCGAGGGCGCTGTCCAGATCGTCGGTTTCGATGATCTCGCTGCCCTCAAAGCCAGAGGCGATAACGCTGCTGATGGCTTCGCGGAACAGTGGGTGGTCGTCGGCAATCAGAATCTTGTAAGCCGGCTCCATGGATGGGTCTACCTGTTTGTTTTCAGTGTCGGGAATGGCTTCCGAATCATGATAACGGTTTTCGGAAGAGAGTGCGGCATCGAGCTCGTTCAGCATAGCGGCCTCCTGTGCAGAGAATCGCCGGAGTCGGAGTCGATCCTCTGTTTATTATTGTGATGGTTTCATTACACGCCATCCTGGTGTCGGGTTGAATGCGACCATCGCACCAAAAAACAGGCACCAAAGTACTATTCTTGCAAGGCTGTGGGCTTCGTATCGTGGAGCAATGAGCCTACAACCAACAATAACGACCGTCTCCCAATCCTCGCTTGCCGATCCCTGGATCAAACAGGGAATGGTCGCACTGCTATGTCTTCTTTTGAGTCTTGCAGGCAGTGTCCATGCCCGGGAAGGAGCGCCTGACCTGCCCGTGCTGTCTGTCAGCGTGTTGCAGTTTGGCACCGCCCACTGGGAGCTCGACCATCTCCTGCACCGGAAGCTGGACCGGGAGCATGGCTACCAATTGGAATTGAAACCGGTTGCCAACCTGCCGGCCTCCAGACTGGCGGTCACCAGCGGCTCGGTGCACGGTGCCGTCGCCGATCTGCTCTGGGCACAGTCGCGATTCCAAGCAGGCACGCCCTACCTGTACGTGCCGTTCTCCTCCCAGATTGGCGATATCGTCGTCGCTGACAGCTCAACGATTCGCTCGGTGGAGGATCTGGCGGGCAAGCGCATTGGTGTTGCCGGCGGGCCGGATAGCAAGGGTTGGATGCTGCTCAAGAAGGTGGCTCAGCGCCAGGGAATCAATCTGGAGGAATCCGCCGAACTTCAGTTCGCAGCTCCGCCTCTGTTGAGCCAGGCGCTAAAGCGCGGGCAGGTGGATGTTATCGTTACCTACTGGCATTTTGCGGCCCGCCTGAGAGGTGAGGGCGGCTGGCGATCGGTGTTTGGTATGGCTGACCTGCTCACTGAGCTGGACCTGGATCGCAACCTGCCGGTGCTTGGTTATGTCTTTCCAGAGCGCTGGGCGCGAGACAATGGCCCGCTGATGGATCGGTTTGCCGCTTCCCTGCAACAGGCCAAAGCCGAGCTGGCGGAGAGTACATCCTACTGGCAGCGCTTGCGTCCTCTCATGGGAGATCCGGACGACAGTGTTTTCGCAGCATTACGAGAGGGCTTTGTCGCCGGGACGCCTGCGCCGCAAACGGACCAGAGAATCGCTGACTTGCAGCGTTTGATGACTCTCACCGGCGCCGACCCGGACAACCTTATGCCGGCTTCGCTGTTTTACCGGAGCCAGCCGTGAAAGGCCGTGCCGGACGGCCGCCGCTGTGGAGCTACTGGGTAGTCCTGCCGTCGTTTGTCCTGCTCTGGGGGCTCATTGCCTGGCTGCTTCAGTCGCCCTTGCTGCCGACGCCCCTGAACGTGCTGGACACCCTGATTCGTGAATCGGCGACCGGCGAGCTCTGGCATCATCTGGGCGCGACCCTCGGGCGTGTGGTGGTCGCCTTTATTCTGGCCATGATCATTGGTACAGCCATCGGCATCGTCATGGGCCGTTCGCCAACCACCAATGCCCTGTTCGATCCCTTGCTGGTGCTTTTACTGAACCTGCCGGCCCTGGTCACCATCATCCTCATGTATGTCTGGTTCGGCCTGGTGGAAGTGGCCGCCGTGATGGCGGTCGTGATCAACAAAGTGCCCAACGTGGCGGTTACCGTCCGGGAAGGCGCCCGCAGCCTGGACTATAGGCTCGAGGAGATGGCCACTGTTTACGAGTTCACCCGGTGGCAACGGTTGCGGGAAGTCTGGGTACCCCAGCTGTTTCCCTATCTCATGGCGGCCACCCGGGGCGGCCTGGCCCTGATCTGGAAAATTGTCCTGGTGGTGGAGCTGCTCGGCCGTTCCAGCGGCGTTGGCTTCCAGCTGCATATGGCATTTCAGGTGTTCGATGTGGCCGCCATTCTTGCCTACAGCCTGGCGTTTATCGCCGTCGTCCAGCTGATTGAACTGGCCATCCTCCAGCCCCTTGAGCGCCGGTCCAGTCGCTGGCGACAGCCGGAGGCGGCCCATGCTTGAGCTCAGAATCGCAGGCCGCGATTTCGGCCTGCCAGTGCTCGGAGAGGTCTTCGCAACCATTGCGCGAGGCGATCGCATCTGCCTTTTGGGCCCCTCGGGTATTGGCAAGACGACGCTGCTGAACGCGATTGCCGGTCTCGATAAATCGGTGCCAGAGAGCGCCGTTATCGGTCGGAACCAGCTCCGGGTGGGCTACCTGTTTCAGGAGCATCGCTTGCTGCCATGGCGGACTTTAAACGCGAATCTTTCGCTTGTTGGGGCCAGTGATGAGGAGGCTGAAACGTTGCTGGGTCAGGTTGGCTTGTCCGGCTATGGACACTACCTGCCGGATCAACTGTCACTTGGCATGGCCCGGAGAGCCGCCCTGGCCCGCTGCCTTGCGGTGAAACCCGACTTGCTCTTGCTGGACGAGCCGTTTGCCTCGCTGGACCCTGTGATGGCAGGTGAACTCAAGGCGCTGATTGCCGGGATTCTGGATTCGCGTCCGAAGATGGCGATGATCTGCGTTACCCATGATGGCGAGGATGCAGAGATCTTGGCGAACCGTCTGTGGTACCTGGATGGCAAGCCTGCGCGTCTTCAGTGGGATGACGCTATCGGTGAGCCCGGATTGATCGATGGGCTGCTTGGGAGGCTTCGTGATCTGGATTTGACGGGCTCGTAGGTTGATCGATGGGTGTCCGCAGTCTGTCGGATTACGCTTTGCTAATCCGACCTACGAGGTCTGCCCTCCTCCGAATCAGGCAGGCTTGGAAGCCCCAAGTATCCTGGTGCGTTGCGGCCGGAAGCCAGCGGTCGCTAGCAAAGCTAGGGTAACTGTCACGCCGGCGGTAATTCCGTAAGCCATGGGATTCCACTCCAGATACAGCGAAAACCGGATCGCCTCAACGGCGTGGGTAAACGGATTGAACTGACAGATCCAGTAGAGCCAGGGACTGGCTTCGTTCATGCGCCAGAGAGGATAGAGCGCTGAGGACATGAAGAACATCGGGAAGATGACAAAGTTCATCACTCCGGCAAAGTTCTCCAACTGTTTGATCCATGTGGCGATCAGCAGGCCCAACGCGCCCAGCATCAGGCTGGTGAGAATCAACGCTGGCAGCACGGCCAGGTAACCCCACAGCGGTGGTTCCACATCCACCAGCAGTGCCAGCAGCAGGAACACATACACCTGGCCGATGGACACCACACCCATGGCCAGCAGCTTGGTGACCAGCAGGAATGGACGGGGCAGGGGGCTCATCAGCAGCACCCGCATGCTGCCCAGCTCCCGGTCGTAGACCATGGACAGGGCGCCCTGCATGCTGTTGAACAGGATAATCATGCCGCATAGCCCGGGGGCAATGTAGGTCTCGTAGGTGATGTAGGTTTCATAGGGCGGGATGATGGAAATGCCCAGAACGGCCCGGAACCCGGCGGCGAACACCACCAGCCAGAGCAGTGGCCGGACCAGGGCACTGGCAAAGCGGGTGCGCTGCTGCCAGAAGCGCAGCCATTCACGGGTCTGGATGCCTACGAAACAGTGCCAGTAGTGAGCTGCTTTCATATCAGCCGGCTCCGGTCAGGGAATGGAAGGTTTCGGCCAGATCCCGGGTGCCTTCGGCTTCGCAGATGGCCTGGCCCTTGCCGTCGGCCAGCAACTGGCCCTGGTGCAGGATCAGGACCCGGTCTTCGGCACGGACTTCCTCGATCAGGTGGGTAGCCCAGAGCACAGTCAATCCGTCTTCCTCGCACAGGGTTCGGACGTGCTCGTTTAGCGCTTTGCGGCTGGCAACGTCCAGGCCCACCGTGGGTTCGTCGAGCAACAAAAGCGAGGGCTCGTGCAGCAGGGCGCGGGCAATCTCCACGCGCCGGCGGTGACCGCCGTTGAGCTGGCGGACGGCATCGTTGGCCCGGTCCAGCAAGTTGAAGCGTTCCAGTTCCCGGTCACCGCGGGTGCGGGCTTCTTTGCGGGACAGCCCGTGTAACGCCGCGTGGTATTGCAGGTTCTGGCGAACGGTCAGGTCCAGATCCAGGGCATTCTGCTGGAACACCACGCCAATCTTGCGCATGGCCTCCGCCGGCTGCTTTTTCAGTGATTGGCCACCCAACAGAATATCACCCTGCTGCAGGGCCAGCAGCCGGGTGAGCAAACCAAAAAGGGTGGATTTACCCGCCCCGTTTGGCCCGAGCAGGGCGTGAAAACGGCCAGAGGTCAGCACAAAGCTGACCTCCCGGAGCACCGGCTTGTCGCCGTAACGAAAGCTGAGGTTGCTCGCTTCGATGGTCATGACGTCGGATCGATGACCACACCCCAGGGGTAGCGGCCCACCTTGATGGATTTAATGACCTTCATGTCCTCCAGATTGATCACGGACACGTCCCCGGAAACGCCATTGGTGGTGTACAGATGCGTCTCGTCCTTGTCGAGATCCAGCTGCCAGACGCGTGCACCCACCAGCAGGTAATCCAGAACCTCATAGGTTTTTGCGTCGACTACCGCCACATGATTTGAGGGGCCAAGCGCCACAAACGCGTACTTGCCGTCAGACGTCAGCTCAATACCTACCGGTTGGACCCGATCCTGATTCACACCGGGCACCTTGAAGGACATCTCGTGGATCTGCTCCAGGTTTTCGACATCGATGATGTGCACGGTGCCGCCAATTTCCGCGGAGGCCCAGGCAGTCTTGCTGTCCTTGCTGAACTCCACGTGGCGCGGACGCTGGCCCACTACGATGTTCTTCTCGATCTCGAAGGTCTCGGTGTTGATCCAGTGCAGCATGCTGGTGGTTTCGGAGGTGTTCACGGCCCACTTGCCATTCGGGCTCACCGCCATGCCCTCCGGCTCGATACCTACGTCAATCTGGGCGAGCACCTCTTTGCTGTCGACATCCACCACGGTCACGATGGCGTCGTCCTCGTTGGCGATGTACAGGTGCTTGTTATTCGGATGCAGCGCGAATTGTTCCGGATCTTCACCGGAAGGCAGGGTGTCGACAATCTTGCGGGTAGCCAGATCCAGCACCTGAACCGTGTCATCGTCGCTGGCGCAGATGTAGAGCTTGGTATAGTCCTTGGAGAGCAGAATGCCCCGGGGCCGCTGGCCGACGTCGATGGTTTCAATCACTTTCTGCGTTTCGGTATCGATTACCGACAGGGTGTTGTCCTTCTCGTTGGACACATAGGCCACGCTGGCCAGGGTCGGTGTCGACAGACCAATCATCGTGGCCAGGGCAGCGCGCTTGATCAGGGTTTTCATGGTATCGCTCCTTTTTGTTGTAACCGGTAAGGCGGTATCGGTTTAGCCGTTGATCCGGCACTCGCTTTCTGGCCGGTCGAAACCGAGGGTGTCCATCTGGCTGTTGGGGTGGAGAAAGCCTTCGAAGGGTGCGCGCGCCACCAGTCCCCGGGGATGAACCAGCGGAATCGGTTGTCTCAGCTGGCCATTCCAGTCGCGGAAAGTGAGCTTACGGCCCTTGAACGCAGCCAGTTGGAACTTGTCACTGAACAGGTAATTCCGGATCTCGGCGGGACTGGCGGAGTTCAGGTCGGTGATGGCGGTACCGATGGAGCGAACGGCTGTCCAGGCGGCGTAGTCCTCGCTGTTCATGTCCCTGCCTGCCAGCTCGCGAAAACGATTCTGGAGCTGGGCAGCCCCCCAGCTCTCCACTACCCGGTGCCAGGTAACGGGTGACATGCCCTGTGTACCCACCACCGGTCGCGGCAGCCAGGTATTGAAGGGCACGTACTCGCCAAAATCCCCGCGTACATCAGCAACCACCACAGCGTCGTAATCGCTGGCCTGGGTGAATAGCGGCAGCTCCTTCGAGGCGGTTCGGCGCAGGTCGGCGTCAAAGGTCCAGGGCTTGTCTTCGACGATCTCCAGCCCGAAGCGCTTCGCTGAACGGTGGAAGGCATCGGCCCAGCCTTTGTCGGCTTCGGTTGGCCCGGTAATCAGGAACACCTCATCCCAGCGTCGCTGGTTCAGCCACTGGCCGAGGGCATCGGTGAGCATCGAATAGCTGGGCATTGTGTGCAGCAGGTTCACGTGGCACTGGCCGGTGCGCAGGGCGTCGTCTTTGGCGCCGGCATTGAAGATCAGGGTGTTGTCGCCTGCTTTTTCCGTGAGGGTTTTCAGGGTCGAGGCCGGCGCGTTCACCACGAACAGGTCGAGACCGCTTTCGCGCATGGTCTCAAAGGCCGCGATAGCCGCTTCTTCGGTATCGGCAACGTCACTCTGGAGTGAGTAGGTCTGGCCCAGAAATTTACCGGTGGTGCTGTTGTCGTTCATGGCCAGTTCGGCACCCCGAAGGCCGGCGTCCTCAGGTTCCGAGATCACATTGGACAGCACCGGTCCCTGATCCGGCACCCACTGCAGATAGCCGATCTGCACATCGAGGGATTCCGCCTTCAACGGTGTTGCTGCTACCAGGGCGATCAGTGAAGTGGCCGTTGTCCGGGAAAGAACAGACATGGGTTTCTCCGGTTTGTTGTTGTGCTTCCAGCTTAGAGAAGGGCAAAAGCAGCGAAAATATTCAGAAAGTAGGAAAGTGGCGGTACTAAAGAACTATTCCGGTGAATTCTCCCGCCCTTAGCATGGATGTAGAGACGCTGTTTACTCGCAACGGATAAAAACAATGACCGTATACCGGAAGATTTCCCTGTTGATGCTGGCGGTTTTCCTGCTCGTCTACTTGCTTGGAGCGCTGCTCTATACCCAGCAGGCCCGACATGATGTTCAGCGGGAACTTGATGGCGTTACCGTTCTGGCTCAGAGTCTCGATAGCCCCGAACGTCTTCCCGGATCCGTTGTCAGTGGTCTTCGTCATCTGAGGCCGTCTGATAACGAGGAATCCGGAAAAGGCGGGGACGTGCCGGCCTGGTTTTTCGAGCTGATTGCCGGCGATGCCTCGCGGCCGTTGATTAACGGCTGGCAGGTTGATCCCGCCGATGAGGTGGAGGAAATCTGGGAAGGGTTCCTCCTGATTTCGGGCGCCTATGCCATTGGTATGGGCCTTTGTTTTCTTGCCCTGTTTTTCATCATTCGGCGCGGCGTACGTACTCTTGCCAGTCTGTCAGAGGCCATGGGTGCGGTTTCGACAGGTCAACTGACATCCCGGCTTCCCCGTCAGGGCGAACAGGAACTGGACGCGCTGGTTTGCCGGTTCAATTCCATGGCCGGGGCCCTCGAGTCGGAACAGCAAACGGTGAGCCGACTGCTTAACGAACTCCTGCAATTACAGGATCGGGAGCGCGAACACATCGCCCGGGTGCTGCACGATGATCTCGGCCAGTACCTGACGGGCATTCGGGCCCAGGCCCGCAGTCTGCTCTACGATCCGGACCTCGGTGACCGCCAGAAGCAGCAGGCCAGGGATCTGGCGGAACACTGTGAGACTGTCCAGAAACACTTCCGGCACCTTTTGCAGGAGCTGCATCCCCTGGTGATGGAACAGCTGGGCCTCGGCAGTGCCATTCGCCATCTGACTGAACAATGGCAACAGCTCAGCGGGCTTGAATGTCGCCTGGCGATGGACGAGCGCCTGCCCGATTTCACCGGGGAGCAGCAGACCCACCTGTATCGTTTCCTTCAGGAAGCCCTGAATAATGTTTCCCGTCATGCAAAAGCTTCCTGCGCCACGCTGGCCGTTGCCCGCAATGATAACGAGCTGAGCATCGAGTTGCGCGATGATGGCGTGGGCAATGATCAACTGCCCGGCAATGCCGGCCTGGGCGTGCGTTCCATGTGCGAGCGAGCCCGCTGCCTGGGGGGCGAAGTGAAGTTTCTGAGCCGATTGGGCGAGGGAACCCGAATCCGGCTGGCCGTGCCGCTGACTCCAGGTACCGGAGGTGTTTCATGAAACTGATGATTGTGGATGACCACCAGGTCGTGCGACAGGGCATTGCCAATCTGCTGCGCTCCATGCTGCCGGCAGTGGCCATCACCGAGGTCGACAACGGTCAGGATGCCGTGGCCCGCTATGGCGAGCTGCGGCCCGATGTGGTGCTGCTGGATATGGGGTTGCCGGATATCTCCGGGCTGGAGGTTGGGCGACGATTGCGCCAGCGCTGGCGGGGGGCGGCGATCCTGTTCTTTACCATGCACGATGAATTGCCCATGGTGCGTCAGGCGCTGGATGTGGGAGGGCTCGGTTTTGTCTCCAAGAGCTGCGCGCCCGAGGAACTCGCGGAAGCTGTGAAGCGGGTGGCATCGGGCCAACCGTACATCGAGCATCCGATTGCCACACGTCTGGCGATGAATCAGGAGCGGCCGGTCGATCACCGCCTCCGGGATATGACCCAGCGGGAAATGGAAGTATTGCTGATGTACGCCAGAGGGGAGAGCCTGGGCGGAATCGCCGAACGCCTGTGTGTCAGCAGCAAGACCGTGTCCAACCACCTGGCGGGGCTGAAAAGCAAGCTGCAGGTTTCGTCCTCCGTGGAGTTGATTCACCTGGCGGTCGATGCCGGCCTGATTCGCTATGGCCAACTGGAGGAAGCGAGGCGGGTCTGAGCCCGCCCCGGATCACCAATCAAAGGGGCAGGCGGTACAGCCCTCCATGTAGGTGCCCTCGAAGGTGGCGTAGTGGATCCGGCTTCCGGTCAGGTCCGCGTCCGCCAGGTTCGCCAGCCCCAGCTTGGCTTCCTGAAGGTTTGCCCCCCTGAGGTTGGCCCCCTCCAGATTCGCCTTCGGCATCCAGGAAATCTCGAAACTGCTGAACGGCATGGTGGCGTTGACCAGCGTGGCACCTGAAAAGCGGGAGAAGTCGAAGTTTGCTCCGGTCAGATCTGCGCCGCTGAAGTCCGCACCTTGGGCAAACAGGTATTCGCCCTGCATCCCCAGTAACCGGGCATTCCTCAGTGACGCGCCCCGCATGCTGGCCCGGTAGACCTGCAGGCGGTATCCGGTGACGTTGTCGAGGTTTGCCCCGTCGAGGTTGGCACCTCGCAGGCTGGTGTGGCTCAGGTTGGCGCCCGACAGGTTGGCACCGCGGAAGTTGGCGGAGCGCAGATCCATGTTCGACAGGTCCACGCCCTTAAGGTCAGCGCCGGGGCAACGGGTCTCCCTTTCCAGTTTGCAGCCGTTGATGACCGGCGCCTGATCAAGGTCGGCCATGTAATCGCCGGCCAGCGCTGGTGTAAACGCGAGTATCAGTGAGGCTGTTATGATGGGTCTCATGGGTTCACTCCCGAATCGATCTTAAAAAGGGGCCTGGCGAGACGCCAGGCCCGAACCGGAGGAAAATTAGCGGGAGGCCTGTGCCCAGGAGGGCATCTTGAAGACCCAGAAAGACCCGCCCTGAGAAATGGGCTTGGTCAGCTCGGCCATGTCGCCACCCCACAGAGGAACCGCGCCGCCGTAGCCGGAAGCAACCCCGATGTACTGCTCACCGTCCATCTCCCAGGTAATCGGCGAGGAGATGATTCCGGAGCCGGTCTGGAACTTCCAGAGCTCCTCCCCGGTTTCCGCATCGAAGGCTTTCAGGAAACCGTCGCCGGTCCCGGTGAACACCAGGCCACCCTTGGTGGTCAGGACGCCGGCCCAGAGCGGCAGCCGCTCCTTGTGCTCCCACTCGATCTCACCGGAGAGCGGATTCATGGCGCGAAGGATGCCCACATGGTCGTCATACATGCGCTTGATCCGGAAACCCTGGCCCAGGTAGGCGGCGCCTTTCTTGTAGGTGACTTCCTCGGTCCAGTAATCCTCTTTCCAATGGTTGGCGGGTACATAGAACAGCCCGGTATCCTGGCTGTACGCCATGGGATTCCAGTTCTTACCACCCAGGAATGGCGGAGACACCTCGATGGATTCGCCGCGGGTTTCGCTTTCAGCAACCGGTGGCGGGCGTTGCCCCTTCCGCTCTACAGGACGACCATCCTCTCCAATGCGTTCAGCCCAGGTAATGTTGTCCACAAACGGAAAACCTTTCTTGAATTCACCGTTCTCACGGTCGACCACGTAGAAGAAGCCGTTGCGGTCGGCATGGGCCGTAGCTTTGACTGTTTCGCCGTTCTCGTCGTACTCAAACAGCACCAGCTCGTTGTTGCCGGAAAAGTCCCAGGCATCGTTTGGCGTGTGCTGGTAGAACCACTTCACTTCGCCGGTAGTGGGGTCTACACCCACCTGGCCGGAGGTGTACAAATTGTCGTAGTCGGCAGGGTCACCGCCGGGGGATGTGCGTTTCCAGGTATTCCAGGGCGCTGGGTTGCCGGCACCAATGATGATGGTGTTGGTTTCCGCGTCAAAGCTGGCGCTTTGCCAGGGGGCGCCGCCGCCATGGCTCCAGGCCTCCACCTTGCCGGTTTCGGTGTTGGGATCATCTGGCCAGCTGGGCGCACGAGGGTCGCCGGTCGGCGTGCTCTTTTCGCCATTGAGGCGGCCGTAGTGGCCTTCAACGAATGGTCGCATCCAGACTTCCTTGCCGGTATCCGGGTCCCTGGCAAACAATTTGCCAACAACGCCGAACTCATCCCCCGAGGAGCCGTGAATCAGCAGGACCTTCCCGGTTTTTTGATCTTTTACCAGGGTGGGGGCGCCGGTCATGGTGTAGCCGGCTTCATGATCGGCAAACTTCTCACGCCAGACCACTTTGCCGGTGTCTTTGTTCAGGGCAACGATGCCGGCATCGAGGGTTCCGAAGAACACCTTGTCGCCAAAAATCGCCGCTCCGCGATTCACCACGTCGCAACAGGGGCGGATGCCTTCAGGCAGGCGGTGGGTGTATTCCCAGAGGCGTTCACCGGTTTTCGCGTCCAGCGCGAAGAGACGCGAGTAAGAGCCGGTAATATAGACCACACCATCATGAACCAGGGCCTGGGATTCCTGGCCCCGTTGTTTCTCATCGCCAAACGAAAACGACCAGGCCGGAACCAGGCGCTCGACGTTATCCCGGTTAATGGTGGTCATGGGGCTGTAACGCTGTGCCTTCGGACCAATGCCATAGCCCAGGACGTTTTCCGGCGTCTGCGCGTCATTGGCAATGTCGTCCCAGGTCACGTCTTTGGCGTGAACCTGGCTGGCGAGGCCGGCCGCTGAGCTCAGGGCCAGGGCCATTCCAATCCCGCGAAGCAGCGGGTGTTTGCGTGTTTTGATGTTCATAATCTTTCCCCTTGGTTTTTGTTGTAACCATCGTCTTGCTCATGGCATCGACGCTCCGAGTATTGGCGCGTACTCGTGCTGGTGGCGACGGAAAAAGCCATCGGGGTTGCGGGAAAATAGCCTTAAAAGCCGGGAAAAGTTCCCGAAACGCAGCCTTCATCATGAAAAGTGGTCAGTTTCCGGGTTTTTTCCGGATGCCTCGTGCTTTGGCCTTCGCTCCGACCGTCTACTACCAAGGAACTAAGCCAAAACCCCCAAAGTGGCATTCGGATTGGGTTCCTGGATTCCTAGACTGGGGATCAGCAAGTTGGCATCAGACAAATCCAATAGCCAACCACGGGGAATCCAATAACAGAGGTAAGACCAATGGGAATGTCCTTTTCACTCAAAGCGATCATGGCAACCGCCATGGCTGGCGTGGCCGGTTTCGCGATTGCGCACGGCAATGTCACACCACAGGAAGTGGATACGGGCAATCTGCCGGAGCTGGGCGACGAAGTGCGCATCGAAAACCCGTTTCGTGAAGGTAATGAGTTCGGCGAGTTCAACGCCCAGGCGGCCAAAATCGGCGAAAGTGCCTATGCCGGTAACTGTGCAGCCTGTCATGGCATCCGGGCGATGTCTGGCGGTCTGACACCGGATCTCCGGGAGCTGACCGAGTGGGACGACGAGTACTACATCGGCCGGGTGATGAATGGCACTGACCGTGGCATGCCGTCCTGGAAGAAAAGCATGGATCAGAATGCCATGTGGGCAATCCGCACTTATGTGGAATCGCTGCCTAAGCCGGAATAACCGTTGCGGCGTCCACCAAAACGTATGCCTGAATTCGGGTCGGCCTTGTGCCGGCCCTTCGTCGTTGGGAGATAACAATGAAAACACTGACTCGAATGCTTGCCCTTTTGCTGTTTGCCCAGGTGGTCCTGGCTCAGGAAGTTAACGACGGCAACGAACTCCTGAATCGACCTGCCGAACGCACCTACGACATCATTCTGGACTCCGGCTATCTGAAAGTCGGCGTCTACGAGAATTTCCCTCCGTACTCTTACGAGGTGGATGGTGAGCCCAGGGGCATCGACGTCGAACTTGGTCGCCGGATTGCCGAGGAAATGGGCGTGGAGTTCAAAGTCCACTGGATCACCCCGGATGAAAACCTCGGAGACGACCTGCGCAACAACGTCTGGAAAGGGCATTACCTGGCCAAGCAACGACTCGCCGATGTGATGCTGCGGGTGCCCTACGATAAGACCTACGCCTATATGCAGGATTCCACCGGTGAGTACATCAACGAACAGGTGGTGCTGTTCGGACCTTATCAGCAGGAAACCTGGCAGATCGCCTACAACCCCGAAAAGCTCGAGAGCGTCGAAACCGTGGCGGTCTTTCAATACAACCCCATCGGCGTCGAGATCGACACCCTTCCCGATTTTTACCTGACTTCCGCGTTTGGCGGTCGCATGCGAGAGAACGTGCGCCATTTCCACAAAGTCGCCGAAGCGTTCGAGGCCATGCGTAGGGGCGAGGTGAGTGCCGTCATGGGTATGCGCTCGGAAATTGACCATGAACTGGCCAAACCCGAGAACGACGGCTTCAAGTCGGCCGGTAACGGCTTCCCTGGTATTGGCAAACAGGTATGGGATGTGGGCATGGCGATCAAACACACCCATCGCCAGCTGGGCTATGCCCTGGAAGCCATCGTCGACAGGTTGGTGAAAACCGGTGAAATGAATGAGCTCATGGTTGAGCAGAATCTCAGGTACAGCGTGCCGGGCTACTATCGGGCGTTTCTGGATGAACAGGCTATAGCAAGGGCGGAAGGGGAGCTCTGATGGTTCGATCGGTGTGCGCCGGCCTCAAGTTCCGGGGTAGTCGTACTACCAAGTGATTAGAAAACCTGTTCGGGCGAGCAATTGTTGGTTTTTTCCACAAAGCCAAGAATCGTATCAGAGGCGGGAAAAGTTCCCGGTTCGGCCTGAAACGAACTCAAGAGAACTGAAAACAAGAGACTTGGAGAGCGCAACCATGAGAACCAACAAGTTCGGGATTCGCATCGCGGCCAGCGCCCTGGCCATGGCAGTATCCTACGGGGCCCATGCGGTAACCGACGAAGACATCATCAACGATCACAAGACCCCTGAGGACATTGTCAGCTACGGCATGGGTACCCAGGGACAGCGCTACAGCATCCTGGAAGATCTGAACACCAACAACGTCCAGTATCTGCAACCGGCCTGGGCTTTCTCCTTCGGCAGCGAAAAAATGCGCGGCCAGGAATCCCAGCCGCTGGTTAAGGACGGCGTCATGTACGTGACCGCTTCCTACTCCCGCATCTACGCCATCGATGCCAAAACCGGCGAAGAGATCTGGCAGTACGATGCCCGTCTGCCGGACGGCATCATGCCTTGCTGCGACGTTGTTAACCGTGGTGCCGCCATCTACGGCGACAAAATCATTTTCGGAACCCTGGACGCGAAACTGGTGGCCCTGAACAAGGACACCGGCAAGCCGATGTGGATCAAGAAGGTGGCTGACTACCAGGCCGGCTACGCGATCACCGCGGCGCCCCTGGTCGTCAAGGGCAAGGTGATTACCGGCGTTTCCGGTGGTGAATTCGGGATTGTCGGCAAGGTTGAAGCCTACGACGCCAATACCGGCGATCTGGTCTGGACCCGTCCTACCGTTGAAGGTCACATGGGCTACGTCTACAAGGACGGCAAGAAGATCGAAAACGGTATTTCCGGTGGCAAAGCCGGCGTAACTTGGCCCGGCGAAATGTGGAAGAACGGTGGCGCGGCAACCTGGCTGGGTGGCACCTACGATCCGGACACGGATTCCCTGTTCTTCGGTACCGGTAACCCGGCTCCCTGGAACTCACACCTGCGCCCGGGTGACAACCTGTTCTCCTCAAGCCGCCTGGCGATTGATCCGGACGATGGCAGCATCAAGTGGCACTTCCAGACCACGCCGAACGATGGTTGGGATTATGACGGTGTCAACGAGCTGATCTCCTTCGACTACCAAGAAAACGGCAAAACCGTCAAAGCGGCGGCCACGGCGGACCGTAACGGCTTCTTCTATGTTCTGAACCGTGAGAACGGCGACTTTATTCGCGGCTTCCCGTTCGTGGACAAGATCACCTGGGCGAAAGGCCTGGATCCCGAGACCGGTCGTCCCATATACACCGAAGGCGGTCGTCCGGGTAACCCGGCTGATATGGACGGCAAAAAAGGTGAAACCGTTGTAGCGCAGCCCGCGTTCCTGGGCGGAAAGAACTGGATGCCCATGGCCTTCAGTCAGCAGACCGGCCTGTTCTACGTGCCCTCCAATGAGTGGTCCATGGATATCTGGAATGAGCCGGTATCCTACAAGAAAGGCGCTGCGTTCCTCGGTGCAGGCTTTACCATCAAGCCGGCCAACGATGAATACATTGGTGTACTTCGGGCCATGGATCCGAAAACCGGTGAGGAAGTGTGGCGTTACGAGAACACCGCTCCGCTGTGGGGTGGCGTGATGACCACGGCCGGTGGTCTGGTATTCACCGGTACTCCTGAGGGCCATCTGAAGGCATTCGACGCCAAGACGGGCGAAGAACTTTACCGCTTCAACACCGGTTCCGGTGTGGTAGGCACGCCTGTCACCTGGACCATGGACGGCGAACAGTACGTCTCTGTAGCTTCCGGCTGGGGCGGCGCGGTTCCGCTCTGGGGTGGCGAAGTCGCCAAGGTGGTGAAGGACTTCAACCAGGGCGGTATGGTCTGGACCTTCAAACTGCCGAAGGATCGGGTTGCCAGCAACTGATCCGAACGCTTCAAAAAGGTCGCCTTCGGGCGACCTTTTTTATTTGGCTGGCTTCACCATCAGGCTGCCTGGTTCCGGGCTGTCTCGCTGACCGACTCGTGAATGTCCTCGAACAGCTTTCGATCCGTCTGCCCGATCGGCAAGTCATAGGTAATGGTTGCACCAAACGCCTGCGGATCGTGAGGGTCGTTTCGCACCTTGTCGAACACCAGCAGCCGGGTACCCAGGTAAAAACCTTCCTTGAGATCGTGGGTCACCATGAAGATAGTGGTGCCGGTTTCCTGCCACAGCTTCAGCAACAGGTCGTGCATGTCGCCCCTGATACCGGGATCCAGCGCACCGAAGGGTTCGTCCAGCAGGAGTACCCGTGGCCGCATGATCAGGGACTGGGCGATGGCCAGGCGCTGCTGCATGCCGCCGGAGAGTTCGTGGGGCCACTTGTGGGCAGACGGGCTCAGGCCCACGGACTCCAGCATCGCGTCCACCTTTTCAAGCGCCTCCTTGCGGGCGCTTCCGAACAGTTTGCCCAGCCAGGGTTTCTGTCCCAGTTCCAGGCCCATCAGCACGTTCTGGCGCACCGTCAGGTGTGGGAATACCGAGTAGCGCTGGAATACGATGCCCCGGTTCCGATCCGGCTCGCCGGGGAAGGCCTCGCCCTCCAGCAACAGTTCGCCGCGGGTCTGGGTTTCCTGACCCAGCAGCATTTTCAGGAAGGTGGATTTGCCACAGCCAGAGGCGCCCACCAGGGTGCAGAATTCCCCCTGTTTTACGTTTAGATTCAGGTTCTCCAGGATCACCTGGTTGCCGTATTCCTTCCAGAGATTGTTGACGGTAATAAAGCTCATCAGTGGCCTCCTGCGTTGTACCAGGGGAACAGTCTGCGGTTTGCCAGGCGCAGGCACTGGTCGATGACAATGGCGAGGATGGTGATCCAGATGACATACGGCAGGATCACATCCATGGCCAGGTAGCGCCGGACCAGGAAGATCCGGTAGCCCAGGCCTTCGGTGGAGGCAATCGCCTCGGCGGCAATCAGGAACAGCCAGGCGGGACCAAGGCTCAGGCGCACGGCGTCGATCAGGCGGGGCAGCACCTGGGGCAGGGCCATGCGGGTGATTACCTGCCAGGAGTTGGCACCCAGGGTCTGGATCTTGATCAGTTGCTCGCCCGGAAGCTCTCGAACCCGCTGGGCCACATCGCGCATCATGATCGGCGCGGTGCCGATTACGATCAGCATGACTTTGGAAAGCTCACCCAGCCCGAACACAATGAAAAGGATGGGTAATATCGCCAGCGGCGGCACCATGGACAGTGCCGAAACCAGTGGCGCCAGGTTGGCCCTGACCAGTGGCAATACGCCATTGAGAATGCCGACCACCAACGCCAGCAAGGCGGCGATGCCGACGCCCATCCCGAGGCGTGCGAGGCTGGCAGTGGTGTCCTGTACCATCAGGTAATCACCGCTACGGCGGTCTTCCTGGAACGCCATGCGTTCCACGGCGGCAGTCATCTGCTCAAGGCCGGGAAGGAGTTTGTCATTGGGGTTTTCTGCCAGCCGCTCCTGGGAGGCGAGGCTGTAGATGAGCATGATCAACAGGAAGGGAAGCAAACCCAGCAGCGTGGCGGACACTCGCCCGGGGTGATGGTTGATCATTCGCATGAATCGTCTCCTCTGGTTACACAACACGGCAAGGTCATCGCGGGTAACAGCGTCCCCTGCGATTCAGTCTCCCGGGCTTTTGTCCCGCCGTGTAACCTCCCCAGAGGTCGGTAACTCTCGGACCAGCCATCCAGGAATCTTCATTGCCCGGACCGGAACCCTAGTTACCCATTTTTTCCGTTGTGTTCGCAGCCCTGTCTGCGGTGTTGTGAACGGTGCTGTAAACGGATCGGGGTTTTGTAAATTTGCTGATGGAAAGGTTGCAGATGGCGTGCCACATCCTTCAAGCCGGTAAAACCGCGTCATGCCGGCGAAGGCGCAGTCGAAAATATGCACCGGATTGGTGCGGCACAGGTTCGGGTGCTCTATCATGACGCTTCTCCCGCGAGCAGCAATCGAGCCGCCGCCAGAATCTGTTCGTGGCTTTCCCGCTCCCGGGCAGCACCCCCTGCGATATGGCCCCAATTCGAGTGGATGGGATCAAAAGTGGCTCCTGGCATGCCAGCACAATCCTGCATGGCATCCTCTGCCACAAAATAGAGATCTGTTGTGCTGGGCATGATCCGGGTGGGCATGGTGATCGCGGCAAGGGCGGAGTCATAATCCTTCCTGAATACCGGGTTATCGCTGATATCGCCCCGCTGCCAGGTATCCAGCACTGCCAGAAGGTTGTTGGCGTCCTGGCCCAGATGATCCTGCTCCCAGAATCGAAGCAGCTCTTCAATGGAGCCAAAACCCTGTTCGCGCCAGAGCTCATGACGGAAAAACGCCTGGGAATAAGCCCAGCCCGCATAAACCCGGCCGAAGGCCCGGAGTCCGCGTTCGGGTGGAGTCCGGTAGCGGCCATTCTCGAAGGCGTGGTCACAGGTCAGTGCCGCCTTTACGCCCTCAAGAAATACCCGGTTGTGGGGATAGCACCGCGCGGTGCAGCAGGTGGCCAGCACTGCGCGCACCTGCGTCGGAAACAAACAGCCCCACTGCAGCGCCTGCATCCCGCCCATGGACCAGCCCATCACCAGCGCGATCCGGGCGTCTCCGAAGATGTCCTCCACCAACCGCTTTTGTAGCATCACGTTGTCATACAGGGACACGGCAGGAAAGCCCGGGCCGCCCTGTGCTCCGGCGGTGTTCGAGGGTGAGGATGATTCGCCTGCGCCCAACAAAGCGGGAATAACGATGCAGTAACGGTCTGGATCGAGGGGGCTGTTGCCTCCAACCCACGGGTGATTACCCGCGGCCGCACCACCGTAGTACGTGGGCAGCATAATAAGGTTGTCTTTTGGTGCATTCAGCTCGCCCATGCGGTGGTACCGCAATCTCGCGGAGCGCAACGTTTCGCCGGAAGTCAGAGGCAGGTCACCTGCTTCGTAATCTTCTACAAGCCATTGCTTTGACGCCATTTTCCCCTCTCTTTCAGGCTGACTGTTTGCCTGAAGTCTCTCGCCTTCGCTCTTATATATACACGCTGGCATGTATGTTGAATGGCAAAAATAAAGAAAGAAACGTGCCAGAACCCAAACTGATTGCCCGCATGACGGGCCGGAGAAAAACAGGATGACGGAATTGACCAACACCCAGGCCCTGAAAGAGAAGCTCACAGAGGAAGGTGTGAAATACGCCATTGCCAGCTACGTGGACATCCACGGTGTGACCAAAGGCAAGTTCGTGCCCGTGGCTCACCTGGGGCAAATGATGGAAGGCTCGGAGCTTTACACGGGTGCCGCCCTTGATGGCGTGCCCCAGGATATCTCCGACGACGAGGTAGCCTCCATGCCGGATCCCGATGGGCTAGCCATCTGCCCCTGGAATCGCCAGCTGGCCTGGTTCCCGGGTAACCTTTTCCTGAACGGCGCGCCTTTCGAAGCCTGTTCCCGGAATATTCTACGTCGTCAGCTGAGTGCGGCGGCCGATATGGGGTATCGCTTCAATCTCGGTATTGAAACCGAGTTCTTCCTGTTCCGGGATACCGAGGATGGCGGCTTTGCCCCGCTGAGTGATCGCGACAACCTGGGCAAGCCCTGTTATGACCCCCGCACGCTCATGGATAACCTGCCCATCATGGATGAGCTGGTAGACGCCATGAACGAGCTGGGCTGGGATGTGTACTCGTTTGATCACGAAGACGCCAACGGCCAGTTCGAAACCGACTTCAAATATGCCGACGCACTGACCATGTCCGACCGCCTGGTGTTCTTCCGTATGATGGCCAACGAGATTGCCCGCAAACATGGCGCTTTCGCGAGCTTCATGCCCAAGCCCTTTGCCGACCGCACCGGCAGTGGCGCCCACTACAACATGTCGCTGGCGGATCTGAAAACCGGCGAAAACCTGTTCGAGCCCAAGGGCGACGATCTGCACAACTGCGGCATCAGCAAGATCGCCTATCACTTCACCGCAGGTGTGCTGAAACACGGCGCGGCCATCAGTGCCGTGATTGCGCCGACAGTGAACAGCTACAAACGGCTCGTTCGCCAGGGCAGCATGTCCGGTTCCACCTGGGCACCGGTGTTCATGTGTTATGGCTCCAACAACCGCACCAATATGATCCGGATCCCCGGCATGGGCGGGCGCATCGAATGCCGTGCCGCGGACATTGCCTGCAATCCGTACCTTGGCAGCGCGCTGATTCTCGCTGCAGGGCTGGAAGGCATCCGTGAAGGTCTGGACGCGGGCGCACCCCATCACGAGAACATGTACAACTACAGCGATGCTGAAATTGCCGAGCAGGGCATCGAGTATCTGCCCCGGAACCTGGGCGAGGCTGTGGAGGCCTTTGAGGCCGATCCGCTGGCGAAAGAAGTCTTCGGTGAAGCCATGTTCAAAAGCTTTATCGACTTCAAGAAAGGCGAGTGGGAGAGCTATCAGAACCACGTCTCTTCCTGGGAAGTGGATCGTTACCTGAAGATGTTCTGATAGCCCGTCCGGGGCTTATTCCGTGGCGGTTTCGGCGTCCTTGTAAAGCGACTTTACCGGCTGGGCAAAGACCTTGCGCACCATGGGTTCGAAGAACTCGAGGGGCAGGGTCTCGCCCTCGGGATCAAAGGCCGGGGAATCGTATTTGCTGACAAATTCGATGGTGCGCTCGAAGTGGGGGGGATCCCGATATTCGTTACGCATGTCCCGGTCCATGCCCAGGTAATGGAAGAAGTAGTAGCCCTGGAAGATGGCGTGATGCTTTACCATCCAGTGATTGGCTTCACTGACAAAGGGCTCCAGCAATACGGCTGCCACATCGGCGTGGTTGTAGGTGCCCAGGGTGTCGCCGATGTCGTGTAGCAGCGCACAGACCACGTATTCGTCATCCTTGCCATCCCGGTAGGCCAGGGTAGCCGTCTGCAGGCAATGGGACAGCCGGTCGATCGGAAAACCGCCAAAATCGCCCTCCAGCAGTTTCAGGTGCTCCAGGATCCTGTCCGGAAGCCCTTTGGCAAACTGTCCGAATGACTTTGCGATGGTCTGCCAGTCCTCCGCCGTGCCGTCTTTCATATGGGTGAACTGCGCCTGGGGCGCATTGACGTCACTCATGCTGTATTTCCTCCGAAATTAATCTCTGAAACCGGGATCAATGCGATCCAGCTTGCGCAGCAGTCCCGGCCAGGCGAGGTTGCCGCCCATACCCTTGGTGACCTGCTTGGCCTGTTCTCGGATCGAACTGAGAATGCTGTCCGGAATCTGCACCAGCGGCTGGCCCCCGGACATGGCCTGGATCTGGACTTCGCAGGCACGCTGGAGGATGTACATGCCCAGGAAGGCTTCGGCTACGCTGGGCCCGGTGGTCAGCAGGCCGTGGTTGCGCAGGATCATGAAACGGGCGTGGCCCAGATCCGCCTGCAGGCGCGCTTTTTCGTCTTCCCTCAGAGCCACGCCTTCGTAGTCGTGGTAGGCAAGACCCGAGAGCGGGAACAGGCTCTGCTGGGACAACGGCAGCAGTCCTTCCTTCTGCGCTGACACGGCTACACCAGCGGTGGTGTGGGTATGCATTACGCAGGCGGCATCCTCACGAATCGCATGGATGGCACTGTGAATGGTGAACCCGGCCGGGTTGATGTCGAAATCGTCAGGATTGACCTTGTTTCCTTCCTGGTCGATGCGTACCAGGCTGGAGGCCGTGATTTCCTCGAACATCATGCCGTAAGGATTGATCAGGAAATGGTGCTCGTCACCGGGGATCCGCAGGGAAATATGCGTGAAGATCAGATCGTCCCAGCCGTAGAGGGCAATCAGGCGGTAGGCGGCGGCAAGATCAACGCGCAGCTGCCATTCTTCAGCACTCACCTGTTCTTTCTTGGACGGAATCGATAAGGGTTCAGACATTCGGGTGACCTCTGGGGTGTCCGGTTGTTGTTGGAATGGAACAGCTCCGAGTCTAGGCCTATTTATGGTCAACAAACTGTCAAATGGTTTACATTTGGTGGGGTTGTCTTGCCAGTTTTGGAGATTGTTGATGGCGGTGCCAGACGTTGAAGCGGTGATGCGTTCCTGCCCTTTATTGGCGGGCTTCCCGGATACGGCGTTTCGGGAAGTGGCGGCCATGGCCCGAACGCGACGGTTTGGCGCCGATGATCCCATTTATGATCGGGGATCGATGCAGTCAACACTCTGCGTGATTGCCAGCGGAACCGTGCGGATCACCTCGGTGAATGCAGCGGGCCGCGAGGCGACCCTGATCATCTTTGATGCCGGCTCCTGGTTCGGGGATACCGTCTTCTCGCCGGGTATGCCCAGAGTTTATGGAGCGACGGCCCACGAGGAAGCTGTCATCGTTGAGTTGCCTGGCGAAGGGTTCCGGCAACTCATGGCAAGCTACCCTGAGAGCTATCCGATTGCTTTGGACCTTGTCAGCCGGCGACTCTGGTCAGCCATGTCGATTATTGAGGATGACGCCCTGCGAGGCGTGACCGCGCGGATTGGGCGGCGCTTGCTGTTCCTGGCGGAAATCCAGGGCGTGCGCACGTCATCGGTGGAACCGGTCGCCCTGAAACTCACTCGCGAGCAGCTGGCCAACATGATGGGCATGACCCGGCAAGGGGTGCATAGTCGTATCAAGGCCCTCGAAAGCCGGGGCTTGCTCGCCTTGGGCTACGGACAGATCACACTTTGCAGTCCCCGGGCCTTGCAGGCGTATATTCAATCGCTTGATTAATCACGTGTGATCACCGCAAGAAACGGATGGCAGCGCCGGCTGCAAACGCGCATCCTTTCAACGAATGGTCGGATGCAGATAAAGGAGTCATCACATGGCCCGCAATGAACGCTCGGCGGTGGACCGCGAACCGGAACTGTCTGCCAGTGCGCCCGATAGAATGGTTGAGCTGGCGCGATTTATTGAAAGCCGGCCGGATGAGCGTCTGACACTCGAAGACATGGCGGCATTCATAGGGCTCTCGGCATCCCACGTCCAAAGGGCGTTCAAGAAAACCTTCGGAGTTTCGCCAAAGGCCTATCAGGATGCATTGCGCCTGAAGACATTCAAACAGGCCCTCAAGCATGGTCAAACGGTGACCGACGCCATATACGATGCCGGCTTTGGGTCGGTCAGTCGCGTTTACGGAAAGGCGGACCGACAGGTCGGCATGTCGCCGTCCCGTTACGGCAAGGGTGGGGAAGGTGAAACCATCACCCATGCCTGCCGGCAAACCTCACTCGGCCTGTTGATGATGGCCGCCACCGATCAGGGCGTGTGTTTTGCCGAATTCGGGGATGACGAAGCGGCGCTTCAGGATCGATTGCAGAGAGAGTTTCCGAAGGCACGACTGGTTCCCTCTGAGGCAAAGGCATCGCCGGAGCTGGATGCCTGGATTGCCGCTCTGGACGAACACCTCAGCCAGAACACGCCTCGCCCGGATGTACCTCTGGATATCCGCGGCACCGCTTTCCAGACACGCGTCTGGAAACTCCTGCTGAGCGTCCGCGAAGGTGAGGTGGTGAGTTACACAGAGTTTGCAAAGCGACTGGGTGAGCCCAGAGCCGTTCGGGCGGTGGCCTCCGCTTGCGGGCGAAACCGCATCGCCGTGCTGATTCCCTGCCATCGGGTGCTGCGCAGTGACGGCTCCCTGGGCGGTTACCGTTGGGGGCTGGATCGTAAACGGCAACTGCTTGAGAGGGAACGTTCTGGTTCTTAATCGTGAGCGTAACCCCAAACAAAGCGAACCCCGGCTAACCGGGGTTCGTCAGTAATTCGAGAGCCCGCGTTACGGGCCCTGATTGAGCAGAAGCTACCTGCTTTACTGCGGCGCCTCAGTCACTTCAGTGATGAACATGAGATCCATGTCACCCTGATAAACCAGCGTGGTGTAGGGGCTGCTACCTTTAATCGGCAGGTAGGTCCATTCCGCACCGCCCTCCACGTAAGTGAGGGAGCCTGAAGTCAGGACGGACCAACCGTTGCTGTCGATTTGGTTTTGGTCGCCAGAGACATCAAAGTCCATGTAACCACTGCCATCCTGGTTCAGCACCAGGTCAATGGTCGCGCTGTCCGGAGCATCCATGTTAAAGATGCCATCCTCGGCTGGCGTTCGGCCATCGATATCGGCAAAGCTGAGGGTCTGGGTAACCCCACCGATAAAGTCGTTGCCGCTGGCCTCGACGTAGACCTGCTTGGTATCGCCCTCGAAGTCCTTCAGCGTGACCGCATAGCGACCCAGGCGACGGAGGGTGAATGGCTCGCCTCCCTCAGCAACCGGAAGGTTGTCGGATAGCGTGAGCTGTCCGGTCGGGTGGAACTCCCCTGGACCATTGACGAAGCCATTGCCGCCGGCGTCTTTCGCTGGGTCGTCAAACAGCCCTCCAGGCCCGTCCAGTTCGGCCGATACTGAGGTTACCGCAAACGTGGAACCGTTGAAGCTGTAGGTGCCCCACTCGGAGGAAACCGCCTCAACGATGTCGCCGTCGTAAACTTCGCCATTGTCGTTGTGAACAATGACGTAGGTGCTGTCATCGAGAATGGTCAGCACGTTGTGACGATCGATTTGTTTCTGCTCGTTAAAACCTTCGCCGAGGTACCAGCTGCCGATCAGGCTGTCCTGGGTATTGCGCACGGCTTCAAACCGGACTTCTTCGCTTTCTTCGACAGACGTCAATACGAGTGCGCCGTCGCTCAGCTGCATTGTCCAGGTTGCGGGGGAGTTGCTGTCGATCAGACCACCGCTGAGGTCTGACTCATCAACCAGAGTCAGGTCCAACTGACCGGAAGCACTGTCCCAGGTGTAGGTGCCGTACTCTGCACTGGCGGCCCGCTGGTCACCGTCATCAGCTTTGGAGTGGGCAATAAGGTATTCACTGTCATTCAGGAACGTCAGCACGTTGACGTTGCCATTCGTTTCTTCAAAGACCCAGCTGCCAACAAGATCGCCGGATTGGGAACTCTGGAAGTGATTAACCGCATCTTCCGTCGCGATCAGCGTCTTGCCGGTCGCGTTAATGGCAGTGTTGGCCTGGGTTTCGAAGTCTGTCTCGCTGACAGAGGGATCGAGATCAATGTCTTGCAAAGCGGTATGTACATCTTCCGTAATGGTGATGCCGTTGCTGGCATCGCCATCGGAATCCAGGGTCTGCAGCAGACGCAGAATGTTCACGACAGTCTGGTCGGAACTCCAGTCGGTAGCACCGCTGCCCATGTCGGCCGGGGTGATGCGGCCGGTGGCTTCGACGGCCGGCAGGTCGATGCCGCCGATGCTGAAGACCACGGTATCGCCGGCTTCGTAATTGTACTCGCCCAGTGCGTTGGTTTGGCCGGATGTACCGCTTGGTGAGGTGGTGTAATTGACGCCAGCAACTGCGGCATCCACGAACACGCCGGTTTCGGCTGTGGTGCTGGTGTCACCCGTGTCGTTGTTATCAACAGCATCAGAAGAACCACCGCTGCTACCACCGCAGCCGGTCAGAATGAATGCAGAGGAAATGGCTGTCGCTAGAGTCAACTTCTTGAATTTGCTCATAATCCTGCCTTTTTTAAGAATCGATTGATTTGGCAGTTCGAAACTAGCATTGGGTTTGCATCAAGACATGCCCCATTTTGGGGATAAGGATGCACGGAATGGCCGGTTCCATGGTGTTTGTCGAGTCGGAGCTTTGGTAAGTGCTTTGAACCAATAGCGTTTTTGTCATCTGTAATTGTTTGTTGATCAAGTGTAAAAGCATCAAAACACTTGCAGATTTCGACGGAGGCTCTCGTGTCAGGCCAATGCCCGGACCAGCATGGACACCAGTTCGGTCTGTTTGCGATAGCCGTTTTTCGCCAGCAGGCTCTTGATATGTTGGCGGGCGGTGTGGATGGAAATCTGCTTTCTCTCGGCGACATCGCTGGCGCTCAGGCCCTGGGCCAGAAGAGCGGCGACAGCGGCTTCTGTCGGTGTGCAGTGGAAAAGTGCCTGCAGTCGTTCCTGGTCCGGTTCCAGTGAGGGGTCAAAACTGAACAGCTCTGCCAATACGCCGTTATTCTCGGCACTATCGGCGATCAGTGGCGTCAGACAGACGGCGATAGGTTCTTGGCCGCGACTGGTAAAGACGGTTTGTGACGAAAGAATGCCCTTGTGAGAGAGGACAGTGCAGGTGGTGATGGCATCCTGAAGCTTGCGGGTCATCTGGCGGTCGGTGCTCTGCAGTCTCCCGGAATCGTTAATGGACATGCTCCCGCTGTTTTCCATAAGCGCATGGGCCGCGTCGTTTGCCTGCGCAACATTGCCCAGTGCATTGAAGACAATGAGCGGTTTTTTCACGTGGTTGAGTGCTGTCGCAAGGTTTTCATTGTCGCTGCGCGTCTCATACAGCTTCAGGTGCAGAGCAACAGCATTCTCGATATGAGGAGCCAACAGATTCATCTGCAGAAGTTCGTTATCGGTGTAGGGGCCGAACTCCTTGTGTCGGTTGGCCATGAACACCACGCTGTTCCCGTTTTCCTGTGTGACAAGCATCCCAGCACTATCGCCCATGCCGACCTGCTCGGCCCAGGCACGGCTTTCCGGGCCCAGAATATCGAGAATGGTGCGACTGGTATCACCGCGAAGAAATGAGTCGAACTGGCGTGGGGGAAGTTGGCGATAACGGGTCAGGGCTTCATCCCGTTCAGGCAGATCACTGTTGATATACCACTCTTCAAACCCTTCCGGATAGCCAAATGTCCAGCCATAAACCATACGCTGTGGATTGCTCGACAGGCCGAGAATTCCACCTTGCAGGGCTTTGAAATGGTGTTTGAAAGCATCAAAGAAAGGCTGGAAGCCGGTGTTGTCATGTAGGCAACGGTAAAGGGTGCTGACAAGCGTGTTATAGGCCTGAAGATCCTCACCTCCAAGCGAGGGGAAAGGGAAAGCGAGTTCTGTGTTGGAATCCGGAGAACCGGGAATACTGACGTTTGTCACAGCGACAAATTCCTTTTGAATAAATCACCAACGCCCTGCTAATGGGCGATATGGTGGGCGACATAAGTCTTGGCCAGTCCAGGAAGAAGTAAGGTTGCTCAGCGTTAGCTTAGCGGAGCAATGGAGCCAAAAATGTAAAATAAAGCAAAAGCTTTTGAGGTGCCAGGTACTGAAAAGCATTGGCTTGTTCGGAAGGGTAAATCAGTTCATCTGGCCAAGCAGTCGCCAGAACTGTCTCTGGAAAAACGCCGTCTCCTGTTTCAGTGAAAACAGCTTCGGCGCAAACAGCCAGGTCTGGGTAATCCCCATCAGATAGGTGTAACTCAGCAGCCCCAGATCCTCAGGATCTTCCTGCGTACTGATCAGACCCCGCTCAGCGGCCTGGCCCACCAGATCCCGGAACATCGTAATAATCGACCTGGTCAACGCCCGTTCCCGCTTCAGCGTCCGGCTCATGGCATCGGTCAGTTCGGTCTTGTTCAGCAGAATCTCGAACGACTGGCGATATTTACGATCATTGGCCAGCAGGCCCAGCCAGCGCTCGATGAAATGGTCCATGGCCTCAATGGGCGTTTCCCGCATGCCGGCACATTCCGCAACCAGCGCTTCCAGTGGTTCCTGGGAGTAAGCCAGCACGGCCTCGTACAAATCGTCCTTGTTCTCGAAATGCCAGTAGATTGGTCCACGACTACAACCGGCTTCTTTGGCGATACGACTCAAGGTTGTCAGTGAGTAACCGTCCCGGCTGAAGAGCTTCAGAGCAGCTTCCAGGACCGTTTGGCGTGTCTTTTCGGCATCTTCCTTGGTACGGCGCATAGGTCTTTTTCTCGACGCTTCACTCAGGGTATGGGGGTGTGGGCTGATGGCTTCTCCAAAACTGTGCGGAGCCATGGATGGCGGAGCCCAAGCGCCCCAGGGATGGGCCGAAGGAGCGTGTTTTGGAGAAGCCATCAGCCCACACCCATGCTCCGAAGCCCACAAAAAAGGGCACGACTAATCGTGCCCGATCCTAGCAGAGTTTTAGAAGACGATCGCTCAGATCTCCCCGTCTGCCGCCATCTGCATGTAGCTGTCGTTAAACCGAAGCTTCACATTTCCGGTGTCGCCCATGATCGATCCATCCGGGAATTCGATGCCCACAAAGTCCGGGCTCATCGCACCTTGCCCAAGCAGTCCCTTCTCGAAAGAGAACTGGCGAACGCTGTCCATGGCGTCCAGGGCTTCATTGCTGTTAATGAAATCCACTGACATCTGCGGTTCCCAGAACATCTTCATGCCAGCGAGCTGTGCTTCGTAGCCGGCCTGGTCGGTGCCGGAGAGCTCACCCAGAAACGCTCGGGCTTCCTGGCCTTCTTCACTATCGGAGGCGAGGATGCTCATGGTTTCGTACCAGGCACCCACAAGCGCCTTGCCCAGCTTCGGGTTGTCGGCCAGGGTTTCCGTGTTCACCAGCGTCAGATCCTTGATGTGACCCGGAATCTGACTGGAATCGAACAGTTTGGTCGCACCCGGGTAGGCTTCCACTTCCGCCAGCAGCGGATTCCAGGTAGCCACATGGCGGACATCGTCGGTCTGGAACGCGGAAACCAGATCGGCATCGGAAATGTTCACCACGCTCAGATCACGCTCTTCGAGACCCACGCTTGCCAGTGCCCGTGCCAGCAGGTAGTGCGATACGGAGAGCTCAACCAGGTGAACGGTTTCACCCTCCAGCTCTTCGATGGTCTTGGCATCCTTGGATACGAGACCGTCGTTACCATTGGAGTAGTCGCCCACGATAAGCGCAGTCGTGTCCACGCCGGAAGCGGCCGGAATCGACAGGCCATCCATGCTGGTGGCTACCACACCGTCAAACTGGCCGGCGGTGTACTGGTTGATGGACTCGATGTAGTCGTTCACCTGCACGATATCCACCTCGATATCGTACTTGTCCGCCCACTTCTTCATGATTCCGTAGTCCTCGGCATACTGCCAGGGCACCCAGCCGGCATAGATGGTCCAGGCGATGCTGAAGGAATCCTTTTCCTGGGCCATTGCACCCATGGACAGGGAGGCCGTGAACAGACCGGCCGCCAGACGTTTGGTGATGTCGCGTGTATTCATGGTGTCTCTCCTCGGGCCTTGCCCGTGTTTGCAGGTTTGGTCTTTCTTCAGTTTTTTGGGGTTGCTGGCATTACTCGGTAATCTCTTCGACAATCACGACCGGCGTTCCGGGCGAGACCGCCTGTCCCGCTTCCCGGCGCACGTCTACCACGCGTCCGGTTACGGGGCTCAGTAATTCGATTTCCATTTTCATGGATTCAATAACCGCCACCGGCCGCTGGGCATCGATGGTGTCGCCTGGCTTGACCAGGCACTCCCAGAGGTTACCGGCTACGTGGCTTTCCACCGCGTGCTGGCCTGCTGGCAGGTTGGCAATGTCGTCTTCGCCGGTGTCCTCGATCGGTGCTTCGGAGCTGAAGTTGATTTGGCCCGACTCGATCCAGCGCTGCAGCTCCTCATCGAAGGCCCGTTTGCGCTTGGCTGTGAAGGTCTGAATTTCGTCGTCGTTGTTCGCCAGAAACTGCTCGTAGTCCTTCAGATTGAAGCGGGTTTCCTCGACCTTTATCGGGTAGTCGCCATTGGGAAAGTCCCGCCGGATTTGTTGCAGTTCTTCGGCACGGACCTCGTAGAAGCGCACCTGGTCAAAGAAACGGAGCAGCCAGGGCTTGCCGGGCTCGAACAGGTCGGTCGTGCGGTAGCGGTTCCACATCTGCAGGGTGCGACCAACAAACTGGTAACCGCCCGGGCCTTCCATGCCGTAGATGCACAGGTAGGCGCCGCCGATGCCTACGGAATTTTCCGCGGTCCAGGTCCGGGCCGGGTTGTATTTGGTGGTCACCAGCCGGTGCCGGGGATCCAGCGGGGTAGCGACCGGCGCGCCCAGATAAACGTCGCCCAGGCCCATCACCAGATAGGTTGCCTCGAAAAGCGTCTTTTTTACCTCATCGATGCCGTCCAGTCCGTTGATGCGGCGGATGAACTCCAGGTTGCTCGGGCACCAGGGGGCATCCTTGCGCACCGACTGCATGTATTTCGCGATGGCGGTCTGGCAGGCTTCGTCATCCCAGGACAGGGGCAAATGAACGATGCGCGCGGGCACATCCCACTCGGGCTGTTTTTCCAGTTCCTTTTCGGCGCCGATCAGCAGATCCAGCAGCGTGCGCTGGTTCAGTTTCTGGCTATCGTAATGCACCTGCAGGGATCGGATGCCGGGGGTCAGTTCCAGAATGGCATCGTGATTCTGCTCGCGCAGCCACAGCATCAGCGCATGGGCGCGGAAGCGCAATCGGATATCCAGCTCCATTGGGCCGTATTCCACCAGCACGTAGTTGTCGCCGGCGGCCCGATAAACCACGCCGGTTTCGTGTTCATCGTCACTGAGTGACGCCAGAATCGGAGAGGTTGGCGTGATCGGTTTGATATGGGCGGTCGCTGCGGTCAGGGTGGCGATGGACTCGTCGAGGGCTTCCCGCAGGGCCACAGCCTGGTCCTGACTTACCGGAACAAATCTAACCTTGTCACCGGCTTTCAGCTGGCCCAGTTTCCACAGGTCAGCGCTGATGACCGTCACCGGGCAGACAAAGCCGCCCAGGCTGGGGCCATCGGGACCGAGAATCACCGGCATATCGCCGGTGAAATCCACGGTGCCCACGGCGTAAGCGTTGTCGTGAATGTTGGACGGATGCATGCCGGCCTCTCCGCCGTCACTGCGTGCCCACTGCGGTTTCGGGCCAATAAGTCGTACGCCGGTGCGGCTCGAGTTGTAGTGAATCTCCCAATCGCTGGCGAAGAAGGTGTCAATATCTTCGTCAGTAAAATAATCCGGCGCGCCATGAGGCCCATAGGTAACGTGCAGTTTCCAGGTCTTGCCGATGGTCGGTTTAAGTTCTGCTGGCAACGTGGTCAGGGGGGCAGGTTCCGAATCTGCCAGCGCCAGCACATCGCCGGCCCGCAAGGCGCGACCACAGTGGCCGCCAAACTGGCCAAGGGTAAAGGTGCTGCAGGAGGTCAGATACTCGGGGCAGTCCAGCCCACCGCGGAACAGCACGTAGGCCCGGGCGCCGTCCGCCGTGGTGGCGCCCAGCTTCAGGGTAGCGCCGGCGGGCACGTCGATCACCTGCCAGGAAGCCATGGGCTGATCATCCAGTGTGGCGTCCAGCTGGGCGCCCGTCAGCGCAATCTGGGTGGCGCGGTTGAAAGTGAGCACCGGCCCCTTAAGGGTGATTTCCAGGCCTGGAGCCCCTTCCGGATTACCCAGCAGTCGATTGCCAAGCCGGAACGAATAATTGTCGAAAGGACCCGACGGTGGTACGCCAATTTCCCAGTAGCCGATGCGCCCGGGGTAGTCCTGGATGGTGGTCAGGGTGCCGCCACTGAGCACATCCACGGTGGCCGGCTGGTAATCGAATTCGTTCAGGGTTCGAGTAAACAGTCTGCCCTCGGCAAAGCGTGGGTCGTCCAGCACCTGGTGCACGTATTTCAGGTTGGTCTCGATGCCATAGAGCTGACTGTCGTCGAGTGCCTGCATCAACCGCTGACGGGCAGACTCGCGATCGGCCTCATGCACAATCACCTTGGCGAGCATGGGATCATAGAGCGGCGACACCTCTGTGCCCGGCTGAATCCAGGTATCGATTCGCAGGCCATCCTCGTCGGGCCAGGCCACGTTGGTGAGCAGACCGGCGCCGGGCTGGAAATCCTTGTTGGGGTCTTCCGCATAGATCCGGGCCTGGATGGCGTGGCCAGAAGGCGCAAGTTTGCTGCCCAGTTTCGCCAGGTCGGGCAGGGTGCCTGCGCCCAGTTCCACCATCCATCGGACCAGGTCTACGCCATAAACCTGCTCGGTCACACCGTGCTCCACCTGTAAGCGGGTATTCACTTCCAGGAAGTAGAACTCGGTGGTGTCCGGGTCGTAGATAAACTCCACGGTGCCGGCGCTGCGGTAGCCCATGCTTTCACCCAGCTGACGGGCTGTCGCGTGCATGCGGGAGCGGACGTCGTCAGATAGCCCTGGCGCCGGAGCTTCCTCGATCACTTTTTGGTTGCGACGCTGGGCCGAGCAGTCACGCTCGCCCAGTGCCAGCACCTGACCTTCGCCATTGCCAAACAGCTGCACTTCCACATGGCGGGCGTGTTCCACGAATTTTTCCAGGAACACGCCGCTGTTGCTAAAGTTGTTCTGGCTCAGGCGCTGGACCGACTCGAAGCTCTTGCTGAGATCGTCCGGGCCGTAGCAGCGGGACATGCCAATGCCGCCACCGCCGGCGGTGCTTTTCAGCATCACCGGGTAGCCGATGGTGTCGGCGGCTTTTAGCGCTTCCTCCAGATTAGTCAGCAAGCCGCTGCCTGGTAGCAGTGGTACGCCGGCGCTTTCAGCCAGTGACCGTGCCGTATGCTTGAGACCGAATTGCTCCATCTGCTCGGGTGTCGGGCCCAGGAAGACCACGCCTTCGGCGTCACAGCGTCGGGCAAAATCGGCGTTTTCGCTCAGGAAGCCGTAGCCGGGGTGGATGGCGCCGGCACCGCTCTTGCGGATTACCTCGAACAGTTTGTCCTGATCCAGGTAAGTGGTCGCTGCCGGGCCGTCTCCCAGGGAATACGCCTCGTCCGCCTGCCGTACGTGAAGCGAATCGGAATCCGCTTCGGCGTAGACGGCAACCGAGGTCAGCCCCATGTCACGCAGCGTGCGAATAACCCGGCAGGCGATGGCGCCGCGGTTGGCGATCAGGACCTTTGAGAATCTGCCGCTCAGCTCCATACCAGCACCTCAATCGGTGTCGGGTTCCAGCCGTTGCACGGATTGTTGAGCTGCGGGCAGTTGGAGATCATCACCAGAACGTCCATCTTCGCTTCCAGCTCCACGTATTTGCCGGCATCGGAAATCCCGTCCGCGAAGGTGAGTCCGCCGTCGGCCGTGACCGGGACATTCATGAAGAAGTTGATGTTGTGGGTGATGTCCCGTTTGCTCATGCCCAGTTCTTCGTGTTCGGTGACGGCCACCAGCCAGCTGTCCCGGCAGGCGTGCATGCACTTTTTCTCAAGGGCATAACGGGTTGTGTTGCTCTCGGCCGCACATGCACCGCCCAGGGTGTCGTGACGGCCGCAGGTGTCGGCGGTGATTTCCAGCATCACGTTGTTTTCAGAAGACATCAGCTTCGAGCCAGCCGTCAGGTAGACGTTGCCCTGCTCGCGGATGGTGTCGACGGCGCTGTAGCGTTCGGTCGGATTATGGGCGTTGTAGAACAGGGTGTCGGCGGCCTGGTTGCCCTCCAGATCCAGAATCCGGATGGTTTCGCCGGCGTTCACCACTTTCAGGAAATACTCGCCTGCCGGTACGGTTTCACGGAAGGCGGCGTCTTCAGGCTTCAATACGCTTTGCTTGATCATGTCCGGCCTCCGTCACTGGAACAGGTGGTACAGGGCGTTATTGGCGAAGGCCCGGGTGGCCTCGGGGGACGACGTCTTGCAGGGATCGGCATCGGTTACCGGGGCCGCCTTGAACAACTGGTACCGCAGCGGATGGCTGGGGTACTCGCTGGCCGGGTTCATCGGATGCGGGCAGGTGTGCAGCACTACGATGGTGTCCATCTCAAAGCGCAGGTCGACGGTGGCGCCGGCGTGGGAGTGGCCCTCGGAGAAGGCCATGTTGCCGTCGTCATCTGTTTTTACTTTGCTGAACCAGTTCAGGTTGGCGGTCAGGTCTTTCTTGCCAAGGCCGTACTTGGCCAGTTCGTTCAGAAAGCTGTTGAAACCGTTCCGGTGGTAGTGATTATGGGCTTCCTGATACGTCTTTTTGCCCCAGCGCTTTTCCACCAGATCTGCGTTGCAGGTGCCAGCGACGGTATCGTGCCAGCCAAGATCATCGCGGATGATGGAGGCAAACACCCGGCCCATGTCCGAGAGCAGCACGTGGCCTTTGGTGAGCAGGAAGGTGTGCTGGTTCTTCAGGGTGTCCGGCATGTTGTACCGCTCGAGCGGGTTCTCGGGGTTGTACATCAACATGCCGACGTTGGTCCCGCCGGTTTCGTCAATCAGGCGCAGCACATGGCCACGGCGCACGATAAAGGACCAGTGGGATCCGCCGGGAATCAGATCGTCGTAGAGGGGGGCTGCGGTTTGCAACATGGCCTTTTCCTCCTGGTTAGGGCATCCAAAAAAGCGAGAGGCGTCAGTAACTGAGCGATCCTCCCGGGCTTTTGTCCCGCCGTGTAACCTTGGAAAAGGTCGTCAACTCTCGGACCAGTCGTCTGCGTTTGTGGTTGCAGACCGGAACCCTAGTTGACCATTGGTCAGATTGTGGCGCTTTGATTGTGGTTTCAGTAACCGACGTCTCGCTGCGTGCTGAATGTACTGCAGAGTCCATGCCAATCGGCAAGTCACTGATTTTACTGAGGTGGAAGTTCCGGGGAAGGGCAGTGTTGCTTCCTGCCTGGGCGGGCGCACCGTTTTTGTGCGTCGGTCAGTGCGCTTCCAGTGCATTTATTTTCGGAGTTTGATTCCAGAGCCAGACCACTGATGGCATGGCCTTCAAGCCATCTACTACCAAGGGAGGAGTTTTTCGCCTCCATCGCATCATTCAAACCTTGGGAATTGGGGTCTACATTGAATGGGTAAACGCGAAAGGCCGCGTTGCCCTGCGACAAACACAACAAGAGGTCGAGATCATGATCTACGCACAACCAGGAAAGGATGGCTCTGTCGTTTCTTTCAAATCCCGTTACGAGAACTACATCGGTGGCGAGTGGGTTGCCCCGGTGAAAGGCCAGTATTTCGAGAACATCACACCGGTGACTGGCAATGTGATCTGTGAAATTCCGCGCTCCAGTGCCGAAGATATTGATCTCGCCCTGGATGCAGCGCACAAGGCGGCACCTGCGTGGGGCAGGACCTCTCCCACCGAGCGTTCCAACATCCTGCTGAAAATTGCGGATCGTATCGAGGCCAACCTCGAGAAGCTCGCAGTCGCTGAAACCTGGGATAACGGCAAGGCCGTGCGCGAAACCCTGAACGCCGATATTCCTCTCGCGGCCGATCACTTCCGCTACTTTGCGGGTTGTCTGCGTGCCCAGGAAGGCCATATGGGCGAGATCGACCACAACACCGTGGCGTACCATTTCCATGAGCCGCTGGGTGTCGTTGGCCAGATCATTCCCTGGAATTTCCCGATTCTGATGGCGGCCTGGAAACTGGGCCCCTGTCTGGCTGCGGGTAACTGCACCGTGCTGAAGCCCGCCGAGCAAACGCCTGCCAGCATCCTGGTACTGATGGAAATCATTGGCGACCTGCTGCCGCCAGGCGTACTGAACATCGTGAATGGTTATGGCATTGAGGCTGGCCAGGCCCTGGCCACCAGCAAACGCATCGCCAAGATTGCGTTTACCGGCTCCACCCCGGTTGGCTCCCACATCCTCAAGTGCGCGGCCGAGAACATCATCCCGTCCACGGTTGAGCTGGGTGGCAAATCCCCGAACATCTACTTCTCCGACGTGATGAAGGCCGAGCCGGAATTCATCGACAAGTGCGTGGAAGGTCTGGTGCTGGCGTTCTTCAACCAGGGCGAAGTCTGCACCTGTCCGTCACGGGCACTGGTCCAGGAAGACATGTTCGAAGAGTTCATGCAGAAGGTGGTTGAGCGGACCAAGTCGATCAAGCGCGGCAACCCGCTGGACACCGACGTTCAGGTTGGCGCCCAGGCGTCCAAGGAACAGTTCGACAAGATCATGTCCTACCTTGCCATCGGTAAGGAAGAGGGCGCTGTCGTGCTGACTGGCGGCGATCGCGAGCATCTGGATGAAGAGTTCAACAATGGCTTCTACATCCAGCCGACCCTGTTCAAGGGCGACAACAAGATGCGCGTGTTCCAGGAAGAAATCTTCGGACCGGTTGTGGGTGTTACCACCTTCAAGACCGAGGAAGAAGCCCTGGCCATTGCCAACGACACCGAGTTTGGTCTGGGTGCCGGTGTATGGACCCGCGACACCAATCTCGCCTACCGGATGGGCCGCAATATCCAGGCTGGTCGGGTGTGGATGAACTGCTACCACGCTTACCCGGCTCATGCTGCCTTCGGTGGTTACAAGAAGTCTGGCGTCGGTCGTGAAACCCACAAGATGGCGCTCGAGCACTATCAGCAGACCAAGTGCATGCTGACCAGCTACGACACCAATCCGCTGGGTTTCTTCTGAATCTGTGAGCGGTAAGCGGGCCTCCCACACGGGCCCGCTTGTGAGTCAGCACATTGGATGTGCACCTTCATCCCCCGGTGTCTGGCCGGGGCGACTCTCTGATGAGAGTTCGGGTTTTTCTGTCACTCTCTTTTGGCCCTTCCCAGGGCCTTTTTTATTGGGGCGGATTTTGGTGTCAATGCGCTTTATCGCCCCAGTGAGTAGAACTCTGCGTTAGGCCGCATGTTCGTCACGTTTGCCATCCGATTGGAAAGCCCGAAGAACGCGGCGATGCCGGAGATGTCCCAGATATCCTCGTCATTGAAACCATGACGTTTGAGTTCCTCAAAGTCCGCGTCACACACTTCTTGGGCTTGTTGCGAAACCTTTATGGCGAAATCAAGCATGGCTTTCTGGCGCTCAGTGATGTCGGCCTTTCGGTAGTTCACGGCGACCTGGTCTGCGATCTCCGGGTTCTTTTCACGGATGCGCAGAATAGCGCCATGGGCCACCACGCAGTACTGGCACTGGTTCAGGTTGCTGGTAGCGACGACGATCATCTCGCGTTCGCCTTTGGTGAGGTTGCTGTCTTTTTCCATCAGGGCATCGTGGTAATCAAAGAAGGCACGAAACTCGGCTGGGCGATGTGCCAGTACCAGAAAGACATTGGGGATAAACCCCGACTTTTCCTGAACGGCAAGAATCTTCTCCCGGATGTCCGCCGGGAGTGATTCAAGCGACGGAACCGGGAATCGGCTTATTGGTTGTTCGCTGGACGAGCTCATAACAATTCCTTTAATGGCGGTTTTATGGTTCAAGAAGTTTCGGTTCGGCCTGCGACCGGTACGACGATACGCCCACGAACCTTGCCTTCCAGCAGTTGGCTGGCACCTTCGATGGCGTCTTCAAAGGGTATTTCCGTGATCATGCGCTCGAGCAGATCGATGTCGAGATCCTCCGACAGGCGCTTCCAGGCTTCCAGTCGCTCAGCTTTGGGCGCCATCACGCTGTCCACGCCACACAAGGTCACACCCCGAAGAATGAACGGGGCAACGGTGGACGGGAAGTCCATGCCGGCCGCGAGACCACAGGCTGCGACGACGCCACGGTATTTCATGCCCGCACAGACATTGGCCAGCACCTGTCCACCGGCCACATCAATGGCGCCGGCCCAGGTCTCGCGCACCAGGGGTTTGCCTGGTTCACTCAGCTCAGCGCGATCGAGGATGTTTCCGGCCCCCAACGACTTCAGATAGTCTGCTTCTTCGGATCGGCCGGTCACCGCGGTCACGGAATAACCCCGCTTGGCCAGCAGCGCCACCGCGATGCTTCCAACGCCGCCGGTTGCCCCGGTCACCAGGATGTCGCCGGAATCAGGTGTTACGCCATTCTTTTCCAGTGCCATGACACAAAGCATGGCGGTATAGCCGGCGGTGCCGATGGCCATGGCCTGTCGAGGAGAAAACGCCTTGGGCAGAGGAATCAGCCAGTCACCGGAAACACGGGCTTTCTCGGCCAGGCCGCCCCAGTGTTTCTCGCCAACGCCCCACCCGTTCAAGACAACCGGGTCGCCTGCCTTGAAGTCTGCATGCGTGGAGCTTGATACGGTGCCGGCAAAGTCGATGCCTGGAATCATCGGGTATTGTTTCACGATCGGTGACTTTCCGGTGATGGCCAGAGCATCCTTGTAGTTCAAGGTTGAGAAGGCTACATTCACGGTAACGTCGCCTTCCGGCAGTTCCGATTCTTGTATGGATGTCAGTGACACTTTTTGGTCGCCGCGTGATCCTTCAATGAGTATGCCTTTAAACATGTTGCCTCCGTGTTTGGGTAATGAGGATGGTTTTTCGTCCCGGGTCATGAGCCGCGAAGTAGCGACAAAAATCCCTGGGCGAACCGATCCAGTGGTTCTGGGGATTGATCCAGCTTTGCGCGCAACACCGCGCCCTCCCAACCAATCCAGAAGAAGTGCGCCATCTGATCGCACTTTAGATCCCTGGAAATCTCACCGGCCTGCTGGGCCTCTCTCAATACCCCAGCGGTGCGGCACTCCCAGTCCGTGAAAACGTCCTGTAACAGAACACGGAAACCCTCGGGCAGGGCGGTCATTTCCTGTCCCAGATTGCCGATCAGGCAGCCGCGGCGATACTCGAACCTGGCCATGCCCGTTTTGGCATCCTCAACAAACGCTTCGAGCCGCTGCAGAGGAGTGAGGGCGCGATCTTCAAACCAGCGATCAAGTTTGCGCGCAAAATAGCGGCCGTAGGCTTCGATCAGGATCCGGCCGAAGGCTTCTTTATTGTCGAAGTAGTGGTAGAAGGAGCCTTTCGGTACGCCGGCTTTGCGAAGTATTTCGTCGATGCCGGTGGAGGAGTAACCCTTCTCCGTCAGCACTGACAGGCCCACGGTGATGAGCGTTTCCCGGGTATCCCTGAAATCGGCATTTTCAGTCTTCGGGGGGCGGCCCCGTTTTCGCTTGATGTCTGCTGTCTGGTTCATCGTCTTGACTCAATTTAGACCGATCGTCTATTTAATTATCAGAATAAACTAGACTGGTCGTCTAATAAAATCAAGTGAAGTTGCTATGGGGTGCAGCCAGGGCGGAATGGGATTCGCTCTCCCAAGTGGGAGCGATGCTACTTTGTGGTGGCCAAAAACAGTTCCAAAGTACCATATTGGCCCCTTGCCCCGGCCGATAGGATGGGAACTGGGTTATCGGCAATGTCGTTGATTCACCCTCAATGCGCTAACAATCATGACAATAGAGGTGAGCATTATGTGGACCAAACCAGCCTACGAAGATCTCCGCATCGGTTTCGAAGTCACCATGTACTTCGCCAATCGCTGAGTGCTGAAGCGGCCAGCCTCGAGCTGGCCGTTTTGCTTGTGGAGTGACCCACCATGTTGATTCACGTTCTGGGCTCCGCTGCAGGCGGTGGCTTTCCCCAGTGGAACTGTAACTGCGCCAACTGCGACGGCTTCCGGAAGGGCACCCTGAACGCCCGGGCCCGTACCCAGTCTTCCATTGCCATCAGTGAAGACGGCGAGCACTGGATCCTGTTTAACGCGTCCCCCGATATTCGTGCCCAGTTGGCTTCTTTCAAAGCGATGCAGCCGGCCCGTGCTCTGCGGGACACCGGTATTGATGCCATTGTGCTGATGGACAGCCAGGTGGATCACACCACCGGCTTGTTGTCCCTGCGCGAAGGCCTGCCGATGGACGTCTGGTGTACCGAACAGGTGCACGAGGACCTCAGCGGTGGTTTTCCGCTGTTCACCATGCTCCAGCACTGGAACGGTGGCCTGAACTGGCAGCGCATCGAGGCATCCGAGCAGACGCCTTTTACCATTCCCTGCGCACCGTCCATCGAGCTGACCGCCATTCCGCTGCTGAGCAACGCACCCCCGTATTCACCGCGCCGGGACAATCCGCACCCGGGCGATAACATTGGCCTGTTCCTGAAAGACACCCGCACCGGTCAGACCGTGCTTTATGCCCCGGGCCTGGGCGAACCGGACGACCGTATTCTCGGCTGGATGCGCCAGGCCGACGTGCTGATGGTGGACGGGACCGTCTGGCACGACGACGAGATGATCCGCCAGGAAGTAGGCACCAAGACCGGCCAGGCCATGGGTCATCTGGCCCAGAGCGGCCCGGGTGGCATGATCGAGGTGCTCGACACCATGCCGGCCCAGCGCAAGATCCTGATACACATCAACAACACCAACCCGATCCTGAACGAGGACTCCCCGGAGCGGGCGGAGCTGACCCGCCACGGCATCGAGGTGTCCTGGGATGGAATGCACATCGACCTGTCGGGGCAGCCATGAACGCCAAAGCCAACACCGCCATGAATCGGACGGATTTCGAGCAGGCCCTGCGCGCCAAGGGCCAGTACTACCACATCCACCACCCGTACCATAAAGCCATGTACGGCGGGCAGTGCACGCCCGAACAGATCCGCGGCTGGGTGGCCAACCGGTACTACTACCAGATCAAGATTCCCCAGAAAGACTCCGCCATCATGGCCAACTGCCCGGACGCTGGCGTGCGCCGGCTCTGGCTGCAGCGGATTCTGGACCACGATGGCCACGACGGGGATGTCGGCGGCATCGAAGCCTGGTTGTCCCTGGCCGAGGCGGTGGGCCTGAGCCGGGAAGAGGTGATTGATCAACGCCACGTACTGCCCGGGGTACGCTTTGCCGTGGACGCCTACCTGAACTTCGCCCGCCGGGCGACCTGGCAGGAGGCGGCCTGTTCGTCCCTGACCGAGCTGTTTGCCCCGGAGATCCACCAGTCCCGACTGGACAGCTGGCCCGCCCACTATCCGTGGATTGAAGAGAGCGGCTACAGCTACTTCCGCAAGCGTCTGTCCGAGGCCAGAAGAGACGTGGAACATGGCCTGACCATTACCCTCGACCACTTCACCAAAGAGGCACAGCAGGCCCGGGCCCTGGAGATTCTTCAGTTCAAACTGGACATCCTCTGGACCATGCTGGATGCCATGACCATGGCCTACGGCCACCGCACCCCGCCGTACCACACCGTGACCGACGAACAGGTCTGGCACCGGGGACTGTAATGGAGGTGGGTATGCACGAAGTACCGCGTTTTCGGCGAGGATTCCGGTTCCAGTGGGAGCCGGCCCAGGAGAGTTATGTGCTGCTTTATCCGGAAGGAATGGTGAAGCTCAATGGCAGTGCCGGTGCCATTCTCAATCAAGTGGACGGCCAGCGTACCGTGGCCGACATCGTCGCCAGTCTGGAGCAGCAGTTCCCCGACGCCGGCCCGCTTGGCAAGGACGTCAGCGAATTTTTGCAGGACGCCCGGCACCAACACTGGATTGAACTGTCATGAGCACGACCAACCCCCACAACGCCGGGCCGCCCCTGTGGCTGCTGGCAGAGCTGACCTATCGCTGCCCGCTGCAATGCCCCTATTGCTCCAATCCGCTGGACTTTGCGCAAACCCAACAGGAGCTGACCACCGAGGAGTGGGTGAGTGTGCTTCGACAGGGCCGCACGATGGGGGCGGCGCAACTGGGTTTTTCCGGCGGCGAGCCCCTGGTCCGCCAGGACCTCGCGGAGCTGATCGCCGAGGCGCGGCACCTGGGGTATTACACCAACCTGATTACTTCAGGGCTGGGCCTGACGGAGGCCAAGGTGGATGCCTTTGCCGAGGCGGGGCTGGATCATATCCAGGTGAGCTTTCAGGCGTCCGATCCGGAACTGAACAACGCCGTGGCCGGCTCCCGAAAGGCCTTTGACCAGAAGCTGGCCATGGCCCGGGCGGTGAAGGAAGCCGGCTATCCCATGGTGCTCAACTTCGTGATCCACCGCCACAACATCCACCAGATGAACGACATCATGGATTTGTGCGAGCGCCTGGGGGCGGACTACGTCGAGCTGGCCACCTGCCAGTATTACGGCTGGGCCTTCGAAAACCGGGAAGGGTTGATGCCTTCCAAAGCGCAGCTGGTGAAGGCAGAGCAGGAAGTGAACCGGTACCGGGAACGGCTGCAGCAATCCGGTTCGGCCATGAAGCTGATCTTTGTGACACCGGACTATTACGAAGAGCGCCCGAAAGCCTGTATGAACGGCTGGGGTAATCTGTTCCTGACCGTGGCCCCGGATGGCACCGCACTGCCGTGCCACAGCGCCCGTTTGCTGCCCATCGACTTTCCCAATGTCCGAGACATGGATCTGCAAAACATCTGGTACGACAGCCCGGGGTTCAACCACTACCGCGGCGACACCTGGATGCCCGAGCCTTGCCGTTCCTGCGATGAGAAGGAGAAGGACTTCGGTGGCTGTCGCTGTCAGGCCTATCTTTTGACGGGCAAAGCGGATAACGCAGATCCAGTATGCAGCAAATCGTCGTATCATGATCGAATACTGGCAGCGAGGAAAGCTGCCGATCATGCCACGGCCGGCCTGACTGAACTGGTATATCGAAATGCGGATAATTCACGGCTTTTCTTCCGGGGTTAACAACTCCGCCATCAAGCCTGCACTGGTCGGCCATCACCACGACAAAACGGTACTGAGTGCCTACGAGGCCTGCTCGGCGCATGTCCAGCGTGGGGAACTTGCGGTGGCCCCGGCGGGTGTGTTCTGGCTGGAGACGGATCCGGCACGCGGCTGCAATACGCTCTGGCACCTTTCCGATCAGGGGCCTGTTCGCCTTGGACCTGATGATCTTGGCATCCGCAGCCGGGTAAATGGCTATGGTGGTGGCGCCCTGGCGGCTGCCGACAGCGGTGTGTTCGTGGTTGGCGAGGATCAACAGATACGGTTTGTCAGTCTGCCCGACGGCCAGTGCCACAACCTGACCGATGACCCCGGAGCGGCCTATGGTGGGTTGGTCGCTGACCAGTCCCGTCGACGGGTGCTCGCGGTACGGGAAGCAGAGGGCAAGCAGCAGCTGGTTGCCGTCTCCATGCTGGGCGAGCGTTCGGTGCTTCATTCCGGCCTGGATTTTTACAGCGCGCCGGCGGTCTCGGCCGATGGCAGTCAGGTTGCCTGGACCAGCTGGCAGTTGCCGGATATGCCCTGGCTGCGTTCACGGCTGTGGACCGCAAATTGCTCTGAAGATGGATTGCTGGATCAAGGCCGGGAATGGCCCACACCTTCTGAGGCTTCGGTACAGCAGCCGGTGTTCGATGGCAACCAACTCTGGGTTTTGTCAGACCAGGAGGGTTGGTGGCAGCCCTGGCATATCGATACTTCGGGCGAGGGTGCTTGGCACGCCATCGAATCGCCAGCCCGGGATCATGCCAATGCGCCCTGGCAGTTGGGTGAATCCCACCACTGCCCGACAGGCAGTGGCAGTTGGGCCCGGGTTCATTACTGTAATGGCACGGGCGAGCTCTGGCTAAGCTCCGGCGAAACGGGCGAAGAAATCCGGGTTGCCCGGGGCTTTGGCGACTTCCGATGTCTGCAGTCGGCTGGCGAGCATCTTTACTGCATCGGGCGAGCCGCCACCCGCCTGGACGCGGTCCTCCAGATTGATCTCGAGACCGGCCAGGCCCGCACCATTGCCGGGGGCGAGGAGGCCATGCCAGAGCCGCGGGCGGCACTGCCGCTGGATATCGAGATTCCGGCTCTGAACCCGGGTGAAGCTTCTATCCACGGATTTTTCTACACTCCGAAGCTGGCCACGCCAGACGTCCCTCCACTGATTCTGATTGCTCACGGAGGACCCACTTCGGCGGCCTATCCGGTGTTCAATCCCCAGGTTCAGTACTGGTGTCAGCGGGGCTTTGCCGTCGCTGAAATCAACTATCGAGGCAGCACCGGCTTTGGTCGTGAGTTCCGCCTGGCCCTGGAAGGTCGGTGGGGTGACGTGGATGTCGCGGATATGGAACGGGCGGCAGACCACCTTGCCTCCTTCGGCCTGGCTGATGGGAGACGGGTGTTTATCCAGGGTCGCAGCTCCGGGGGTTACACGGCCCTGATGGCGATGATCCGGAGCAGGCGTTTCACCGCTGGCGCGAGCATGTTCGGCGTAACGGATCCCATGCGTTTACGGGCCATGACCCATCGGTTTGAATCCGGTTATCTGGATTGGCTACTGGGGTCGCCAGAAAAATACCCGGAGCGGTGGCAGGAGAGAACGCCCCTGTTTCACGCTGATCGCATTACAGCGCCCATGATCTTTTTCCAGGGCGGGCAAGATAAGGTTGTGGTGCCCGAGCAGACCCGTGCCATGGCAGAGGCGATGAAAGCGGCTGGCAGGGCACCAGAGCTCCACTGGTTTGAATACGAGGGTCACGGTTTCCGGCGCCAGGCCAACCAGGCAGGTATGCTCGAATGGATGTTCAGCTTCTACCGAAAGCATAGCCAAAAGGCCAATGATCACGCGGAGAACTTGAGTTAAACTCTCGGCTATTCCTATAACAACAAGCGGTCGAGTGCAGTCTGATGAGTCACGATATATCCAGCTTGCGAAAGTTTGTCTCACCGGAAATCGTGTTTGGTGCCGGCTCCCGGAAGTCCGTGGCCAACTTCGCCAGTAATTTCGGTGCCCGGCATGTCTTTCTGGTGTCCGATCCGGGTGTGGCTGCCGCCGGTTGGGTCGATGAGATCGTGACGCTGCTGACCGATGCAGGTATCCGCTCCACCGTTTATACCGGTGTTTCACCAAACCCCAAGGTGGATGAGGTGATGACCGGGGCCGAGCTTTACAAATCCAGTGAATGTGATGTCATTGTCGCCATCGGTGGCGGCAGCCCCATGGACTGCGCCAAGGGCATCGGTATCGTGGCCACTCACGGTCGCAGCATCCTGGAGTTCGAGGGCGTCGATACCATCACCAACCCGTCACCGCCTCTGATACTGATTCCCACCACGGCAGGTACCTCGGCGGATGTGTCCCAGTTTGCGATCATTTCCGACCCCAACCGCCGGTTCAAATTCTCGATCATCAGCAAGGCCGTAGTGCCGGATGTTTCCCTGATCGATCCGGAAGTGACCGAGACCATGGATGCCTACCTCACCGCCTGCACCGGGGTGGATGCCCTGGTGCATGCCATTGAGGCTTACGTGTCGACTGGCAGCGGCCCGCTGACCGATACCCATGCCCTGGAGGCAATCCGGTTAATCAACCGGAATCTCGAGCCGCTGGTGGACAACACGGCAGATCCCTATCTCCGGGAGCAGATCATGCTGGCCTCCATGCAGGCGGGGCTGGCCTTCTCCAATGCCATTCTCGGGGCAGTACACGCCATGTCCCATAGCCTGGGTGGTTTCCTGGATTTGCCCCATGGTCTGTGTAATGCGCTGCTGCTGGAGCACGTGGTGGCTTACAACTTCCAGTCTGCCGAAGATCGTTTCCGCCGCGTTGCCGAAGCCATGGATATCGATACCCGGGGTATGAACAAAGCGGAAATCAAGAAGCGGCTGATGAACCGTATTGTGGAGCTCAAGCGGCGGGTCGGTCTGGAGGCCCGTCTTGCCCAGCTGGGTGTTTCGGTGTCCGACATTCCCCACCTGTCCGGCTTTGCGTTGCAGGACCCGTGCATTCTCACCAACCCCCGGAAGTCGTCGCTGCGGGATGTCCAGGTTGTCTATGAAGAAGCCCTCTGACATCAAGGATGGCGAACAGGACAGTAGCTACGGAATTGGCGATCTTCTCGGGCTGGGCAGCCAGTCCGTCCGCAAGAACTATTACCCGGCTCTGCAGGAACGCATTGACGAGCTGGAGCAGGAACGCAACCGCTACAAATGGCTGTTCGAGAACGCCCTGCACGGTATCTTCCAGGCCAACCTGCGGGGCGGCTTTCTGGCCTGCAACCCGGCGATGGCGAGAATCTGCGGTTATGACAGCCCCGAGGCGCTCACGGAAAAGGTCATCCGGCTCCGTGAACAGTTGTTCTGCAGTTCCAGTGAATTCGATGCCATACGGCAGGAGCTTCTCAACGAGGGCAGCCTGAGTGCCCGGGAAACCCGTTTCCAGCGTGCTGATCGCACGCCGGTCCACGTTGCTGTCACCCTGCTGCGACGCCCGGACCTCGGACCGGAAGTGGTGGAAGCCTTCGTTGCCGACATTACCGAGCGAGTGTTGGCCCGGCAGAAACTGGAGCAGTTGAACGCCACCCTCGAGCGGCGCGTGGAAGAGCGGACCGAAGCACTGCAGAATGCCAATGTGGGCCTGCGCTACCAGATTGAGGAGCGCGAGAAGGTTGAGCGCGAGCTCTTTGTTGCCATGGAGGCCGCCAAAGAGGCCAACCGCAGCAAGGATAAATATCTCGCGGCGGCCAGCCATGACCTGCTTCAGCCGCTGAATGCAGCCCGGCTGATGATATCCGCGCTCCAGGACAGCACGCTGCCGGAACAGGAAACCCGCATGGTGCACCAGGTACATCGGGCTCTGGAGGGCGCCGAAGACCTGCTGGCGGACCTGCTGGATATCTCCAAGCTCGACCAGCAGGCAATGAAGCCTGATCTGGTTTATACCGATGTGGCCGCCCTGGCCAGATCCCTCGGGGAGGAGTTCGAGGCCGTTGCCAGCAATGCCGGCCTCGGGTTCCGGGTACGCACCATTCCGGCGATGGTGCGAACAGATCAGCGCATGCTGACCCGTATCCTCCGAAATCTGCTCAGCAACGCCTTCCGGTACACCCGCAAGGGCGGTGTTGTCATGGCGTTGAGATCCCGCGGCGACCGTCTGCGGATTGAAGTCTGGGATACCGGTGTTGGCATCGAGGAAGACAAGCTCCGGGACATTTTCACCGAGTTTCACCAGCTGTTGCCCCAGGGCACCGGCGGCCGGCAGGGTGTGGGCCTGGGGCTGGCCATCGTGGAACGGATGGTTCGGGTGCTGGGGTACGACATTGATGTGTCATCACGGCCCGGTCGTGGCTCCCGCTTCGTGCTGACCCTGCCGCTTGAACCCGCTCAGGCCAGACCGGATATGGCCCGTACAGATTCGCTCCAGAATTTCGCCGATGGCTTTGATGGTGTGCCGGTGCTGGTGATCGACAACGAGCCGGCGGTGTTGGAGAGCATGCAGTTGCTGCTGGAGCGTTGGGGCTGTGATGTGCTCACAGCCGCAAGCAAGGCAGAGGCCGTGGAGGCTCTCGAGCAAACCGGCCAGATACCGGCCCTTATCCTTGCGGACTATCACCTGAACAATGAGCGAACCGGTTACGATGCAGTTCACGGGGTTCGCCGCCACCTTGGTCGGGATATTCCCGCCGCCATCATTACCGCAGATCGCAGCGATGACACCCGCAAGATACTGCGCGCCCAGTACCTGCCAATACTGAACAAGCCGGTGAAACCCAACCGGCTCAGGGCCCTGATGACCAGCCTGCTGACCTCTGCCTCGGCGTGACCCCTTCTCGCCCGTCCTGTAAGACCTTCTTACATACACTCTGAAGCCCTTCGCGAAATACTCCCTCAACCGGTCTCCGATACCGGCAGGTTTCAAAACATCTGAGGGAGTAACAGATGAAAACAACAACGATTGGCCGGAAAGCCGGCAGTGGATTTGGGCATTGGTGGCTGGCAATGATCGGCGCTGTGCTGTTGGCCGGTTGCGGCGGTGGGGGCGGCGAGACGGAGGTGTCCAGCCCCTCGGATTTCGAACCCCCGGCGGAGCCCGTGAACATAGGGGGCGATGCCGAGCTTTATGATCCCGAGCGGCTGATTGATGTGTCGGTCACCATGAGCTCCGCCGATTTCAGCAAACTGAAATCGGAAGCCCGAACCCTGGCCAGCACCGACCGGGAATGTGTGCCCGAGTTCGAATACACGGAATTCACGGCCAGCGTCACCATCGACGGTGACCGCATGGACCGGGTGATCGTGCGCAAGAAGGGCTACATGGGCTCCCTGAGCCCCAGTATCCCCTCTCTCAAGCTCGATTTTAACGATCTCTGGCCTGGTCGCACCTATCAGAACATGACCCGGATGACCCTGAACAACAACCGCCAGGACCCCTCCAATGCCCGCCAGTGCATGGCCTATGACCAGTTTCGGCAGGCCGGGCTCGCGGCGCCGAAATGCAATTACGCCAGAGTGTCTGTCAATGGCGAGGATCTGGGTGTGTTTACCAATGTCGAGCCTATCAAGAAGCCCTTTCTGGCACGGGTATTCGGGGACGACGACGGTAACCAGTACGAAGCCCAAACGGCGGACTTCGGTACCTGGCTGAGCGAACGTTTTGAGAAAAAGACCAACGAAAAAGAAAACGACCGAACTGACCTGCAGGCCGTTACCGATGCTCTGGCCTTGCCCGATGAGCAGATGGTGAATGTATTGCCGCAGCTGGTGGATGTGGATGAATTCATCCGGTTCTGGGCGGTGGAAACCCTGTTGGGCGCCTGGGATTCCGCCACTGGCAACGCCAACAATTTCCACATCTATCGGGACCCCGGAGACGGCCTGTTCCATTTTATTCCCTGGGGCGCTGATACGGCCTTTCGTGGGGCGCATCCCCTGAGGCCGCTCACGGGGGTGCTATACCGCAACTTCTCGCTGGCGGACCGGCTTTTCAGCATTCCCGAGTACCGGGCGCGCTATGAGGCCGAGCTTGAAGACCTGCTGGCCACCCAGTGGGATGAGGCCGATTTGCTGGCGGAAGTGGAGCGGATACGTGAACTCACCGGCACCAGCGCGGAGGCGACGGCCAGCCTGAATGCCTTCATTGGTGGCCGCGGCGTGGCCGGTGATGACGATTTCCGGCCTGCGCGTCGAGCTGTTATTGAACAGGCCATCGCCGAGGAGACGCCCTCCGGGGAAGTGTACCGGCTTGCGGACACGCAACCGGATTGCAGCGTGCCGGCGACAACCAGCCTGACCGGCACCATCAAGTCCGAGGACGGTGCCGACACAGGTGCCTTCCGCTTCACGCTGCCCGGAGGTCGGGCGGTGAACGCGAGCCTGACTTTTGCCGCCTTCGAGGTGGACAGCCTGGTTTACTCGGTTGATCGCGAATCAAAGCCGGCGGTGATCAGCCTCCTGCTGATTGGCGCGGATATCAACGACAACTTCACGCCCTATGTGCTGCAACTGTTTATCGAGGCATCCGATTACGTGCCGGGCACACACGAGTTCCATGGCTTTGCCACCAACGCTCTGTTGTTTGAGGTGGATGAAAGCCAGCCCGGGGATGTGCGCACCCTGGCCCTTGGCGCAGAGGGCAGTATTACTGTCATCGGGGTGGGATCCGGGGCCAGTGAGGGCGACGTGGAACTGAGCCTGAACGCCACCCTCGAATACGATTCGGCGATTCGATGAACATGGCTGTCGCCAGCCCGCTGGAAGGATTCCGCGGGCATTGTCTGGCCGAACAGATGCAGGCCCGTTTGATGAATCGGGTCGACACCAAGTTTTTGGTGCCTGCATACCTGCTGGATGCCTGTCTGCGTGGATTGGAGCACCATTACTCCATCCTGGAGATCGACGGGCGCCGGCGGTTTACCTACGACACCCTGTATTTCGATACACCGGAACGCCAGCTTTACCTGGATCACCACAACGGCAAGTTGAACCGGTTCAAGCTCCGTATCCGGCACTACCGTGAAACCGGGGACAGCTTCCTGGAGGTCAAGAAAAAGAACAACAGGGAGAGAACCATCAAGAACCGTTTGCCGCTGACATCGCAAACCGTTGCGAGCAGCCGGGTGGTCCCTTTCCTTGAAGAGCAATTGGGCCGACCGGTGGCAGGGATGCTGCCGGCTCTTTTTGTCGGCTACCGCCGGATGACCTTCATGAGCGCACGGGGGACCGAGCGTATTACGGTGGATACAGGGCTGGGTTTTCACTCGGCCGACCGTCGCAGCGGTCTGTGCCTGCCTGATGTTGCCGTTTTCGAGGTCAAGTACGATCGCAAGGTCCCATATTCCCCTTTCCTGGAACGTCTTGGTCAGCTCGGCTGCCGCCCCGTGCAGTTCAGCAAATACTGCATCGGCACAAGCCTGTTGTTCGGCCACGAATGCAAAACCAATCGCTTCAAACCGCTGTTAAGGAGACTTCATGGAATCTGCAGTTGATGTCCATTTTGCGATCCGGCTTTTGATCAATACCGCCTCCGTGTTTGTGCTGATTCGCTGCTACTACGCGTTTTCCCGTCACCGGGAGAATGCCGCCTCGTTCATTCTGTTTGGTGTCGGCGTTTTCCTGGTGACCGCATTGCTTCATTCGGTCACCGTCACCATGGGCTTTGCCTTCGGTCTGTTCGCCGTTTTCTCGATGCTCCGGTACCGAACCGAGGCCCTGGGCATAAAGGAAATGACCTACCTGTTTCTGGTGATCGCCATGGCCCTGCTGGCAGCAGTTGGCAACATGCACCACCTGGAGCTGGTGTTTCTGAACCTGCTGGTCATTGTTCTGGCGCTGGTGCTCGAAACCCGTGTGCTTTTGCCGCGACACAGTGAGAGAGAGGTGGAGTACGAAAAGATAGAGAACGTTCACCGGGACCGCCGGGAGTTGCTCATTGCGGACCTGCGAGAGCGCACCGGTCTGGATGTGTTCCGGGTGGATGTGGTGTCTGTCAGCTATCTGAGGGACACCGCCATGTTGCGTATGCACTTTCGTCAGGAGGCCGATCATGCTCGCTGAGCTGAAATGGGCGTGGATGGTGATCGGTCTGACACTGGCGTTCATGGCCCAGCCCCTGTTTGCTGTGGCTTCCACTGTCGAAGCAGAAGTGGGCGGTTACGTCGCCGCCGGCGTCGACCATTACGGGTCATTTTATGATGAAGACGGTGAGCGCAGTACAACCCGGGGCGTACTGCGAAATGCGAAAATTGAACTGGAACTGGCCTTGGGAGAGCGCTGGGAAGCAGAGCTGGACGGCAGCTATAAGATTGAAGGTGACAAGAAAGAGCTGGATCTGGGCGATGCCTATCTCCTGTATGACGGGGAGAGCCGTTTCGAGGCTCAAATTGGGCGCTTCAAGGAGCCTTTCGGCCTGGAACGCCTCGCCAGCTACACCAGCCTGAACACCAGCGAGCGTTCTCTGGTGACCTCGGCGTTCGCACCGGGGCGTTCCATCGGTGTTATGGCGGGGCAGTACCGCAAACGCGGCACCTGGTCCCTGGGCCTGTTCACCGATGAGCCCGATGGTGGCTCCACTCATGCCATAACCGCGAGACTGACCCGTGCCCCCATTCGTTCAGAAAGCCAGACCCTGCATCTGGGCGCCGCGGCCTCTTATCGTGATCTCGGCGACAGCCGCTTTCAGATCAAGGATGAGGGGGAGGTGTTCAGTGCCGACAATGTCATCCGCAGCCCACGATTCGAGGCCGGTGATGCCTGGCTGGCAGGTCTCGAGGCCGCCTGGCTTTATCATCGTCTGACCCTCGTGGCGGAAGCCATGGCTCAGAGCGTGCGTCGAACCGACGGGTCACGCTGGCAGTTCGGTGGCGCTTACCTTCAGGCCGGTGTGTTCCTGACCGATGATCGGCGCCATTACAGCCGGGGTGAGTTTGACCGGATAGAGCCCCGGCACCGGGCGGGCGCCCTGGAGCTGGTCGCACGGCACAGTGCTGTGGACCTGAGAGACCGGAACCTGGGCGCCGAGGCGAGCGTGACGCTGCTGGGTCTTGCCTGGTATCTGGGCGAGTTGTTCCAGCTGCGCCTGAATTACCTGATGCCGGATATTCGCGGCAATACCCTGATGGCCGTGCCGGACGGAGACGCTGTTACCCTGCGTGCTGTGCTGCGGTTCTAGGCAGCGTGAGGGTCACCTGCGTCCACTGGCCGGGTTCGCTGGTAATCGACATCTTGCCATTGTGATGGTGCATGATGGTCTGACAGATACTGAGGCCCAGCCCCAGGTTGTCCGGTGTATCACTGGTGGAATAGAACGGATCAGTGAGCCGCTTCATATCGTCTGGCGCGATGCCCTGGCCGTTGTCCCGAATTACGATTCGATGGGCACTGTCAGCGCTTTCGGCCGTTATCTCGATTTTGCCGGGCTGCCGGTTTTTGCTCACGGCAGAGACGCCATTGAGCAGCAGGTTAACGAACACCTGGGTCAGGGCAGATGGATAGCAGGGAACGGTCGTTCCCTCCGGGATGTCAGTCTGAAGCTCGACACCTCGTAGCTGATGCTGGCAGAAGCGGGTGGCGGTGGTCACCAGTTTGCCGAGGTCTGCCGTTTCCAGGCTGTGTTCAGGGACGGGGCGGGAAAACTCGATCAGGTCAGACACAATATCGGCAATGCGTTTCTGGTGGGTGCTGGCGTCGGTCAGGGCGTCTGCGACCTCGACATCCCGGTTTACCGAGTTGGCAAAATCCACGGCCTGGCTGGCGCAGTTCAACGGGTTCATGATCTCGTGGAGCAGCCCCTTGGCCATATGGCTAAGGGCCTGATGTTTCTGTTCCTGGGCCAGTCTTTCTTCCGTTGATTTCAGGGTTTCCAGAGTGCGGGAAAGTTGTCGATTCCGGTCTCGGAGCAGGAATTGGAGCGCCAGCAGGTTGCGCAGGAACTGCGACAGGAACCAGGCCGATAGCGGTGCGACCACCAGGCACATCAGAATCAGCCAGTTGGTCAGAATGCCGATCAGGGTGTCGCTTACCTGAGTGCTGTCGACCGCCACGAACGTGGCGAGTACCAGCAGTGTCAGGTTGATCAGGATAATCACGCTGGTGTGGAACAGGGACAGGGTAATGATGCCCACGGAGCTGATGAAAAAGAACAAGCCCACGATGGGAGCGAGCGACGCGCCCGTTGTCATGTATCCCAGGTAGCTGAACGCCGCCATGTTGAAAAACACCAGGTAGACAATCATCGGCGCTGACCGGCGCAGGCGCGTGAACCGGTGAGCGGCGATCAGACCGGTCAGAATCGCGGTGTAGATGAGGTAGATACCGAATACGTCCGGTGCATCCGGGTTCAGGGCCAGGCCCCCGAGAAACAGCAGGGTACCGATAAAGGCAATCACCAGGTAAACGTCGGCGAACAGGGGCAGCACCCGGTACCGATACTGGGTGTGGTAGAAGCGTTCGAAGCGTCGCTGTCGGTAGGCGGGCAGCTGGCGGATCTGATCCATCCCGGAAAGCAGTTTCACTCGGCGGCTCCGTGTTGGTGTCGTTGCATAAAGAGAATGAGCTCGGGCAGGCGCTCGAAGCCCAATTTCACGAAAATCCGGTCCTTGTAGGAATGCACCGTCTTGCAGGAAACGCCAAGCCTGCCTGCAATATCGCGTACCGGCAGCCGGCTGGCCATCAGCTGTGCCACTTCCCGCTCCCGTCCGGACAAGGCCTGATAGGCGAGCATGGCGGCCGGTGCTGGTTCCTGCTGCCAGTTACCGACATAAACCTGCCCGTTTCGAATGTAGAACAGCGTCTTGATCAACTCCTGTACTGGCTGGTCCTTGGACACCACGGCCTTGATGCCTGCTTCCAGATAGATCGCCATCCGCCCGCTGCTGACCGGCGTGTCCGATATCAGCAGCACGGACAATGACGGATTCACCGCCAATGCATGCTCGGCGATGGTGAGCCCGTCGTTGTCCTGCAGGTTTTCCTCAATCAGCAGTACCGAAGGGGTGGCCCTCTTTAGCCGATTGAGCGTTGCCACTCCGGTCTCCGATTCGCCAACCAGCTCGACCTCATCGTGCAAGAGGATCTGGAATAACAGGCTGTCACGGAGCAGTCGCTGCCCCATGGTGACGTACAACCTGAGCCTGCGCTGACCTGACGCCATCAGTCTGCCTGGATCGGCAGATGCAGACTCAATCGAAGACACTGGTCGCCTCCGGTCATGTCGATATCGCCAGCAAGCAGTCGGGTGCTTACGAAGAGCATCAGAAGAGCGCTCTGCTGCTCCAGCAGGGGGCGGGAGAGGCGGGTGATTGGCGCCAGCAGATGGCTGTACATGTGAAGTGGGCTGGCGCTGGCGACCATGAGGCCGCTTTCGGTCCGGGTCAATTCCAGAGCAGAGCGCTCCAGCCCGGAGGCCTTCATCAGGGTTGCCAGTGCCTGGCAAAGGGCCATCAACGGTGTTTGTGTTTCGCTCGTGCCTGCCGGGTTCTCCAAGGCGTTCGCGAGAGCCTGGTCAAAGGCTTGCCGGTTCTGGATGCCGTGCACGTGGCCTGGCTGAAGGGTGCTGAGCTGCCTGCCCGCCATTCCGGCAAAGTCTCTTACAAGATCATGCTCAAGCGCGGTTTCCCGGCTTGCGCGCAGATGGGGTGGCTGGGCAGGAAGTGTGCGAACGGTTGCCAGGGCATCCAGAAAGTCGGCGGTGATCGGTTCGCCGGTAAAACCGTCCACTCGCTCGTTTAGATGTTCAAGCAGTCTGGCTCGTCGTTGCTGGCGAAGCTCCGCGAACTGTTGTTCTGCAATTGAGCGTGAACGGTCTCTTGCAGAGACCAGGGTGCGATGTTGGACAAGAGCCTTGCGGAAGAGCGACAGCAATTCGGCTGCGTTCCATGGCTTCTTCTGATAGCGGAAGATCCGGCCCTCGTTAACTGCATCCATGGCCACATCAACCTCGCCCCAGGCTGACGTGAGAATTCGGACAATGGTCGGGTGCGACTGGCGTAGTTCGTCCAGCAGCTCTTTGCCATGCATCCCGGGCATCCTCTGGTCTGTCATCACCACCGCGACATCGCTGTCTTTCTGCAATACGAGCTGAGCCTCTTCTGCGCTGATGGCGCTCAGTACGCGGAATTCGTCCTGCATGCGCTCCAACTGCCTCGACAGATAACGGGTGGCAGTCGGTTCGTCATCCACGATCAGAATCGCCGGTTTGGGGCCCTCGTGGGTCTCGCTGGTATCCGGAGAGAAGGTTTGTACTTCGCGGGTAAGCGCGGCTGTGAGCACGTGCGACCGGATAACATCGGGATTGACCGGCTGTTCGAAGCAGCGATCGACCAGCTGATGGTCCAGCAGTTTCACGAGGAGGTTCAGCGCAATGGCATCTCCTATGAGGATCTTCAGAATCCGGGGGTGGTGGTCCCTGGCCCGTGCCAGTAGCGACGACTCAAGATAGTCATCAGCGCGGTTCGGAAGCAGAACGATGGCGGTGGGTATGGTGGCAGCCGAGGGCAGGTAGTCGAGTGCCCCCTGGTCAGTGGCGAACGCGTGAATAACGAAATCGCTGGCAAACAAGGTTTCGAAGTGCTGTCGGTCCTGGTCGTCGTCATACCGGAGAAGGATCTCCGCCGCTCCGCTGGTCGCCATGATTACTCTGTATCCTGTTAATGGGGTAGGGAAGAGATTAGCAACAACAGCGGCTTAGCGGTGTAGGAACTTCCTACAGCAGTGCCTTTGCCGGCAATGAAAACCTGGTTCTGTGACAGCCTTGGCACTATGGACTGTCCTGGCGTCAGGAGCGACTACACTTACCAGAGGCTCATCGAAAGGGAGATAACCATGACAGTTCCTGAGAATGGTCTGACGAATCACGAAGTAACCATCTGCCTGGCTGGCGGCGCCGTGCTGGGCCCGTTCAATGCAACCTGGAGCAAGGATTCCGGTGGGGATGTGCGTGAACTGGTCCGCGAGTACGATGCGTTTCTGCAGGGTGAAAAGCAGCACCGTTACAAGTTTCACCTGCACGACACCTACACCAACACCGTTCATACCCTGATCCTCAATTTTGAACAGGTTACGGGCATCTGCGACCATGTCCGGCTCAGATCCCAGGGCGGCGGCTGAGCCATGGCCGGGCCCCTGGCGTACACGCCAAGAAGCCCACAGGGCAAATGCATGGACAGGAGGGAATATGAGCGAATTCAGAACGGAAACCGACAGCCTCGGTGACGTCCAGGTACCTGCTGATGCGCTCTGGGGCGCTCAAACCCAGCGGGCGGTGGAAAACTTCCCGGTCAGTGGCCAGCCGATGCCTCAGCCGTTTATTGCCGCCGTTGCCCAGATCAAGCGCGCGGCCGCCGAGGCCAATACCAGCCTGGGGCTGCTCGACAACGATCTGCGGGATGCGATCTCCCAGGCTTGCGAAGATCTGGTTAAGGGCGAGTACGCGGATCAGTTTCCGGTAGACCGCTACCAGACCGGCTCCGGCACCAGCACCAATATGAATGTCAACGAGGTGATCGCCAGTATCGCCCGCAACGCAGGCTTCGAGGTGCACCCGAACGACCACGTGAACATGAGCCAGAGCTCCAACGACGTGATTCCAACGGCGATCCACGTGAGTGCCGTGATTGCAGCCAAGGAGAAGCTGCTGCCGGCGCTGTCGCATCTTTGCGGTGTGATCTACGAGCAGGAAGCGGCGTTTTCCAGCCAGGTAAAAACCGGCCGCACCCACCTGATGGATGCCATGCCGGTGACCCTCGGCCAGGAGTTGAAAACCTGGCGCGAACAGCTTCTGGCCGTGGAAAAGCGGGTAGAAGCCGCAGCTGATGAGCTGTTGGCCGTTCCTCAGGGCGGCACCGCGGTGGGTACCGGAATCAATGCGCTACCGGAATTTCCGGGCCAGTTCGTCAAGTTCCTGCGGGCCAACACCGGCTATCCTTTTACGTCGCTCGATCACAAATTCACCGGCCAGAGCGCGGTGGATGCCCCGGTGGCCCTCTCCGCACAATTGCGCGGAGCAGCCATCGTGCTTACCAAGATCGCCAACGATCTGCGCTGGATGAACAGCGGCCCTATTCACGGCCTGGCTGAAATCAGTCTTCCGGCATTGCAACCGGGCAGCAGTATCATGCCGGGCAAGGTCAATCCGGTCATCCCGGAGTCCGTGGCCATGGTCGGCGCCCAGGTGATGGGGCTGGACAGCGCCGTGGCCATTGCCGGTCAGTCCGGTAATTTCCAACTCAACGTCATGCTCCCTCTGGTGGGCGGTAACCTGCTGGACATGACCGATTTGCTCGCCAATGCGGCCATCATGCTGGCGGACAAGGCGATCAAGGATTTCACGGTTAATGCCGACAACCTGAACGCAGGTGTGGGCAAGAATCCCGTACTGGTGACCGCGCTTAATCCCGAGATCGGCTACAGCCTGGCGGCAGACATCGCCAAGGAGGCATATAAAACGGGCCGGCCAGTCATCGATGTGGCGGAGGAACGCAGCGGCCTGAGCCGGGAGCGGCTTGAGGAGTTGATGGATCCGCTCAAGCTGACTCGGGGCGGTATCGCCTGATCGGTCGTTTCAGAGGGGCGCAAACGCTTGCTGATCATCCTGGAGCTGTTTGTGATGCTGGTGCTGGCCAACGGCACGCCGGTGGTTGCCGCCGGGCTGCTGAAAAACCGCTGGTCGGCCCCGGTGGACGGCGGTCGACTGCTGTCCGATGGCCGCCCCGTATTTGGTGAAAGCAAAACCTGGCGGGGTGTTGTATCCGGTGCACTGGCCTGCGGGCTTTTCGCCCAGTTTACCGGGCTGGGATTCGTGTTCGGGCTTCTGTTCGGCCTGCTGGGGCTGGGAGGAGATCTTCTGAGCAGCTTCATCAAGCGCCGAATGGGTTTGGAATCGAGTGCCCGGGCTGTCGGGCTGGATCAGATCCCGGAAGCCCTCCTGCCCATGCTGCTGGCGATGTGGTGGCTGCCGGTGAGCCTGTGGGTAGTGTTGGTTGTCGTGGTGGTTTTTACCCTGTCCAACATCTATGGCTCACCGCTGCTCTACCGTCTCGGTATACGCCGGCAGCCCCACTAAACCGGGCCGCGAGTCAGGGTGTGAAGGGTTACTTCCGGCGGGCAGTTCAGGCGAACGTTTACCACGGACGTTCCGGAACCCGGTGAGGTGTAGCCCTGCATCCCGTTCATCCGCCAGTAACCTCGACCGAGTGTGCGCGGGCAGTCAGAGTCGAGAGTCACCGGAATACCGCCGGGCAGGCAGATCTGGCCGCCGTGTGTGTGGCCGCAGAGAAAGACGTCGTAGCCGGCGTGGGCAGCCTCGCGCCAGATCTCCGGCGTATGGCTGAGCAGGATGCTGGTGCCTCCCGCAGGGATATTGTCCCCCGCCTGATGCAGGTTGTGGACCTTGAAGAAGTGGGCGTCGTCCACACCCGCGAGGTACAGGGTCTGGCCCTCCCGTTCAATGGGCGCCATTTCGTTCATCAGCAGTTGGTAACCCATGTCTTCCAATGCCGGTACCATGCGAACGCTGTCGTGGTTACCCAGAACCGCATAGGGCTTGCTTTTTATACCGTCCCTCAGCCGCGCCATGCCGTCCAGGGCGCCCTCAATCGGGCCCCACGTGAGTTTCCGGTAGTCGCCGGTCAACACGCACAGATCGTAGTCTAACGGTTCGATCTGGCGCAGGACTGCCTGCAGGTTGGCTTCGTCCATGTCTACGTGCAGGTCGGTCAGATGCAGAATGCGAAAGCCCTCGAAGGCTTCCGGCAGGCCGGGAAGCTGGAAATGATTGTGCACGGTGTTCAGACGCCGGCTGTTGCTCTGGCCCCGGCCCCAAAGGCCAACCATGCGCAAACAGGTACGGATAAAGCCGGGCGCCGTGGCCCAGTTTTCCAGATGGAATGAGCTGTGATCCTGCCCGAATACCTTCGCTTCAGCTTCCCGTTCAATGCCGAGCCTCTGGCGGGCGTGAACAGGGCCGAGCCTCAGGCTCAGGCGGTATTCCAGGAGTTCATCCTGGTTCTCCGGTGTACGAGCCCTTGCCGTCATTTTTCTTCCCTTATATGCCGAGCCGGGCATGGCCGATGTACTGAGTGGCAAACCCTGTCTGTCATTATGGATGGCCTTCGAAGGTATGCAACCAAAACGACACAATGTTCATGTTTGATGACACACTGGCCGTGAAACCAGCGGAGCAACAGACTCAGGAGATTTATGACGGAACCATCGAGTGATGACAGGCTGTCGTTCAGCCAGATTTTCCTGCTGTTCCTTCGGCTGGGGCTGACGTCGTTTGGTGGTCCGGCAGCGCATCTCGGATTCTTTCACGATGAATTTGTCAAACGTCGGCGGTGGCTCTCAGACAGTGCCTACGCAGAAGTTGTGGCCCTCTGCCAGTTGCTGCCGGGACCGGCTTCCAGCCAGGTCGGTCTAACCATCGGGTTCCTGCGCGGTCATTACCGCGGCGCACTCGCAGCGTGGCTGGGGTTCACCCTGCCATCGGCGGTGATCATGATTGGTCTTGCGCTGGGATTGAGCGCCTGGCCAGAGGCCAGCAGTGGCGGCTGGATACAGGGTCTCAAGTTGTTTGTGGTGGCGGTGGTGGCCCAGGCGGTCTGGCAGATGGGAAAAACCCTGTGCCCGGACCGTCCCCGAATCGCCATGGCTTTGCTGGTAGCGGTGAGCCTTCTGGTGATGGGCGAAACCTGGATGCAGATACTGGCGTTGGTCATTGCCGGGGCTGTGGGTTCCTTTCTGGGGTTGGGGAGCGGAGAGGCATCTGAGCCGCTGCATGTGCCACTGCAATCCCGGAAACCTGCGCTTTTTGCAGGGGCCTTTTTGATTCTGTTGTTGGTTTCCTTCCTGCCTCAGGCCACCGGCAGTCTTGGCTGGATAGGCGCTGAAATGTACCGGGCCGGTGCCCTGGTGTTTGGCGGCGGACATGTAGTGCTGCCCTGGCTGCAGGAGGGCTTCGTGGCCTCCGGTGCCATGCCGGCGGACACTTTCCTGGCGGGGTATGGCGTTGCCCAGGCTATGCCGGGACCGCTGTTTTCCTTTTCAGGATTTCTGGGTGGTTCACAGGCCGGTGTTCTCGGTGGTGTGATTGCGGTACTGGCTGTGTTCCTCCCTGGAACCCTGCTTGTATTCGCCGGTCTTCCCCTATGGAGCTGGCTTCGGGAGCATCGTCGCGCCCGGTCAGCGCTGGCCGGCGTAAATGCAGGCGTGGTGGGGTTGTTGCTGGCGGCTCTCTACGATCCGGTCTGGGTCTCCGCCGTCCATGGTGCGCATGATCTGGCACTCGTGCTCGCCATTTGGGTCTGTCTCGCTGTCTGGCGGGTTCCGGTCTGGGTACTGGCGCCGCTGAGTGCGCTGGCTGGAGTGATCCTGCTGTCCTGATCAACGTACATATAATCCCCTCTTCCTGAGCCGGCACATGGGTTGGCAAATCAGCAGGTTTCCAGCCACAATCGAGCGGTTAAAGGCAGATAATTCGAACGCAGAGGTTACCATGACGACATCCTGCAGTATCCCGGGTCTCAACGTACCACGTAGCCGTTTTCCCGATCCTGAACAGGACCTGCCGGCGGCCGAGGGCGAACAGCGTGTCGTGCTGGCTGGCGGCTGTTTCTGGTGTGTGGAAGCCGTTTTCCTGGCCATCGATGGCGTAACCAGTGTTGAGTCCGGTTACGCTGGCGGTCACGCCAGCTCTGCCAATTATGAGGCCGTATGCTCAGGTACTACCGGTCACGCAGAAGTGGTGGATGTTCACTATGACCCTGCCAGGGTCAGTTTTGGCGAACTGCTAAAGGTGTTCTTCTCGGTTGCTCACGATCCCACCCAGTTGAACCGCCAGGGCAACGACCGGGGCACCCAGTACCGCTCGGCTGTGTTCTACGAGACTGCCGAACAGCGGCGGGTAGCCGAGGCCTACATCCACCAGCTCAATCAGGCCGAAGTGTACCCGGATCCGATAGTGACCACGCTGGAGCCGCTGGAGGCATTTTACCCGGCAGAAGAGTACCACCAGAATTTTGCTGCCCGTAATCCCTACCAGCCATACATCATGGCCGTGGCCGCCCCGAAAATGGAAAAGCTTGTAGACAGCTATCCTGATCGCCTGAAGCCGGAATTTACAGACAACGACGCAGGCAGCACCGCCTGAGGAGGCAGACTATGGGAGTTTCCGCTGCAGGTTATGACCTGACACCACTAAACGAAGCACAGGTTGAGGAGAAAGCTGCGGATCTGACATCGGAAGAGCGGCGCGTACTGCTCGACCATGGCACCGAGCATCCGTTCTGCGGAACCTTGCTGGATAACAAAAAAGCCGGTGTTTACCACTGCCGGCTTTGCGATCTGCCTTTGTTCAGCTCGGACTCGAAGTTTGACTCGGGAACCGGCTGGCCGAGTTTCTTCCAGCCCTTTGATCCGGAGCATATCCGCTACATTGAGGACACGAGTCTTGGCATGACTCGCACCGAAATCCGCTGTCCCCGTTGCGACAGCCATCTCGGCCATGTCTTTCCTGACGGCCCGCCGCCAACCGGGCAGCGCTACTGCCTGAACTCGGTTGCCATGGTGTTTCAGGAAAACGCCTGAGACGAAAAAAAGGGGGCCGCAGGGCCCCCGATTCTATTTATTGCCGCCTGTCACAGTCGCCACGTAGTGGGCCACAGCATTTATCTGTTCCTCAGACAGCGACTCGTTGAACGCCGGCATGACACCCACCCCGCTGGTTACGGCATTGACCACCTGTTCCATCGTGGGTTTGAGTTCATCGAGATCCGGGCCGATGGCACCAGCCGAACCGGCGTCCGCCAGGGTATGGCATATGGTGCAGGAAGGTTGTGCCTCCTGAGTGAATACCTGTTTCCCCTTGTCAAAGTCGCTGGCGATCGTCAGGGGCGACAGTCCTATCAGGGCTATGGCGCCCAGTACTGCAGTTTTTCTCATATCATTGCTTTCCGGATAGGTCGGAGCCGCCGTACTCCCGGGTCGGCTCCGCCAATGATCAACTGATGGCAACCGTGACTCCGTGGTCGCTCCAGCCATTGTGACCGTAGCCACGTTCGTTCTCGATCCGACCCTCAGGCTGGGTGTTGCCCTGCACGTCGGTCGCCCGGCTGACAATCCGGTGCTCTCCGGCCGCTAGATCCGCTGCCAGGACAAACGGCCTCCAGGCATAGGGACCAAGGTCCGGTCCCAGGAAACGAGCCTGTTTCCAGGTTTTACCACCATCCACTGAAACGTCGACTTTTTCGAGCGGAACAGTGCCACCGAAAGCGACGCCATAGATCATATTGCGACCGCTCTGACCGCTTTCCAGAGGCGATGTTACCCAGGATTTGACGTTCATTTCCCACATGGAAGGCTGATCCGGGGCGCCTTTCACGCCGACATCACGAACCCGGTAGCCTGAAGCCTGGATCTTGGCGTCCGTCTGGTTTTCGGTGAAGGCAACGTTCTTGACGTACTTCACGTTGTTCACGCCGTAGTAACCCGGCACAACCATTCTTAGCGGGCCACCGTGCGTGTGGGTCAGAGGCTCGTCATTCATTTCCCAGGCCAGCAATGCGGTTTCCATGGCACGGGTGGGAACGGAACGTTCCACGATAATCGTTTTCGGGTCCAGGCCGTCGGGAAGTGTCTCGCCGCCGGTGCTGGTGATGTACCGGGTACCGTCAACAGGGCCGCCAAGAGCCTCCACAACATCTTTCAGCGGTACACCGGTCCACATGATGCAGCCCGCAGCGCCAACAGACCATTGGGTACCACTGGCGCCATGGGGGAAGAAGGCGCGACCGTTACCGGAACACTGTAATACGGAGGCAACGGTGGTAACCCCCATCTGTTTCAGGTCGCCGACCGTCAGGGTTCGGGGGTTTTTCACGCCCTCCATCCGCACCTCCCAGGCATCCGGGTTATCGGTTACCGAGGCTGGTGGCGCGGGCAGGTTATTACGAACGAACAAGCGGTCACTTGAGGTGATAACGCCATTGCCGATTGCCCCCCGTTGGGTTTCCATCGTGTTTGCGCTGTGAACAATCAGGGCGTTGCGTTCTTTCCAGGCGGCGTAATCCGGGAGTGATTTTGGTTCATCGGCTTTGGCAAGGGGCGTAAATCCCAGCACGCTTACCGCGGCCATGGCGCCGGCACTGCCAAGTAGCAGGGTGCGGCGGGAGGGGTTCTGAAGGCCCGGGTCATTCGGGCCGCGCATCAGCGCTGATTCCTGCTTCATTATCCGTCTCCTTCTTAGGGTTGTCGTCGGACGGTGGGACTGCTTTTTCAATTCTTCGCGGTTATATCCTTATACCTTATAGGTAATGGTCAAAAATTAAGCAATACTTTTGTGTGTTATTCAACGGGTTTTTCAGTCGCTATAATTCGCCCCCTATTGAACGCGCAGCAACGAGGCCGCGAACGAACCCGGGAAACAGAGAAGGGTCGCTGAGATGATTCGATTGAAGATGAATCCGCTAACGGAGTCAGCAACGCTTCTTCGGCGGGCGGGTGTGGTTCTGGGCAGTGTCGGATTGACAGCACTCTTTTCCCTGTTGGTTTTGCTCAGGGCGCTGTTCGGGAGGTTGAACCGGCCCATCGTCGACAAATACTGCCGCGAGTGGTCGGCCTCGCTGTTACGACTGGTTCGTGCCAGCCTCACCGTACGCGGGCAAGTGCCTGATTTCGGCGACGGGCGCCGGTACATCATCATGTGCACTCATGCCAGCCACTATGATATTCCGGTTACCTTCGTATCGTTGCCGGGATCGATCCGTATGCTGGCAAAAAAGGAGCTGTTCAGTATCCCGCTGCTGGGGCAGGCCATGCGTGCAGCGGAATTCCCCTCAGTAGACCGCTCCAATCGGCAACGTGCAGTCAGGGATCTGGAGAAGGCGCGGGCGATGATGGAAAGTGGAATCGTGCTCTGGGCCGCGCCCGAGGGAACCCGCTCGCCGGACGGAAAACTTCTGCCTTTCAAGAAAGGCTGTTTTCACCTGGCGCTGGATACTGAGGCGGTGATCGTGCCGGTGGCCGTGCGGGGTATCCACCGTGTTTTACCGGCCCGCACCTGGCAGATCAACCTCGGGCAGCCGGTGGATGTGAGGGTAGGAGAACCGCTGGATACGGCAGGAAAGACCAAAGCCGACCTGGACGAAGTCATGACCGAGGTGCGCGCAAGGCTGACGGAGCTGTTGGGAGACGGTGAAGCCGGTTAGCACCGGCCTCACATCGGCACGCAGATCAGGCCGTACCGGCAGCCACCACCGTGGAGAGCAGATAGCCGGTATAGGCCACGTACACCAGCACCAGGATGCCACCATCCACACGGCTCACCAGTTTTCGCCATCCGGTAAGCCCGTAACCCATCAGGAACAGACCCACCGTGAGCGCCAGCATCAGCGTCCAGTCACGGTAGAGCACTTCCGGGTCCACCGCGAGGGGTTCGATAACAGCCGCGAGACCCACCACGGCGAGGGTGTTGAAAATGCCCGACCCCAGAATATTGCCCAGGATCAGGTCGTGTTCGTTCTTTTTGACCGCGGCCAGAGCCGAGGCGAGTTCGGGCAGGGAAGTGCCGATGGCAACGATGGTGAGACCGATCACCAGATCGCTGACTCCAAGGCTCTGGGCAATCGTGACGGCACCCCAGACCAGCATCCGGGAGCTGACGATCAGCAGTACCAGGCCAATTACCAGCCAGATCACGGCGGTTTTCAGGGGCATGGGGTGCGCAATGATCTCGGCGTCGGCATCACCGGCCAGAGGGTCCGCCTTGCCTTTCAGGCCCTGGTAGATTGACCATCCCATAACCAGAGCAAATACCGCCAGCAACACCCAGCCATCCATGCGTGAGAGTTGCCCGTCGATCAGCTGGGCGCCGGCAATGAGGGTGAGTACGATCAGCAGTGGCAACTCCTTGCGGATCACCTGGGAGTGCACTGCAATGGGCGCGATGATGGCTGTCAGGCCGACAATAAGCGCAATGTTGGTAATGTTGGAGCCATAGCCGTTACCCAGGGCCAGGCCAGGGTTGCCATCAGACGCAGCCATGGCTGAGACGGCGAGTTCCGGTGCCGAGGTGCCGAAACCGATAATCACCATGCCGATCAGCAGGGTGGGCATGCCGAGATGTTTGGCGGTCGCCGCGGCGCCCTCCACAAATTTATCGGCACTCCAGACCAGCAGGACCAGGCCGGCGATGATTGCGCCAAATGCCATTAGCATAGATAGACCTCAGTTGATGAAACGCCCGAGCATGTAGACACCGGCATAGCCCAGGGTATAAGCCGCCAGAAGGTGTGCAAGATACCGCATATAGGCGGCAAAGGTCAGCCCCGGAATCTTGCTCATTGCCACTATACCGGCGGCTGAGCCAATCACCAGGAGCGATCCACCCACACCCACGGCATAGGTCAGGCCCATCCACTCGCCGGGGCTCATGTCGATGCCGGCCTTCAGCAGGGCCGCCGTCAGAGGCACGTTATCGATAACGGCCGAGAAGATGCCCATCAGGTAATTGGCGTACAGCGGCGGCAGGATGTCGTAAATCGCCACCAGCGAATCCAGCGCATGGATCTCCTTGAGCATGCCCACCAGCAGAAGGATGCCGAGAAAGAACAGCAGCGTTTCAAACTCGATGATGCGGATGTACTCGAGAATCGGGTCCAGATCGGAGTCGTCACTCATGAATCGAGACACCAGGAACATGATGGACAGGCCGAACAGAAAGGTCAGTACCGGTGGAATCCCGAACAGGGCATTACCGGCAATGGTGCTCAGGATTGTTAACAAAAACAGCCCGCTGATGATCGCGTCCACCCGTCGCACAGGGGTATTGTTGGAGCGCAGGGTCACGGTTCCTGTGAGCCCTCGAGACAGGAAAACCGCAAGGATGAAAACGGTGATCGAGGCCGGAATGGCCAGGGTCAGAAGGGTCAGTATTTCAACCTTTTTCGCCAGGAAAATCATCAACGTAGTGACGTCGCCGGTGATCAGCGAAACGCCTCCCGAGTTGACCGCAAACACAACCAGCGTGACGAACTGGATACGTTTTTTCAGCTCCAGATCCAGAGACAGAATCAGCGAGCATGAGACTAAAGTGGCGGTGATATTGTCTGCTAAAGAGGAGAAAATGAAACAAAAAAGACCGGTCAGGAACAGTAGCCGTCGCTCGCTTACCTGCTTCGGCATGATCAGGTAAATCACGTTTTCGATCATACCCTTCTTGTTCAGGTAGGCGACAAACGTCATGGCTGCGACCAGAAACAGCCACAGCCCGGCGATTTCGGCGATGCTCTCGGACAGACCATCGGAAATGGCAGACGTTTCACCAGCGTTATCACTGAACAGGAACAGCAGCATCCAGCTCATGGTGCCAAAGAACAGCGTTACCTTGGCCTTGTTGATGTGGATGACCTCTTCAAATATGACGCCTAGCAGCGCCAGAACCGCGAGAATAATCAGAAACGCATCAAGGGCAGACATTGGGGAAATCCCGTCCTGGTTTGTCAAAGTGGAGGCCTGAGCCGGCCAGACAGATCACGCGGGCGGATTTTAGACCTTTGACCCGTAGCAAACCACTGTTCGTAAGTGCACGTATCGGCCCCTGAAGCAAATAGATGCCGAAGAAAGACGCAACGATTGACAATCGCAATTTATTCTCCCGGCAAAAATCGGGATAATTGCGCGCACATTCAGACCGGAAGCAGACGGCGGCGCCGTTTACCTCGCGCCCGACCGGCTTCCGACAGGCTCTCTTGCTGATCGTGAGAGGGCAAAAAGGCTCAACACTAGCTAGGGTGAAAACCAATGGCCGTTAGACAGGCAGACGTAGTGCTGGTCGGCGGTGGCGTCATGAGCGCCACTCTCGGCATGATGCTCAGGCAGCTTGATCCGTCCCTGGACATCGTCATGGTGGAGCGTCTCGATCACGTTGCCCATGAGAGCACAGACGGATGGAACAACGCAGGTACCGGGCATGCCGGGTACTGTGAGCTTAACTACACTCCCGAGACCGGTGATGGCGATGTCACCATCGATCGGGCCCTGCAGATCAACGCCCAGTTCGAGGTGTCACTGCAGCTGTGGTCCTACCTTGTGGAGCAGGGCATCCTGCCCGAACCCTCCAGCTTTATTAACCGCACACCGCATCAGAGCTTTGTCTGGGGCGAGAAGGATGTGGCCTTCCTCAAGCGTCGTTATGAACGCCTGAGTGCCCATCACCTGTTCCGCGACATGGAATACACCGAGTCTCCGAAGGATCTCGAGGAATGGATGCCGCTGATCGTCAATAACCGGGACCCCATGCAGCGGGTTGCCGCGACCCGGATCAAGCACGGTTCCGATGTGGATTTCGGCTCGCTCACCCGCAGCATGGTGAGCTGGCTGGAAACCCAGCCGAATTTCGAGCTGATGCTCAGCTCACCGGTGCACTACATCGACCAGCGGGACAACGGCCGTTGGAAGATCCGCGTCAAGAACCAGAAGACCGGCGAGCTGACCAAGCTCGAGACCGGCTTCGTATTCCTCGGCGCCGGCGGTGGCGCGTTGCCGCTGCTGCAGAAATCCGGTATCGACGAAGCCCGTGGCTACGGTGGCTTCCCGGTGAGCGGTCAGTGGCTGGTGTGTGGCAAGCCCGACATCGTCAAGCAGCATAACTCCAAGGTATACGGCAAGGCGCCGATCGGGGCACCGCCCATGTCGGTACCGCACCTCGATACCCGCATCATTAATGGCGAGCCGGCCCTTCTGTTTGGCCCCTTCGCCGGTTTCACCACCCGCTTCCTGAAACAGGGCTCGATCTTTGATCTGATTGGTTCGGTGAAGCCCACCAACCTGAAGCCCATGCTCTCGGTGAGCAAGAGCAACATGGACCTGACCCGCTACCTGATCGGGGAAGTGTTCCAGTCCCACGGTGACCGGGTGGCATCGCTGCGCAACTTCTTCCCGGACGCCATGGAAGAGGATTGGCAACTGCGCATGGCCGGCCAGCGCGTTCAGATCATCAAGCAGGTCGATGGTGGCGGTGGCAAGCTTGAGTTCGGCACCGAAATTGTGGCGGCAAAAGATGGAACGCTGGCGGCGCTGCTGGGTGCTTCGCCCGGAGCCTCCACCGCAGCCAATGCCATGATCAACGTGATCGAGCGCTGTTTCCCGGAGAAGATCAAGACGCCGGAGTGGCAGGAACGGATGAAAGAGCTTGTTCCGTCCTATGGCCAGTCCCTGGTAGAGGACGAAGCACTGCTTACCAAAGTTCGCGAGAGGACCCTGTCGACCCTGAAACTGGGCTGATATTCCCAATCGATCTAAGAAAGCCTAAGGCACTGCGATTGCTGGATTCACTCCCGGCTGTCGTAGTGCTTTTTGCGTTTCAAATGGGGGCGAAATTTGCGATTTCACAGCTAATGCGTAGGGTTATAAGTCAACCCTTATGAAAGGAGAGAGCCTGTGAGTGAGCAAAAGTACAATCCTGAGAAAGGGTATATTGCATTACTGGGCTGGAGCCTGAATGCGGTTGAAGCGGCCGACAAATTCGATCGTCGGTATGTTGTCGTGGCACCGGACTGGGCCGAAGCCTATTGCGAAGAGCATGACATTCCCTACGTGCCCTGGAATTTTGAGCGCCTGAATGACCGTTCGGTAGAAATTGCGCAGACCCTCAAGGAGATGGGCGTAGACGTTGCCATCCCGTTGTTTGAGGAGACTGTGGAGTGGGCAGGTGCCATTAACTCGGTGTTGATGGACAAGCCTCGTTTGTTCGGTCAGGCCATGCTGCTGCGTGACAAGGCCCTGATGAAACGCCGTGCCCAGCTCGGTGGTATCCGGGTGGGTATCTTCGAGGAAGCGCACGACAAGGGTGATGTTATCCGGTTCCTCAAGCGGGTTAACCAGACTCTGCTGAAACTGGATGGTGACCCCAACGATCCGATTCACCTCAAGGCCTTTGATAAGGCCGGCTGCCTTGGCCACCGGGTGATCCGTACGCCTGATGAAGTCGATACCATCCCGGAAGAAGAATTCCCGGTTTTGATGGAGTCGCACCTGGATGGCTGGGAGTTTGCGGTCGAGGCCTGGATTCACAACGGCAAGATCGCCTTCCTGAACATTTCCGAGTACGTGACGCTGGGCTATTCGGTATTTGTGCCCGCAACACCGGACCTGGAGAAGTATCGCGACCAGATTCGCGGCGAAATCGAGAAGCTGATCAAGACCTTCGATATCGAATTCGGGTTTATCCACCCGGAGTACTTCGTGACCAGCGACCGGACCATGTACTTTGGCGAGGTGGCCTATCGTCCACCGGGCTTCAAGGTATTCGAGCTGCTTGAGCGTGCCTATGGTTTCAACGCGTATCAGGGCATGATCCTGGCCTTTGACCCGAAGACCACGGAAGAGGAAATCAAGGCCTTCTTCCCGAAGGAAGTGGTGGATGCGAAGGGTTACGCCGGTTGTTTCGGTGTGTATCCGCGCCGCCGGGTTGTCAGCAAGCTGGAAATCCCGGAGGAGACCGAAAATCACGAGTATTTCGAGTCTCACGAGCTGACTGCGCCGCTTGAAGAAACGGTCACCAAGCGTACCGCTTTCGGTACCCACTGGGGGCTGGTGTATTTCTTCGGTGAAGACCCCTATGTCATGCGGGACCTCCTGAAACATCAGGAAGACCTCGATTTCTATGTATAATCAGGAGAAGCATTAACAACAACCGGGTTTGGTGCCAGGCCCTGAGGATTATCGTTTGAACGATCACCAATCGGGCAGCGCAGCGCCAGCTGTAAACATTGACAAGCTGGCTCAACGCCTGGATGACGCCATTCAGGCTTTGGAAGAAAGCCGGTCTTTTACCAAGGCCGGCAAACTGCCGCGTGTGCTGGATATTGCCCGCCGGGTCCTGCTGCAGCCGGATGGCTGCCGGATCATCGAGGAGCGCGCTGAGCGCCTTGAGCTGGCGGGCGTCTTTGCCGGCACCGACTGGGCCGAACCCGGTATTCTCCTTCCCACGCTGACAACCTATTCGCTGCAGAGCCAGAATGCCGATACCGTCGTCATTGAGGCCTTCAGCGAATTGCGGCTGCTTGCCGTCGCCCGGGGCAGCTATCTGCACCCTTCGGTGTCGGCTGAACAGGCCCACCACTATCTGACCCAGGTTCTTGCCATCAACCTCGGCCTGCTGTTTGGCATGACCGGCGAGGCTGAGCGGGAGCAGGGCAAGCTCGCGCTGATCAGCCAGAACCTTGTGCAGTACGTGGCCCACCACATCGGCTACGAACATGTCATTGATAGTCTGATCGAGGAGATCTGGCGCATCCTTGAACAGCGACCGATCCAGGTATCGGACGTACGCAAGATGATTACCCAGATTGCCCTTTGCCGGGCCGATCCGCAGGCCGATCTGGGCAGTGCCGGGCGCGGTGCCGACCGGTTGATCTCCAGCCTCTATGGGCCCACCCGGGCCTGCAGTGAAGACCCCGGAACCGTGGTCTACGAGCAGCGGCTGGAAACCATGGACGCCCAGGCCCTGCAGAACGAAGCCACCGGGTTTGCGCGTTCCATGCACGATACCGGCCTGGTCTCGCCTTACCATGCCTCGTTCATACGTTTCATCCTGTTGGACCAGGACACCTTGCTGAGCGAGGCGCTGGGGCTGTCCAGTACCGGCCGGGATTGCCTGATGTGCTATCGGGAGCTGGTCCACACCCTGATTAAAGAAGGTATCTATCCGGAAACGGCACAGGGCATCTACGGCCTGGCGCTACTGCTGGAGCGGGGTATTCTTTATCAACCTCCTGTTGCGCCGGGTCTGTGGCGCCAGGCACGGCTCTCTCTGTGCCCCCATGCGCGGGAGCGACTTGAACTGGCCTATGGCTACCAACCGCAACCCAATGCCTGGTTGATTCAGGGCGTGTTGAACATGTTGGGCCAGCCTTTGGGCGTGGGGCAGGGCAACAATCCTACCTGCCAGTCGGCCCGTGCTCTCTCGATGTGGGCCTATAACGATCCGGATTATCTCTTGCAGATGGTTGCCTGGGCTGCCCGAGACAATGAGATCGTCATTCACTTTGAAGGCCAGCCGGTGTCGTCGGCCCGCAGTGTCGGCGGTGTCGCGTCCGAGGTAACCCTCGATCTGGATCCTGTCTCCCTGGTTGTAGTGCCGCATCTGGACCGCATTTATGTGGAGATGGGCCGGTTGTGCGTCGGCCGCCAGGGCGATCCCCACAAATGGGTGAACCCGGAGTTCCACGGCTGGTCTGCCGGGCGCGGATTTGCTATTAACGTGGATGTGGCCACTGGCAAGCTGCATGATCTGGAAGGCTTTATCCGGCATTTCTATGCCAGCTATCACCCCTACTACAACGGCAATCAGCCGCTGATCCACCCGCAGCCTGCGGGTATTGCAGTGACCGACAGTGCCGCCCGGTTTATCGGCTGGCACGCCATTACCATTCTCCGGGCCGCGCTCGACCCGGAAGGTGAGATGCGGATTTATTTCTTCAATCCCAATAACGACAGCGGCCAGAACTGGGGCGATGGAGTCAAAGTCAGTACCTCGGGCAACGGAGAGCGTTTTGGCGAGTCGTCGCTGCCTTTCGAACAGTTCACATCGCGACTGTACATCTTCCATTACGATCCCCTGGAGCGGGGGGAGCCTGCGGAAGTGAACGAGGATGCCCTTCGGCGCGTAACAGAGGGTGTGTATCGCAGTTGGGGTCTGGATCGCGTGCCGGCGGATGCTTTGCAGGCGGAGCCGCCCATAACCGATTGATCCCGGAACCTGCCGATCACCCGGAATCCACAGATCAAGAGGAAGGCCATGGCCAACGAACAGACCCCGGCCCGTAATGGGGCCGAGTTGTTTATCCGGGCGCTGGAAAACGAAGGCGTTGAATACATTTTCGCGGTGCCCGGTGAGGAGAATCTAGCCTTCCTTGAGGCTTTGAGGACCTCCAGTATTCAGCTGGTCCTCAACCGCCATGAACAGGCTGCCGGGTTCATGGCCGCCACCTACGGCCGCCTGACGGGGCGCGTGGGAGTCTGCCTTTCCACGCTCGGGCCCGGCGCCACCAACTTCGTGACTGCCGCCGCCTACGCCCAGCTGGGCGGTATGCCCATGATGATGATCTCGGGCCAGAAACCCATCAAGTCCTCCAAGCAGGGGCTATTCCAGATTCTGGATGTGGTGGACCTGATGCGTCCGCTCACCAAGTACACCCGGCAAATCAGCAATGCCAACACCATCCCCGCCAAGGTTCGGGAAGCTTTCCGCCTGGCCTCTGAAGAGCGCCCGGGTGCCGTGCATCTGGAGCTGCCGGAGGACATCGCCGATGAGGCGCCCGAATCCGATACCCATATCTTCAAACCCAGTGACGCCCGGCGGCCCTCGGCCAGCCCGAAAAGCCTGGAAATGGCGTGCGAAATGCTGCGCGAGGCCCGGCATCCGCTGATCATGATCGGCGCCGGCGCCAACCGGAAACGGGTTTCCCAGGCGTTGCTGCATCTCGTGAATGTCACCGGCATCCCGTTCTTCACCACCCAGATGGGCAAGGGCGTGGTGGATGAGCGACATCCGCGCTACCTGGGCAACGCTGCCCTGTCGGCCGGGGACTTCGTTCACTGTGCAATCGACCGCGCCGACCTGGTGATCAACGTGGGCCATGATGTGGTGGAAAAGCCACCTTTCTTCATGACCCCCGGCGGCAAGAAGGTCATTCATGTGAACTTCAGTGCGGCCGACGTGGACCCGGTGTACTTCCCCCAGCACGAGGTTGTCGGGGATATCGCCAACAGCGTGGAATACATGGCCGAGAACTGTGGCCAGTGCGCCAACCATGATTTCACCCGCCTGATGGAGGTGAAGGAGGCGGTGGATGCGCACCTGCAGGAACGAGCTGAAGACGATCGTTTCCCGGTGATCCCCCAACGCATTGTTCATGATGTGCGCCAGGTAATGCCCGATGACGGCATCATCACGCTCGACAACGGCATGTACAAACTCTGGTTTGCCCGCAATTACCGCGCCTACGACAACAATACGGTACTGCTCGACAACGCCCTGGCCTCCATGGGCGCCGGCTTGCCCAGCGGCATGATGGCCTCCATGCTGTATCCGGATCTGAAAGTGATGGCGATCTGTGGCGATGGTGGCTTCATGATGAACAGCCAGGAGCTGGAAACGGCGGTTCGACTGAACCTGAATCTGGTGGTCCTGATTATCAATGACAGTGCCTACGGCATGATCAAGTGGAAGCAGGGCCAGGAAGGCTACAGCGATTTCGGCCTGGATTATCGCAACCCGGATTTTGTCACCTATGCCCAATCCTATGGCGCCAAGGGTCACCGCGTGACCCGCACAGAGGACCTTCGGCCAACCCTGGAAGGTGCCCTGGCTGAAGGCGGTGTTCATGTGGTGGACGTGCCCGTGGATTACAGTGAAAACCGACGGGTGTTTGATGAGGAGCTGGCGGAACTGACCTGCAAACTCTGAGGGGTGTATTATGCGTCCATGGATGATGAACCCGAGGTAGCACTGCAATGATCCGTTCCTTTTTTCGCGGCCTGGTGGCCATCGCGACACTGACGTTGCTCGCCGGTTGCAGCAACCCCGAGACACCCCAGGAAGTGGCGGCGGCCTTCTGGCAGGCCATGGCCGAGAACGACGCCGGTGATGTGATGGAATACTCCACCCTGGCAGAAGCCACCGCGTTCGACGGTTACAAGCGTAGCTGGACCGACGCTGTGCCATCCTTCGGCCGGGTCGTCATTGAAGATCGCGAAGCCACTATCGTGACCCGCCTGCCGGCCGAAGCCGGAACCGAAGGTGAGCGGCTGGAGCTGGTCACCTATCTCGTACGGTTCCAGGATCAGTGGCTGGTGGATTACGACCGTACTGGCGAGGCCATCCTTAATCCTTCCCCGTTCAGCAGCATCATGGGCGAGCTCAGCCGGCTCGGTGACGAGCTCAGCGCCCGTTTCTCATCGTCTTCGGATGACTTTGAGCAGCAGATGGAGCAGCTGGCGCGGGATCTGGAAGCCTACTCCGAGGAAATCGGCCGCGAGGCAGAGGGCGCCATGGAGGCGTTCGGCAAGAAGTTGCAGGAAGCCATGCGGGAGCTTGAGCGCTCGGTGGAAGACGCCCTGAAAGACAGTGAGCCGACACCGGAAGAGGACCGGGTGATTCTGGAGCAGGCTGCCCGGGATCTGGATCGCCAGGCCGATGAGCTGAACGAGCCCACCATGGAATCGATCGCCAGTGCCAGCCGCACCGTGGCCGAAACCGGCGAACGCTTCACGCGCCTGAGTGAGGAAACGCTGAATCGTTACCGGGAGGAGTGGCAGCAGAGGCTGGCTGAGATGCGCGCTGACGCGGACGAATTTATCGAGCAGCTCAGACTTTAGCGGGCTTGCTCGGCGCCTCGCAGCATGGCCTGAAGCAGCTCCTCGGCATCGAATTTCGTCAGCGCTTCGTTGGCGCCCACCTGATTGGCATAGCTTAGGCTCATCTCACTGTTCAGTGACGTATGCAGGATGATGTAAGGCTGCTTCAGCGCTGAATTGTCCCGCACATTGAACGCCAGTTCGTACCCATCGAGCCCCGGCATCTCGATATCGCTGACCAGAATGTCCGTGGGCCGGCCCAGTTCATGGTCGCGCAGCAGAATCTGCAGCGCGTCATCACCATTCGACGTCACCTGGTAGGGGATGTCCTTGCTGTCCAGCACGTCCGAGAGTTGCTTACGGGCCACCTGGGAATCGTCGACCATCAGAATGTTCAGGGACTTGAGCGTCTCACTCTGCACATCCGTGAGAACCACCTCCTGGGTGTCCAGGGATTCCGGGTACACCTTCGCCAACAGCAATTCCACATCCAGCAGCTGGATGATATCGCCCTCCACGTCCAGCAGCCCTGTGATAAACGCCTTGCTGCCCAGGGCTTTGGGTGGCGGCATCACCGATTTCCAGTCAGTCTCGATGATCTGTTGCACGCTGCGCACCAGAAAACCGATCTCCTGGCGCTGGATATCCGTGACAATAATCGAGGCTTTTTCCCGTTCTTCCTGCGTCAGCGGCGGATAGCCGACCGCGGCAGCCATATCGATCACCGGAACGGCGGAACCCCGGAAGGTGGCCGTGCCGATGACGGCGTGATGGCTGTGGGGCAGTTTCGTCAGCCGCATGAAAGGCAGGATTTCCCGGATCTTCAGGGTTCCGATCCCGAACAGACGCTCGCCGGAAAGCCGGAACAGCAGAAGTTTCTGGGTCTGCTTCGCTTTGCTGGACATACAACCGGGTCCTTTCAAACGCAAAAGCCCCTGCCGCAGGAGCTTTTCAAGAATTGGATTCAGCAGGCTGTCTGGCGGGCGGACGCTGCCAAGCCAATAAGCCTGAGGTATGTAGCAATAGTAGCAGCTTTACCGTGAATCGGGGTTCAGAAGGATTGTTTCAAATGGTGACAGAAACACTCCGCGCGAGGCCTTGTGTTGCCATACCAGTGTGCCCTCAGAACGCCATGTCCTTGCCGTCCCAGGCCTTGAAGCAGCCGGTTTCGGCGAGGGTGAGGCTATCAATCTGCCGCCTGAGGCCATCAACCGATTGTTCAACCGATACCTCGGCGTCGCTGCCGCCCATGTCCGTGGCCACCCAGCCCGGGTGGTAGATGCCCACGGCTATGCCCTGCTCACGCAGGTCCACGGCCAGATTTCGCCCGAGATTGAGCGCCGCCGCTTTTGAGGCACGATATATGTACCGGCCGCCACCGGCAGAAGCCTGGGATCCAAGCTTGCTGGATATGATGGCGATTTTCGGGGTGCCGACCCCGGCCAATGCCAGTCTGAGATTGGGTAGCAGCGCCTGTATGGTGAGGAATACGCCGGTCACATTGACCTGGAAGTGCTCCGCCCAGAGTTCTGGCGGATAGCCGCCTTCCAGCTGTTCATGGCGATCAAGCAGAATGCCGGCGTTACAGACCAGGGTTGAGATCGGTTGATTTTCGAGGCGCTCGCCCAGCGCGGTCACGCTGGCGGGGTCGGCGACATCCAGCACCTCCATGCCCGGTTCGCTGCGGGCTGTGCCGATGACATGCTCGCCCGCCTCTCTCCATTCATCGGCCAGGCCCTTGCCGATGCCGCGATTGGCGCCCGTGATAAGAATGGTCATGTTTGTATTCCTTGTGGCTGAGGCTCAACAGTAGCACAGGTCTCTGGCGATCCCTGCCGGAGGTGCTGCCTACCAGGGGAGGTTATTCAGGATGAACCAGGCGGTGCCGCCGGTCGCCAGGATTGCCACCAGGGCAAGCAGACCGTCCCGCGCCACGATGGCGAGGCCGAACGCCATCAGGGCGATTCCGGCACCGTTGGCGCTGAATGGAATCACTTCCATCAGTGGCATGGCAGCCGCTACGGCCATGCAAATGATGGCGATAACGTATTGCCCCGGCCCGCGAACCAGCCAGAGCAGCCTTTGTTTTGTCCATCGATCCACAAATCGGGCGGGCTTGTTCATCCAGTCCAGCCCCCTGGCAAGCTTTTCTCTTTCGATGTTCCGGCGCGCCAGCTTTGAGGGAATCCATATCGAGTGGCGCTGGAAAATCAGTTGCCCCAGGGTGAGTAGCACCATCAGACCAAGCAGCGTCGGTACTCCCGGAATATCACCTATCAGCGGGGCCAGGGTGATTACGCCGGCGATCAGAACCATCGGCCCGAAGGAACGTTCACCAACAGCTGCCAGTACATCGCCCACAGACACCTGAACCTGTCCCCCGGTGTTTGCGCGAAGGCGTTCCAGAAGTTCTGTCAGACTGGCCGGATCGTCTGGCTGGTTCATGGTGGTGCTCGTGGTCTCCTATTGAACAGGTTTTGCAGACACTACCTTGATTGGGCAACGAGTGCATGAACACAAGATGACAGGGAGTTAGCCCGGGCGTTGCCGCTCAGAATATTGAGTGCCTGACTAATTAGTCTATATTAATTAGACCTCCCCTCCTCGGCGGCATCAAAGATGTATCCAGGCCAGAGCAACGGGTTGCCGTTCTCAAAGTTGTTGCACCCGCATTTTTTGACGCCCGCACGGCGCAGATCTGCTTTGGTGCTCGCGTTCATTCTCTGTTTTTCCGCCCCAAGCTATGGGGACTGCGACATCTCACTGCGCTGGGACGATGATCCGCCCTATTTCATGGTTCAGGAGGGTAAGTTGGTCGGCATTGATGCCGACCTGGTCCGTGAGGCCATGGGACGCCTGGGCTGCGGACTTTCCTTCCAGAAGATGCCATGGGCCAGGGCGCTTCGGGAGTTGCGTGACGGGCATGTGGATATGCTCTCCGGCGCCTACCGGACTACGGAGCGAGAGGAGTATGCCCATTACTCCGAAGTGGTCGGTCTGGTATCACCCAATATCCTGTTTATTCGTTGATCTGACGAGTCCAGGTTCGAGCTGAATGGCTTGCGGCAGTTGCTGGAATCGGGTTTCAGGCTTGGTGCCCAGATTCATGTGTCCTACAGTGATGAATACAGTGCCCTCATCCAGAATCCCGACTACGAAAAAAACATTCAGTATCTTTCCCGCCGAGAGTCGCTCTGGAAAATGCTGGCCCGGAACCGGGTGGATGGCGTGGTTGCCAGCAGGCTAACTGGCCTGTACGAAATTCAGGCGCTGGGATTGTCGGGCACGACTACGCCCAGCTCGATGGTTGTCTCTAATAAACCCGCGTTCTTCGTTTTCTCCAAAGCATCGGTCAGTTCCGAGTTTGTGGCGGATTTTGATCGTGTGCTGCAAGCGATGCTGGACGATGGGACCTTTGCGGCCATTGTGAATCGGTATGTTTGCGGTACCGGCGATTCTTGGCTGGCTGAGGCGCAGGCGGGTATGGGCGCATGCCCTTTGGCTATGCGTTGACGTTCGGAAAACTTTTGGACAGCGTGTAACGAAAAAAGCCCCTGAAATCAGGGGCTTTCTCTTGGTTGTTTGGGACGGCGACAACCGAAAAAAATACCTAAGCCAATGTAAAATATAAAAATTAATTTTTTATATAGTAAATGTGCCCCCAAATATGCCCCCAATCATTCTTTATCACTTGCCAGTTTTAACACGCAGAAACCCCTACTCCTAAATCTAAAACGCCTTGTGAATGCAGGCTGCTCATAAAAGCTCCAATAGCATCAGCGTAAAATACGTGTGCAAATGCTGGATGATTTCGATCGTTATCGGTTGTGTCGTAGAGAATGTCCGCCAGCGGAGTGGCATCGTCTAGACCTATTCGCACAATTCCCAAGTGAAGGCTCATTGGCTGTACTTTTTCTGCCAATTGTAGCCGCACCCTCGCCAGAATTTGAGGGCGATCTTTGAGGAGTCCATGTAACTCATAGGTCATATATTCTGACAGCTTAAGATATCGAGTACTCAGCGTAAGGCCTGGAGAGCTTTTCCCAGTGTTTTGATAGTAGAGCTGAAGTATCTGAGCCAAGTATTTTGCTGTTGTAATGCCGCACCTATGCAGTGTGTCTGGAGAAGTTCTCAGATCGTTGTGTGCGGCTACCAGGAGTAGGTGTGGTGTGAAAGGGGGGTAATCGCCAATGGGGTCCGGTAAAGCTGGTTTGGTCAGTGATGGTGGGCTGTCAGGAACGAGCTCTACAGGGGCGGTCGGCCCCTTGTTGACAACTTTCAATCTTGCGCTGGGTCCAATGTTGTCGTCGTGAATGTACAAATTGGGAATATGGGAGTCCTGAAGATTTATTTGGCCGGATGCTACTGTGCTTGGAGGGCAAGATCTAAAGCCAACGGCGCATACGGCATGCAGGCCAGCAGTGCCAAGTTGGCCGACAATCAATACAGGATACCCTGATCTGATCAAAGAAGCGCAAGAGCTTGAAAATCGCTCAATGCTGAAACCCTTAACGCCGGCAACTGCCGCAAGGTCACCGTTGAATACTATGGGTGACAGGTCATGTTCCTTAATTGCCTCGCGGACTTGTTCGATGCTTAGCCCTGAGGATGGGAAAACTCGATCTCCCATAGAAGCTGTTTGATGTGCTGCCTGAGTTATATCTGCGGTCGTCGGAATAGCGTGGTGATCATCGAAGGCAGATGAGTGCAGCATCGACCACAGCCCGACAGTTGCACAGGCTCCGACGCCAGTGTCCTGTTGTTGCCACGCAAGACCGTGGACCGTCAATCTGATTCCGGCAACGTGGGCGTGGTAGTCGCGAGATGGTGTAACTACCCGTGGGGTTTCGGGCTTCAAATCTTCGTACCAAGCCAGCACGGTCCTCCCTAACGGGGTTGCGGGGATTGGTCGGATCACTACGAACCCAAGATAATTTTCTTGAAGACGTTTAATAGCGCGCTCACGGCCTGCTGCTGCTGATCGCAGCGTGGAGCGATTAAACGCTGCCCCAGCGAAGAAATGCAGCCTTCGGCAAGTGTTGGGGTAACCCGCAGTGCTTTTGCAATAGAAAGCTGCAAATTCTGCAAGATAATCTCGATCGAAATAATTCGGTTCTTCAAGGACAGTTTGAGCGCCTAAATCAGCCAAGTATCTAATTAGATAATTTTTCTGACGAAAATCAGGCAGCTTGTGAAGGGGGCTGGCTTTGTCGAATTTATGAATTTCTAGCTTTTTAGGAGTGTTGGCCATATCAATCCCTGATTCTCAAAAAGAAAAAGGGCCGACTGATAAAGCTCGACCCTTCGAAATCTTTGATCCAAACGATAGCGCTTCGCTACTACCTGATTGTGTATCTCAGCTCTTCTTCCGTTACCGGAGTGCGGTAGGGTTTAGTTCGTTCCTCGACCTCATCGTCCTTCAACCGGCGGCTTACTTGGTCGACAAGGCGAGCGGCCAGTTCGCGTGAGACTTCTTGCTCAAAATTGGGAAGCTTCGACCACTGTCTGGAATCTGTGTTCCAGAGAGTCCTACGTTTGTTAGCTAACATGACAGCTCCCTGCTAGTTCGATGAGTGACCTTTCGCTGGCAATGCAGCGCATCAGACGTGACGCCTTTTAACTTGGAGGCGTGGCAAAGTCAACTTTTTGTAGTTAACCCGAGTTATAGCCAACGCAGTCCTCAATTGCAATTCTGAATTGTAAATGTGCGTACAGGCTTGCCTGCAGTGACCTGCCCCCAATCACTAAACCACTCACTACTTAGTAATGTCGGTTAATTTTGACCCTTTTTCCGTAGTCCGGTAGCCAGCCGCAAACTCCAGTGGTGTCTGGTAGCTCAACGCTGAATGGGGTCGGTTTTCATTATAGTCTCGTCGCCAGTTACCGATGACTTCTCTGGCATGGGCCAGATCCCGGAACCAGTGTTCGTTCAGGCACTCGTCTCGGAAACGCCCATTGAAGCTTTCGATGAAGCCATTCTGAGTCGGCTTTCCGGGCTGGATCAGCTTTAGCTCCACCCGGTTGTCATAAGCCCACTGATCCAGAGCCTTACTGGTAAATTCCGGCCCCTGGTCTGTCCTGACAGCCTGAGGGTAGCCTCTGAAGGCGGCTATGGCATCCAGAGTGCGGGCAACCTGGTCACCCGAGATTCCGTTAGCTACGGGGATGTCGAGGCATTCCTTGGTGAAGTCATCAACAATCGTCAGGCATTTGATCCGCCGACCACACGCCAGCGCGTCCATAACGAAATCCATGGACCACGTCTGATTCGGAGCTTCCGGCAACACCAGTGGCTGACGTTCCATGGCGATACCCTTTCGGCGCTTGCGTTTCGGCACGGCCAGACCGGCCTCCCGATACAGCCGGTAAACCTTTTTATGATTCACATCGATTCCTTCCCGTCGCAACAGTTGATGAACCCGTCGATAACCAAACCGACGGCGTTCATGGGCCAGTTCCGAAATGCGCTCGGTGAGCGCACTGTCACCAGCAGCAACGGTGGAGCGATAGTGAAACGAAGCGCGGGATAACCCGACGAGAAAACAGGCCCTGCGCTGGGATATCGGCGTTTGCTCCTGCATCGCCCGCACGGCCTCGCGCTTGTTCTCGACGGTCAGTACTTTCGGTTGAGGGCCGCCTTCAGGGCCTCGTTGTCCAGAAGAGACTCAGCCAGCAGCTTCTTGAGCCTGGCATTCTCATCCTCGACAGTCTTCAACCGGCGTGCCTCTGAAACCTCCATGCCGCCGAACTTCTTGCGCCAGGTGTAGAAGGTGGCGTCAGAAATGTTGTACTTGCGGCACAGCTCTTTCACCGCCAAGCCGGCTTCGGCTTCCTTCAAAATGCTGATGATCTGCTCTTCTGAAAATCGCTTTTTCATGTTCATCGTCCTCTGCTGTGATGAACATTACTAAGCTGAAAACGGTTAAGCTAGAGGGGAGCAGGTCAGCAGCCATAAGGGCGCTGCTTTGGCTGCAAAGCTAGATTTTTAACTTCTCAAAACCAATACGGTAAAGCTTGTTCAAGCTTAATAAGCTCTGCTATCTGGGCTTTGGTCAATTCCCTTCTCAATAGGTCTTGCTTCTCCTTCAGCTGGTGGGGTTCTACCCCGTTACTGCGGACATTCCTAAAAAGAGGCACACTGTGCCAAAG
>OJIS01000014.1_pt1 | contig 90876 bp, 67 predicted proteins | sample 1595671 | NCBI WGS metagenome assembly OJIS01 (sample SAMN05416814, study PRJEB24817) | seawater metagenome | isolation source: Sea water | place: Canada:Atlantic | collected 2013-07 | reverse complement strand
AGATAGACTCGTGGTCCATTTGAGCTTCCATGCTCGCCCTGGACTCCGGGCACACAATAGCTGACGTCCCAACTCCACACCTGGTTCGGGCCTGTCGCGGTAAAGCTGGTTGGCTCCGGCACCTTGCGAGGCGGCTTCATACGCCCTCTGTGGTTCTGTTGCTGATGCTTCTTCAGCACCCGGTAAAACGACGACTCAGAGGCCAGATAGACGCCTTTGTCAGCCAGCGACGGCACGATCTGCGACGGTGGCGAACTCCGATACTGAGGTTGATTACACGCACTCAGAATGGCCAGCTCCTCGGCTTGTGTGAGTTTATGGGGCTGCTCGATCGGCTCTGACTCAGGGCGCTGATCTTCAGCAACCAAACCGTCAACGCCTCGCCAGCGCTTCAATGTGCGCTCGCTGATATCGATGATCTGGGCCACCTTGTACCGGGCAGCACCACCGCTAACGGCTTCATCAAACAGCTCCAGAAGCCTTGCACGTTCGTCCAGTGGCGTTAGTTGTCCTCGCCGCTGTCCGGATCCTCGCCGTACAAGGCTTCGAGCTTTTTTGACAGCACCAGCAGCGAGGTGGTCTCAGCCAGAGCCTTGTCTTTGCGGCGCACTTCCGCTTTCAGTTTTTTGATGGTTTTTCGGGACTCTCGTTTCTCCTTCTGAGCCGCTTTATCCAGGCCTTCCTGCATGCCAGCGCCCTGGAGGCAGGCTTCTTTCCAGCGCTGTACCTGTTCTGGATACAAGCCTTTCTCGCGGCAATAAGCGCTGAGTTCAGCTTCAGACATAGAGGCCGTTTCCACTACAACGGCCAGCTTGGCTTCGGGGGACCAGTCTTCCCCGGTATTACGATTACCTGGCACGGGCATTCCTTGTTGTCGACACTGTTTCAACCAACTATACAGAGTCACATCGGATATGCCTTCCTCCACCGACACTGACAAGACACTGCGGTTCTGCGGTGGCAACAGCTTCTTCAGCACGGCAGCTTTTCGTTCTTCGGAATAACGTGGCATGAATGCTCCCATGCCGCCCCTGAATTATTAATTCAGGCTAAATCGCCAACTGGACAACTAGGCTGACAGAGGGGGGAGTCACCATTTTCTGATTAGATCCTCACTTTTCGAGTAAAAATACGCTTTTTAAACATGTACCAAATAGAGGGGTTCTCTTTTTCTATCGCCAAATAGCGATTGCGGGCCTCACCCGAAAGAGCAGCACGTTGCTCGACAACACTTTTTAACCCGCAAAGGCCATCTATGATACCCTTAAAATAATACCGAAGAAATCCATCTCGTATAGAGTAAGCCAACATTGCACCCATTCCAACAAATAGCTTTCGTATTGCTATGGAAACTGGGTAATGACGAGCAGCCAACCAAATCTGATTACGCGTATCGTAATAGTAGCGCCTCCAATTGAGCCGCCCACCCTCAGCGTGCGAATGACGAACAATAATACTAGGACAATAAATAATTGTTGCCCCTGTTTTCATAATCTGGAGAGCTAAATCGGGACCTTCGTGACTTATAAAAAAGAAATCTGGATAGAGCTTAGTATTTAAAATCAAATCTTTTCTAAAAATAACTGCACCTTCGCTAATCTCATAAGTCTCAAACTCAACATTATGAAATTCTTCAATTTTTTTATGATGAATCCAGTTAACCTGTTGCTCGGTTAGGTCATCAACAATCTTAAAATTTATAGCACAAAGATCAGGGTCAACACTGAATCTCTTCAATGCGATCTGAATTGACTCCGCATTAAAATCAAAAACATCGTCATCTAGCGTTACCACGAAAGGTCCTGAACTAGCTCTAATGCCTTTATTTCGTGCACCAACGCCAATGTTGCTTTCCAGATTTAATACTAATAGCCTTTTGTCGTCGAATGGCAATTCTCGCAAATCCTCCACATCACCATTATTTACAATAATAATCTCAATAGGGTCGTAATCAATTGTGAGAAGATTTTTAACATTGCGTTCTATTTCCTGAGGGCGGCGAAAAGTTAAGAGAACAATAGAAACCAACGGATTTTGCACGCACACTCCTTGATAAACATATCAATTTAAAGGTTATGTTTTAAACTGCTCATTGCCACCAAATGCCCGCTATTAAGATCGGCAGATCAAAACATTATGTCGAGTTCTTAGACCTCGCCCGCTTCGCCCTAGCTTCGTCAACATTCGGCTTCCGTGCGACATAAATATTCGCAGCCTATGGAAAAACGATAATTGCTTTAGGAGGAACCTGGCTGATTGGATATTAATGATGTATCAAGAGTCCTTTTATAGAACGCTAGGTACGCATCCGCCATTGCCTGGGATGAATAATTCCTAATCACTGCCCCATAGCCCCGCAGCAGTTTCGAACTGGAAAAGTCTTTGTCAGTTAAGAACTGTTCAATCGCTCTGGAGATAGTGGTTGGTTCAACGTCACTCAGGAGCAACCCCCCTTCCCCATTACCCAGGACTCTTGGAATCTCCCCGACAGCAGAGGCGACTACCGGAACTCTAAGCGCCATTGCCTCAAGTAAAGTGATTGGAAGGCCCTCCGTCAAAGATGGCATCACTAGAACTGTCGAGCACTTCAATAGTGAAGGCACTTTGTCACAGTACCCAGGCATGAGCACGTCCCCCTTGACATCAAGCTGTTCTGTCAGCGCTTCAAATTGCGAACGAAACGCACCCTCACCCACAATAATCAAACCCGAGTTGGGATATTTCTGTTTTAACTCGGAAAAAGCTTTAATCAGTCTGTCAAATCCCTTTTCCCTCGAGAGTCTGCCTACACCAAGAACCACTGGTTCATGCGCATCAATAAAGGACGTAAAAGGCTCGCCCAGTGGAGCCGATGAAAATTCCTGAAGTTCCGCAATATTCAGTCCATTAGGGATAACTCTGATGCGATCACTTGCAATGCTCTTCGGAAACTCCTTTTTCATAGAGTCAGCAACGAGGACTACCCCCTGCATTCTGCGGATAGCAAAATGATCAAGGCGCTCATATAGCCACAACTTCGAAAAGCGCGGAGCATGGACATACCCATGCAACGTAGAAACCATTGGAATGCGCCTCACCCATTTGGGAAAAATACCGAGGAGGACATTAAATTTAAAACCATGGGAATGAAGGAGTTTGTATCCGTGTTCTCGCGCCCACACAAGGATTTTCCACGACTCCTTCAAATTAAGGCCCGGTTTCATTCGCCAGGGCGTCACCGGCAATCCTTTTCTTCGCGCCTCTGCCTCAAGCGGTTTTTCGTCAATTTCAAGCTCACCGGCACTGAGAATCATCGGCTGAAGGCCCTGCTGCACCTGCTCCTTAACTAGGCTAAGCAGCATCTTCTCCGCACCATACAAGCCGCCGCTGTCGATCAGGTGCAGTATCTTCAGCCCCATACTTGGTTCAACCCTTCCTTGGATTCCAAATTACCTTCTTCTCACCCTTCAAAAACGCAATACAGGCTTCGTAGGAGGCAAGATTAAGCAACATGAAGTAATACGGAACCGAGTAAACTGCGGATAGCGACTGTCCGCTAGCCTCTTTTTTGTGTCCCCGCCAGGCCAGAAGGACGAACCCGACATAGCCCAGCGCGGCGAGCTTGTAGATTCCAGCCTTCGGCGCCAGATAAAGTGTCGCCAAAGCCAGTGTCACCATTGGCACGAACGCCGCGTATCTCAGTAACTTATGAGAGATCATCTGCCAGGCGAAGAGCCCGTCTCTGGCTGGGTTCATCAAATGTCTCATATCTTTCAGCGCCCAGAGGGCTCTCAGGCTGACCCGAACGCGCATGCTGAACTCGCTGCTGCCATCGGTCAGGGCGTCTTCTTTCAGCAGTGCTTCGGGCTCGTAGACTACGCGGTACCCCTGTTCGACCACTTTCAGAGGCTGCACAAAATCGGGCAACTGATCAGGCCTTAACGGTTTGTAGAGCGCTTTGCGCATGGCGTCTATGCCGCCATCAACGCCGACAACCGAACCAAGCCGTGTTTCCTGGCATCGCAGCCAGTTTTCGTACTTCATGTAGGCACTGCAGCCGTCGCCAACCAGCGAACCGTCCTGGTGTACGTAGATCATTTTGCCGGTGACGTACCCCACGTTTGGGTCATTAAAGTTGCGAACCAGGCGGCTCACTGTGCTGGTATCCCACTGGGAGTTGGCATCCGAGAATAACAGGATCTCACCCTGAGCATGCTGGCTGAGGGTATTCAGACCAGAGGTCTTACCTTGCCGGGGCACTTGCCGGAACAGGCGAACGGTGACTGGCGATTCTTCAGCAACGCGCTCGACAATCTGATCTGTACCATCTTCGGATTCATCGGATATGACCAGGATTTCCATTTGGTCCGCCGGATAGTCAAGGGCAATTTTGTTCCGGAGGGTGGCCTCAATGTCTTTCGCTTCGTTGTAGGCCGCGACCAGAATGGACACTGTTGGCTGATGGTCTTCGGATTTATTGATCGGCCGAAAGCGAACCGCCGTTAACGCTTTGACCGCCAGCGGATAGCCGAAGTAGATATAAAACAGAAGGAAAAATGAGAACCAGAAAATGAACAGCATCAAACCAGCCCGCTCGCCGTCTTCAGATGCGTGGGCTCCGGGGCCCTGTCAGTCAACAGCCCCTGGGTGCGAAGTACATTGCTCATGGTGGTAAATGGGAAGTGCCCCAGTAGCTTTGACAGCCGCTGTTCACACACGTCCAGATTGTTGTAATGCCGGAAGCGTGAGAACCACTTTACATCAAGCCGCGGCTGGCCCGGATCGACTTCCCATGGGTGGAGATAGAACACGAAAGGCTGGCCCTGCCGGTTGATGCTGCCCAGACCCCAGCGACTGAACCAATAGGGGAACAACCTGAAGTAGCCGCCGCCAGCAATGGGTAGTGTGTAACCAGGGAATTTCAGTGTACTCAGCGGGAATTCAGCCAGTGTATGGCCTTCATCGGTTGTCAGGGTGTGTGGCCATCTAGGTGAGTCAGGCATGCCGTAACGATCATGGTGAACCGGAAATATTGAGGAATCCCAGGTAAATCCTTCCTCGGCCAGGATATCCAGTGCCCAACGGCTTACGTTGGTGATCGAATAGCTTGCTGCTCGGTAGCCGGTAATGGGTTCGCCGGTAATATCTTCCAGAATAGCTTTGGATCGCCGGGTTTCTTCGCGAAAGACCTCGGGAGTCTGGTTGTACACCAGTTGATGACTGTAGCCATGGCTGGCGATTTCGTGACCTTCTTTCTGGATGGCGCGAACCAGTTCAGGAGATTTCTCAGCGACCCAGCCAAGAGTGAAGAAGGTTGCCCTGGCATTGTGCCGGGACAGCAGGCCCAGAATACGTTGCGTGTTGGCCTCTACGCGGTATTCCATCGAATGCCAGTCTTCACGCCGCACGGCTTCCGCCAGGGCAGCTACCTGGAAATAATCTTCAACATCTATGGTAAGGGCATTTTCAATTATCTGTGTCATGGTAGCAGCCTTGTACACATCGCCGACCGATTAACGGAACCTGTACTCCACTCCGACCTGTGCCCAGAATTCCGTGTATTCGCGGCTCGGAACATCACTGGTTTTCTGTTCATGGCCAACCCTGGCGGAGATACTAAGGTCGCGGCTGGCCAGGTAATTGAGACCGAACTGGAGGTTGATAGCTTCGTCATCCGAATTATCCTCCTCGAACGCTTGGTATCGGTAGCCTATAAGGGTGTCGCCCGACACGCGCGAGGTAATAGGCCGGGAATACCCCAGATCAAGCCCTGCGCGCTCCTCCAGTTGATTGGTTTCCAGAAAATCTGCCTGGGTAGCGAAAATGTTTATATTCAAACTGCCCCGGTCTGAAAAACTTTTATTGATACCAGTGGAAACTGTTGTTGTCTGAACAGTAATGCTCTCGCTCAGGTTGAACTCGAATTCCTCAAACCGGATATCAAAACTGGAGCTACGATCAGTCAATTCCCGCGCACCCCGAAGGTACCAGTTGGTGCTGGGATTCAGTTCCCGAGTCAGATCCACCTCTGCCACGATTCCGTCGCTGGTCTGGGAGCGGCCGGCCTGCCGGGTTTCGATCTCGCTGACACCAAGTGCGCCAGACACAGTGGTGGTTGCCCATTGTTTGTTAAACGTAGCCTGAGCGGTTCTAACGCTGACTTCGGCTCCGGTATCCAGGTCGGCGATGCTGTATGAGGTAGTTAGGCCCCCACTCAAGGTCTGGCTGAAGAGGTGGCTCCAGGCTATTGAGCTTACAATTCGATCGCTGTCCGTCTGTTCCGGCTCTTCAAACTCTGTATTTTCGTAGCGCGTGCTAAAAGCAATGGAGTCTGTGCTGCCCAGGCGCCAGACATAGCGCGGACCGGTGCTGAAAACGTTTTTGCGGGTTCTATTGGTCGGTGTGTCGCTCTGCGTAAGGTCCTGACGTACCTCGCGAAGATTGTTATCCAGTTCCCAGTAAAATCCAGTTGCCAGCTCACACTCGCTGTCCAGATTCATGTTGCCGCGGGTTTCGTTATCGAAGGAATTGTTCAGCCAGATAGAGTAACTGATGGTGCCGGAAAACCTGGCACTGCATTTTCCAGGATCCGTTTCATAGCCGGCGGTCAGCGATGTGCGACTTTCAAGGTCGCTGTTCTCATTTGCGGCTGTCCTGGCCGCGTTATCTGTAAACCGGGCGGCCTGGCTGCCGCTGAGTTGAAGCTGTGCGTGCCCGGATATAGGGATTGCGATCATTATGCCCGCCGCCGCCAGAATAATCGTGGACCGGAGCATCCCAAGTCTGTCTGGCCTACCCATTGATGACTGCCCCTACAAATTTATCCGGGTCAAAGGCCCGGGCTGCACTTTCAGCGGCCGACGCTGTAATCCGGCCATGAGGCACAACCAGCATGGAGTAGTCGCAAAGCTCACCTAGAATGCGGGCATCTGGTGACTCGCTGATGGGCGCGGTATCCAGAACAATGAATCGGTCCGGGTAGCGACGACGGATTGCCTGCAGGAACTGCTTCATTCGAAACGACGTGAAAAATTCCGCAGCGTCTTCCCTTTGACTGCCCGCAGGTATCAGCCGCAGCCGAGGAATGCCGGTTGGGTATATAATTTTTCCGATATCGTAGTCTGAGTCTTCCAGAAAATCCGTCAAACCGGATTCCGCGGCGAGATCAAGTTGAGAATGAAGCGTCGGATTACGTAGATTGCAGTCAATGATAAGTGCTGTTTTCGATTGATCAAAGGCAAATGCCGCTGCCAGGTTTAAGGCCATGAATGATGTGCCTGCGCCCTCCATGGCGCCACTGACAACCAGGGTGAAGTTGTTTCCGCCGGAAACCTCAAGCAGTTTTGTCCTCAGGTGCCGAAATCGATTGACCAGGTCACGGTTCGCAGACTGAGGGTAGACAATACGGCGCTCATCGAGATCGTCAGACGTCAGCTTTCGGGGCTCCTGCATCTTGACAATCTGTTTACTGATTACATATCTATCAACAGCGCCGGGGCCCATTTCGAGTGAGCTGGGAACCAACATCCGGGAGTCATCGCGTAATGCCCGCGAGCTGTTTTGTGGTGATTGTTGCTCTCCATCCAGCTCACGACGCTCTTCGTCAAAGGCACCTTCCTCAACACCCTGAACTGAGTCGTACCTGCCATTTTTGTAATCCGCCATCAAATAACCCCCATGAGCGCGGCCGTTGCGATGCCCACATATACGGCCACCGCCACTCCGGCAAATACAAAAATAGTGAGGGTAACCCAGCGGTCTCGGCGCTTTTCAAAGGGCGTTCTTACTGGCGGAATCTCCGCAAGGACCGGCAAGCCAATGCCGTCTTCCAACTGTTTGCGTGCGCGAATTCGTGGATCAATCTGCAACAACCCGGCAATAGCACCAAAAGGCGCCAGCGCGCCCAGGAAAACTCCGGCGAAAGCAAACATTGAAAAGTTCAGATCGGAGGGAGATGTGGGGAACTGAGCGGACTCATAGATTTCAAAGTTCAGGCCCTGCCCTTCGATATCAAGGTGCATGGAAACCCTCGCCTTTTCTCTGCGCCTGAGCAGGTCATTGTAGATCTGGGTATTGACTTCCATATCCCGCGTTATTTCCGAATACTGAGCCTTGCTCTCCTGTATTCGGTCCATTCGCTTCTCTTGTTCTGCAATTAACCGATTCAGCGAATTGATGCGCGTTGTTGTGGTTTCCATATCTGCCAATGTTTCGGACAATGACGAGCGTACGTCCTGATACAACGGATTGACTATGTCCTCCCCGGAAACCGACTGCCCGCCACTGTTGCCTTGTTCGATCGCATTTCGCTGCTGGTTACGAAGCTCCGCAATCTGCTCTTTCAGAATCACGATATCCGGGTAGGAATCAAGGTAACGCAAACGCAACTCATCGAGTTGCGACTCCATATCGCTGATCCTTTGCTGAAAAGCATCAGCAGTCCTGCCCTGTCGAACGGTTGGGTCTATGCGGTTCAACTGGTCCCGCAACGATTGAACTCGCGTCTGCAACTCAGACCGCTCCAACTGCGCGAGCTCGAGCTGGGATTTGAGGCTACTCATCCTTGATCTGGCTTCTTGCTCCGTGCCTTCTTTATTCTGTGACAGAAAGTTCTTCAGCCTTTGCTCTACCGCGGCCAACTGGGCTTCGTAACTTTTTACCTGCTTGTCGATGAAATCATAGGCGCTGCGGCTTTCCATGCGCTTTCTTTGAGAACTCTCCGATATGAACAACTGGCCCAGCTTTTGGGAAATGCGGAACGCCTGAACTGGCGATTCCGAGGAATACCCAATCGAAAAATAGCTGCCGCCTGCGGGCCTGACGGCCAGGTTGGCTCTCAATCTGGCTATTCTCGCCTCCAGCACCGACTCATCGGCACCGAGGGCGCCGGGACCATATATATCAGGGTCTCTGGCAACTCGCTCAAGCGTCTCTCTGTTTGAGAGCGTTTGCCGTGCCGAGGAGGCTTGATCGCTGATCTCTGTGGTGATAGCACTGCCTTCCATAAGCGGGCGGATGATGTTCTGGTCGTCCACGAAGATCACCACCTCAGACTTGTACTTGTACGGCCATACAAATCCAGCGCCCAGCACAAGGAAGCTGATAAGCACAAACAGGAGAAATACCTGCCATTTACGCGAGCGAACTTCCCTCAGAATTTCAACCGGCAAACTCGACAGCGGCAGCGCCATATGCAAACACTCTAGGTTTTATTCAGTGACCAGTACGCATTTTACTTCGTTGTCCAACAGGTCAGAAGCTTCGCTCTGGAACGGCAAGTATATCGCCCGGCCGCATTGGGTAGTTGGTCGCTATATCGCCTTTGGTGAGAATGTCATCCAACCTGACCGGAATCGCCACGACTTCTCCATTCATTGGCCTGTAGAGCATTGCTTTATTTGTCTCGGCAAATTCGTTTCCGCCGCCCGCGCTAAGAAACATGTCAAGCACTGTCATTCCAGTGCGGTGCTGAACTGACACGGGACTGAGAACGGCACCAGTAACCCGTACCCGGTCGATAAACTCGTGGCTACCCATACTGGTAACAACGACACTTACCTGCGGTTCTCGGATAAAGGCGGCAAGCCTGGACTCTATGCTACTGGAAAGGCCTTCCGGTGTTTCCCCAGTGGCATGCACATCACCAATCAGGGGGACGGAAATTTTACCGTCGGGGCGCACTGGCACCGAAATACTCAAGTCCTCATTTCGCCAGACGGATACTCGCACAACGTCTGTTGGACCGAGAATATATTGATCGACGCTGTTAGTTGTTTCCAGCTTTAGGGCTTGCTGAATCTTCTCATTTGAAGATGGGGAGTTGGACGCACAGCCTGCAATGAACGTTACCGCGGTCAGGGACATCAGAAGTCCCGAAAGTGAACACTTCGATGACATGATCATTCCTCTCAAATTCCGTGACTCTTTCCATGTCTCGGGTAGAGATGCCCCCGAAACTACCTTGATCCTTTCTTGAACAATACCACTTCCGCTGTCTGAATTATAATCAACAAATCAAGCAGCAGGCTCTGATTCTTGATGTAGTAAAGATCGTACCTCAACTTTTCCCGCGTATCTTCTTCACTATCAGTATACTCAAAACATAGCTGCGCCCAGCCCGTCAACCCGGGCTTTACGCGGTGGCGCTCGCTGTAGAGGGAAATTCTTCCAGAAAGCTGCTCAACGAAGACCGGCCGCTCAGGGCGGGGACCGACAAAGGCCATGGTGCCATTAAGTACATTGAATATCTGTGGCAGTTCATCAATCCGGACCTTGCGTATGAACTTGCCGACGCTCGTGACACGGGCGTCATTTTTACTGGCCCAGACCGCACCGTCTTTTTCGGCGTCAATCATCATGGAGCGAAATTTGTACACCTTGAACACTTTACCATTGAGCCCCACCCGCTCCTGGCTGTACAGCACCGGCGCCTTGAATCCATCTTCTATCTTAATGGCGATTGTTGTAAAAAGCATCAAAGGCGCGCCAGCAACCAATAATAAAGAGGCGGCAATCAGATCCAGTGAACGTTTTCCGATCCCGAAAACCGAGGAGACGGTGAAGCCGTCCGAAAATACCAGCCAGCCACGGGTCACCATTTCCAGAGCCACTTTTCGGGACTCCCGTTCATAGAAAGTGACGCCATCTACAATTTTGACACCTTCCATTTTGCACTCCAGAAGGTCTTCCAGCGGCAAACCCTTGCGACGGTCGTCTACGGCTACCACGATTTCATTTACCGGGTGGTTGAGAATGTAATCGTGAATGGTTCCAGGGACATTGAGCAGGTTTTCCTGTGAAATCTCGACGGGCTCATCCGGCAACGCAACGAAGCCCAGCAGCGTAAACCCTTTTCGATTGAACGGCGTTTTGAGATCTTCCAGAATCTGACGCGCCCGGAAGCCTGCTCCCAGCACCAATACCTTGCGTCTGAACCGCGCTTTACCAACAATCGCGAAAAAGAGAGATCGCACTACCCCTAGCAAAAACAAACCAAACACAGTGGCGCTGGTCAGCGTGCCGCTGGAACCTAGATACCAAAGCCAGTCGGATGCAACCAGATAACCAAACCCGCAAAGTGGAATGCTGATGATCAACGCCATCAGGGTTCGCAACATCATCCCGGACATACCATCTTCTATGCGAGATTGATGAACCCCGAGAGAAACCATCACCAAAAGATTAAAAAGCGCAAAAACAACGGCAGAAGGAAACAGAAACTGCAGATTTTCCCGAAAAAAAGCCAGATCGCCGAAATACTTGAAAAACACCGCAAGCATAAACGCGCAAACCAGTACTAGAAAATCGATCAGGCCAAGAATGACATAGGGCAGGTGAATATAGTGGCGAAATAATCTGACGTGGGCCACGTCAACTCCTTTTGCTGTTCACAATCAGAAAACGCATCCGATGCGTTAATCAAAGGGCTTAGTGATCAGCAGTGTACTGCAATTTCCATGTACTGCAACGCTCAGTTGTACCTCCACGAGGATAAAAAACTGACAGCCCGACCTTGCGATCGGGCTGTCAGTCCCATTGGTCAAGCAGATCAAGCGTGCTTGCGGCGGCGAGAAATGCCAAGGCCCGCAAGGCCAAGACCCAGCAGAGCGAGGGTGCCTGGCTCAGGCACTTTACCAACGGTCAGTTGGTCAATGCCGTAGCCATCACCGGATGCGTTTGAGAACACTGAAACGCTTGCAAGCGTGGATACGTCAGCATCATAGATGCTGATGTAGAACTGCTTGCCACTGCCGAGACTTGAGCCGAAAATATCCGCAAAATTAAAGCCAAGTCCACCGATGTCAAAACGACCACCAGCATCGTTCGGGTCTGTCATAAAGAAGCCAAGGGCGTTATAGCCAGTATCGACACCTATTGACATCTCCCTCGCATCCATACTGTCGAGCCAGTTGGTATTGTCAGCGTCGGTTGGAATCGAAAAACGTCCGCTGAAAGGGCTGACTGAGCTATCCAGCACAGCAAGGCCATTGGCGCAGCTATATCCGTTGTTGTCGCATGCGCCACCAGAGCCCGCAACTACCCGTGTAAACGTCGCAATGCCGGTGCTCGTGATGACTGCAGACTGCGCGCCCGATGCAACGGTATAGCCGGTTTCAAAGTCTTCGGTCAGATAGCCTCCCTGAAGAGAGCCCAGAAAAGCCGTCTGAGCCGCTTGCGCAGCTGCTGACCCTTCGGCGCTGACGGTTAGTACTGGTAAAGCTGATGCCCAGGAGCAGACACCAAGCAGCATTCCTGTTGCAAAAACTTTCGTTGTGAGTCCCATTTCCATTCTCCATGTTTTACTCAAACAAAGTACCTCGTTTTATTTGAAGCAGTTTATGTGCCAGTTAAATTTCAACGGAATTACAACGATTTAGAAATCGATCTTTTTTAACTTGTAAAATTATTCGACAACTTTGAGTTGCGGTTTTTAAGAAAGGACCTTTCAGTTGGTTAGGCACGTTGGCGTTGCCGCGCGCACAAAAAAACCTGAGGCGGCGGTTCAGGTCTTCAAATTTGTAAACAGTTGCGTGACTCTCGAAAGAAAGGCTCGCCAACAATTTCCCAGCAAATGAGATTTTTTACGAAACATGACTGTATCCTTACAACAAATAATTGGTATTTTGCCTTGATGGGCACGGCGCAAGATTTCAAACACGAAGCGGGCCAATTATTTTTGTCACTGCTTTTAAATAGATAAATCAGTCACATCTCCGACCTGTATAAAATGTCGACGCTCTCTCTCGACGGTGCCAGGGAAATCCGTAAACAACACCCGTGCGCATCAGATCACAAACAATCCCACAAACTCATTCACCGACATCCGCTCCAATACCACGCCCCCACGGCAGGCTTCCAGAATCCGCTCGCATTGCTGCGGAGGAAACCGGGTCCTCAGGTTGTTTGCGAATTTGGCCTCCAACTCCGGCATGCCCTCTTCTCTGCGACGGCGGTGCCCGATGGGATACTCTACGGCCACCTGATCCGTGCTGCTTCCATCCTTGAAAAACACCTGCACGGCATTGGCGATTGATCGCTTGTCCGCTTCCAGATACTCCCGGGTGTACCGGGGATCTTCCACTACTTCCATCAGGTCCCGCAGGCGGTCGATTTCCGGATGAGCCTGATGGAACTCGTCTTCATAGTGTTCAGCGGTTAGTGAGCCGAATATCAGCGGAACGGCCGTCATGTATTGCAGGCAGTGGTCCCGGTCCGCCGGGTTGGCGAGCTTGCCCTGCTTGGAGATGATGCGGATCGCGGATTCGTGGGTGGTGATAACGATCTTCTGGACTTCATCCAGCCTTCCTTTTACCTGGGGGTGCAGCTGAACAGCCGCTTCCGCCGCTGTCTGCGCGTGAAACTCCGCAGGAAAGGAGATCTTGAACAGGATGTTCTCCATCACGTAGGAGCCAAACTCCTGTGGTAAAGAAAACTGACGCTTGTCATCTGGCTTCAGCTTCTGATCTTTGTTGGTCTTGCTGAAGAGCACGTCATAGAAGCCCCACTGGGGCGCGGTCAGTGCGCCGGGAATGCCCATTTCGCCCCGCATAGCCATATCCGCAAGCCTTACGGCCCGAGAGGTTGCATCACCAGCCGCCCAGGATTTTCGGGACCCGGCGTTGGGCGCGTGACGATAGGTTCGCAGTGACTGGCCATCCACCCACGCATGGGACAGCGCGGCCATCATCTGATCCCGGTTGGCGCCCATGAGCTTGGCGCAGACCGCGGTGGAGGCCACTTTCACCAGTACCACGTGATCCAGCCCGACGCGGTTAAAAGAGTTTTCCAGCGCCAGCACGCCCTGGATTTCATGGGCTATGATCATGGCTTCCAGAACAGATTTTACGGTGATTGGCGCGTAGCCTTTCGCAATCCGCTTCTGCGAAATGTGATCGGCGACGGCCAGAATACCGCCCAGGTTGTCGGAGGGATGCCCCCACTCTGCGGCCAGCCAGGTGTCGTTGTAATCCAGCCAGCGGATAATACAACCGATGTCCCAGGCGGCTTTCATCGGGTCCAGTCGAAACTGGGTGCCTGGCACTCGGGCGCCGTGGGGAACCGCCGTGCCTTCCACGAGTGGGCCCAGGTGTTTGGTGCATTCCGGGAACCGGAGCGCCAGCAGGCCGCAGCCGAGGGTGTCCATGAGGCAATAGCGGGCGGTGTTCCAGGCTTCCTCGCTGCTGATGCGGTAATTGAGGGTGTAATCGGCGATTTGTTGGATCACCTGGTCGTAATCAGGGCGTTGGTTCTGTTCGGCGTTGATGGTCATGATTTTTGCTCCCGAGTAGCTTTGCTTATAGCCTAGCTTATGGTGCAAAAACCACCGTTGTAAAAATCTCGGTCAGAAACTGTGCATCATGGCGAAACGCAACTACAGAAGAAGATCATCCACTTCAACCTGCAAGGCCTCTCCAAGCGCTTTAAGTACCTTCGTTGAACCTGTTTTGGTTCCTGCTCCTCTGGCACCGACTTTTAGCACCAGTAAAACCAACTCCTCACCACTGTCCAGACTGAAAATGACTCTGTATCCGCCCCGCATGAGTCGCCAGTACGGCTTTCCTCTCATCGGCTTCCAGTCACCTGAATAATTCTCAGGGTCCAGCGCAATCGCTTCGAGTTCAGCCATCATCCGCTGAGCGATGGGCCTTGGAATTTTCCTCAACGCTTTGAGTGCGGACTTTTTGTATTTCAGCCATACATGCGAAAAGTTCACTGAAATGTTTACTTATGGACAACCCTCGAAATTAAGCCTCCGGCAATCTCACCCACCCCTCCATCAGAACCCGTGCACTGCGGCTCATGATCGCTTTCTTCACTGTCCAGTTGCCATTCGACATTTCAGCCTCTGCGCCGACTTTCAGGGTTCCGGACGGGTGTCCGAAGACGACTTCAATGCGATCCCCTCCGCCGGCGGCCAGGTTCACCACGGTTCCGGGAATGGCGGCGGCGGTGGCGATCGCCACGGCGGCGGTCCCCATCATGGCGTGGTGGAGCTTGCCCATGGAGAGTGCCCGCACCAGCAGGTCCACGTCGTCTGCATTGATCTGTTTGCCGCTCGAGGCCTGGTAATCGGTCGGTTCCGCTACAAAAGCCACTTTCGGGGTATGTTGCCGACTTGCTGCCTGCTCAATGTTCTCGATCAGCCCCATTCTTACAGCGCCGTGGGCGCGAATGGTTTCGAATTTCTCGAGCACTGCCGGGTCATTATTGATGTCTTCCTGCAGCTCGGTGCCTATGTATCCGATGTCTTCGGCGTTGACGAAGATGGTCGGGATGCCGGCGTTGATCATGGTGGCCTTGAGGGTGCCTACGCCGGGCACTTCCAGGTCATCCACCAGATTGCCGGTGGGGAACATGGAACCTTCACCATCCGCCGGGTCCATGAATTCCACCTGCACTTCAGCGGCCGGGAAGGTGACGCCGTCCAGTTCGAAATCGCCGGTTTCCTGCACTTCACCGTTGGTGATGGGCACGTGGGCGACGATGGTCTTTTTGATATTGGCCTGCCAGATACGCACGGTGCAGGTGCCATTCTCCGGAATCCGGTCTTTGGCGACAAAGCCGCCGTTGATGGCGAAGGCGCCTACGGCGGCTGTGAGGTTGCCGCAGTTGCCGCTCCAGTCGACAAACGGCTTGTCGATGGAGACCTGGCCGAACAGGTAGTCGACATCGTGGTCCGGCTGGGTGGGTTCTGCCAGGATCACGGTTTTGCTGGTGCTGGAGGTGGCGCCGCCCATACCGTCAACCTGCTTCTGGTAGGGGTCGGGGCTGCCGATGACTCGCAGCAGGAGTTTGTCCCGGGCTTCGCCCGGGCTCTGGCAGGCGTCCGGCAGATCCTTCAGCCGGAAGAACACGCCTTTGCTGGTTCCGCCACGCATATACGTGGCGGGGATTTTGATCTGAGGCTTGTGTGTCATGCTGCACCTTCCGATTGCAGGAAATCTTCCGCAAACCGCTGCAACACACCACCTGCGCTGTAGATAGACACTTCCTCAGCGGTATCCAGGCGGCAGACAACCGGAATGCGCTCGGTGCTGCCGTTCTTGCGATGGATGACCAGCGTGAGCTCGGCACGGGGCGCCGGGGTGCCTTCCACGTCGTAGGTTTCGGTGCCGTCGATGCCGAGCGTCTTGCGGGTTGTGCCTTCCTCGAACTGCAGGGGCATCACGCCCATGCCGATCAGGTTGGTGCGGTGAATCCGCTCGAAGCCTTCGGCCACGATGGCTTCTACGCCTGCCAGTGCCACGCCCTTGGCGGCCCAGTCACGGGAGGAGCCCTGGCCGTAGTCGGCGCCAGCGATGATGATAAGCGGCTGCTTGCGCTCCATGTAGGTTTCGATGGCTTCCCACATGCGGACCACTTTGCCCTCCGGCTCGATGCGGGCCAGGGAGCCCTGCTTCACGTTGCCGTTTTCGTCCCGGACCATTTCGTTGAACAGTTTCGGGTTGGCAAACGTAGCGCGCTGGGCCGTCAGGTGGTCGCCGCGGTGGGTGGCGTAGGAGTTGAAGTCCTCCTCCGGCACACCCATCTTGTGCAGGTATTCACCGGCTGCGCTGTTCATCATGATCGCGTTGGAGGGCGACAGATGGTCGGTGGTGATGTTGTCCGGCAACACCGCCAGCGGGCGCATGCCCTTGAGGGTTTTCTCACCGACCATGCCACCTTCCCAGTACGGCGGGCGACGAATATAGGTGCTCTGCGGGCGCCATTCGTACAGCGGGTTGGTGTTGGCCTGCGCATCCCGGGTGATGTCGAACATCGGGATGTAGGTGCTGCGGAACTGCTCCGGCTTCACGCTGGATTTCACGATGGCATCGATTTCCGCATCGTCCGGCCAGATGTCCTTCAGAGTGACGGGGTTGCCGTCTTTATCGTAGCCCAGGGCATCTTTTTCGATGTCGAAACGGATGGTGCCTGCGATCGCATAGGCAACCACCAGCGGCGGCGACGCCAGGAACGCCTGTTTGGCATAGGGGTGAATCCGGCCGTCGAAGTTCCGGTTGCCCGAGAGCACCGCGGTGGAGAACAGGTCGCGATCCATGATTTCCTGCGCGATCTTCGGATCCAGGGCGCCACTCATGCCGTTACAGGTGGTGCAGGCGAAGGCCACCACGCCAAAGCCGAGCTGTTCCAGCTCCGGCAGCAGTTTGGCTTCTTCCAGGTACATCTTCACGGTTTTGGAACCGGGCGCCAGGGAGGTCTTCACCCAGGGCTTACGGGTCAGGCCCAGCTTGTTGGCGTTACGGGCGATCAGGCCGGCAGCCACCATGTTGCGGGGGTTACTGGTGTTGGTACAACTGGTGATGGCGGCAATGATGCAGGCACCATCCGGCATCTTGCCCTCTTCCCGTTCCCACTCACCGGCAATGCCGCGCTCTGCCAGTTCGGATGTGGGCAAATGCGCATGGGGGTTGGAGGGGCCAGCCAGTGTACGGGTCACCTTGGACAGGTCGAACTTCAGCACGCGCTCGTATTCCGCGTTTTTCATGCTGTCGGCCCAGAGACCTGTCTCTTTGGCGTATTTCTCCACCAGGGCAACCTGATCGTCTTCACGACCGGTGAGCTTCAGGTAATCGATGGTCTGGCCGTCGATGTAGAACATCGCTGCGGTGGCACCATACTCCGGAGTCATGTTGGAGATGGTGGCACGGTCGCCCACGCTGAGGCTGTCTGCACCTTCACCATAGAACTCCAGGTATGCGCCTACCACTTTTTCCTTGCGCAGGAACTCGGTGATGGCCAGGACCATGTCGGTACTGGTGATGCCGGGCTGCAGTTTGCCAGTCAGCTCTACACCAACGATATCCGGCAGGCGCATCATGGAGGCGCGACCAAGCATGACGCTCTCGGCTTCGAGGCCGCCGACGCCTACGGAGATAACACCCAGGGCATCCACCATTGGCGTGTGGCTGTCAGTGCCAACACAGGTGTCCGGGAAGGCTACTCCATCGCGGTTCTGAACCACCGGAGACATCTTCTCCAGGTTGATCTGGTGCATGATGCCGTTGCCGGGAGGGATCACGTCCACGTTTTTGAACGCGGTCTTGGTCCAGTTGATGAAGTGGAAACGGTCATCGTTTCGACGGTCTTCAATCTCACGGTTCTTCTCAAACGCGTCCTTCTCAAAACCGGCGTGCTCCACGGCCAGCGAATGATCCACGATCAGCTGGGTCGGAACCACAGGGTTGACCTTGGCGGGGTCACCGCCCTTCTCGGCAATGGCGTCACGCAAACCTGCGAGATCCACCAGAGCGGTCTGGCCAAGAATGTCGTGGCACACTACACGGGCCGGATACCAGGGGAAATCCAGGTCGCGCTTGCGTTCGATCAGCTGTTTCAGGGAATCCGTCAGCACCTCGGGATCGCACCGGCGAACCAGTTGCTCAGCCAGGATCTTGGAGGTATACGGGAGCTTGTCGTACGCGCCGGCCTGGATGTCTTCCACGGCCTGGCGAGTATCGAAATAGTCCAGGTCGGTACCTGGCAGACTCTTGCGGTATTCAGTATTCATGGCCGCTCCTCAATCGGAACCCACTTGGCATCCGCCGGGCCGGTGTAATCGGCGCTTGGGCGGATGATGCGGTTGTTCTCACGCTGTTCTTTCACGTGGGCAGTCCAGCCGGATACCCGGGACATCACGAAGATTGGGGTGAACAGTTCGGTCGGAATGCCCATGAAGTGATAGGCCGAGGCGTGGAAGAAGTCGGCGTTACAGAACAGCTTCTTCTCGCGCCACATGACTTCCTCGCAGCGCTCGGATACCGGGTACAGCACGGTATCACCCACTTCCTCAGCCAGCTTCTTGGACCACTGCTTGATGATGGCGTTGCGCGGGTCGGACTCTTTGTAGATCGCGTGGCCGAAGCCCATGATCTTTTCCTTGCGCTCCAGCATGCCCATCAGGCCCTCTTCGGCCTCTTCCGGCGTCTTGAATTTCTGGATCAGGGCCATGGCCGCCTCGTTGGCCCCGCCGTGCAGAGGGCCGCGCAGCGAACCGATGGCACCGGTCACACAGCTGTGAATATCAGACAAAGTGGAGGCACACACGCGGGCGGTGAAGGTGGAGGCGTTGAATTCGTGCTCTGCGTACAGGATCAGCGACACGTTCATGACGCGCTCGTGCAGTTCGCTGGGTTTCTTGCCGTGCAGCAGCTCCAGAAAATGGCCGCCGATGGAGTCCACGTCGCTCTCGGTTTCGATACGAACGCCTTCGTGGGCGAAGCGGTACCAGTAGGTGATGATGGACGGGAACACCGCCAGCATGCGGTCGATCTTGTCGTCCTGCTCGCTGAAATCTTCTTCGGTTTCAAGGTTACCCAGCATCGAGCAGCCGGTACGCATTACATCCATCGGGTGCGCGTCTTTGGGTATCTGCTCAAGCACGGTCTTCAGGGCAGCCGGCAGGCCACGGAGGCTCTGGAGTTTTTTGGTGTAGGCATCCAGCTCCTGACGGTTCGGCAGTTTGCCGCGCAGCAGCAGGTAAGCGATTTCTTCGAACTGGGCTTTTTCAGCCAGATCGGCAATGTCGTAGCCGCGGTAGGTCAGGCCGGCGCCGCTTTTGCCCACTGTACACAGGGCGGTTTCGCCAGCTACCTGGCCACGGAGGCCTGCGCCACCTAGTTTTTTTGCTTCAGCCATTGTTGTCTCCCATCGTTATCTTGTTTGGGGTGTCGGATTACCCCTTGGGCCAATCCTGAATATTTGTGACTCCCCTCTCCCCGTGCGGGAGAGGGGCCGGGGGAGAGGGGAAGCTTCCGATTCTGCGGAGTGCTTCTCTACCCCCTCTCCCTGGCCCTCTCCCGCTAGGGGAGAGGGGATAAATGCTGTTAGCCTTTGCTCTGCTGGAACAGCTGGTCCAGCTTCTGCTCGAAATCGTGATAGTTCAGGAAATCGTAAAGTTCCATCCGGGTCTGCATCAGATCAACCACGTCTTTCTGGTCGCCCTTCTCCAGAATGTTCTGGTAAACAGTCAGGGCGGCCTTGTTCATGGCGCGGAAGGCGCTGAGTGGGTACAGAACCATGTCGGCGCCGGCTTCGGCCAGTTCCTTGCGGTTGTACAAGGGTGTGGCACCAAACTCGGTGATGTTGGCCAGGATGGGCACGTCCAGGGCTTCCGAGAAGGCCTTGTAGTGCTCAAGCTCCGTGACCGCTTCAGCGAAGATGCCGTCTGCGCCGGCTTCAATGCAGGCCTTGGCGCGTTCGATAGCGGCTTCGAGGCCCTCTTTCTGGAACGCGTCGGTACGGGCCATGATAAAGAAGTCTTTGTCTTCCCGGGCATCCACGGCGGCCTTGATGCGGTCGACCATCTCCTCCTGGGACACGATTTCCTTGTTCGGGCGGTGACCACAGCGTTTCTGGGCAACCTGGTCTTCGATGTGGACAGCGGCTGCACCAGCACGCTCCATCTCGCGGATGGTGCGGGCGATGTTGAAAGCGCCGCCCCAGCCGGTATCAATGTCGACCAGCAAAGGTACGTCGGTAGCTGCGGTAATCCGGCGAACGTCCTCAACCACATCGTTCATGGAGGTCATGCCCAGATCCGGCAAGCCGTAGGAGGCGTTAGCAACGCCGCCACCGGAAAGATAAATGGCCTGATGACCCACTTTCTCGGCCATCATGGCAGCGTAGGCGTTGATGGTGCCGACGATCTGCAAGGGCTGGTTGTCTTTGAGCGCCTTGCGGAAGCGGGCGCCGGGGCTGAGTTTGTTGGACATGGTGTTGGCCTCTCTTGGTTATTCGTAAATTGGGCGTGAAATCGGGGTCTGCCCCCTTGTTCAAATTGTGAGCTCGCCTTCCTCGATCTTTCTCTCGATGTTCTGTCTTGCTGCGTTGATATGGCGCTTCATCAGAAATTCGGCGAGTTCCCCATCGCGCTGGGCGATGGCCTCGACGATACGGCGGTGTTCACCCAGGGCCCGCTGGGGGCGCCCGGTGGAGGTGCTGAGACGGTAGCGGTACATCCGTACCATGTAATAAAGATCACCCAGCAGCATCTGGGCAAGTTTGGTATTGCGGCTACCGGTGGCGATCCTGTGATGGAAGTCGTAGTCCCCTTCGGCCTGGTAATAGGCCTGGCCCTGGGCTTCGTCGATCATGCGTTCGTGGGTATCGAGGGTGGCCTGGAGATCGGCAATTTCCTGATCCGTCATGCGCTCGGCTGCCTGGCGGGCGGCCAGACCTTCCATGACTTCGCGTATGCGGTAGAGCTCCATCAGCTCGGAGGCGCTGACTGAAACCACCTTGACGCCGGCATGGGGACGGCGCACCAGAAGGCCACGAGACTCAAGGCGGCCCAGTGCTTCCCGGAGCGGGCCGCGGGTGAGATCGAACCGGGAACACAGCTCCAGTTCGCCGATTTTTTCGCCCGGCGCCAGTTCGCCTTTCACGATCGCCGTTTGCAGACAATCGAAAGCCTCGTCGGCGCGGGTGTAGGTAGGAGACAGTAACTCAGACATAGTTTGTCAACAAAACCCAGGTTATTTTTAGCAAACCTACGCCTGAGCGGTCATATTGTCAACAATATTGGCTAAATTGACTCTTAGATTGTTTACAATAGATGCAGTCAATCAGTAGAGCTGTCTTTCAGAGACCGGTGGCGGTGTGTACTGGTAAAGCCACGTTTCCGTGAGCGCCTCGCCGCGTAGCCTGAGGTACAGGCGAATATTGATGGGTTCAACGGAGTCGTCCGGCACCAGGTCAAACATGGCACGATAGCCATTGATTGCAGACAATGGTCGGGCGGACGTGATTTCAACCTCTCCCCTGCTCACACTGATAACCGGCTCCACATCCGCATCCTTGCCCAGCATCGCCAGCGCGCCGCCGGCGAAATCAACGGCAAAGCGCCGTGAAAAATAGGTCCGCTTCTGGCCCACGACACCGCCCAGCCCGGTCCTGGTTGCCTGGACCGTGGCTAACTCATAGGGCCGTAACGGCGCTTGCTCACCCCAGTGCAGACGGTAGCTGTAGAGGTATTCCCGGCCTGGCAACAGAGGTTCCTGCGGATGCCAGAAGGCGACAATGTTGTCGAAGGTTTCATCCACGGTAGGGATTTCCACCAAATCAACACTGCCCCGCCCCCAGTCTCCCCGGGGCTCCACCCAGAGGCTGGGCCGGCGATCGTAAAACACGCCATCATCCTGGTAGTGGTCGAAATCCCTGTCCCGCTGCAGCAGGCCAAAGCCAACGGGGTTGTTATCCTGAAAAGTGTTGAACCGGAGATTGACGGGATTCACCAGTGGCCGCCACAACCACTCGCCGTTGCCGTTGCGAATGGCGAGGCCGTCAGAATCGTGTATTTCCGGACGCCAGTCGTAGCCCATGCGATCATCATTTTCGCCCACCTGGTACATGCTGGTCAGCGGTGCAATCCCTGCCCTCGTGATTTCCGTTCTCGGGTAAAGCGCCACATCCACATCCATGACCATGTTGCGCCCCGGGTCGAGCACAAACGCGTAGGCACCGGTGGTACTGGGGGAGTCCAGCAGAGCCCATACCCTGAGTAGCTGGCTCCCCGGGGCCGGTTTCTCCAGCCAGAACTCCGAGAAACGAGGGAATTCTTCCTTCCGGTTCATGCCGGTATCAATCGCCAGCCCCCTAGCCGACAGGCCGTACTGCATTTCGGAGCCCACCGCCCGGAAATAGCTGGCGCCGAGAAAGGCGGCCAGATCCAGGGCAAAGTTGTTGTGGTAGTGAACCCGGAATCCAGCGTAGCCCAGGTCTTCGGGCAGATCGCCCAGGGCCTGTTCTCCGGTGTACCGGAACAGACCCTGTCGATAGGCCAGTTCATTGGCCTGGCCATCAATGACTTCGTGGATTTTGACGGGTTGCTGGAAATACAGCCCAAGGTGGAAGAGCTGAATCTGGAAAGCGGTATTGTCGTTTCGCCAAAGCGCCTGGTCTTCGCGAAAAGCAATGGCCTGGTATTCATCCCAGGAGAGGTTTTTCAGGGCTTGGGGCAACCCGCCTTCGCGGGAAACATAAGCCCCGGTTGCCAGTTTCCGGGCACGCCCCTTGAGCCATGCATAGTTGAATGCTCGAGAACTGCCGTTGGATACCGGCAGAATCCCGGTTGCATTCACTATGGCTGCCAAAGGCAGCCCACTCGTGCCCATGAGTGCAGCCAGAGCCTTGATCAGCGAACGCCTGTCCATCGTCTTTGCCTCTCCTTTGCCAGTTCAAGAGTGCCATATAGAACACGTGTGGACTATGTACGAACGAGGAAAGGCAATTAGCGCAAACTGGCAGGGGCGGGAATCAAATCGCCATAGACATCGAGAGCGAGACGTCCGGCCTGGATGGTTTGTCCATCCCAGGGCCGGACACATCCAGAATCCGACCAACACTCATCCGGGCTTCGAAGCCGGGCGTCTGAAGCTGCAACGCGATTTCTCCTGTACTCGCTTCGAAATCTTCTTCGTTGGTTCCTGATGACGGTGACCATCCCCTCAGAACGGAGACCATAACGTTGGAGACGGTTGCGTCCATAAAAGGAATGACATACCCCGGGCTGCGCGCGTCGAGGCGAACCCAACCGCCCTCGGAGACCGACAGCGATTGGCCATTGAATCCGCGCATCATGGACGGACCCGCAATCTGCAGGTACTCAGACGAAGCAAGATCCTCTGGGGCGAACTGGTAGCGCCCGTTCACCTCCATGTCCCATCGATAAAACGACCGGGTCAGTGAGGCGGATACTGCCAGCTTGTGAAACCGGCTGTTTTCAGTGGAGTGGGCTGCTTGGCTAACCGATTCGTGGTGCTCAGTTCCACCAAGCGCGGTCAAACCCGTTCCCGCCACAAACCCGCCGGGCAGCTCCTGCTTGCCTGCGCACCGCAACCCGAAACTGGACAATCTGTGAGATGAGTCTGAAACCCATTCCGAATCCTCAAAGGAGCGCTTCGTGCCCGTTGAATGACTGAAAACACTGTCTACCTTGATTCCCCGCCAGGACCAGAACGGTCGGCTGGCGGACAGTTTCAGGCCCTGGTATTCACTGCGCGAATCCTGTCGCAGACCGGCATTGTTTGCCACCCCGGCATGCTCCGAATTGTTGACCATTATGTTCACTTTGCTGCCCGCAAGCGGGAGCGAATATCGAAAGCGTAGCGACTGTGACTCTCCCCCGTCTCGCCGGGCCACGGAATCCCGAAAATCCAGCGCCAGATCGTGGCTAGACCATAAGATATCGCTGCCGGACACACTGAGCCGGCCCTTTGCCCGTTCCGTGTCATGATTGGAACTGCCGGAGAATTGAAGGCGCGGCGCAAAATAGCTGGAAACAGATCGCAGGATTCTGTCCGAGTACTGATCTATGGTTGTTAAAGGCCTTGACACCACGTCTGGCAGCGAGGCAGCGCCAACGGGCACGCACCAGAATAGTGCTAAAAGACACAGAGGTCGCAAACCGGATGCCTCGGAAGATGAATATTCGTCACCCGGAACTTTAAAAAATTGTTAATCCTCAAACCATACCCCTTTGCTAAAACTTACAATTTTCCACATCCCCCTGCATTTCGACATATAAGTTGGGTAAACTCGGCACACTTTGTGAAAGAACAACTATGCACAGGCCAACGCAGAGGCGTTGAGCAGCCCACAGGGCGTGAAAACGACCATTAAAGGACGAATGATATGATCAGAAAATGCCTGTTCCCCGTCGCCGGCTACGGCACCCGTTTTCTTCCGGCAACCAAGGCGATGCCCAAGGAAATCCTGCCGGTGGTGAACAAACCCCTGGTTCAATACGGCGTTGAAGAAGCCGCGGAAGCCGGTATTCATGAATTCGGCTTTGTGACTGGTCGGGGCAAGCGGGCCATTGAGGACCATTTCGACATCAGCTACGAGCTTGAGCACCAGATTGCCGGTTCTGGCAAGGAAGACCTGCTGACCTCCATCCGTGATCTGATCGACCACAACAGCTTTGCCTTTACCCGACAGAATGAAATGAAAGGCCTCGGCCACGCCATCCTGACCGGCCGCAACCTTGTGGGCGACAGTCCATTTGCGGTGGTGCTGGCTGATGACTTCTGCATTGGCCCCGAAGGTGAAGACGGCGTACTGGCGCAGATGGTAAAGCTCTACAACCAGTTCCGCTGCTCCATTGTAGCCATTGAAGAAGTGCCGGCCGACGAAACCCACAAATACGGGGTGATTGCCGGTGAATCCATGAAAGATGGTCTCTACCGGATCACCGATATGGTGGAAAAGCCGGCCCCGGAAGATGCCCCGAGCAATCTGGCGATTATCGGGCGGTACATTCTTACGCCGGATATTTTCGACATTATTGAAAAAACCCCGGCGGGCAAGAACGGTGAAGTCCAGATTACCGATGCCCTTCTCGAACAGGCGAAGAACGGTTGCGTACTGGCTTACCAGTTCAAGGGGCGCCGGTTCGATTGCGGCAGTATTGATGGCTTCGTGGAAGCCACCAACTACGTCTACGAGAACATCTACAAGAAAGGCAAGTAAGAGATCCGGGGCGCGTTCAGCTGCCCAGGATCTGAAGAATCATTCGCCGGTTTTCCGCGCTCGTCCTGCGGAACCGGCGAAGCAGTTCCATCTCTTCTCCGGTCAGTTGTACCTTCTCAAGCGCTTCCTCCAGCTCAGCCAGGGACTCCAGCAGTTCATCACTCTTGTCCAGGGCAAAACCGGGGAGCTCAAGTTGCCCGTGGTCCTCAGGCTTCTCTGGCTCCCAGTGCTGAATGGGTTGCGCATGCTGCATGGCCACTTACCTCGTCATCCAAGCCGGGATACTCGTCCCGATAATGCCCTGCGAAGTGAATCAATCCGGAAATGTAACGTACATATAGCTTTGCACACAATCTGCCTATACTAAAGGAGCCTCTGAATGCCTCCGAAGCACCTCTGAAGAACCCGGAGGGCGTACTCTGAGGACTTCACATGCTGTGTTGCAGCTCTTGCTAAGGGCTACGGCCATTAGCTGCGAACTGCGCCTTGCATCTGAAGCCCTCAGAGCACGCAGAGGCGCTCCGGAGGCATCCAGAGGCTCCTAGGCAACAACCAAACAGGCTATTTATGGCGGCAAGAACTCTGGATATCGACTCGGCATGGGAGTTGGTGCTTAGCGCAGTTAACCGCAGCAATGTGACACTGCCATTGCCGGGAACCGACAAAGAAGCGGTAAAACTTAACGGCCACGGGGCCTGGCACCTGATGCAGCCGGCCACGGGTGAGGCGAAGGATCTACTCTCGGTATTCCTACCCCTTTGTCGTCCCGTGCCAGATAACGGCAGCCCCAAAGTTATTGGTCAGTTGGGCCAAAGCCTGGACGGACGCATTGCCACGGTTACCGGTCGCTCCCGTTTCATCAACGGCGACGATGGAATTACCCATCTGCACCGGATCCGCGCAGTGTCGCATGCGGTTGTTGTCGGAGCCGGAACCGCCACTACAGACAATCCCCGTTTGACCGTTCGCCGCACCAGTGGCCGCAACCCCGTGCGCGTGGTCATTGACCGTCATCATCGCGTACCAGACAGCCATCACCTGTTCACCGATGGCGAAGCTCCCACCCTGCGGTTGGTGGCAGGTACTTACGATAAAGCGGAGAATCCATCGATCGGTTCCGGGGTTACTGAGATTCCCTGTCTCGGGGATGCCGAATCCGAAGATGCCGTCGATCCGAGAGTGATCCTCGAGGTTCTCGCAGACCTGGGGCTGAAAAAAGTTTTTGTGGAAGGGGGCGGTGTTACCGTTTCGTGCTTCCTGAACGCTGGCTTGCTGGACCGCCTTCACGTGATGGTCGCACCCATGATCATCGGCAGCGGCAGACCAGCCTTCTCACTTCCCGAGATCGACTTTCTGGATGATGCCTTGCGGCCGCGCGCCCAGCTGATAAACCTCGGCAGCGACATGCTGTTCGACCTCGACTTCACCCGTGATATGTAGGTCGAAAAAAAGCAGCCCCTGGCAAACTGAACATCAAAACCAACGCTCCGTACCCAACGCTCAGTGCCACGCCCTGCTCCGCGGGCAATCCCGCCATCGGCCACAGCAAGGCTGCCGCGCCCTCGCGGATGCCCCAGCCAGCAACCGTCAGCGGTATTACCATGCTCAGCAGCAGGATACTGCCCAGACTGACAATAATGGCCCCCGACTCTGTACTTTCGATATAGCCTGCGCCCCAGGCCAGACAGAGAAACACCCCAAGATAGCTCGCCAGCACCAGTAAAGATGAGCCAATCTGAACCGGCAACACCGTTCGGTTTAGCAAAGACTCGTAAAGATCCCGCCTGAGCCGCTGAAGATAAGCCGCCAGCCCGGTTTTGAGGGCCAACCAGAGTGCAAGAAACACCCCAATAACGCCGGCGCCCAGCCAGAGCCCGCCATTCCATTGACCAGCCGCTACCCGTCCGGATCCAAGCAACCAGCTACCCGATATGACGACCACGAGCGCCAACACCAGTTGGCCCGAAAGTCGCTCGATGGCCACCCCGTGCACAGCGGAGAGGCGCTCTCCCGCGCCGCTGCCATGTCGCCAGGCCCGGTTTACGTCGCCGAGCACACCTCCCGGCAACACCTGGTTCAGAAACGTCGCCAGATAGTACTCCCGCACCGCTATTCCATAGGCCAGGGGCAGCCCGAGCCGTTCGACGGTGTAACGCCATCGCCAGGCAGACAACGCCACCTGAAAGACCGTAAGTGCCAATGCGGGAACCAGGACAAAGGGAGAAAAGCGGGCAAGCTCCTGCCAGAGCTCACCCGAATCAATCGAGCGGATCACGAATCCGATAACCAGAACCGTGAATAACCAACGGGCCGCCAGCTTCACCTGCCGTTGACGCAGTTCGGTCAAGGCAATGCCTCGGGTGGCAGTGCCAGCAGATCCAGATGTCTCACAACAATCGTCAGATCCCCTTCGGATAACTGCTGATTGCGTGTCTTCAGCCAGCGTGACAATCGGTCCGCCTCGTGAGGTGACTGCTCAATGGCCGCGTCGATCCAGCCCTGCATCAGCATTTTGGCCAAGGCGTGATCCGCGCCATCCAGTATCCAGGGGGATTCCGCCAGTTCAACCCGGTAACCTTCGGTAACCAGCAGGTCTTGCAACACAGTGCTGGCCTCCGGCCCGAGCGCGGCACCAATTCCCTTGTCGCCGTGCTGGTGCCGATTTACCAATGTCTTCACCAGCTCATCATCAGGATGCTCGGGAGACAGCTCAAAGTGACCGGCGTAGCTCAACACAATGAGCATCGCGGACTTCCTTCCTGCGGCTGCGAGGGCTAACGTATCCAGCCATGGCTCGGAAACCAGATCAATCAGTGCTGACGCTGTTATCAGGTCCGCCTCCCGGGGCAGTTGTTGCTCCATGTTTTCCGACGTCAGCTGAACCGGGCGGGTTTCAAACGGCACATCCAGGCAGTCCACACGCTGTCCGGCCTCCCGCAATAATGCAGAATCCTGATCCAGTGCCAGCCAGGTTTGAGGCACCTGCAGCGCAGGCACCAGGAAAACCGCGTTTGAGCCACGACCGGTTCCAATGTCGACAATTTGCATCGGGTAGTGGCTCTCGGGCGACAAGCCATCATAACGATTCAACAACCAGTGATTGAGCTGATCGGTCAGCCCTTGTGAGCGAGCCCGGTGATCCGCTGCTTCACGGGCTGCCAGCCATGTGCTCTCGAATTCCGAATGCTGGTGCAGATGCGTGGAAAGGCCACTGAAGTAGTGCAGCGCTTCTGAGACATCTTTGCCGGTATCCCCCCATGAGCGGATTCGGCGGGATTCCCTTGCGGCAAGTTTACGGGCGTGCTCAAGCTGTTCCGGATGTTCCAGCCAGTTCCTGAGGCGCGCCTCAAGGGCCCTGACATCGCCCGCACAATACTGAACCACACCAGGCCTGGCGGAGGTGCTGGCAAGGGCGCCGCCATCGGAGGAAATAACGGGTAGCCCTTCCGCCAGCGCCTCATCAATCACCATGCCATAGCCCTCGTACAGGGAGGGCAGTACAAAGAGATCCGCCTTGCGGTAGAGCTCGGCCAGCCCGGCTTCTTCGACTTCCCCTGCCAGCGCAATCCTGTCTTCAAGGCCCGCTTCTGCAATCGCCCGGCGAACCTGCTGGCTATATTCCGGATCACGACTGTCAGACCCTGCCAACGTGCATTGCCACGACACGCCCTTCAGGTTTTCCAGCGCCTCCACCAATTGATGCTGGGCCTTTCGGGGTGACAGATGAGCAACGCACAGAATGTGCGGGGTACCGGTTTGCGACGACTGATCACAGCCTCTGGGGGTCGCGGCTCGGGTGACGCCCGGCTCGGCAACCCTGATCCTCTCAGCCGGCACCTCATAATCCGCCAGGCGAGCGGCGGTGTGTTGGCTGGTGGTGATCACCCCGTTTACAAATCCAAGCGCCCGCGTTTCTGAATCAAAAAACCACTGTCTATTAGCTTCACTGATCCCCGTTTCATCAGCCAGGGGGTGGTGTACCAGCGCGATCAGATTGAGGCGTGGGGAATGCTTTTCAACAATCTCCGGCAGCCCCCCCATGGCAAGACCATCAAGTACCACAGAGGCGCCATCAGGCAGACTCGCGAGCTTCTCATCCATCCCATTACGGGCAACCCTGTCCGGGCGTGGAAACTGCCCGGGCAACCCACTGACCCGGGCTCTGCAACCGGCATCGCCCAGGGCTTCCACGAGCTTGCGGACATACCGGTAGCCGCCCGTGTTCTGTTCCGGATCACCCGGAACAATAAACTCCAGGAAGCCCGGTTTGTCAGATTCCGGCATGGTAGCTTGCCCAGGCAATGTGGGATTCCGAGAGGGTGACTTTCAGGCTGACAATCCCTTCTCCTGTCTCGCCAAGACGGCCACCGTGAATGGCTGCCGCCATACGATCGAAAACCAGTTTGGCCATGAATTCGGTGGTGGTATTCCGGCCACGCAGTTCCGGCAGCTCGTCCAGGTTCTGCATATTGAATTCGGAGAGAATGCTTTTGAGAAGCTCTGAAGCCAGGCCTATGTCGACGACCAGGTCGTCCTTATCCAGTTGGTGACGCTCAAAGGTCACGTCGACCACATAGGTGGCACCATGAACCTTCTGCGCAGGACCAAAGATCTCTCCATTGAAGCTGTGGGCAATCATCATGTGGTCCCGGACCGTCAAACCGAACATAGTCTCTCCTTAGCAGGCAATTTTGGATTTTCAGTAAACAACGCGATGGCACAGAGTATCCCGGCCATCAATCAGAATTCGCGCCATGGATTTTGGTAGATCATCAAACTTGCATTCGCCGGTAATCAGCACATCCAGCGCATCGTCCTGGAGCAATTCCAATGCGAGCGCCAGGCGTTTGCGATAGTCCCACCGTGGGACTCGAGATGGCACTATCTGGCCCACCTGGCTGGATTTCAGGGTCAGACGCCGCGGATGGAATGCGGCCCCCAACGGTGCAGATACCAGCTGATCCCCGTACCAGCTCATTTCCACAATGGTCGCCTCTTGCCCTGCCAGCCCAAGAGCAGTCTCCAGGCCCGAGGGGTGGCCACTGGCATGGACAACAAGGTCGTGATCATCAGGGGCCGACTCACTGCTGAAGGTCAAACCGAGCTGTTCGGCAACGGCCTGTCTATCTGGATTCGTATCGATCGCGGTGACACGGGCTCCCGGGATACGACTCGCCAGCCAGGCGACGAGCAGGCCAACAACACCAAGACCAACCACGGCAATGCGGTCACCGACTGCTGGCGCTCCATCCCAGAGGCCGTTTACAGCGGTTTCCATGTTGGCGGCAAGTATTGCTCGCTCGGCGGGCAGGTCTTTGGGCAGAGGCGTCAACGCCGACGCCGGCACCCGGTAGCAATTCTGATGCGGATAAAGGCAGAACACAGTTTGGCCCACTAACTCTGCAGGCCCTTCCACTACTTTGCCGACGCTGGCGTAGCCGTACTTTACCGGCCAGGGAAAATCTCCCTCCTGAAACGGCGCCCGCATGGCTGCGTATTCGCTCTTTGGTACCCGGCCATGGAAAACCAATGATTCCGTGCCCCGGCTGATACCCGAATACAGCGCCTGCACCTTGACCAATTCTTCTTTATCTTTCTCAACGGACGTCGCCAGTGGCGTTTCCAGAATCTCGCCCTTGCCGGCGCCGGTTACCCACCAGGCCCGTGCCATCGATTCGGTGTTCGGCTCATCAGGGTCGCGATGCAAAAGGATCTCCTTTTTGGCAGTTTTTCAAACGTGCGGGTCGTCGCCCTGCCAGGGCTGAACCTTCAGGTCTGAACACGGTCTATGCTCGTAAGCATGTTCAGTTATACCAACTATAGTCAGTGTACAGCGCATCCGAGGTCTTTGATGCCTGCAATCCTATACGCTGGAGTTCATTGATGGATTCTAACGGCCATTCAGCTTCGCAAAGGATGCCACTTGCCCTGGATCTCGTCTGGGGCTTTGGGCTTGTCGCCCTGTTCTGCGCAGCCACCGGCTGGTTAACCCAGCCCCCCGTCCTTTTCTACCTCTTGGCAGCGGCGCTTTACCTGGCCGCTTGTGCCCTGATCATCCGGTTCTGGCCCGAAACCCGGGATTTCGGATGGGCAAACCGGGCGACGCTGCTAAGAGGCAGTCTGGTGATAGTCCTGGTGGCTCTGGCCCCCTTTGCCCACCACCTCACTGACAGCCTCTGGCTATACGGATGGATGGCATTGCTGGCACTGGTTCTGGATGGCGTAGACGGAAAAGTCGCCAGGGCTACCGACTCCCAGAGCGAATTTGGCGCCCGCTTCGACATGGAACTGGATGCCCTGTTTATTCTCGGCCTCAGCGTGGCTGTCCTGGCATTGGGCAAGGCTGGTCCCTGGGTGTTGGCCCTGGGCCTTATTCGCTATGCCTTCGTTATTGCGACTCACTTCCTGGACTGGCTGAATGCCCCACTGCCGGAGAGCTTCAGACGCAAGACGGTTTGCGTTTGGCAAATCGTTACCCTGCTGGTGGCCGTGTTGCCGCCGGTCGATGCGCTATTCGCCAGTATCACGCTTGCAACTGCCCTAGCACTGCTTGTGTGGTCGTTTTTCCTGGATATTCACTGGCTTTATCAGAGGAGACATCACCATGATGTTCATTAAACGGAAAACCCTTACCCGTTCCGCCATTGCCCTCCCTGCTGCACTCGCACTGAGCCCGGCAGCCATGGCCGAGCCAACAGATTTTGTCGTCGACGACGAGCACTTTTCAATGTTCTTCGAGATCATGCACATCGGCTACGCCCCGGTCATGGGGATGTTCCGCGAAGTCGAGGGACAATTTGTTTACGACGAGGAAGCGAGGGAGCTGAAATCCGGTCAGTTGGTGTTCCAGAGCGACAGTGTGTTCACCAATCATAAGAAACGCGACGACCACGTTCGCAATGCGGATTTTCTCGATGCCGACGAGTACCCAGAGATCATCTTCACTGTTACCGATTTCGAAACCACGGGGGAAAACACGGGCAAGGTAACTGGTGATCTGGAGTTACTTGGCCAGAAACGCCCCGTGGTGCTGGATGTGACCCTCAACAAGGCAGACGTCTACCCCTTTGGCCATGAGGAATACACACTGGGCATCAGCGCCTCCACCACCCTGAAACGCAGTGAATGGGGCATGACCTACGGCCTTGATGGCGCGATGGTCGGTGATGAAGTGAAATTGCACTTTGGCTTCGAGGCCATTCGGGAATCCGGCATGTTCTGATCACCGGCTGATCGGAATGTGAACCACCGCACAACGCGGACACATTCTGTTACACACAGAGTCCGGATTTTTGGGGTGCGGCGGAAATCCCGTTATCTTTAGAGCTACAACAATAATCAAGGGAACTGCCGCATGCCGGGCAAGGTCGCTCTTCTTCTGACACTGGTAACTGCTGGCGTGGTTGGCGCGGGGTATCTGCTCTCCGCTGACAACCACACAGATTTCAGCTGGTTTTCGAAGGTGGTCGACTCGGCCGAGACGGCGCCTGTCCAAAGCGCAGGCCTGGCAAGGCAGTCTTCTACCGATCCCTCGGCTGAGCCGGAACCACCCCCGGATAATGCCCTCGGGTTCATGCTGGCCAGCGTTGCCGATCAATACGCTGAAACTACCCGATACCCTCCGTGGTCCATACCTCTCTCCCCGGAACAGGCGAACGCCTACGGTGGCAATCACTACGAGCCGGTCAGTCTGCCCCTCGAAGGTGACGGGCAGTTCACCGTAACGCTGGAGAAATACCGGTTTACTGCAGGGGAACAAATTCTTGTTGCAGCGGCTATCCGGGGCTCTCAGGTGGTCGGTCGCTCGCTGTCTGCAACGCTGGAGAGGCCGGAAAGCCGGGATGCCATCGCTGGCACCACCTTGGAAGAGGCGGGTTCCCCGGGTTACTTCGAGGGCGTTCTGTCCGCCGACGAATCACCGGGTGAATATCGGCTGATCGTTGAGGCCCGGCTTGACGGCAAACCAGTCCGCCATGTCTCAACACTGGCCATTGAACCTTACCTGGGCGAATTCGAGGGGCTTGGCGATGCCCGTATCCAGGGTAACAATCTGATAATTCCCGTTCGTTTCTCGCCGGAAGACTCCGGCTACTACGCGCTTTCGGCCCAGCTGTTTGTTGGCCAACGCCCGGTTGCTCAATTGCAGATGGAGAAAAGGCTGGACAGCACCTCAAACACGATCAATCTGAAGGCACACGGCACGGTATTGGCCGATCAGACGGTGGACGGCCAGCTACAGCTGAAAAACCTGCAGATTCGGCAGCTTCCCGCCCGGCCAGGTGACCGGACTAATTACGCTTTCGGCCCCGACGAGGGCTACGCTTTCACACCGCCGGATCTCGGCAGTCTTACCGATACACCGGCGGTGAATCCCGAATCAGAACAGCGCGCGGCTCTGCTGCGGCAGCTTGCCGACAAGTTCTGATGGCAGGGCGCAGGCTCTGCACCGGCTAACGCCGGGCTGTACCGCTACAAGTGGCGGATAAACGTCTTGTGACAACAATAAAGCAGCAAAGACGGAGCAACTATGAAAACAACAAAGATCGGAAATGCCTGTAAGGCCGCCCTGGCGGTCGCTATCACCAGCAGCTTGTTTGCCGGCACCGCCCAGGCCCAACTGGCCGGGCACAACGTGATCCTGGTTCACGGATTCCAGCAACAAGACCTGGCCAACCCTCCTACCAATCTGCAGGCGGTGAAGAACGCCGGCGAGGACTATTGGCGTACTTTCTGGCTCTCCCGGGCCGAGGCCCGTATCGACTGGGGCAGTGACGGACGCGTTGAGGGTGGTATTGCCCAGCAAGCCTATGAACAGATGCGTCAGATCAGTCAGCAAGGTATGTGCAATGACTTTTGCATCGTTGTTTCTCACTCTACCGGGGATCTCGTTACCCGGTATCTGCTGGAAAATCAGGCACGCTGGCTTCAATCCGAGGGCCTTCAACCGTTGAAAATCCTGGCAACCCTGGATTACTCCGGCGCCGGCGGTGGCACTGAACTTGCCAACCTGGCACTCAGCCTTGCCTACAACGACAGCTGGTACAACTGGCCCCTCCGGGCAGCAGTAGAAGCCTTCACCGGCATTGAGCCGGAACCCGGCAAGCTGGGCGTGGTAAACGACCTGCAAACCAACGCAGCGCGTAACCTGGCGGTGAGCCCGAATGGAATCCCAAGGCTGCGTTTCGTGGCTGGTGGGTCATCCTATGGCGGAATCACCAAGCCATTCATCGCCGGCACGGACGATGGCGTGGTACCCACCCATTCGGCCTGTGGTGCCACCTCCGCCGCCGGGATCGATTCCTGCTCTTCCAGCATCAGCCTGGCGGGCAAGGTAACGAGCCAGGATGGCCCGGCCGCTCTTTACTTCAACCACTATCCGGTACTGATGAATGAGGGTGTCACCCACAGCGGCGTGCTCGGCTCCGAGACGGGCAACATCTCCGTTCCGGTGGTCAACAACACCACTCTCGGCGGTTTGCAGGTGGATTTCGCCAGCCGCACCTACAACAAGCGCGCCTGGTGGCAATGGTGGGGTTCCGGTGACCGGTACATTGAAGTGCCCGGCTCAGATCAGACGGATATGTCGAATCTGGTGTACAACACTCTCAACAACTGACCAGTTACCAGGCATGCAGAAGACGGGGTCAGAAGAAAATTTCTTCTGACCCCAATTTCATCCTACCCATCTTTCCTTTTTAGTTCGCAAACTATACATTGGTTCGCTTTCGCCGTTCGATTCAACCACTGCCGCCAAGCGATATCCGATGTCTGACACTCACAAATCCGATCTTCTACTGGTTGTTGTCACCCTGTTTGCAGCCATCAGCTGGATGTTTTCCAAGGAGGCTGTACTGCTGATGCCGCCCCTGATGTTCATGGCGGCCAGGTTTTTGATTGCCGGCACCGTACTCGCGTTTTTCGCCCGTCGGTCGCTGATGAAACTGAGCGTCGATCAGCTTCGCCGAAGTGTGGGTGTCGGGCTGGTGTTTGGCACGGCCATGACCTGCTCGGTGATGGGACTGGTTCATATAACCAGTCTGGGTGAAGGCGCCTTTTTGACCAGCCTGGGTGTCGTAATAGTGCCGATTATCGCACGCCTGGTGTTCAAGGAAGCCCAACCGCCGAGCACATGGTTGGCCATTCCGATTGCCGTTGCCGGGCTCGCGCTGCTCTCCCTTGAAAACGGATTTCGCCCCGAAGCAGGCCAGATTTTCTTTGTCATGGCAGCGACGATTTTCGCCCTGTATTTCAATCTCAATACCCGGGCAGCCAACCAGAGAACAGTGATAAACCGGCTCGGCAGAACGGTGGAAAAGCACCGCGTACCCGCCCTGCCCCTGACAGCCATTGCGCTGCTGACGGTCGGCATACTCACCCTGGCTGAATCCATGATTATGGAGCCCTGGCGGCCCACGCTGAACAACCTCTCACCAATGCTGGTCTGGTGGGTGGTGGCCAGTGCCGTGATTGGCACAGCCGGTCGTTTCCTGCTTCAGACGTTCGCCCAGAGCCTGTCTGCAAACAGTCATGGCGTGGTGATTCTGGTACTTGAGCCAGTGTGGGTTGCTCTGTTCGCGGCAGGATGGTTTGGCGAATCTATGACCGGCATTCAACTGGCCGGCTGTGGCCTCATATTTGCCGCTCTGATCGTCAACCGCTGGTCTGTGCTGAGCAAAGCCATCAAGGAAAAACTCCGCAAGCGGAAAACCGCATAAAAGTGGTTGACCAGCATCGGCCGAATCAGTATATTTCGTCCCCGTTGCAGGACACAGGACCATAGCTCAGTTGGTTAGAGCGCTACCTTGACATGGTAGAGGTCCCCAGTTCGAATCTGGGTGGTCCTACCAATTCTGCAACAAAAAGAGTCACTTAGAGCGCAAGCCAAGTGGATTTTTTTGTGTCTGCCCACATAGAACGGCTTGGGGAAAGCCTGGCAACTACCCCACCTTGCGCCAAACCAAACCACCTTTCGCAGTAAGTACCTCTCTTTAAAACCGGCTCCTGACATTCATGTCTTTAGCTTCTCCGGCGTGATCAGGCACCGACCGTCGGTTAAGACTGCTCTCCATATCATCTTCATTCGACTAATAGGTGTCACTGTTTCGTAACAACCGAAAGAAGTTTAATTATTCGGTTTTGCACACATCTTTGACTTTCTTAAGACTCAAGTTACGCTTCCTTCAGAGCCTTAGCGTACAAATGTACGCTGAATGAAAATAAGCTGTTAAGGCTCTCTGTCAGCACAACTAAAACAAGAATGAACGACGTGGAGACTCCTATGCGTGTCTGTATAGCTCGAATGCCGAGGGCTTTGCGCCTTCTGATCGTATCAATTTTCGTTATTTCTCTGCCTGCCTGTAACAACGACTCGAACGACTCGTCTGCGATTTCAACTGATCCGACGGAGGTTACAACGTCGGAAGGTGTAATCACTGGTGTGCTTGTCAGCGACGGTAACGGCACCGAGATGAAACAATGGTTAGGCGTTCCATATGGCCAATCGACCGAGGGAGCAAACCGTTTTCGTGCACCCCAAAGCCCGGAGCCCAGGTCGGATGTCTTGCAGGCAACAGAATTTGGTGATGCGTGCCCACAAACGCCAGCGCAATCTCCGTTTGCCATCCAAAGTTCGAATCCGGGGTCGAGTACCTCAGAGGATTGCCTGAACCTCAATATCTACGCGCCTGGTGAGGGTGAGAATCACCCGGTGGTTGTCTGGATTCACGGCGGCAGTCTGGATACCGGCGCCGGTTTTCAGTCCAGCGCGAAACCTGACAGGTTGGTGAAAGAAGGCATTGTTGTAGTGGCCATCAATTATCGCCTGGGTGTGCTTGGCTACCTGGCGCATCCGGCACTTACTGCGACCTCACAAACCTCTGAAAAGGGATCGGGAAATTACGGGCTGATGGATCAGATTAAAGCCCTGGAATGGCTGCAGGCTAACGTTGCTGCATTTGGGGGTAACCCGAATAACGTAACTCTGGTCGGTGAGTCTGCAGGCGGCTTCAGCATCAAGGGGTTAATGGCTGCAAATGATCGAACGGACGGTTTGTTCCAACGTGTCATCGTTCAAAGTGGTCCATCCTTCTTTCAGGAAACGCCCACTGAAGCGGAGCAACGGGGCGCCGGCTTTATGGCCAGCCTTTGCGCGGGAGATTCGTCGCCTGAAGCAGCGGAGTGCCTGCGTAATCTGACACTAGAGCAACTCCTTGCTTTGCAGGCCGGCGATCCTGAATTCGGTTCGGAGATTGTTCAGCGACCGGGTGTTCTTGAGCAGACTGTGGCAGCCGCCTTAGCAAGTGGGCAGTTCACCGCAGACCAGGTGTTGGAGGGCTCCAACCGAGATGAATGGCGATTGTTTGTTGCCGCTGAACAGCTGGTGAGTGGTCGCGATTCACTTGAGGATCGGCTTGCAGGGAGTTCGACGGACTATCGGCAAGAACTGATCCGGCGATATGGTTCAGTCACGGAGGCCAATGCAGACGCAGTGGTAGATCGCTATCCCCTGAATGATTTTGACAATGCCGACATCGCGGTCTCTGCCGTAGGCACCGATGCTATCTTTGCGTGCCCAGGCTTTGGCAACATCGCAGCTGCCGCGAAACATGTCCCGGTCTACGCTTATGAATTTGCAGACCGAAATGCCCCGCTGCCTTCACCATTATTTACAAGAGTTCAACCCGCGTTAGGTACTGCGCACGCCACTGAGATTCCTTATGTATTTGCCTCTCAGGCTGAGCTGGAAGCAGAGTTCTCTGAAGACTCGGCAACGCTTGCAGAAACGATGGTCCGCTACTGGGCTGCATTTGCCCGCTCAGGCAATCCAACGCCGAGCGACGGAACTCTGCCTGCATGGCTGTCCTTTGTGAATCAGGGCTATCAATCGTTGCAGGCGCCTGCCGAAAACACTGGTCCTTTTTCGATGCTGTCAGGTGGCCCAACGTTCAACGAGGCTCGAAACTGCAGTTTCTGGTTAGGTAGTTGAAACTGGCACCTTAGAGGCACATCCTCTTGAAAAGCCCGGTGCGCTTCCGGCTCCGGGCTTTACTAATGAGGCCGAGTGAGAGGCATTCTAAGATTCGCGCCAAGCCTTTCTGGCGCTGCTGATAAGAGGCTCCAAAAGGTAGTCTATCGGTCGTCTATCAATGGTGCGAATAACAATATCAGCAGTCATCCCTGGCTGTATTCTCCGGTCTCCTAAACGCAAAATTTCGCTATCCTCAACCTCTATTCGGGCTTTGTAATAGCTCTCTTCAGACTTGCTGTCCTCAAAAATATCCGCAGCCACGTATGTCACGACACCTTGAATTTCGGGAACTTCACGTTGGTTGAAGGCCGTGAATTTGACGCCGGCGGCAAGGCCCGCGCGCACGTTGTCAATATCCTGAGGGCTGACCGCGGCCTCAATAATCAGGCGATCATGGACAGGGACAATTTCCATCAATACAGCACCGGGGGAAACCACGCCACCCACTGTATGCACTCCAGAACCGACCACCACGCCATCAACGGGAGATTTTAACTCCGTCTGGTCCAGTACATGTCTGGCAGCCAGCAAACGCTCGGTATAGTCGTGAACCTCTGCCTGCACTTCCTTGAGCTCATTAGACACCGACTCCTTGAATGATTTCATCAGCTGGAACTTTTCCAGCTCCTTCTCCCCGATATTCGAATTCGCGGCGGCGATCTGGGAAATCAATTCACCGCGTTCCCCGGCCAGTTCAGCCCCATCCCTCTCCAGTGCAAGCACCCTGGTTTTATCAATCATTCCCCTGGCGAGCAAACCCCGCAGCCCCTCCAGCTCGCCCTCGATTGAATCAATCTGAGAGGCCTTGGCGTTCTGCTGGGCATTGAGCCCCTGTATCTGTTCGCGCAGATGCAGGATCTGCTGGTCAAGTATCTGGATCTGCCCCTTTAGTGAAGTTCGGCGAGCCTCAAATAACAGGCGCTGGGATTTCATGATCTCCAGAGCCTTCGGATCGGAGGTACGTTGAGCCAGAGGCTCCGGAAACTCTATTTCCTCAGCATCTTCCTGTTCCGCCAGGAGTCGGGCCTTGGATGCCTGGGCGGTTTCCAGCCCCTGGCGGATCAGTTCCATCGAGGTGCCTGCCCGGGTTTTGTCCAGGAGCACGAGCGGCTGTCCAGCTTCGGCCATATCCCCGTCCCGCACCAGGATCTCTGCCACAATACCGCCTTCCAGGTGCTGTATCTGTTTGCGGCTTGTGTCTACCCGAACCGATCCGGCTGCCAGAACACCACTGGCCAGTACTGTCAGCAGCGACCAGAGTAGGAAACCTCCGATAAAGACCAGAATAATAACAACACCGGTATAAATGGGAGCGTTTGGGGAAGTAACGATTGGAGGCACGCTGTCTTCAACTGGAGTCATCACTGCTTTCCTTGATTCTCGTTGGCGCTGACCCTTGTTTCAGCAGCAGTCAGCTTCACACGACCGTTCTTGACAGGGATCCGTGCCTCGACATTGCTTCCGACGATACCGGAACCGGCTGCTCCATAGGCAGGCACAGTGGTTTTCTCCGCCGGTACCTGACGAGTGATCCCCGGAAGAACCTCGTCTAAAGGACCGAACTGGCTAAGGACTCCTTTTTGAATAACCATCAGTTTATCGACTCCACCGATAACCGTCGGTTTATGGGCGATCACCACGCAGGTAATCTTCTGCTTTTTTAGCCAGCCAATCAGTGTGCGTACCGAAGATTCACCCTCTGCATCAAGATTCGAGGTGGGTTCATCCAGCACAATCAATTTGGGAAGATCGTAAAGTGCTCGGGCCAGACCGATACGCTGGCGCTGCCCGCCGGAAAGGTTGGCTCCTCCGGGTCCAATCAGCGTGTCGTATGCCTTAGGCAGATCCAAAATCATACTATGGCCACCGACCAGCTTGGCGGCAGTGACTACTTTCTCCGGGTCTGCTTCGCCGAAGCGGGCAATGTTGTCCGCAACCGTACCCGGAAAGAGCTCAATATCCTGCGGCAGATACCCGATATAGCGACCCAGCTGGGCACGGTTCCAATTGAGGAATTCAGCACCGTCCAAACGGACACTTCCGGACTCAGGAAGCCAGATACCGGTCATCAGCTTGACCAGAGATGATTTACCAGCACCGCTGGGACCCGTTATACCTACCGAATCCCCTGCTTCTATGGCAAAGCTGAAGGCCTTGATGATGGGCGCCTCTGAACCGGGAGGGCGGGCATAGACATTTTCAAAGCCAATCTGCCCATTGGGTTCGGGTAATGACATTGGCGTACCGGCTTCATAATGCTCGAAGGCTTCCTGCAACCGCGCATAAGCACGCTTTGCACCCTGGAGTCCCTGCCAACTAGAGATGGAGGATTCCACCGGTGCCAGCGCACGGGACATGACGATAGAGGCCGCAATCATAGCGCCGGGACTGATAATGTCCTGGATCGCCAACCAGGCACCAGTGCCCAAGATCGCCACCTGAAGGGTAAAGCGAACGAATTTGGCGGCAGAAACAAGGGTTCCGGCACGGTCACTGGCGATCGCCTGAAACGCCAGTGCTGCACGCTGGTCTCCCAACCAGCGTTGCTGCAGATTGTCCAGCATACCCATTGCATTGATCGCTTCGGAGTTGCGCGCACTGACTTCGGTAAAATCCGTTGCCTTACGCTGATACTCCCCAGCTTTCGCCAGCAACCCGCGGGTACGTTTTTCATTCCAGACTGCCAGGCCAAAAAGCACAACCGCCCCGATGAGTGCCACATGACCAAGATAAGGATGCAATATATAGACAAAACCCAGAAACAAGGGCGCCCAAGGCACATCGAAGAGAGTCACCATGGAGGAGCCGGTAAGAAAGGTGCGTACGGTTTCCAGATCACGTAATCCGTTCGCTGTTCTCGCTCTACCCAGAATCAGGCGAAACAATTCGGGAGTAACCGTCTGACTGAAGTTGTTGCTCAATCTCACCAGAATGCGTGAACGCACCACATCCAGCGCCGCCAGAACAAGCAATGCCGCGACCGCCAGCAGAGTAAGATAAACCAGTGTCGGTTCATTGCGTGACACCAAAACCCGGTCGTATACCTGAAGCATGTACAGCGGACCGGTCAGTATCAGCAGGTTAAGGAAGCAGCTAAACCCGAGCAGTACCGTTAGGTGCCGCTTGAGCCCTGCTACCGCATGAGTCAGAGGGCTGTCGTTGTCGGCCCCCGAAGGAACACCTGTCTTATCAGCCATGACACGCAGCGGATATCGAACGAGTGCCCCGCCTTCTTTGACGGAAAAGCAGGCCAGACAGACCGAGCAGCATTAAAACCAAAGACTCAGGTTCAGGGACGTCTATGACAGCCGGTTCGCCACTCAACACAAAGGCCAGATCGTAATACTCATCGGTCCATGTGTCCAGCGCATCAACCCGGAACCAGTTGGTCAAATCACCGGAAGCCGCGTCGGCCCAGAACCACTCATCATCCGCATCATTCATGACCGTAAGGTAAAAATCGCCGGGCCCCAGCATCAGGCTGAGAGAAACGTCGTAGCGGTAAACCTGTTGACCAAAGGCATCCGTCACGCCAGTTTCGACAGTTCGACTGACAGACAAAGAATTGCTATCAAGGATATCGGCGTTTGCTGCAGGCTGCCCATCATCATCGCTGAGCAATCGGACGGTAAATGAGTCTCCTGTGTCAACTTCATAATAGGAGCCCCACCAAGCCAGGCCGGTGATCGAATACTCCTGATCGAATGAAAAATTATCGGCAACCTGATTCCCACCTCTCAGCGAACTAAAGGTTCCGAAACTGGTGCTGTCGTCCAATAGGGATTGTGAATAAATTGGGCCCGCCTCGGCCATGGGCATTGATAGAGCCAGCACCAGACCCGTCAATAACTGCTTTGAGTTCATGAGAAACACTCCATTTTTTTGCTTTATTACCCCGCGTGTTGCCGGGCTCCTTCTTGGCTTTATTACCCGGAGCATGGCTACGCTCCGGGTAACCTGGGTCAGACGAACTGATCCGGGCCCTCGGGCTCCTGAATACCAATCAGTGGCATATCAATCTCCAGAGGATCGACATCCGTAGTGCTGCCCTCACCGCCTGCTGACTGCGCCACCGCCTGCAAGGGTTCCGGCTCTGTCGCAACAGCGCCAAAGACAAACTCAACGCTATCAAGCAAGTAGTCGCTACCCTGGCTGAGCGCTCCATTGGCAGGCGCCGCATAATCACCCTGATCATCTGCCAGCGCGCCATACACAAAACTCGAGCCATCATAAGTACCAGCAGTTAGTACCAGTTGCGTGAAGCCCTGGCTCGAGGATATTTGGACTGGCTGATCGCCGGCCAGATCATCAGCGTTGAAAAGGACTTCTGCGACTACGTTACCCTGGTCGTCCAGCGCCTGGACTCTCCCCGATTCCCAGAACGCACCTTCGGTATCGAGTCGGGAGATCTCCAGTGTCGCCTCGGTAGCAACGCCATCGAGTTCAAAGCGAAGGGCTTCGGTTCCTTCTATCTCCTGACGTGCCTGCCCGGTCTCAATGGCCTGTCCGCTGACACCGAGATCCCCGGCATAGATATCGCCTCCAGATAGCACATGGGAGCCGGCAGCAGAGAGGGAGGCATTGCTCCAGACTTCGCCGCTGTCAGTGATATCGGCTTTGTGAGTAATGGTCACGGACGCATCGGTCCAGGCATTACTCCAGGCATCCCGGTCAGACCTTGGCAGTCGGGTCGGAGCATCGCCCAGGGAGATGGTTTCAACTTCGCTTGGCAGCACATCGATGGTCACCGTGCCGGTGCTGTTGGTGGTACCGTCACTGACCGTGTAGGTCAGCTCCTCGGTACCGACAAAGCCCGGATCCGGCGTGTAGGTGAAGGAGCCATCCGTCGCTATATTGAGAGTCCCGTTGGCCGGGGCCTCGATGGACTGCACGTTAAGCGGATCGCCATCCGCATCGCTATCGTTCGCCAACAACCCGTCCAGCGCAGCGACCGTCAGTGCCTGACCAGCGCGCACCGTATAGCTGTCGTCCCCAACCACCGGGGCCTCGTTCCGCACCTCGATGGTGACCGTCCCTGTGCTGGTGGTGGTACCGTCACTGACCGTGTAGGTCAGCTCCTCGGTACCGACAAAGCCCGGATCCGGCGTGTAGGTGAAGGAGCCATCCGTCGCTATATTGAGAGTCCCGTTGGCCGGGGCCTCAATGGACTGCACGTTAAGCGAATCGCCATCCGCATCGGTGTCGTTGGCCAACAACCCGTCCAGCGCAGCGACCGTCAGTACCTGGCCGGCGTGTACCGTATAGCTGTCGTCCCCAACCACCGGGGCCTCGTTCTGCACCTCGATGGTGACCGTCCCTGTACTGGTGGTGGTACCGTCACTGACCGTGTAGGTCAGCTCCTCGGTACCGACAAAGCCCGGATCCGGCGTGTAGGTGAAGGAGCCATCCGTCGCTATATTGAGAGTCCCGTTGGCCGGGGCCTCAATGGACTGCACGTTAAGCGGATCGCCATCCGCATCGGTGTCGTTGGCCAGAAGACCGGCCGCTGCAGCAACCGTGAGCACTTCACCAGCATGAACGCTGTAGTTTTCATCCACGACATCCGGTGCCACATTGCCAGCCTGATCAGTCACCCCGTTGATGGCAATATTGACGGTTGCCGTGTCGGTTCCCCCTTCACCATCGCTGACGGTATAGCTGAAGGAATCGCTATCCGTATCGCCATTGTTCAATGACTCGAACTGACCGTTCGGGTCATAGGTGAATGTGCCGTCGGCGTTCAGTGTGACCTGTCCGCCTTTGGCCGTAGCAAAGCTGCCCGCAGTGACCGTCAGGGTGTCCCCGTCCACATCACTGTCGGCGCCGTTGCCGTTATCCACCAGAACATTGCCTGTAACCGGGCTATCCTCGTCGGTCACCACGTTATCGTCTGCCGCAACGGGCGCATCGTTGGCCCCGTTTATGGTCAGCGTCACCGTGGCCGTATCGGTTCCACCGTTGCCGTCACCAAGGGTGTAGGTGAAGCTGTCGGTGTCGCTGTCGCCCACGGCCAGTGATTCAAATACGCCACTGGGATCATAGGTGAAGGTGCCATCGGCATTCAGCGTGACCTGACCACCCTTGGCCGTGGCAAAGCTGCCCGCAGTAACCGTTAGGGTGTCCCCGTCCACATCACTGTCTGCGCCGTCGCCATTGTCGGCCAGCACGTTGCCGTTCACCGCGCTATCTTCGTCGGTGACCAAAGCATCGTCCGCCGCCACCGGCGAATCATTCACCCCATCGATGGTGATGGTCGCGGTGGCCGTATCGGTGCCGCCGTTGCCGTCGCTGACGGTGTAGCTGAAGCTGTCGCTGGTGCTGTCGGCCACCGCCAGCCCTTCAAACTGGCCATTAGGGTCGTAGTCGAAACTGCCGTTGGCATTCAGCGTCAGCAGGGCGCCGCTGGCCAGGGTGATCTGAGTGCCGACATTCAGCCCGTTGCCGTTGACCTGGGTAACGGTCAGCGTATCCCCGTCGGCATCCGAATCGCTGCCATTGCCGTTGTCTACCAAGACACTGCCCGAAAGCGGCGTATCCTCGTTGGTGCTTAGATTATCGTCCTGAGCCACCGGCGGCACATTGTCGGGCACATCCGTGACCCCGTTGATGACGATGTTCACCGTGGCTGTGTCACTGCCACCATTGCCGTCGCCAAGGGTGTAGGTGAAGGCATCGGTGTCGCTGTCACCGGTGTTCAGGCCTTCAAAAGCGCCGCTCGGGTCGTAGGTGAAGGTGCCGTCGGCATTCAGTGTGACCTGTCCACCTTTGGCTGTGGCAAAGCTGCCCGCGGAAACCGTCAGGGTGTCCCCGTCCACATCGCTGTCGGCGCCGTTGCCATTGTCGGCCAGCACGTTGCCGTTCACCGGGCTGTCTTCGTCAGTCACCAAAGCGTCATCAGCCGCCACAGGCGCGTCGTTCACCCCGTCGATGGTAATGGTCGCGGTGGCCGTATCGGTGCCGCCGTTACCGTCGCTGACGGTATAGCTGAAGCTTTCACTGGTGCTGTCGCCCACCGCCACAGTCTCAAACTGCCCGTTGGGGTCGTAGTCGAAACTGCCGTTGGCATTCAGCGTCAGCAGCGCGCCGCTGGCCAGGGTGATCTGGGCGCCAACATTCAGCGCGTTACCGTTGACCTCGGTGACAACCAGCGCATCACCCTCTACGTCGGAATCAGATCCGGCGCCGTTGTCCGCCAACACATTGGCCGATAAGGCAGTGTCTTCATCCGTCGCAAAGGCATCGTCAACCGCATCCGGCGCATCGTTGACCCCGTTGATTGCCAGGGTCACCGTGGCGGTATCGGTGCCACCGTTGCCGTCGTCAATGGTGTAAGTAAAGCTGTCAGTATCAGACTGGCCAACACCCAATGACTCAAACTGAGCGTTCGGGTCGTAGGTGAAGGTGCCGTCGCCGTTAACGGTGAGTAAGGCCCCGCTTGCCAGCGTAATCTGAACCCCCACATTAACGGCATTACCGTTGACGGCTGAGACAACAAAGATATCGCCTTCGGCATCCGAATCCGCCGCCACGCCGTTATTGGCAAACACATTGCCGGAAAGCGGCGTATCCTCGTCCGTGCTGAGCAGGTCGTTGACAGCGTCCGGTGCGTCGTTAACACCATCGATCGCGAAGTTGACGGTGGCAGTGTCCGTTCCGCCATTGCCATCACTGAGCGTGTAGGTGAAGGAATCCGCATCATTCTCACCGGCTGCCAGTGACTCAAAAGCAGCGTTGGGGGAGTAGTTGAACGAGCCGTCGGCGTTGATGTTAATCAGGCCGCCACCGGTGGTTGCAAAGGTGCCTACTGTCGTGACGGTTAGCGTGTCACCGTCGGCGTCGGCGTCCGCTCCACTGCCGTTGTCGCTGAGCACATTACCGGCAATCGCGGTGTCTTCATCGGTGGTAAAGCTGTCATCCTGAGCAACCGGTGGGGTGTTGGTGGTACCGACACCATTGACCGTTACATTGACCGTCGCGGTGTCCTGTGCCCCACCTTCATCCTCAATGGTGTAGGTGAAGGAATCACCGCCGGTTTCCCCGGAATCCAGTGAATCAAACTGCCCATTGGGGTCGTAGCTGAAAGTGCCGTTGGCATTGAGTGTCAGCAGCGCGCCGCTAGCCAGTGTAGCCACGGCACCAACATCCACTGGTGAGCCATTGACCGCCACCACCGTCAGTCCGCCCACACCGCCGTCGATGTCCTCATCCGCGCCGTTGCCGTTATTCACCAGAACATTGCCGTTCAGCAAAACATTTTCATTGGTGCTGACGTTGTCGTCTTGCGCAATCGGATCGTCATTCAGTCCATTGATGGTCAGATTCACAGTGGCGGTGTCGGTTCCACCGTCGCCATCTGACAGGGTATAGGTGAAGCTGTCGGCTCCATTCTGTGTGCCTGACAGGCTATCGAATGCGCCGTTGGTGTCGTAGGCAAAGGTGCCATCGGCGTTCAACGTCAGCAGTGCTCCGCTGGAAAGCGTAATGGTACTGCCAATGTCCGCCGGAACACCGTTGACCGCAGAGATCGAAAGCGTGTCACCGCCGGTATCCGAGTCCGCGCCAGTGCCATTGTTGAGCAGCACATTACCGTTAACGCTGTCGTCCTCATCAACCGTAAAGAAATCGTCCCGTGCTATCGGATTGCCGTTCTCCACCGTAACCTCGAAAGTATCCGTTTCTTCGGCATTGGCCGCAGCGGAGTTGTCATTGACGGTCACCGTTACCGTGTAGGTGCCTTCCAGGGCAAAAGTGTGATTGATGTTAGGGCTCTTGTTGGCACTGTTGAACACCAAAGGCTCCGAACCATCTCCCCAGTCAACTGTGATGGTGTAGGTGTCCGGATCCGGATCGGACAGCGTCAGGTTCTGACTGAAATTCTGCCCTTCCGTACTGGTGCCATCGGCACCCGCTTCAAGCCCGGGCGCATCATTGACCGGTGCCAGTGTGATATTGGTCTGGGCAACCTCCGTCGACAACACCAGCCCATCGCTGCCCCGCCAGCCAAAGGTGTCCGGTCCGAAATAATCCGAATCACCCAGGTAGGCCAGATCGCCATTGGCGAGCTGGGCCAGCGAAATCTGATCACCGACACTGACCGGCGCACCACTGAGTAGCAGATCGCCATTGTCCGGCAGTACCGCGATCTCAATGAACGCAAGCCCCTGACCATCGGGGTCATCAAAATTATCGACAAACAGTTGATCGCTCAGCACCAGGAGCTGATCCTCGAAGCCATCCACGTCACCATCCGTGACCTGGGGAGGCGCATTACCATACAGCTGGTAAAAGACGCCATAGCCGCTGCCGTCGCCGCTGGCACCACTGGTAAAGGCACTCCAGGACACCACAAATCCGCCGCCAGGCAGGGCCGACAGGGCAGGTTCAAACTGGGTTGAGCTGAACTCCGTGTTGACCTGAAACTCGCTGTCAAGACGATTACCGGAAGCATCATACTGCTGGCCAAACACGCCGGTGCCGCTGCCATCACGGCCACTGTCGTCCCGCCAGGTCACCACAAAACCGCCGGTGTCTAGCGCCGTCACCGCAGGCGTGAGCTGGCTGGAACCACGCTCGTCATTGACGCGGAACTCGTTCGCCACAGGCAAACCGTTGTCGGCGAACTGGCGGGCATAGATTCCGTCGCCGCTGCCATCCTGACCGGACGATTCCCAGGTCACTACGAAACCGCCACCGGCCAGCCCTGCCACATCCGGGACATCCTGTGCGGCATCGATGGTGACGTTGATCTGGAACTCGCCGCTTTCTCCTACCCCTAGTACTGATCCATCCCGATCAACGGCACTGCCCACCGCGTCGTAGCGCTGGGCAAAAATACCGTTGCTGTCTCCATCGCCCGCATCGCCGCTGGTTACCGAGGTCCAGACCACCAGGAAGCCACCGTCCGACAGTGCGGTCACCTTGGGCTGGAATTGCGTAGAGCTGGTTTCAGTATTAACGACGAACTCGGCGCCGACTGTGGCGCCGGCGGCATCGAATACCTGACCAATCACCCCGACACCACTGCCGTCACCGCCAGCCGCGCCGCTAGCCGAGGACTCCCACACCACCACAAAGCCTCCACCTGGCAGAGCGACGACATCCGGTTCATCCTGAGCTGAAGAAGTACTGGTATTAATCACGAAATCAGCGGCCGAAGCGGTGGGCGTGCCATCGCCGGCAACACCGTCAAACTGACGGCCAATAACGGCATTGCTGCTACCGTCACCGGCGGAGCCACTGGAAGCGGACTGCCAGACCACCACAAAGCCGCCATCGCTGGTGGCCGTTATCTGGGGATTGTTCTGGTTAGTGGCGGTTTCCGTGTTGATCTGGAACTCCGCTCCCAACGGATTTCCAAGTGCATCGAAGTGCTGACCAAAGACGCCATCGCCATCGCCGTCACCGGCTGTCCCGGAGGACTGGGAGGTCCACACAATGACAAAGCTGCCATCAGACAGGGTAGCCACGGCAGACTCATCCTGAGTGCCATCGGTCTCAGTATTGGCCTGTCGTTCGCCAAAGATTGGCACTGCGGCATCCGGGGTCGGTGTGATGTTGACGGTGACCACCTGAGGCTGGCTGGTACCGCCGTCCCCGTCGCTGATCTGCACCCGGAACTGACGACTGGGCACCGGATCATCCGAGGTGTTGGCATAGGTCAGGTTTTCAACTACGGCCTCCACCGCCTCGGCGCTTGCATTGGCGTTTAATGTAATTTCAAGGGGGCTGCCGTTCTGCCCATTGGACACGATAGTACCGACGACCGTTCCGCCGTAAGTAACTGACGTGCCAGAGACGCCCACCTCGGCGGGCCCTACGCCCTGATTGCGGACGCCCAACTGATCCTGGGTGCCGTCGTCCGGAATATTGAACTGATCCAGCATGGCTTCTGGAATATTCAAACGGGATACCAGTATATTGCCGCCGTCGAAGTCGCTGGAATCTGCATCGCTAACTGCGACCGCCGCATTGGCATCGAGTAACTGAGGCGTCAGATTGACGGCCGATTCTGCCAGCGTAATCTCGCTATTGAACGCCTCCAGTTCCGGTGCGGCCTGGCTGGAGAAATCTCCCACATTGCCGAACAGTTGATGGCTGATACCGTAACCGCTGCCATCCCCTGCCGTGCCGCTGGTAAAGGATTGCCAGGCCACCACGAAGTTGCCATTCGGTAGCGCGGCAATGGCGGGCGAAGCCTGGGTGCTGCCCGTTTCCGTGTTCACCAGGATTTCACCATCGATGCGATTGCCGGCAGAGTCATACTGCTGGGCATAGACATCGTCTGAACCAGTGCTGTCTCGCCAGGCAATCACAAAGCCGCCAGTATCCAGCGCGGCGATCGTCGGCTCGAACTCGGAGCCTTCGGTAGTCTCATTGACCCGGAATTCGCTGCCCACCGAATTTCCTGCTGCATCATAGAGTTGGGCAAAAACGCCGCTGCTGGCGCTGTCTAGCGCGCTGTCATCACGCCAGGTGATCACAAAGCCGCCACCGGTCAGCCCGGTGGCGACGGCTTCATACTGCGAGCCCTGGGTGTTGGTATTGACCTGGAATTCGCCGCCAACCGGATTGCCAGCTGCGTTATAGCGCTGGGCGAAAGTGCCCCAGCCATCACCATCACCCGCACTGCCACTGTTGACCGAGGTCCAGGTAATAACGAATCCGCCGTCAGCAAGCGACGCCGCGCTTGGATCAAACTGGTTGGAGCTGGTCTGAGTGTTGACCTGGAATTCGGCACCGACGGTCGCGCCGGTGGCGTCGTAGCGCTGAGCAAACACGCCGTCAGCACTGCCATCGGCGTTGCCGCCGTCCCGATAGGCAATGAGAAAGCCACCGTCATTCAGGGCTGCAATGGAAGGCTCAGACTGAGAGCTGGCCGTAGTCGAGTTGACCTGGAATTGCGATCCCAGGGCCTGGCCGTCCACACCAAAACGCTGGGCAAATATTCCCCAGCCAGAACCGTCAACACCGCTGAGCTGGTCGGTCCAGGTCACTACGAAACCACCGCCAGCCAGCCCCGTGACCTGAGGATCGACCTGGCTGCCAAGAACCTGGGTATTGACCAGGAATTCAGGCCCGACAATCACGCCATCGGCGGAGTAGCGCTGACCAAAAACACCACTGCCGGTGCCGTCCTGCTCGTCTGACTCCCAGACAATCACGTATCCGCCGTTGGCCAGTCCCGCTATGGCGGGCTCGTCCTGATTGCCCTCGACAAAACTGTTGGTGGTACGCTCCTCAAATACCGCCTCAGCACCGTCCCGTTCAGGTGTAATGTTGACCGACACTACCGCCGGCTCACTGGTTCCGCCGTCACCATCACTGACCTGAATGCGGTACTGGCGTGATTCCACCGGGTTATCCGACAGGTTCTGGTAGGTCAGGTTCTCAATCAGTGCCTCCACCGCTTCGGCATCGGCGCTTGCGTTGAGACTGATTTCCAGCGGATTGCTGCCCTGCCCGTCCGATACCACGCTGCCAATCACCGTGCCTTCATAGGTGACGTTGTTACCACTCACCCCGATCTGGCCGGCACCCGTTCCCTGATTGCGGACGCCAAGCAGATCCTGAGTACCGTCGTCGTTGTTTTCAAACTGATCCAACAGCGGCTCGGGAATAGTCAGGCGGCTGACCAGGACACTGCCACCGGCGAAATCGGTGGAGTCCACATCCGTCAGCGACACCGAGCCGTTGGCGTCCAGTAGCTGCGGCACGGCGTTCACCAGATTTTCAGCAAAGGTCACCGTGCTGTTCACTTCGGCCAACTCTGGGGAAGCCTGGCTAAAGAAATCACCGGCATCACCGAACAGCTGGTGTGAAATGCCGTAGTTGCTGCCATCGCCGGCGGAGCCACTGGTGAACGACTGCCAGGCCACCACAAAATTGCCACCAGGCAGACCTGCGATGGACGGTGACGCCTGGGTACTGGCGGTTTCGGTATTGACCCTGAATTCGCCGTCAACGCGATTACCAACCGCGTCGTACTGCTGCGCGAAAACATCGTCGGGGCTGTTGCCATCGCGCCAAGCGACCGCAAAGCCGCCATTGTCGAGAGCAGCAATCGCCGGTTCGGTCTGGGAATTGGACGTAGTCTCATTGACCCGGAATTCCCCGCCGACCGGCGCACCGCTGGCGTCGTAAAGCTGGGCAAAAACCCCATTACCACTGCCATCCAAACCACTGTCGTCACGCCACGCCACCACAAAGCCGCCCCCAGACAGGCCCACGACCACGGCTTCATACTGCGAGCCCTGGACGTTGGTGTTGACCTGGAACTCGCTGCCTACCGGGGTGCCAGCTGCGTTATAGCGCTGGGCGAAGGTACCCCAGCCATCACCATCACCGGCGCTGCCACTGTTGACTGAGGTCCAGGCAATGACAAACCCACCGTCAGCGAGCGATGCCACACTTGGATCAAACTGGTTGGAACTGGCCTCTGTGTTGACTTGAAACTCGACACCGACAGTGGCACCTGCGGCGTCGTAGCGCTGGGCAAACACGCCGTCAAAACTGCCATCGGCGTTGCCGCCATCGCGGTAGGCAATGAGGTAGCCGCCATCATTAAGCACCGCCACAGAGGGCTCATATTGAGAGCTTGATGTGGTGGTATTGACCAGAAACTGGGTACCTTGTGGCGTGCCATCGGCCTGATACTGCTGGGCAAAAACGCCCCAGCCGGAACCATCCACACTGGAATCCTGATCCGTCCAGGTCACTACAAAACCACCGCCGACAAGACCGGCGACCTGAGGGTCCACCTGGCTTCCCAGCACATTGCCATTGACCAGGAATTCCGGCCCAACGATGACACCTTCGGCGTTATAGCGCTGACCGAATACGCCATTGCCCGACCCATCCTGAGCGTCGGATTCCCAGACTATGACGTATCCACCGTCGGCCAGTGACGCCACCGCCGGATCTTCCTGCGACCCGGTGACAAAGCTGTTGGTCTGGCGTTCACCGAATACCGGCGCTGCGCCATCGACCTCAGGCTCAATGTCGATCGTGATAATGTGAGGATCGGAGCTGCCACCATCGCCATCGCTGATCTGAACGGTGTACTGGCGGGAGGGTACCGGATCACTGGAGGTGTTCTGATAGGTCAGGTTTTCAGCCAGTGCCTCTAATGCTTCAGCGGTGGCATTGCTGTTGAATTCGACAATCAGGTCACTGCCATTGCTACCATCACTCAGAACGCTACCTATAACGGTGCCACCATAAGACACACTGCCGCCGCTCACCCCGATCTCGCCGTTGGCGTTACCCTGGTTGCGGATACCCAACTGTTCCTGTGATTCGGCATCCAAACCAAACTGATCGGCCGAACCAAAACCAACCAGCCGGCTGACCACCAACTGGCCGCCCTCGAAATCGGCTGAATCCATATCGCTGACCGCGACAGCGCCGTTGGTATCAATCAGCTGAGGTGCTGCATTCAGGTCGTTTTCCAGGTAACTGACGACGCTGGGCAGGCCTTCCAGCTCAGGATCCGCCTGCACCGTGAAATCGGCGGCATCGCCGAATAAACGCTGGAACACCCCGTAACCACTGCCATCGCCAGCTGACCCGCTGGTGAAAGAACTCCAGGCGACGGCAAAGGTGTCGTTTGCAAGACCGGTAACCGTCGGCTGGTACTGGGTGCTGGTGAACTCCTGGTTGACCTGGAACTCCGCCCCCACTGGGGTGCCGGCGGCGTCGAATTCCTGCCCAAAGACGCCCCAGCCACTGCCATCCGAGCCGCTATTATCGGTCCAGGTCACCACAAAGCCGCCACCGGACAAGGCAGCAATAGAAGCGTCTTCCTGATTGGAAGCAGTCGTGGTATTCACCAACACCTCACCGGTCAACGCGGTGCCCGCAGCATCAAAAAGCCGGGCAAACACGCCATTACTGCTGCCATCTCCTGCGGAACCGCTGGTCGTAGATGTCCAGACCACCGCGAAATTGCCACCGGCCAGTTCGACAACCTCGGACTCGTCCTGCGTAGAAGCTGTTTCGACATTAACCTGGAACTCGGTGCCCAACGGCGTGCCGCTGGCATCATAACGTTGGGCGAACACGCCCAGACCGCTGCCGTCGCCGGCACTGCCCGAGGTGTTGGAGGTCCAGGTCACGATAAATCCAGTGCCCAGCGCCGACACCGCCGGATCATTCTGATTACTGGAAAACTCGGTATTCACCTGGAATTCGGAGCCGACCGGGCTGCCGGCCGCGTCATAGCGTTGACCAAAGACACCGTCGCCACTGCCGTCACCAGCCGTGCCGCTGTTAGTGGAGTCCCAGATCACTACAAAACCACCACCGCTAAGGCCAGCCACTACCGGGCTATCCTGAGTACTGCTGGTTTCGGTATTAACCTGGAATTCGCCGCCGACGGTCGCCCCTGAGGCGTCATAACGTTGCGCAAACACACCGGCGCCGCTGCCGTCCTGACCGGTATTGGCGGTCCAGGAAATGACAAACCCGCCATCATTCAAGGCACCAATTTCCGCCTGATACTGCTGCCCGATGGGCTGGGTATTGGCCTGGAATTCCGGCCCGATACGTTCGCCGGAGGCGTTGAAACGCTGTGCGAAGATGCCATCGCTGTCGCCGTCCTGACCGGCAGACGTCCATACCAGCACGTAGCTTCCATCCGTCAGGGTGGCAGAGGCTGGAGCATCCTGATCTGCGCTGGTGAACAGATTCACTGGCCGTTCATTCAGCAGATCAGACGGTGGCTCATAAGGCGCCGGCGAGGCGTCCTGGAAGCGCTGCAGGAAGACACCGGAGGAGCTGCCATCCCCCGCAGTACCACTCGTTAACGAGCTCCACAGGGCGACGAAACCACCGCCTGCCGAGTGGGTCAGCGCCGGTTCGTACTGACTGCTGCTGAATTCGGTGTTGACCTGAAACTCACCGTCAACCCGGGCGGCACTGGCATCATACTGCTGCCCAAACACACCTGCACCGCTGCCATCGCGGCCGCTGTCGTCGCGCCAACTAATCACAAAACCGCCGTTATCAATGGCGGTAATCGCCGGTTCGTACTGGTTGCTGGATGTGCTTTCATTGACCCGGAATTGCTCACCCAACGGCGTGCCATCTGCCGCAAAGTGCTGGCCAAATACGCCCCAGGACGAGGCATCCAGAGCGGCCCGATCCGTCCAGGCCACCACAAAGGTGCCGTCAGCCAAGCCCGCCACCACCGACTCCCGCTGATCACCGGACACTCCGGTGTTCACCAAAAACTCGCTACCCACAGGGTTACCAGCCGCGTCGTAGCGCTGGGCAAAAATGCCTTGGCCGCTGCCGTCACCGGCAGAACCGGAGGTAGAGGACGTCCAGGTAACAACAAAACCGCCACCAGCGAGGCTGCTCACACCCGGCTCATACTGGAATGAACCGGTTTCCGTGTTGACCTGAAACTCAGTGCCGACAGGATTACCCGCCGCGTCAAATCGTTGACCTTGAACACCGGAAGAGCTGCCGTCCGAGCCACTATCATCACGATAGACGACAACAAAACCACCATCATTGAGTTCGGCAATCGCCGGTTCATACTGACCGCTAGATGTTGTGCTGTTAACCACAAACTCGCTGCCCTGAGACACGCCCGCATTGTCAAAACGCTGGGCAGACACCGCACTGGACGAACCATCGGTGCTGCTATTTTGATCCCTCCAGGTCACGACAAAACCGCCGCCCGTCAACGCAGCCACATCCGGTTGATCCTGGGCATTCACCGCTTGTGTATTGATCTGGAACTCCGTGCCGAGCGGCGAGCCGTCAGCGGCAAAGCGCTGGCCAAAGATACCGAAGCCACTGCCATCCGCACTGCCACCGCTGCTATCGGAGCGCCAAACGACAATGTAACTGCCATCAGACAAGGTCGCTGCTGACGGCTCGGATTGTTCCGCCGCCGTTTCTGTGTTGACCTGAGTTTCTGCCCCTATGGCTTCAACACCATCAACTTCCGGAATGATATTGACGTTAACTAACGCCGGTTCGCTTGTGCCGCCATCTCCATCGCTTACCTGAATACGGAACTGGCGGGTGTCTACCGGGTCATCTGAGGGGTTGGCATAGGTCAGGTTTTCGACCAGCGCTTCAACCGCCTCTACCGTCGCATTGCTGTTCAGGTCAATCTGCAGGTTGGATCCATTACTGCCATCGGAGGCAATGGTTCCGATGACGATGCCCCCATAGGTAACCGCTGTACCGGATACTCCAATCTGTCCTGCGCCGGGACCCTCATTCCTGACGCCCAACTGATCCTGTGTGGCGTCATCCGGTACGTTGAGCTGGCCCAATAAAGGCACGGGAATAATCTGCCGGGAAACCAGCACCATGCCGCCGTCAAAATCGCTGCTGTCCAGATCACTCAAAGCGACTGCCCCGTTGGCATCCAGCAGCTGCGGCGTCGTGTTGACATCCCCCTCAAACAAATCCAATTCAGTGTTAACGCCTTCCAGCGTCGGCGAGGCTTGGCTGCCGAAGTCTGCCGGCTCCCCAAACAACTGCTGGAAGATGCCGCCGCCACTGCCATCGCCGGCGGTGCCGCTATTCTGAGAACGCCAAACCGCCACGAAGTTGTCGCCAGAAAGTCCGGCCAGTGCCACCTGGCTCTGGGTACTGGAGAATTCGGTATTGACCTGAAACTCGCCGTCGACCCGGCTGGCTGCCGCATCATACTGCTGCGCAAAGACGCCCGTGCCACTGCCGTCGCGACCACTGTCATCCCGCCAGCTAATGACAAACCCGCCGCCGTCCAACGCAGTGATGGCCGGTTCGTACTGGTTGCTGGAAACGTTTTCGTTGACCCGGAATTGGCCGCCCAGAACACTGCCATCCGCCGCATAATGCTGGGCATAGACACCGTAGTTAGAGGTGTCCAGCCCGCTCTGATCCGTCCAGGCCACCACAAAGGTGCCATCGGCCAGACCCGCCACCACCGATTCTCTCTGCTCGCCGGTCACTTCGGTGTTGACCAGAAACTCGCCACCCAGGGGGTTACCGGCTGCATCGTAACGCTGGGCAAAGATGCCCTGCCCGCTGCCGTCACCGGCAGACCCGGACGTAGCAGACGTCCAGGTCACCACAAAACCGCCGCCACTCAAGCCACTGACGCTGGGCTCGTATTGAAAAGAGCTGAATTCGGTATTGACCTGAAATTCACCCCCAACCGGGTTACCCGCCGAATCGAACCGCTGCCCCAGCACTCCAGAGCTACTGCCGTCCGCACCCCCATTATCCTGCCAGACTGCGACAAAGCCGCCGTCATTCAATGCGGCAATGGCCGATTCCTGCTGAGAGGAGCTGGTGGTGGTATTCACCAGGAACTCGCCGCCCGCGGGCAGACCGTCTGCGCCAAAACGCTGGGCGAAGATTCCCCAACTAGACCCATCTGCATTCGACGACTGATCGGTCCAGCTTACGACAAACCCGCCACCGTTAAGGCCAGTAACCTGGGCTTCAACCTGATCACCAAAAATCTGGGAATTGACGATGAACTCCGGCCCGGTGATCACCCCCTCGGCGGTATACCGCTGACCAAAAATGCCATAGCCGGAACCGTCCTCCCCGTCTGAATCCCAAACCACCACGTAACCGCCATCGGCCAGAGAAGCAACTGACGGCTCACGCTGTTCACCTTCCACAAAGCTGTTGACCTGGCGTTCGCCAAACACGGGTGCAACACCGTCCTGTTCCGGCGTGACGTTGACCTTGACCACCACGGGTTCAGATGTACCACCATCACCATCGCTGATTTGAATCCGGAACTGCCGGAATGGCACCGGATCGTCGGAGGTATTGGCGTAGGTTAGGCGCTCGACCAGCGCTTCTACGGCGGCTGCATCGGCATTACTGTTGAAGGTGATCTCCAGTCGGCTACCGTTGCTGCCATCTGAAACGATGGTGCCGATGACTCCCCCTTCGTAGGTTACACTGCTTCCGCTGACACCGATCTGGCCGGCGCCGACGCCCTGATTCTGAACGCTCAACTGATCCTGAGTACCATCATCGGGGCTCTCAAACTGATCGAGTATTGGTTCGAGCAGGCCCAGTCGAGTGACCAGCAGACTACCGCCGTCAAAGTCAGCTGAATCACTGTCCGCCACGTAGACAGACTGATTCGCATCCAGCAGCAGTGCGCCGGCATTCAGTGCTGCTTCCGAGAATGTCACTTCGGGCGTGAACTCCGATAAGATGGGCGAGGCTTGGCTACCAAAGTCTGCCGGCTCCCCAAACAACTGCTGGAAGATGCCGCCGCCACTGCCATCGCCGGCGGTGCCGCTATTCTGAGAACGCCAAACCGCCACGAAGTTGTCGCCAGAAAGTCCGGCCAGTGCCACCTGGCTCTGGGTACTGGAGAATTCGGTATTGACCTGAAACTCGCCGTCGACCCGGCTGGCTGTCGCATCATACTGCTGCGCAAAGACGCCCGTGCCACTGCCGTCGCGGCCACTGTCATCCCGCCAACTGATCACAAACCCGCCACCGTCCAACGCGGTGATAGCCGGTTCGTACTGGTTGCTGGAAACGTTTTCATTCACCCGGAACTGGCCGCCCAAGGCACTGCCATCCGCCGCATAATGCTGGGCATAGACACCGTAGTTAGAGGTGTCCAGCCCGCTCTGATCCGTCCAGGCCACCACAAAGGTGCCATCGGCCAGACCCGCCACCACCGATTCTCTCTGATCGCCAGTCACTTCGGTGTTGACCAGGAACTCACCACCCTGGGGGTTACCGGCTGCATCGTAACGCTGGGCAAAGATGCCCTGACCGCTGCCGTCCCCGGCAGACCCGGACGTGAAGGACGTCCAGGTCACCACAAACCCGCCGCCACTCAGGCCACTGACGCTGGGCTCATACTGAAAAGAGCTGAATTCGGTATTGACCTGAAATTCACCTCCGACCGGATTACCTGCCGCGTCGAACCGTTGCCCTTGCACACCGGCAGAGCTGCCGTCCGAGCCACTATCATCCCGCCAGACCGCGACAAAACCACCGTCATTCAGTGCGGCAATCGCCGATTCATACTGAAAGGAACTGGTCGTGGTATTGACCAGAAACTCACTGCCCGCGGGCAGCCCATCCGCACCAAAGCGCTGGGCAAAAACCCCATAGCCCGAGCCATCGGCGCTGGACACCTGGTCGGTCCAGCTCACGACAAAACCACCACCATCAAGGCCGGTGACCCGCGCGTCGACCTGATCACCAAAAATTTGGGAATTGACGATGAACTCCGGCCCGGTAATCACGCCCTCCGCAGTATAACGCTGAGCAAAAATCCCATAGCCGGAGCCGTCTTCGTTATCCGATTCCCAAATCACGACATAACCGCCATCGGCCAAAGAGGCGACCGACGGCTCACGCTGCTCCCCCTCCACAAAGCTGTTGACCTGACGTTCACCAAACACCGGTCCAACGCCGTCCGTGGATGGCGTGATATTGATGGTTACTATGACCGGCTCAGAAGTACCGCCGTCACCGTCGCTGAGCTGAATGGTGATATCCCGGGAAGCCACCGGATCGTCCGACGTATTCTCATAGGTGAGATTTTCAACCAACGCTTCAACACTGGTGGGATTGGCACTGGCATTGAGCGTGACCACCAGATCACCGCCGTTGCTGCCGTCTGACGTGATGGATCCGATAACGATGCCGCCATAAGTTACGTCGGTGCCTGACACACCAATCTGGCCGGCAGCGGTGCCCTGATTGCGGATACCGAACTGTTCCTGAGACTCTGCATCCTGTCCGAACTGATCAAAGATACCGAAACCGGTGATCCGGCTGACAATCAGGGTGCCTCCATCAAAGTTGGCCGAGTCTGCATCGCTGACTGCCGACGCACCGTTGGTATCAATCAGCTGCGGAGCGCTGTTGAGGTCGTTCTCATCATAGGTGACGTTGGTGTGAATGCCGTCCACTTCCGGGCTGGCCTGAATCGAAAAAGCAGCAGGATCGCCAAAGGTCTTGCTGAAGATGCCGTAACCACTGCCGTCACCGGCAGAGCCACTGGTAAAGGAAGACCAGGCGACCACATAACCGCCATTATCCAGCGCAGTCACCGTGGGCTGGTACTGGACACTGCTGATCTCTTCGTTCACCTGGAACTCAGAACCTACTGGATTGCCGGACGCGTCAAACTCCTGACCAAAAACCCCACTGCTACTGCCGTCTGCGCCACTCTGATCGGTCCAGACAATAACGAAACCACCGCCTGCAAGGGCGGTAATGGCGGAGTCCTGCTGGTTACTGCTCGTGGTGGTATTGACCTGTATCTCGCCACTAAGCGGTGTGCCACTGGCATTGAATAAACGCGCGAACACCCCGTCACTGGAACCATCCCCGGCAGACCCACTGGTTGCAGAAGTCCAGACCACCACAAAGTTACCGCTGGCGAGTTCAGTAACCCTCGGCTCGGTCTGATTGCCCGATGTTTCCAGATTGATCTGGACCTCCCCGCCGAGCGCTGTCCCCGTATCGCTGTAGCGCTGCACAAAAATGCCGTAGCCGCTGCCGTCGCCGGCAGTGCCACTGGTAAAAGACGCCCAGGCCACCACAAAACCATCCCCGAGAGGGCTGACACTGGGTTGAAACTGGGAGCTGGAAAATTCGGTATTGACCTGGAATTCACTTCCCACGGCATTGCCGGCGGCATCGTAGCGTTGCGCAAAAACCCCGTCGCCACTGCCGTCCAGGCTGCCGCCATCACGCCAAACCACCACATATCCGCCATCGGTCAGCCCTGTCACCTGCGCCTCATACTGAGAGCTAGAGGTGGAGGTATTGACCAACGCGACGCCACCTAAAGGCTGGTCGCTGGCATCAAACTGCTGTTTGTAGATGCCGGTTCCGCTCCCATCGGCGGCTTCCCAGGTCACCACATAACCACCTCCCGACAGAGCGGCCACTGCCGCTGTGTTCTGATCCCCGATGGCGGAGTCACTGATCTGAAATTCCGCACCGAGGCGGGCGCCGGACTCGCTGAAACGCTGCGCAAAGATACCGTCGCCACTGCCATCCTGATTCTGCGACGTCCAGACCAGGATATAGCTGCCATCGGCCAACGTGCGTATGACGGGCTCATCCTGATCACCACTGGTGTAGAGGTTCACCTTGCCCTCATCAAAGGGGTTGTCATCGAGTGAGTACTCATAGGTGGCCATGGCAAAGGATGAAAGCGGGAGAGTGGAAGTCGTACCCGAATTATCCATAATCGCCCAGTTTCTGCCCGCTTCGGTATGACCCAATTTGGTTGGGGATGCAGAAACCCTAACGCCCCAATGCTGGCCCAATGCCTCCAGCAGACGCACCCCACACTCCTGAGCTGAGACGCTGCACGCGATCAGCCCTAATCTCTTCCCGCGCATCCACTTTGAAAGCCCCAGGTTCAGACTTGTTCGCACTGCCAACTGGTTCGTATCAATCTCATGTGCCCCCAACTTTAATTTTCCGGGGGCGCCGTGACACAAAATAAAGTATTGACTGAATTCGCGACCTGCCGAGTTCAGATAGCGCTCCAATTTAAACAAGGCGTCATCATCACGCTGGACTAGCAAGATGTGGTCGGCTTTCAGTTCACCGGACAGGAGTAGTTCTATGCCTTTCAGTTCGGCGTCAGCAATGAGTAGGGTTTTGGATGGGTTATTGGTCTGAGAATTGAGTACCATGTTCACGTCGAGAACCCCTTCTAGAGTTTCAATCCATGAAGAACCCGGCGGCATGACACACGAATGCGCAGCACGAAATCCGGATGCGGGTGTTATTGGCACAAGGATTTACTGATCCATAATCCTTTACAGCATGCCCTCGGGTCGAGACGGCTTAAATCCCAATAATTCACTCAGGCAGGGTAATCGACCACTTGATGTGCTTGAGCAAAAACCAAACCACAAAGTTTTTTTTGCTGCGAAACAATAATTTATTTCTTAAAGATATTTGAAAACACCCTGTTTGGCCCAGATGCACGAGGATGGTGTAAATTTTTTGGACATTTCGTCATTCACCCCACACACCCAACCGACGCCTTAAGCAGGGGATATATTCAATAGGTTAAATACTGAATTAGTTGCACGGCTGCATGTCTCGGCATGCTCACGGCATGTAAAGTTCCTGGACAGTTGGAAACCTTTGCTGCTGAGTATTCAGTATATGAGTCACCACGACTTGTTGTTCCTATTTTTCTGGCATCACGTAAAGGCATTGGTGGAGGGGCGTAAAACAGCTAGACAGTCTAATTGGATAGGGCCTTTACATAACTCAATTTGATAAACCACGACCATGTCAACTTTCAGATGTTGTATGACCCAGATCGAATCTGATTGGTCCACTGATCCTAGAGGTTCTCGTCATGCTCCACTATGATCAACTCTTCCAGATCAAATCCCTCTTCTATTACCCGCTCCCTGAACGCCTCAATCGCCCCTTCGCTGACTTCCGGCGTGCGTGAGAGAAACCAGAGATAGTCCCGATCGTAACCGGTCACATAGGCATACGAATACTCTTTCTTGTCGAGCTCGAACACCACGTAAGAGGCGTAAAAGGGCCCAAAGAAAGACACCTTCAGATGGCCTGTGTTTTCGTCTTCGACAAATACGGCGCGGCCGTCAGCTTCCTCCCATTTCTCTTCTTCAGCGTTATACCCGCGGTTGATGACCTTTATGCTGCCGTCATCATTACGGCTGTATTCGGCACGAACATTGGTGAGACCGCGCTCGAAAGAATGGTCCAGGCGGGCGATTTCGTACCAGGTACCCAGGTAGCGGTCGCCATCAAAACCGGTGACTGGCTCCATGTCCTCCGGAAGGCCGGTGCAACCGGACAGGGCTACAAGCCCGGCTATCAAGGACCATCTTCTTAACACTGCCATCATCGTTAGCGCACCATTTTTAAATATCAGATACGAGAAGGGCCAGCAGTTGCTGGCCCTTGATTCATACGTTGTAAAAGTCCCGATACCAGTCTACAAATCGGGCAATCCCCTCCTCTACGGGAGTGGCCGGCTTGTACCCTACGTCGTCGATCAGATCATCGACATTGGCGTAGGTGGCGGGAACATCGCCGGGCTGCAAAGGAAGCAGGTTTTTCTCCGCTTTCTTGCCAACCCGTTCCTCAATAATCTCGATGAACCGGGACAGCTCAACCGGGTTGTTACTTCCGATGTTATACAACCGGTACGGCGCCTTGCTGGTGCCGGGGTCCGGAGTTGCACCGCTCCACTGATCGTTGGGCTCGGCCACATGATCCAGGGTGCGAATCACGCCTTCCACAATGTCGTCAATGTAAGTGAAATCCCGACGATGGTGGCCGTGATTGAAAACGTCGATGGGCTCTCCGGCGAGTATCTTCTTGGTGAAGATAAACAACGCCATATCCGGTCGGCCCCAGGGACCATAGACAGTAAAAAACCGCAGACCAGTGGTCGGCAGATTATAGAGATGGCTGTATGTATGGGCCATGAGCTCATTGGCCTTCTTGGAGGCCGCGTAGAGACTCAGCGGGTGATCCACGTTGTCGTGCACCGAGAACGGCATGGTCTCGTTGGCACCGTACACCGAGCTGCTGGACGCATAGACGAGGTGCTCGACCTTATTGTGCCTGCACCCTTCAAGGATGTTCATGAAACCAACGAGGTTGGCGTCCACATAAGCGTGAGGATTCTCGATGGAATACCGGACACCCGCCTGGGCCGCCAGGTGCACTACCCGCTCGGGTTTGTGCTCGGCGAAAAGGGCTTCCATGGCAGCGCGGTCAGCCACATCCTGACGGACTTCGGTAAAACCGGCTTTGTCGGTCAGGCGCTTCAGCCGCGCTTCCTTCAGGTTCACATCGTAGTAATCATTGACGTTATCAACGCCAATGACTTCATCACCCCGATCAAGAAGGCGATGAGCCAGGTGTGAGCCGATAAAACCGGCCGTTCCGGTAACAAGAATCTTCACGTGTCTCTCCCTGAAAAGACTGCCGGTCTCAGAACGAGACCCCGGCACTCACGAACGGGCCGCCAATCTCAACATCCAGGCGGTCATTGCCGTCTTCGTAATCAATAGACATCTGACGATAGCCTGCGCGGAACTGGATCAATGAGATCTCGTACTGGCCGTAGGCGTTGAAATCGTGCAGAGAGTCACCGTCGAAGCTGATGAAGTTGCCTTCTGCACCTACTGATACGCCGGTTAACGGCAGATCAAATCGGGCCGCGAGATAGCCCATGGGAATCACGCCATCAATGCTCGTTTCGCTAGTGGCCAACCCATTCGCTTGCCGCACAATCAGGTCGCCCGTCAAATCGCGGGCAGTGAGGCCAAGGTCGAGATTTACCCAGTTATCAAGCACTTCGTAATACAGGGTCAGATCCAACTGTTCCAGATCCAGATCAGACTGAACATCACCGGTAACACCGTCGAAGCCAGTCAGACCTACATCGCCTCGACCACTTTGCTCAACCAAAGTGTAGTTCAACCGAACATTGGGCAACAGCGGCACCGGATGCTCAAGGTACAGAGAGGCATTGGCGTTGGCATCGCTATCGAGATTCAGATCGTTCTCGACATCCACAACGTCGTTGTTGGTGGCAGCCTGGCCGGACAGATCCGAATCCCAGTAACTTACACTGGCTCCAAGACCAACCACATCTGCCTGTGACACAGGCGCCACCAGAAACAGTGAACCACCTACAGCAAGCATCAGTTTACGCATGACACACCTTTTGAATTTGTTGTCAGTTTCAGTCAGTCGAACTGGATTCCCAAACGGCGTCCGACTTCCTCGTACGTTTCGATAACCTCGCCCAGCCCCTGGCGGAAACGATCCTTATCCATTTTCTTGCGGGTTTCCTTGTCCCAGATCCGGCAACCGTCCGGACTGAACTCGTCACCCAGCACGATCTTGCCTTCACTGCGGCCAAACTCCAGCTTGTAGTCCACCAACAGCATGCCTGCCTGGTCAAACAGGGCCTTGAGTACATCGTTCACCCGGTAGGTCAGCGCTTTCATCTGGTCCAGCTCATCCGCCGCGGCCCAGCCAAAGCTGACGGCCAGGGATTCGTTGACCATCGGATCGTGGAGTGCGTCGTTCTTGAGGAACAGTTCGTAGGTGGGCGGATTCAGTTCCTGCCCCTCCGCCACGCCAAGACGACGGCAGAGACTGCCGGCGGAAACATTGCGAACCACGCATTCAACCGGAATCATATCCAGCTTCTTGACGAGAGATTCGGTGGACGACAGCAACCCTTCAAAATGGGTCGGCACACCTGCCGCTTCCAGCTTCTCCATGATGAACGCATTGAACTTGTTATTCACCATGCCCTTGCGATTGAGCTGTTCCTTTTTCTCACCATCGAAGGCGGATGTGTCGTCACGGAATACCAGCACGAAACGTTCGGGGTTGTCGGTACGGTAGACGGATTTTGCCTTGCCGGCGTAGAGTTCTTCGCGTTTTTCCATTGGGGTCTCCGAAAAGCGGCCGCCTCTGGCGGCCTCTTCCTGAATCAGTATAGGTAATCGAACAGTTGCTCGAGCAGATCCGGCGTCGTCCGGCTGCCAGTGTAACCCGGAACGTCCTCGGCAGAGATGACAATGGCGTCGCTCTGCTGGCTAAGGCTGACTGTGTGCGTATGCTGGGGTGCGTCCTTGTCGCTGAACCAGCTGAACCAGCCCGGATCCCGCTCGTCTTCGGTGCGGAAATCGACATGGAACCAGCCTTCACTGCGGTTCAGATCGACAACGGGAATGCCGGAATCTGTAAGTGCCCGACTTACTTCCGCCCAGGAACGACCATAATCAAGCTCCATGCGGATCGCGACGGCTTCATCGTTTTCCGAGATCAGGCGAACCAGCGGATCGCTGACCATTCCGGATGCCGCCCGGGAAAAGGACTTGGTTTCTTCACGCGCCCTGAGAAAGTCACCCAGATCGGACAGCAGGCGTCTCTGCAATTCCAGAGCCTGCTCGGAGGGATCAGAAACGCCAGTCCAGGGGATCAGCTCATCCGGCTGATCTTCAACATCAAGCCGGCGTACCTGCACCTCTGTGGTCTTGCGTCGCACACCGGGAGCCATCCGAACTTGAAGAACGACTTTCTGTTCGCCGGCAGACGGGTTATCCGACAGCTCTACAAGGTTTCGGGCACGCTTGCTGAAATTGGCAAGTTCGGTCTGCAGGATGCCCAACTGGGGACTGTCGAAGCCGACGCCAAGACCCCGATCGGACAGATAGCTGTTTACCGCAGGCCAGATTCTGCCCGGCACGTCGTTGACCAGGAGCCAGAGCCGACCATCCAGCTCTTCGATAACATAGTTTTCATCAAGGATGTCCGATGTCATGTCCGGCGGGCGCGGAATATCGGACGGATACATTTTGCTGGCGTCAGCCGGCTGGACATCACGGATGGGCATGGTCTGGCTGAAACGGGAATCGTCGGCAGTCTCCGGCAATTCCAGTGGTTTTCCTTCCGTGGCATTCACATAGCGTTCGGAGCGGTCTTCAACCAGACTGCAGCCCGAGGCTGCTGCCAGAAGCAACAGCCCGGATGCGACAACAACGGGTTTGAACATCAGGGTACTACCGGTTCCTTTTAGAACCTGCATCAGGTTACTCCGGTGATGGGATGATTTAAGCAAACTCAGAGAACACCTGAGGCCTTGAGGGCATCTTCCACTTCGCCATGGAACTTTTCGCTGAGCACGGTCAGCGGCAGGCGGATGCCTTCCCCAATCATTCCCATATGATGGAGCGCCCATTTCACCGGGATAGGATTCGCTTCGAGGAACAGCTTCCGGTTAAGAGGCATGAGCAGTTCGTTCAAACGCTCGGTTTCTTCACGATTTCCGGCAACAGCGGCTTCGCACAGCTGGGACATTGCCTTTGGGGCGACGTTCGCGGTGACGGACACGTTGCCCTTGGCACCGGCCAGCATAAGTTCCGCTGCCGTTGCGTCATCACCTGAATAGACAGCCAGACGGCCGTCCAACGCTTCAATCAGTTCGGCACCCCTAGGAATGTTGCCGGTGGCGTCTTTGATGCCCACGATATTCGGAATATCGGCAAGCCGGAGCACGGTCTCGTTCAGCATGTCGCACGCTGTCCTGCCGGGCACGTTGTACAGCATCTGGTTCATGCTGGGGACGGCTTCGGCAATCGCCTTGAAGTGCTGATACAGGCCTTCCTGGGTCGGCTTGTTGTAGTAGGGAACAACGAGCAGGCAGGCATCTGCGCCAAGCTTATGGGCCTCGGCCGTCAGTTCAATGGCCTCACGGGTGCTGTTGCCGCCGGTGCCCGCAATAACCGGGATGCGACCATTAACACGTTTGATGATGTGGCCAATGGTCTGGCAATGCTCTTCCGGGTCGAGCGTTGCGGATTCGCCGGTGGTGCCCACAGCAACGATGCCGTGTGTGCCGTTTTCGATATGAAAGTCTACCAGCTTGTCCAGATCCTCCCAGTGGATGTCACCGTTTGGATGCATGGGCGTGACCAGTGCGACAAGGCTACCCGTAATCATAAAAGCTCCGTCCGAATAAAACCGATATGGTAATGTTGGGCACGAACTGACACAAGGGAATTAAAGGAGATGTCATGCCATCCGTTGAGTTAAACAAACCCGTACCGGATTTTGAAGCACCCGCTACCGGAGACCAGACTGTTCGCCTGGACGATCTGAAAGGTCAGAACGTGGTGATTTATTTCTATCCGAAAGACAACACCCCTGGCTGTACTACTGAGGGACAGGACTTCCGGGACCGGATGAAGCAATTTGAGGAGCTTGATACGGTGATTCTCGGCGTATCGAGGGACGGCCTGAAAGCCCATGAGAATTTCCGGGCCAAGCATGAGTTTCCCTTTCACCTGATTTCAGACAAGGACGAGGCCCTGTGCACCCTCTTCGACGTGATCAAGCTGAAAAAGCTTTACGGGAAGGAGTACATGGGCGTTGACCGGAGCACCTTCCTGATCGACAAGGATGGCGTGCTGCGGGCTGAATGGCGCGGCGTAAAAGTGAAAGGCCACGCTGACGAGGTGCTAGAGGCTGTCAAGGCACTTTAAGCGCCTGTCAGGCGCTTCCGGGTTCCGCCGGCGGCGCCGACTCCTTCACTGGCCAGGCAGCAAACACCGCCTTGAGCATGGTAGCCAGTGGAATTGCAAAGAAAACACCCCACAAGCCCCAGATTCCCCCGAAGAACAGCACCGCGACGATAATGGCCACCGGGTGCAGATTGTTGACCTCCGAGAACAGAATGGGCACCAGAACATTGCCGTCAAGCGCCTGAATGACACCGTAGATGACCATCACCCAGATGAACTGGCTGCCCCAGCCGAAGGCGAACAGGGCAATCACCGCAACAGGGATGGTGACGACGGCCGCGCCGATATAAGGAATCACCACACTCAGCCCCACCAACAGCGAGAGCAGCGCAGCGTAAGGCATGCCCAGCAGCTTGAAGGCAATGTAGGTGGCGCCGCCCACAATCAGGATCTCGACGGCTTTGCCGCGCACGTAGTTGGCGCACTGGAGGTTCACCTCGTGCCAGATCTGCAGCATCATCGGGCGCTGGGGTGGCAGCAGCCGGGCGATGGAGTTGAGCAGCACCTCCCTGTCCTTCAGGAAGAAGAACACCAGGATAGGCACCAGCACCATGTAGATCAGCAACGCCACGAGATCTGGAATACTGGACAGCGAGAACGACACCAGCCACTGGGTCATGTGCCCCACTTCCGTACTCACCTGGCTGTAAACGGTGCTGACAGCTTCTCCGGAGATCAGGTGGGGATACTGCTGTGGCAACAGCTCAAGATAGGATTGCAGCTCCCGGATAATGCGTGGCGCCTCGCCGGCCAGGTTGCTCAACTGCGTCCAGATCAGCGGAAGCAGGCCAAACAGGAAGCCAACAAGCACGCCGAGGAAAACCAGGAAAACCCCAATAATGGAAACCGTCTCCGGCACGCCCAGCTTGTTGAGCTTGGTGACCAGACCCTGCAGAATAAAGGCCACAATCAGCGAGGCAATGGCCGGCGCAAGCATGGCACCGAACCAGATAACAAAAATGGTTCCTGTCACCAGTATCAGGAACAGGATGACCGCTTCTTCATCCGAGAAGTATTTGTGCGCGAGACCGCGTAATGTCCTGATCATTTACAGCTCCGAAATCTTAACCGCCGCACTTTATCACAAACCGGTACTGCCCGGCGGTTTCAGAACTGCTCATCAACTTGTGATCGGACATCTGCAGAAAGGCCGGAATATCCCTGGCGGAACCTGCGTCCGTAGCAATCACCTCGAGTTCTTCACCGGGCGCCATGCTGTTCAGTTCCAGCTTTGTCTTCAGCAGCGGCATCGGGCAGCGCAACCCTGAGGCATCAAGCGTTCGATCAACCATACTAGCGATTCACCATCACAAAATAATAAGCGGATTTAACAAGCAGGCATTATGCCGACAGTGATAATGTATTGCATCACAATCCTCGTTAACCAGAGGATCAGAACTTTTTATCGCAAACCGCTGTCAAACCGGCGATTTAGACCACAGGCACCCGGCTTTACATGATTGCTATCCAACCCAGATCCCGAACGCTACCGGCAATGGCCATCACCGCCCTGCTGGCCCTGCTGCTTTTTTCAATGCCGGGCCACGCTCAGGAGAGCAGGCTGCCAAGCATTGGCGGTTCCGGTGGAGGCCTGATCGCGGGCCAGCAGGAATCGGATATTGGCCAGCAGGTAATGGTATCTATCCGCCGATCCGCGCCGAGGATCAGCGACCCCCTGGTGTATGATTACCTCAGCGCCGTTACCTATCGCCTGGTGCCCTCGGCCCCACTCCAGAATCGGGACCTGACCCTGGCATTGATCGACAGTCCTGCTATCAACGCATTTGCGGTGCCCGGTGGCATTGTAGGCGTTAATGGCGGTCTGTTTCTCAATGCTGCGACCGAGCAACAATTTGCGTCCGTTCTCGCCCACGAACTTGCTCACCTCAGCCAGCGGCATTTTGCACGGCGCATGGAGCAGCAGGAAACCAGCGCTCCGCTCACACTCGCCGGTATGATTGCCGGCATTGTCCTGTCGGCGGTCACCCAGTCTGACATCGGTTTTGCCGCCATTGCCGGGACCCAGGCCCTGGCCGCCCAGAACATGCTCGCCTACAGCCGCTCCCACGAACAGGAAGCCGACCGGGTCGGTCTGGACATTCTGGCCAGCGCCGGGATGGACCCTCGTGGCATGCCGGAAATGTTTGAAATCATGATGCGCCAGAACCGCATGCAGGGAAATCGACTGCCAGAGTATCTGTCTACGCACCCGTTAACCCAGAGCCGCGTGGCCGACACCCGGAATCGTGCCGAACAGTATCCAGATGAAAACATCCGGGACGGCCAGGAATACCATCTGATGCGCAGCCGGCTGCAAGTGCATTACGCGCCCTCCCCCGACGTAGCCGTCGAAACCTTTGAAGCCTACCTTGATCGGCCGGATGCCCAGAGAAACGATGCCATCCGGTATGGCTTGTCCGTGGCCTACCTCGAGGACCGGCAATACGAGAAGGCAGTGGATATACTGAACGATCTGCTGGCCACGAATCCGGGCCGAATCACCTTCCAGGTAACCCTCGCAGAGGTCAGGCTTGCACAAGATCGTGTGGACGAGGCTCGATCCACTCTGAAAGACGCACTGGCGAGGAATCCGGGGAACTATCCAATCACCCACACCCTCGCCCTCACGGAAATAGCCGATGGTAATGGCGCCGCTGCGGCGGAGCATCTCAAACAGCTGACCCGTCAGCTACCGGGACAGGAGCATCTCTGGCTGAAACTGGCCGAGGCGGAGGGCATGGCAAGGAATATTGTGGGCGTGCATCGTGCCCGGGCAGAGTACGATGTTCTGATGGGCGATCTGGAGTCTGCCGAGCGTCAGCTAAGGCAGGCTCAGGAGAAGTTGCCGGCCGGGGCGCCACAGAGGCAGATTGTGACCGAGCGGCTGGCAGAAATCACCAGCCGCCTGCACGCCAGGGCCAACAGCTGATCAGGCGTTGCCAGCAGCCTTGAGATTCATGTTGGCGGTAAAATCCAACATGCGCTGCAGAGGCTGCAGCGCTTTCTCTCTCAGTTCCGGATCCACGAACACTTCCTGATCGCCCCGCTCCAGTACCTGTAGCAGATTCTGAAGGCCGTTCATCGCCATCCAGGGGCAATGGGCGCAGCTACGGCAGGTAGCTCCATTGCCTGCGGTGGGCGCTTCAATCAGCGTTTTGTTCGGAGCCAGTTGCTGCATCTTGTAGAAAATGCCGTTGTCAGTGGCAACGATGAACTTTTCGTTAGGCATGGTCTGGACAGCATGAATCAGCTGCGAGGTTGAACCCACAACATCCGCCATCTCAACAACGGCATCGGGCGATTCCGGGTGGACCAGTACCGCCGCGTCCGGATAAAGGGCCTTCAGATCCTCCAGCCCGCGGGATTTGAATTCCTCATGAACGATGCAGGAGCCGTCCCAGAGCAGCATATCAGCACCCGTCGTTTTCTGGACGTAGTGCCCCAGGTGCTTATCCGGCGCCCAGAGGATTTTTTCGCCGCGGGCATCCAGATCTTCAACAATAGCCTGGGCACAGCTTGAGGTAACCACCCAGTCCGCCCTCGCCTTCACAGCCGCAGACGTATTGGCGTAGACCACGACCGTGCGATCCGGGTGCTGGTCACAAAACTCGGCGAACTTATCGGCAGGACAGCCCACATCCAGGGAACAGGTCGCCTCAAGCGTTGGCATCAGAACGCGCTTTTCAGGATTCAGGATCTTGGCGGTTTCGCCCATGAACCTCACGCCGGCAACCACGATGGTGGAGGCCGAATGTTGGTTGCCAAAACGGGCCATCTCGAGGGAGTCCGCAACACAGCCACCGGTTTCCTCGGCAAGCCGCTGGATATCGGGATCGGTGTAATAGTGAGCCACAAGCACCGCATCCTGCTCCTTCAGAGCCGATTTTATACGAGCCTCCAGGTCGGACTTTTCGTCCGCGCTGAGCGGCTTCGGCTCGGCAGCATGCGCCAGGTGCTCTTGAATAAGGATACGATCTTCAGCGTAAGTCATTACTGCATCTCTGTATTGCGTGAACCCGGACATTATAACATTCATGCCCCAGGCTTAATGTTTCTGAAACAGTGCGATCATACACTTGTGATCGCTTTGCCTGTTCCCTGTTTACCTAGGTAGGAACGTATACGCAAAAAAAAAGAGCCCGGAGGCTCTTTTTTCACAAAAACCCGCAGGCTTCTGTTATTTGGTGGGTCGTGAAGGATTCGAACCTTCGACCAATTGGTTAAAAGCCAACTGCTCTACCAACTGAGCTAACGACCCGTAACTGGCGACCGAAGCCTTGACCTCAATCTATACCGAATGACTCAGCCCACCCGGTATTTCGTGTTTGGTGGGTCGTGAAGGATTCGAACCTTCGACCAATTGGTTAAAAGCCAACTGCTCTACCAACTGAGCTAACGACCCAAACGAGGCGCATATAGTAATGATTTTTGGCCGTTGATCAACCCCTTTTTCTCAGGTTTCTCAACATTTTTGCCGCGCCAGACAATCAGCCGTTCTGGGACTCGAGAAACTTCCGTGCGAGGTCAGCAGCACTGCTGGACGGGTAATCATCAATCACAGTTTGCATGCTGCGCCGAGCCTGCTCCTTTTCGCCCAGGCGATCATGAGTTACGCCCAGCTTATAGACCGCATCCGGAGCCTTGCGATGGTCGGCAAAACGGGTAGCGACAATCGTAAACGCCTGTTTTGCCTGTTCGAGCTGCGGCTTGACCAGATAGACCTCACCGAGCCAGTAATAGGCGTTGACCGTCAGATCACCTTCCGGATATTCATCTATAAATTCGTATATCCGACTAATGGCCTCATCGTATTTTTTCTGATTACGAATCAGGTCCTGGATCTGCTCGTAGGCCTTTCGTTCTTCCGCATCGGGTTGGCGGTATACCCTGGCCTCCCGGGCTTGGCCTGAGGCAGCAGAGCCACCACCTTCGCTGGCTTCGGGAGCCGGCTGTGATGCGACCTTTTCCGAGAGATCCAGAATACGCTGATCCAGATCGATATAACGGTCGCGCCCTTGCTGCTGCAGGCGGTTAATCAGGTGCCGCTGCTCCTCCACTTCGCCCTGGAGCCGTCTGACTTCACCCTGAAGCTGCTGGATCATGTAGAACAGTTCCGACGTCGCCTGACTGCTGTTGGCGTTACGCTGACTGTCCTGGGCTGATTGCGCCAGGGCCACTCCCGCCTGCCCGAGGGCAAGCGGAAGCACCACTGTCGCCATGAGGATTTTTCTCATGGTCGTTCCTGTGTGATTACTCAAATACGAGTTCTACACGACGATTCTGGGCCCAGGCGCTCTCGCTGGAACCCATCACGGCCGGCTTCTCTTCGCCATAGCTTACGGTCTCGAGCTGGCCACGTGAAGCACCGTTTACAATCAGGAAACGCTGAACGGCGTTAGCACGACGCTCGCCAAGGGCCAGGTTGTATTCCTTGGTACCGCGCTCGTCGGCGTGACCCTCAATGCGGACGTTCTGACCCGGGTTGTTGGCGAGGAAACGGGCATGTGCCACCAGAACATCGCGGGCTTCCTGCTTGATTTCAGCCGTATCGAAATCAAAGTAGAAGGTGGTGATTTCACGCAGGGCCTGTTGTTCGGCCTGCTTGCGAGCTTCCATACGCTCTTCTTCGGTCATGGCTGAAGAAGAAACACCGCCCTGGTCGTCACCTCCGTAAACAGTGGATCCACCTTCCTGGTCTACAGCAGCCACATCGGAACCATACTCGCCGCCTTCTTCGGAGGTACCACCGGTAGAGCTACAGCCCGCTACCAGACCGACGGACAACAACAGTGCGAACGCTTTTGATTGAGCTGAAAAATTCATGTTTTCTTCCTTTCAGTTGAGTGACGTTATTGCTTGAACAATGGCCAACACCGGAAAGCTCCGGGAGTCAGCGAACCAAAGGTCCCCAGGCGGGCTCACGGACATCGCCTTCGGATGCCGGCAAGCTGTACGCTGCTCCACCATCCGCGGAAATAACCGTGAGCACGTTGCTACCATTCTGCCGGGTAGCGTAGATCAGCATCCGACCATTGGGCGCAACACTGGGAGACTCATCAGACTCGGTGCGGGTTAGGATCGTTTCCTCCCCGGTTTTCAGTTCGGTACGGGCAATATGAAATGCCCGATCGCGCTGGTGAACGTAATACACATAGTTACCGTCATTGTCGGGCCTTGGCCGAGCGTTGTAACGGCTGCCGAAGGTGATACGACGAGGCTCCGCACCCGGTGTATCCATGTGGTAAATCTGCGGACCTCCGGACCGGTCCGACGTAAAGAAAATGCCCTTGCCAGTGGCGTCATAGCTCGGTTCGGTATCAATCGCCCAGTGGTTCGTAAGCTTGGTCAACTGCCGGGTATCGAGGTTCATCCGGTAGATCTCGGCATTTCCGTCTTTCGAGAGGGTCATCAGCAACGATCGGCCATCGTCGGACCAGGCCGGCGCCGAGTTGAGCCCCGGAAAGTCTGCCACTTTGTCCCGCTTGCCGGTTGCAAGCTCATGAACAAAAATCACCGGCTTTCCGGTTTCAAACGAAACATAGGCCAGCTTTTTTCCGTCTGGCGACCATGCCGGTGACAGGATGGGTTCCTCGCTTTCAAGCCGGATTCTAGCGCGCTTGCCGTCCACGTCACTGACCTGCAGACGGTAACGGGGTTTGCCGTTGGCGGTATCAAGCGTGATGTAGGCAAGCTTTGTTGAGAAGGCACCCGGCACGCCCGTGATGGCCTCATATACCTTGTCGCTGATATGGTGAGCGAGCGAGCGCATATTGGAGGCAGGTGCCGCCGCGGTTTCACCGAGAATCCGCTCCTCGCGGTTTACATCGAACAACTCATACCGGGCCTGAACACGGTCACCACTTCGGCTGAGCGCCCCCACCAGGACATAGCGCTGGCCAAGCAGGCGCCAGTCCCGGAAATACACTTCCTCCCGCCTGGATGGCAGGCTCAGCATCTTCTCCGGAGGCAGAGTCCGGAATTCGCCCGTCATGGTCAGATCCGCCTGAACAATGCTGCTGACCTTGTCGCCAGCGGGCATCTGTCCAGACTCGGCGAAAGGCACCACTGCAACAGGAATGGCCGAATCCGCGCCTTCAGTAATCCGGATCAACAGCTCCGCCCGGGCTGTCGAAACCGCGAAAAAGAACAGGGCCGTGGCGGCAAGAAGCGTTCTGGACGGTTTGTGCCAAATCCGATGTGTCATGATGTTATCCATATCATTATCTATTCATCCGGCGTGGATTGAACTCAATCGTAAACTGTCGAAAATACCGGTCAAAAGTGCTCCGATCGTTGGGAATTGGATACCTTTGTAACGAGCGCACGGCCTGTAGAGCCGAATTGTCAAAGGCCCTGTTTCCGCTGCTACTTACTAATTCGGCCCTCGCAAGCTCCCCGGTCGGCAGCAACATAATCTGAACCCGCGCCGACATATCTTCAGTGGCAGAAGATGGCGGGTACCAAGCATTGCTGAGCTGTTCTCTGATGAGAGCCTGATACTTCTCACTCTCCGACAGCATCTGAGCTTCCCGGGCTTTCGCAGCAGCCGCCTCTCTCTGGCGACGCGCTTCTTCCTCCCGAGCTCTCTGGGCTGCCTCCGCCTGGGCCTCCAACTGCTGTTCCCGGAGCTTGCGCTCTGCCTCGAGGCGCTTGCGTTCAGCTTCCTGGCGAGCCTGCTCCTCCTGGCGCTTTCGTTCGGCCTCTTCCCGCTTCCGCTGCTCTTCCTGGCGCCGCTTCTCTTCCTCGGCTTTTCGTTTTGCCTCTTCCTGACGGCGTTTTTCTTCCTCAGCTTTCTGCCTGGCTCGCTCCTTGGCCTCCGCCTCCGCCTTTTGACGGGCAGCCTCCGCTTCACGGGCTTTCCGGGCTTCGAGTTCTTTCGCCTCTGCTTCCTGACGCTCCTGCTCTTTCTGCTGCTGAAGCCTCATTTGTTCTTGCTGCCGCTTCTGCTCTGCAATACGACGGGCTTCTTCCTCCTGCCTTTGTCGTTCAGCTTCTTCCTTGCGACGCTGCTCTTCGGCCCGGCGTTCTTCGTCCCGCTTTTGCTGATCGACCGGCTCTACCACCGGGCTCGGTTCCGGCTCCTGCTGGGTAATCAGCCGGGCCGATATGCTCCTGGGTGCCGGCTCATGATCGGTGCTGGTCCACGACCAACCCGCAAGCGCAATGCCCAGAATCAACAGGTGCAACGTGACCGAGAGCGCCACCGGTGATTTCCATGGTGGCACGCCAGTTGTGGTTACTTCACGCTGGTGATCTCTCACAACACTCCTGCCCGCACCACTATCAATTGTCGTCCCGGGGTGATTCGGTGATCAGGCCGATACTGCTCGCCCCGGCACCCTGCAATTCCGCCATCAACCGAACAACCGTGCCGTACGGAACATTTTCATCGCCGCGAACCAGAATCTCACTTGAGGCCCGTTGCGAGAGGATCTTGGAAACCTGGGCCCGCAAGTCAGACAGCGTCATGGGATCACTGCCGTCGTCTCCAATCTCGACGTAGTACGCTCCGTTTGCATCAACCGAAACAATGATGGACTCAACATCCTTGTCAGACTGAATAGGATCGGAAGTGGTCTGGGGCAGATCAACCTTCACCCCCTGCGTCAGCATCGGGGCGGTGACCATGAAGATGATCAGCAACACCAGCATGACATCAATGTACGGAACCACATTGATTTCCGACATTGGCTTGCGCCGGTTTTCCGGCATCATTCCCATGCCCTTCATAAAGCAGTGCTCCCAAGCTGATCCCTGCCCATGAATTCAGCCACCATCATGCGGCACCCTTTTCGCTCTGATGCACGCGACGGTGAAGAATGCTGGAAAACTCATCGGCAAAGGTTTCATAGTTCTTCAGCAGCGCATCGGACATGGCCGAGAAACGGTTATAGGCGATAACGGCCGGTATTGCCGCGAACAGGCCCATGGCGGTCGCGATCAGGGCCTCGGAAATGCCCGGGGCTACCGTGGCCAAGGTTGCCTGCTGAACCTGGGCCAGGCCGCGGAAAGAATTCATAATGCCCCAGACGGTGCCAAATAGACCGATGTACGGACTGGTAGAGCCGACAGTCGCCAGAAACGGCAGGCTGGCTTCCAGGCGCTCATGCTCCCGGGAAAAGGCCACCCGCATTGCCCGCTGGGTACCTTCCATGACCGCATCGGCATCCCGGCTTTGCTGGCGCAACCGCGAAAACTCCTTGAAACCGGCCCGGAACAGGGATTCCATACCGGAAAACGGTGTTGGATCGGCGTTCACCTCCCGGTACAACTGCCCCAGATCCATGCCGGACCAGAAACGCTCCTCAAACGCCAACTGGGCCCTCTTGGCCTTCCGGAATACCTGTAGGCGCTGGAAAATCAGGGCCCAGGACATGATTGACGCCAGGGCCAGCAAAAGCATGACCAGCTGTACCAAGACACCGGCATTGGCAATGAGGTACCAGACTGAAAGTTCTGAATCCACTTCTTACTCCTGGCTCGTTCTGTTTATCGTTTCAGTGGGCTGGACATTCCTGGCCAGCAATTCCTGCATATTCGTTGGTAACCGGCGGGGACGACCGGAATCAAGCGCTATGCAGGCCACCCGCACATCACTGTCACTCAGCAACTTTCGGTCTTCGGCCCGCATCACACGCTGACGGAAATCCATCCAGACTCTACCAAAAGCCATGGGTTCCGCAGTAACCAGCAGTTCGTCATCAAGCTTGGCCGGCACCGCATAATGAATGGTCAGCCGTTGCACCACATAACTGATATTGTCTGCCAGACCCGCCCTGAGGCCAACGCCGCAACTGCGCACCCATTCGGTTCGGGCCCGCTCCATGTAATGGAGATATTTGGCATGAAATACGATGCCACCGGCGTCGGTGTCCTCGATATAGACCCGAATCGGCAGTTCGAACCTTCCCTCTGGCGCCTGTTCAACCAAAAAGATCGTCCTCCCTGCCCGACTTCGGCGGAATAACGCCGAAATGCTGATAGGCGTTGGAGGTCACCATCCGCCCTCTGGGAGTCCGGACTATATAACCCTGCTGGATCAGGAAGGGCTCAAGCACATCCTCAATGGTGCCGCGCTCTTCACTGATCGCGGCAGCAAGGCTCTCGACCCCCACAGGGCCGCCGTCGAATTTCTCGATCATGGCCAGCAGCAGACGCCGATCCATGTGATCGAAACCCTGGTTATCCACTTTCAGCATGTTCAGTGCCTGATCGGCGATATCAGAGGTGATACGACCGTCTGAGCGGACTTCCGCAAAATCGCGGACACGGCGCAACAGGCGATTGGCGATACGCGGGGTACCCCGGGACCGGCGGGCAATTTCGAACGCGCCTGCCTCATCGACGGCTACAGAAGACAATCGCGCGGAGCGCAGAATGATGCTGGTAAGATCTTCGGTGTTATAGAACTCCAGCCGTTGCACGATGCCGAAGCGGTCACGCAGCGGCGAAGTCAGCAAGCCTGCCCGGGTGGTCGCCCCGACGAGGGTGAACGGCGGAAGGTCAAGTTTGATGGAGCGGGCGGCCGGGCCCTCACCGATCATGATGTCGAGCTGGTAATCTTCCATCGCCGGATACAGCACTTCTTCCACTGCCGCGCTGAGACGGTGGATCTCGTCAATGAAGAGAACGTCTCCTTCTTCGAGATTGGTCAGCATCGCGGCCAGGTCGCCGGCTTTTTCAAGCACAGGACCAGACGTTGTCTTGATGGATACGCCCATCTCATTGGCGATGATATTGGCAAGGGTTGTTTTGCCCAGACCGGGCGGGCCAAAGATCAGAACGTGGTCCAGCGCTTCCTGACGACCCCGGGCCGCGGATATGAAAATATCCATCTGCTCACGGACCGTGGGCTGGCCAACATACTCGGCCAGCAGGGTCGGGCGAATGGCCCTGTCCTGTACTTCCTCATATTCACCGGCCCGGGCCGAGATCAACCGGTCGGATTCGATCATGGCATCACCCATAGTGTGGGAATCAACATCGTGCCTCACGTTTGCCCGCCATTCCAGCGCAGCCCCAATTGTACAAAGGGGTTAGCAGGTGTCACGTTACGCTCTCTACAGGTTCGCGACAGGTTCTGACGATCAGGCCGGAATCATGTTTCGCAGGGCCAGACGGATGAGCGTTTCACTACTCATCCCCTCCTCGGCCACTTTGCTGATGGCCTTGGCAGCCTCCTGGGGCTTGTAACCCAGAGCGATCAGTGCGGCTTCCGCCTCTTCAGTGGCCGCCGGCCCGTCAGCGGGGCCTTGTCCGCCCGGCTGCCCCACGCCTGTCGTCTCGGGCGACGTTGGCACAAATTGCCCTTCAAGTTGCCCTATCCGGTCCGCCATTTCAATAAGAAGCCGTTCTGCTGTCTTCTTGCCAACGCCGGGGAGCTTGACCAGTGAGGCGGAGTCACGATTCTCGACACAGCGAATGAACTGCTGTGCGTCCAATCCGGAAAGAATGCCAACGGCCAGCTTAGGGCCAACCCCATTGACCTTGATCAGCAGGCGGAAGAGGTCCCGGTCCAGGCTGGAAGCAAAGCCGTAGAGGCTCTGGGCGTCTTCTCGGACGGCAAAATGGGTGTGCAGGGTGACTTCATCGCCGGTCTCCGGCAGATGAAAGAAGGTGGTATAGGGGATGTCGACTTCATAGCCCAGGCCCGCGCACTCAACCAGCGCCTGGCCCGGAGCCTTTTCAACCAAAATACCTCGGATACGACCAATCAAGCTGAATCTCCTGTCGCTCCTGGGAGCGGTTTATTGTTGTCGCACGCGACCGCTTCGGACTTTTCCCGCGCCACTGGCCACCCGCAGAATACTCTGGCTCATGTGGGCGTGGCACATGGCAATGGCGAGGGCATCGGCCGCATCCGCCTGGGGTTTGCGTGAGAGCGAGAGCAACACCTGAACCATGTGCTGAACCTGGGATTTGTCAGCGCCGCCCTTGCCGACCACCGCCTGCTTTACCTGCCTCGCCGAGTATTCATGAACCGCCAAGCCACTGTTGGCGGCACTGACGATGGCCGCGCCGCGGGCCTGACCGAGCTTCAAAGCCGAGTCAGGATTGCGGGCCATGAACACCTGCTCGATGGCAAATTCTTCCGGCCGATACTCTCCGATCAGGGTGGCAAGGCTCTGGAATATGGTCTGAAGGCGTTCGGCCATGGGCTTCTCGCCCACCCGGATACAACCACTGTCGATGTACTCGATGTGTCGACCATCTGCCCGAATGACGCCGTAACCGGTAATTCGTGACCCCGGATCAACGCCCAGAATTATCGCCACATCAATGCTCCTGACTGGTCAAAGCGATTCCATTATTTCGCCGGAGATATCCGCGTTGTGGTAGACATTCTGAACATCGTCCAGATCTTCGAGCATATCAATGAGCTTCAGGATGGTTTCAGCGCCGGCGCTGAGCACGGCTTCCACCAGGCGATCCTCTTCCCACTCGGGACCGTAGCCTTCGTAGGTCAGCTCACGAATGATTTTGGTGAAGATCTTGCCCCGCCTGGCGTCCTGTGCCGCCTTGCGGTGCTTGATGTTGGCCCACTTACTGTGACCCGCCATACAGCTCCTCGCTTAAATCACTGACTTACTCGTTGCCCTCACCGGCTTCCGCCTTGTTGCCTTCAACCGGCTTTGACGGCTTGCGCAGACGGATATGCAACTCACGCAGCTGCTTCTCATCCACTTCGCCCGGCGCCTGGGTCATCAGACAGGTGGCACTCTGGGTTTTCGGGAATGCGATAACGTCACGGATGGACGAAGCGCCGGTCATCAGCATGACCAGGCGATCCAGGCCGAACGCCAGACCACCATGGGGCGGGCAACCAAACTTCAGGGCATCCAGCAGGAAGCCAAACTTGGCGCGGGCTTCCTCTTCACCGATACCCAGAATACGGAACACCGTTTCCTGCATTTTCTCATCGTGAATACGGATAGAACCGCCGCCCAATTCAGTGCCGTTCAACACCATATCGTAGGCGCGGGACAACGCGTTGGCGGGGTCTGCGGCCAGATCTTCGGGACTACAGGACGGCGCGGTGAACGGGTGGTGAATCGCGGTCAGGCCGCCGTCCGGAGTTTCCTCGAACATCGGGAAATCGACAACCCAGAGCGGCGCCCACTCGGAAGTCAGCATGTCGAGATCGTGACCGATCTTGATCCGCAGTGCGCCGAGGGCTTCATTGACCACGTTGGTCTTGTCCGCGCCGAAGAACACGATGTCGCCATCTTCGGCACCCACACGCTCCATGATAGCCAGAGCAACATCATCACCCAGGAACTTGATGATCGGGGACTGCAGACCTTCAACGCCCTTGGACAGGTCATTGACCTTGATATAGGCAAGACCTTTGGCACCGTAGATACCAACAAACTTGGTGTAGTCGTCAATCTGCTTGCGCGTCAGCTCGCCGCCTTTCGGCACACGCAGAGCCGCCACACGACCTTTCGGATCCTTGGCGGGACCGGCGAAGACCTTGAAGTCCACGCCTTCAACCAGATCGTTCACATCGAGCAGCTCCAGCGGGATTCGCAGATCCGGCTTGTCGCTGCCGTAACGTTGCATTGCCTCGGCATACGGCATTTGCGGGAAGGACGGCAGTTCAACCTCCAGCACGTCCTTGAACAGCGCCCGGATCATGTCCTCGTTCAGCTTCATCAGGGTCTCTTCATCAATGAAAGAGGCCTCGATGTCTACCTGGGTGAACTCCGGCTGACGATCTGCACGCAGGTCTTCATCCCGGAAACACTTGGCGATCTGGTAGTAGCGGTCAACACCAGACACCATCAGCAGCTGCTTGAACAGCTGGGGAGACTGCGGAAGCGCGAAGAAGGAGCCTTCGTGGGTACGGCTCGGCACCAGATAATCCCGCGCGCCTTCCGGCGTGGCACGGGTCAGGATAGGAGTTTCGACATCCATGAAGCCGTTGCTGTCGAGGTAGTTACGGATATCACTGGTCACCCGGGAACGGAAGCGCAGGCGGTTGATCATCTCCGGACGACGCAGGTCCACAAACCGGTAGCGCAGACGCACGTCCTCGCCAACGTCGACATGCTCATCCAGCGGGAACGGCGGCGTTGCCGCAGCGTTCAGGATAGTCAGCTCCTTACCCAGAAGCTCAACCTGCCCGGTCGGCATGTTGTTGTTCTCGGTTCCGGCAGGACGACGACGCACCCGGCCGGTGACCTTGATCACGAACTCGCTACGGACTTTTTCCGCAAGCGCAAAGCTCTCAGGGGTATCAGGATCCACAACAACCTGAGACATACCATCCCGATCCCGCAGATCCAGGAAGATAACCCCACCGTGGTCACGACGGCGGTGTACCCATCCGCAAAGTGTGACTTCCTGATCGATGTGGGATTCGTTGATCCCACCGCAATAATGACTGCGCATACCGGTTCCCGTTACGTTTAATGTGTTCAAATATGGTGCGTGTTCTGGATCGCTTGAAAAATGGTGCGACCATAGCGGAAAAGCCGCCCATTATAAACACAATGGCGGTGAAAATCAGGCGTGCGGGCACGCAAATCAAGCGGTCGGATGACTGCAGGTTGGCAGCCGGCTAGAATGCTTCTTTTTTACCAGCAGATGGAGTCTGAACTTGGCCACCAGAGCGGAGCAAAAACAGAAAACCCGGCGGGCACTGATGGATGCGGCGCTCTCGCAACTGAGTGCGGACCGGGGCTTTGGCAGTCTGAGTTTGCGGGAGGTTGCTCGGGAAGCCGGCATCGCCCCCACGTCTTTCTACCGGCACTTTGCCGAGCTTGATGAACTGGGCCTGGCTCTGGTGGACGAAGGCGGCGTTGCATTAAGGCAACTGATGCGTCAGGCCCGCAAGCGAATTGCCCGTGATGGTGGCAGCGCCATTTCCACTTCTGTAGAAACCTTCATGGAGTACCTGGGCAACAATGCCAATCTGTTCCGGCTGATGCTTCGGGAGAGGACCGGGGTCTCCAAGCCTTTTCGGACAGCCGTAAAGGCCGAGATTGACCACTTTGTGACCGAACTGGCCGATGACCTGCGGCGGATCGCCGACGAGCAGAACAAACCCCTCTCAGAAGCCAGACTGGTGGCCGAGGCCATGGTAACGCTGGTATTCAACCAGGGGGCAGAAGCGCTGGATGCAACCGCTTCCGAACGTGATGAGCTGAAGGCCAAGCTGAAAACCGAGCTCAGAATGATCCTGGTCGGCTCCCAGACTCTGGCGAAACGCAACTGACCTCACCTTCGAACTAGACACCGGCCTCAAGCTCAGCAAGAACCGGAGCCAGTCTCGAGCGAACCTGCGCCAGCTCCTCATCAGAATAAGCAACCGGCGCCTGCTTGCCCCACACAGGGCCCGGCCAGCCCGGGTCGCCTTCGAACCGCACGATATGGTGAAGATGAAGCTGGGGCACCATGTTGCCAAGGGCTGCGACGTTCATCTTGTCGCCGCCAAAGACACCCATCATGGCTTCGCTGAGCGCGGAAGACTCGCGGACCAGCTGGTGCTGCTGGCCCGCCGACAACTGGTAGATCTCACGGATGCCGGCGACCGCCGGCACCAACAGCACCCAAGGCCAGGTGCTGTCATTCATCAGTCGGATTTCACAAAGCGAGCTGCTTCCGAGGCCAATCGTGTCAGCCTTCAGTCGCTCGTGTAACCGGAAAACTGCCGGTTCGCTCATACTCATCCTCCGATTATCTGGGTTTACTCGGAGTGGAACTGGGTGCGGCCACGGCCAATGGCGTAGTAAATGAGGCCGTAGCGATCCAGCATTTCCGGCTCGTAGAGATTGCGGCCATCAAAGACCACAGGTTCACGAATGGTCGCAGCAATAGATTCGAAGTCTGGGGACCGGAACTCTTTCCACTCGGTGCAGATAGCGAGAACATCTGCCCCTTTAAGCGCCTGCTCTTTCGTGCCGCACAGGGTCAGGCCTTCCTGATCACCGTAGATTCGCTGGGTTTCCTCCATGGCCTCCGGGTCGAAAGCCTGTACCCTGGCGCCGGCTTTCCAGAGATCTTCCATCAATGTGCGGGAAGAAGCTTCGCGCATATCGTCGGTATTCGGCTTGAACGCCAGCCCCCAAAGCGCAACGACCTTGCCATTGAGATCACCACCAAAATAGTGGCTGATCTTGTCGAACAACACGTGTTTCTGGGCGTAGTTGACCGATTCAACCGCATTCAGCAAGCGTGCTTCGTAACCGCAGTCGCTGGCGGTTCGGGCCAGGGCCTGAACATCTTTCGGGAAGCAGGAACCGCCGTAACCGCAACCAGGGTAGATGAAGTGATAGCCAATCCGCGGGTCGGAACCAATGCCCTGGCGCACGGCTTCGATATCAGCGCCCAGTCGCTCTGCCAGATTGGCGATTTCGTTCATAAAGCTGATTTTGGTGGCCAGCATGGAGTTGGCCGCGTACTTGGTGAGCTCGGCAGACCGCAGGTCCATAAAGATCATACGGTCGTGACTGCGGTTGAATGGGTAATAGACCTCTCTCAGAAGCTCAGCCGCGCGCTCGCTATCGGTCCCGACAACAATGCGATCAGGCTTCATGAAATCGTTGATGGCCGCCCCTTCCTTGAGAAACTCAGGATTGGACACCACGTCGAAATCCAGTTCCAGGCCACGACGGTCGAGCTGGGCACGAACCGCCGTCCGGACCTTGTCGCCGGTACCCACCGGCACCGTGGACTTGTCGACGACTACCTTGTAGTCCTCCATGTATTCGCCGATGGAACGGGCCACAGCGGTTACATACTGGAGGTCGGCAGAACCGTCTTCGTCCGGGGGCGTACCCACGGCAATAAATTGGAGTGTGCCGTGACGAACGGCATCTTCGGTATCGGTTGTAAAGGAAAGGCGGCCTGCCTCAACGGTGTGCTTTACGATATTGTCGAGGCCCGGTTCATAGATGGGAATCTGGCCATTCTTGAGCTTTTCAATTTTGCCCTGGTCCACGTCCATACAGAGAACGTCGTGGCCAACATCCGCCAGGCAAGCACCAGTAACCAGGCCAACATAACCGGTTCCAAAAATCGTTATTTTCATCCTTTAAATCCCGATACAAATACAGAAAAGTTATTGGGTGTCGTCAGCTTTTTTCTTCTGCCAGATCGCTTCCCACGCCAGGGCGGTGCCGACAATGGTATCCAGATTGTCGTAGTCCGGCTGCCAGCCCAGGGTCTGGCGGATAAGTGTGTTGTCCGCCATCAATGCTGCCGGGTCGCCGGCGCGGCGGCCGGTTTCGGTGACCGGAAAATCAACGCCGGATTGCGCCTTGACCACATCAATCACTTCCCGGACCGTAAAGCCGCGACCATAACCGCAGTTCATGACCTTCGAATGACCACCATCTGCCATGTAGTCCAGCGCCATCACGTGGGCCTTGGCCAGGTCCTCCACGTGGATGTAGTCGCGAATGCAGGTGCCGTCCCGGGTATCGTAATCGGTGCCGAAGACACTCATGCCTTCCCGCTGTTCCGTCACGCACTCACAGGCGACCTTGATCAGATGCGTGGCTTCAGGTGTGGCCTGCCCCAGCAGCCCTTCCGGATTCGCGCCTGCCACATTGAAGTAACGGAGAATCACATAATTGAGGCTGGAGGCTGCGGCCAGATCCATGATCATCCGCTCGCTCATCATCTTGGACGCGCCGTAGGGGTTGATCGGGGCCAGCGGCAGATCCTCAGTGAGCACCGTCTGCTCGGGCATACCATAGACAGCCGCGGTGGAGGAAAACACCATGTACGGCACTTCGTGCTTTTCGACCGCTTTCAGGAGGTTCAGGGTATTGCGGGTATTGTTGCTGTAGTACTTCAGGGGGTTGGCGACAGACTCCGGCACCACAATATTGGCAGCGAAATGCAGAACCGCCTCAAATCGGTGACGGGAGAACAGATCTTCGATTGCCGCTTCGTCGGCCAGATCCCCGACCACCAGTTCGCCGGCGGTGACCGCCCAGCGGTAGCCAGTGGAGAGGTTATCGAAAACAACGATATCGTGACCGGCCTGGCCCAGCTGACGGACCACGTGACTGCCAATATATCCGGCTCCGCCGGTAACGAGGACTTTCATAGGCGAAAACTACTCCTTCCCTGAATTCTGTTTGCGCAGACGCCGGATCTCTGCCCGTCGCCGACTGAAAAACTCACTGATCACCTGACTGCACTGATCTGACAAGACGCCGCCAACTGCGGTCACGTCCCAGTTCAGATGGGGCTCTTCGAGTGTCCGGCGTGCAGACTCTATTGCACCGGCCTTGGGCTCACGTGCCCCATAGACAAGCCGACTGATTCTGCCGTGGACGATCGCACCCACGCACATGGTACAGGGCTCCAGAGTAACGTAAAGCGTGGCATCCGGCAGCCGATAATTGCCCACCCGGGCGGCGGCATCGCGCAGCGCCCTGATTTCGGCATGGGCCGTGGGATCGCAACCGGAAATCGGCGCGTTAAAACCCGCGCCGATTTCCTTGCCATCCAGAACCACCACGGCACCGACAGGCACTTCGCCCTTTGCTGCAGCCTCACCAGCCAGCTGGAGCGCGCGATTCATCCAGCGCTCGTCTTCCGGCGTCGCCTCAGACATCGGACCGGCTCACCCGTCGATTATTCCCACTCAATAGTTGCCGGCGGCTTGGACGAAACATCGTAGGTCACCCGGGATACACCGGTAATCTCGTTGATGATTCGGTTGGAAACCGTCTCCAGCAGATCATACGGCAGGTGCGCCCAGCGGGCGGTCATGAAATCGATAGTCTCGACAGCACGAAGGGCCACCACATACTCGTAGCGGCGGGCGTCCCCGACCACGCCTACCGACTTGACCGGCAGGAAGACCGCAAAGGCCTGACTGGTCTTGTGGTAGAAATCCGCACGGTGAAGCTCTTCCAGGAAAATGGCGTCGGCGCGGCGCAGGATATCGGCATATTCCTTTTTCACTTCACCGAGAATACGCACGCCCAGACCCGGCCCCGGGAACGGGTGGCGGTACACCATGTCGTAGGGCAAACCGAGCTCCAGACCGATTCGGCGCACCTCATCCTTGAACAGCTCCCGCAGCGGCTCCACCAGCTTCATTTTCATGGTTTCCGGCAGGCCGCCCACATTGTGGTGGGACTTGATAACGTGGGCCTTGCCGGTCTTGGACGCAGCAGACTCGATCACGTCCGGATAGATCGTGCCCTGTGCCAGCCAGTTCACGTCCTTGATATTGGCCGCTTCATCGTCGAACACGTCGATAAAGGTATTGCCGATGATCTTGCGCTTCTGCTCTGGATCATTGACCCCTTTGAGCTTCGACAGGAAAAGGTCTTCGGCATCAACCCGAATCACTTTGACGCCCATGTTGCTGGCGAACATGTCCATCACCTGGTCGCCTTCATGAAGACGCAAGAGACCGTTGTCCACAAACACACAAGTGAGCTGATCACCGATTGCCCGGTGCAGCAGTGCTGCCGTCACCGAGGAATCGACGCCACCCGACAAACCAAGCAATACCTTGTCGTTGCCCACCTGCTCGCGAATTTGCTGAACCGCATCATCGACGATCTTGGCCGGCGTCCAGAGGGCTTCGCATTTACAGATAGTCAGGATGAAATGCTCGAGAATCCGCTTGCCCTGGAGGGTGTGGGTTACTTCGGGGTGGAACTGGACGCCGTACAGGTTCCGGCTGAGATCCTGCATCGCGGAAATTGGCGCGCTCTCGGTGGAGGCCAGCAGCTCGAAGCCTTCAGGCATCGCCACCACCTTGTCACCGTGGCTCATCCACACGTCCAGCAGCGACTCACCAGCCGGCGTCAGATGATCCGTGATATCCGCCAGCAGCGGACCCTTGGCGCGAACCTTCACCTGGGCATAACCGAACTCGCGTTTCTCGGAACTGGCAACGCGGCCTCCAAGCTGCTCTGCCATAGTCTGCATGCCGTAGCAGATGCCGAGAATCGGGATACCACGGTCAAACAGCCCTTCCGGCGCCCGAGGACCGCCCAGCTGAGTTACCGACTCCGGACCGCCTGCAAGAATAATCCCCTTCGGATTGAACTCATTAAGCTCGTCATCGGTGATATCGAACGCTTTGATCTCACAGTAAACGCCGATCTCGCGAACACGACGGGCAATCAGCTGGGTGTACTGGGAACCGAAATCGAGAATCAGGATGCGGTGGTCGTGGATGTTCTGGGCCATGGAGTCCTCGGGGCTGAATAAACAACGCGGCCCTCTGGGGGCCGCGTCTGGTAGGGCAATGGTTAACCGATACGGTAGTTGGGCGATTCTTTGGTGATGGTCACATCGTGCACATGGCTCTCACGCATACCCGCGTTGGTGATGCGCACGAATTCAGGCTTGGTGCGCATTTCTTCCATGGTGGCGCTACCGGTGTAGCCCATGGCAGCCCGCAGGCCACCAACCAGCTGGTGAACGATGTTACGCATCGGACCTTTGCAGGCAACGCGGCCTTCGATGCCTTCAGGAACCAGTTTCTCGATACCCTTACTGGCGTCCTGGAAGTAACGATCGCTGGAGCCTTGCCCCATGGCGCCGATGGAACCCATGCCACGATAGGCCTTGTAACTGCGGCCCTGGAACAGCTCCACTTCGCCAGGTGCCTCATCGGTACCTGCCAAAAGGCTGCCGATCATGACGCTATGGGCGCCTGCGGCAATGGCTTTGGCAATATCACCGGAGAAACGGATACCGCCATCAGCGATTACCGGGACTCCGTGCTCTTTCAGCGCTGCGGCCACGTTGGAAACCGCAGAAATCTGGGGCACACCAATACCCGCCACAATACGGGTGGTGCAGATGGAACCGGGGCCAATGCCTACCTTTACTGCATCCGCGCCGGCTTCCGCCAGGGCGAGCGCCGCATGTGACGTGGCGATGTTGCCGCCAATCACCTGCACATCGGGGAAATTCTTCTTGATGAAGCGCACGCGTTCCATCACACCACGGGAATGACCGTGGGCGGTATCCACCACGATCACGTCGACCCCGGCTTCGGCCAGTGCGGTAATGCGGGCTTCGGTGTCGCCACCGGTGCTCACGGCCGCGCCAACTCTCAAACGACCCTGATCGTCTTTACACGCCAGCGGGTAATCTTTCGCCTTCTGGATATCCTTGACCGTGATCAGGCCGCGCAGCTCGAAGTTATCGTTAACGACCAGAACCTTCTCGATCCGATGGCGATGCAGCAGCTCTTTCACTTCCTCGAGACAGGCGCCTTCCTTGACCGTAACCAGCTTTTCCTTGGGCGTCATGATATCCCGAACCAGCGTGTCCATACGGCTTTCAAAACGGATGTCGCGGCCAGTGACGATACCGATCAGGTCGTGGCCGTCCACCACCGGAAGACCGGAGATGCTGTTCGCCATGGTGATATCTACCAGTTCGCGAACCGTTGTCTCGGGCGAAACTGTAATCGGATCCTTCACCACGCCACTCTCGAACTTCTTGACCTTGCGGACGGCTGCCGCCTGTTGCTCAACGGTCATGTTCTTGTGCATGATGCCGATACCGCCTTCCTGAGCCATGGCGATGGCCAATTCTGCCTCGGTAACGGTATCCATGGCGGAAGACAGAAGAGGAATGTTGAGGGTGATACCCTTGGTCAGCTGGGTTTGCAGGCTAACCTCGTGGGGCAGCACTTCTGAATATCCGGGAACCAGCAGAACGTCATCAAATGTGAGGGCTTCTTCGGCAATTCGCAGCATTGGGATCCGCCTTTTGATCGTGCTAAGTTGGGAATTTCCGTGCCGTACCCGCGGCGGTACGACAAAGCAAAATCCTTAATCGATCTATTATAATGGGGCTCTCGAAGACAGTAAACCGGCCCTTTTTTAAGGTTCGATTGCATCTTTTTGAAATTTCGCTATTTTTACCCTCCCTCTTTTCGGCTATTGCGTATGTATAACGACGGATCAGGACCGGCGACGCCGCATCTTCAGGACACCCGCCCCCGGGCACTCAGCGTCAGCGAGCTCAACCACCAGGCCAGACATCTTCTGGAATCGAGCTTTATGCAGGTGTGGGTGGAAGGTGAACTCTCCGGATTTTCTCGCCCCTCGTCCGGCCACTGGTATTTTTCCCTGAAAGACCGGAAATGCCAGGTGCGATGCGCCATGTTCCGGGGCATGAACCAGCGCATCCGCATACCACCGAAAGAGGGAGATCAGGTCCGGATCCGCGGCAAGGTCACTCTTTACGAGAACCGCGGCGACTTCCAGATTATCGTTGAACACGTCGAACCTGCGGGGCTCGGCGCCCTCCAACAGGCCTTCGAGGAGCTCAAGCGGAAATTGCTGGCCGAAGGACTGTTCGAACAGGCCAGCAAGAAACCGCTGCCCTCACTGCCCAGGCACATCGGTGTCGTCACTTCACCCACCGGCGCCGCGATCCACGACATACTCACCGTTCTCGCCCGGCGGTGCCCCGCTATACCCGTAACGCTCTACCCCACTGCCGTTCAGGGCAAGGCGGCGACCGCTGACATCGTACGAGCCATCGAAGCCGCACAGAACCACGGCGTTGCCGATGTCCTGATTATCGGCCGTGGCGGTGGCTCTCTGGAGGATCTCTGGTGCTTCAATGAAGAAGCGGTCGCCCGCGCGATTGCCGCTTGCCGGATCCCCACGGTCAGCGCGGTTGGTCACGAGGTGGATGTAACCATTGCCGATTTCGTGGCTGATCTTCGGGCCCCGACGCCCTCGGCGGCCGCCGAAAAGATTTCGCCGGACCAGTCAGACTGGCTTAAACAGCTAAGAGACCGGGAATTCCGCCTGTCCAACGCCATGGGCCTGGCCCTGAAGCGCCTGGGCACCCAGCTCGGACATCTGAGCGCCCGGTTGCGCGACCCAAGAAGGGAGCTTCTGGAGAAAGCCCAGCGAATGGATGAGCTCGAACTGCGCCTCCGGAAAGCTATTCGACAGCGCCTGACAACCGTTGGCGTGCGCAATGATCACCTGCGCCAGAGACTGGTCATGCAGTCGCCACACCGCCAGCTCTCGGATAGCCAGGACGCGCTGCGGCGCGTGAGCGAGCGATTGGTTTCGGTAATGCAGCAGGACCTGAAACAGCGTCGCGACAACCTGGAACATGCGGCGCAGACTCTGAATGTGGTCAGCCCCCTTGCGACCCTTGGACGGGGTTATTCCATCGTGCGCGACAACAACGGAAACATTATTAGGGATGCCACAAACGTTAATCCCGGCGACACCATCTCAGCCCACGTTGCACGGGGTGAAATGACTGCGAAGGTGACTTCGGTCAAATCTGCAGAAGAAACTGGCCCCTAGCAGCCTGTCGGACTTAACCAAGCAGTATCGACATGAGATAATCGGGGCA